>Ga0194132_10009051_pt1 | contig 13945 bp, 8 predicted proteins | sample TA2KigOf80mmetaG_FD_148612 | JGI IMG/M metagenome (GOLD analysis project Ga0194132, IMG submission 148612) | Freshwater microbial communities from Lake Tanganyika, Tanzania - TA2015054 Kigoma Offshore 80m | ecosystem: Environmental > Aquatic > Freshwater > Lake | place: Tanzania: Lake Tanganyika... | reverse complement strand
ATGATCTTCAATGACCTCGGCGCCTTCGATCAGTATCTGCAACTCATGCGCGCACAGGGATTTCAGATAGCGCATAGCGAAGAACTGGGCGCACTCTGGGCCCAGATTCTTGTTGCCCGCCTGGCCATGTACCGCGGCATGCAAGGCACCACCGCCAACAAATTCGGCGACGCCCGCCGGGATCAGTGGGACCGCTACTACAGCTTCTTCGTCGGTCTCTATCAGCAAGGCAAGTTGAGCGGCGGCCGCTTCGTCGCCCGCAAGACCTGACTGCTAAAATCCGCGCCCTTTTCCGACCGCGGGCCCTGCCCCGCCGGGTTCCACTGTGAGTGATCTGTCCCCCGAACTACTGATCGAGCGCATCGATCAACGCCGCACCTTTGCCATCATCTCGCACCCGGATGCGGGCAAGACCACACTCACCGAAAAGCTGCTGCTGTTCGCCGGCGCCATCCAGATCGCCGGCAGCGTCAAGGCGCGCAAAGCGTCCCGCCACGCCACCTCCGACTGGATGGAGATCGAAAAGCAGCGCGGCATCTCGGTGGCCAGCTCGGTCATGCAAATGGAGTACGACGGCCGCGTCATCAACCTGCTCGATACCCCCGGCCACCGCGATTTTTCCGAGGACACCTATCGCGTACTGACGGCGGTGGACTCCGCCCTGATGGTGATCGACGCCGCCAATGGCGTTGAGGCGCAAACGCTTCGCCTGCTGGAAGTCTGCCGCTCGCGTGACACCCCGATCATCACCTTCGTCAACAAGTTCGACCGCGAAGTGCGCGAACCGCTGGACCTGCTGGACGAAATCGAGCGCGTGCTGGGGATGAGCGTGATCCCCTTCACTTGGCCCATCGGCATGGGCAAGACCTTCCGCGGCGTCTACGACATGCTCCACGATCAGGTTCGGGTGTTCCGCCCCGGCGAAGATCGACTGGACGACGATGTCGAGGTGATCCAGGGCATCGATCATCCCTCCCTGACCGAGCGATTCGGCGCCGACATGGACAAGGCCCGCAACGAGATCGAATTGATCCGCGGCGCCACGCCCGACTTCGATCGCACCGCCTTTTTGGCCGGCAAGCAGACCCCCGCCTTCTTCGGCTCGGCGATCAACAACTTTGGCGTCAAGGAAATCCTCGACGCCATTGTCCACCTGGCGCCCTCCCCCACGCCCCGCGTTGCGCTGCAAGGCCCGGTCGATCCACATCGCGAAAAGTTTACCGGCGTGGTGTTCAAGATCCAGGCGAACATGGATCCCGCCCACCGCGATCGCGTGGTGTTCGTGCGTGTATGTTCCGGTCACTTCGAACGCGGCATGCGTTTGCGTAACCAGCGCTCCAACAAGGAAATGCGACCCAACAACGTCGTGGCCTTCATGTCACAGCGGCGCGAATTGCTGGAAGAAGCCTACGCCGGCGACATCATCGGTATTCCCACCCACGGCGGTATCCAACTGGGCGACACCCTGACGGAAGGCGAAGCGCTGCAATTCACCGGTCTGCCCTTCTTCTCCCCGGAAATCTTTTTCGCCGTCGAAGTGGTCAACCCGCTACGTGCCAAGCAACTGAAAATCGGGCTGATGCAGTTGAGCGAAGAAGGCGCCATCCAGGTCTTCCGCCCCTTGAAAAGCACAACGCTCCTGCTAGGCGCCGTCGGCAACCTGCAGTTCGACGTGGCCGCCCACCGCCTCAAACACGAGTATGGCGTCGAGGCTCGCATGGTCTCCACCCCCTACACCTGTGCCCGCTGGGTGACCTGCGACGACGCCGTGCGACTGGAAAAATTCATCGATGGCAACGCCGCCCGCGTCGCGCTCGATGTCACCGACGCCCCCGCGGTGCTGGCGCGCTCCACCCATGAGCTTCGGGTGATCCAGGATATGTGGAAGGATATCCAGTTCCACACACAACGAGAGCACGCTGGTCTTAGCTTGGAGTCCAGTTCCGCCTTCTGATCGAGCGTCGCGGTTCGACGCTAGCTCCCCCTTCGCTACACTTCCGCCGCAGCTGTGTCCGACATAAGACCCACTCGACCTGAACTAGACTTGGTCAGGCCAAGCACCAACTTCCATCCGCGTCACTTGGCAAACAACATCGCCGGGTTGTCGAATGCCTTGAACTCCAGCGCATTTCCGCAAGGGTCAAGAAAGAACATGGTCGCCTGTTCGCCCACCTGCCCCTTGAACCGCACATGCGGTTCGATAACGAATCGCACGCCCGCGGTGCGCAGCCTGTCTGCCATGGCTTGCCAATCGGTCATGTTCAGCACCACGCCGAAGTGCCGCACAGGCACGTTGTCCCCATCGACCAGATTGGTTTCCCGTGCACCCGAATCCGGGGCCAAGTGGGCCACGATTTGATGACCGAAGAAATTGAAGTCGACCCACTCGGGTGACGACCGTCCTTCCGGGCAACCCAGCAGCCCGCCATAGAAAGCGCGCGCCTTTTCAAGAGACGTGACCGGAAAAGCAAGATGAAAAACGGGTTGTGTGGGCATGATTGGCGGTTTAATGGACAAGAGACAACTGCACGTGGGCAGACGAGGAGCCAGCGAATAGGCTCGAACGGTCGGTCAGCCCTCGCCCTCTGAAATCGGACGCGGAGAATATTACGTTAGTATTGAAGCCCCCTTGACAAGCCAACAGCCGCGATGCCGAATCCGATCAACGATGCGCAGCAGTGGCCCTTTGAATGCCGGCCGCTCACGCCCACCCTCGGCGCGGAAATCGTCGGCGTGGATTTCGGCAAAACGGTGGATGCGCACCTGTTCTCCTGTCTCTACGGTGCCTTTCTCAAGCACCAGGTTCTGCTGTTTGGGTTTCAGAATCTGCCGCCGGGCCGGCAGGTCGAGTTTGCACGCCACTTTGGCGAGGTCCAGGTTCATGTGATGAACCAGTACCACGCCGACGACTACCCCGAACTCTATCGCCTGTCCAACGTCGACGAGGACGGCAAGCCCAACGGCCGACATCCAGACAAGGGCACGCTGGCATGGCACACCGATGGCTCGTGGCGCCCCACCACGGGACAAGCCACTATCATCTACTCGGAGATCGTGCCGGAGTCTGGCGGCGAGACCCATTTTTGCGACATGTATGGCGCCTATGATCGGTTGAGTGACACCTGGAAGGCGCGGCTGGCGCCATTGCGGGCGGTGCACAACCTGGACTTCTCCCGCACCCGCCGGCATGGAGAGGACCCGATGACCGAGGCACAGCGCAAGGCCGTGCCGCCGGTCGACCACCCGGTGATCCGCGTTCATCCCGAAACCGGACGCCGCTGTGTGTTCCTCGGAGATCACGCCGAGTTCATCGTCGGCATGGACTACTCCGCAGGGCGTGCACTTATCGAGGCGGTAAACGACATGGTGGTGCACCCCGATCTGACCTACGAACACCACTGGCAGCCGGGACAGATGCTGGCCTGGGACAACCGCTGCCTGCAGCATCGCGCCACGGACTACGATCCCGCCACACAGTGCCGTGTGATCCGGCGCTGCACGGTGCTCGGTGAGGTACCTCAGGCCGCCTGAGCGTCAGTGTGCCGTGACGTGGGTGGCATTCGGCTTGTTCGCCACCTGTTTCAGCGTGTCTGCCAGCCGCTCCACATCGTCAAGCGAATGCCCCGCCGACAAAGCGATGCGGATCTGCGTCACGCTGCTGGGCACCCAAGGGGGCTGCAGCGCCTGCACCCAGATGCCTGCTTCAAATAGTGACTGTGCCAAGTGCTGGGCGCCGCGCGCATCCGCCTGTAGCACGACCTGAACCGGCGACATCGAGGGCAGCAAATGCAAGGTCCCGCCTTTCATGCGCTCATGAAATGCCTCGATCAGATGCTGCAGCCGTTCGCGCCTCTGGCCTTCGGCCTGCACGCGCTGCAAGCTGATGATGGTGGCGGCGATCAACGCGGGAGACAGCGCGTTGGCCGTGGCGTAGCCGCGCAGATTGCGTAACAGCCAATTCACCAGATTGGCGCTGCCGGCAACAAAGGCGCCACCCAGACCCGCACTGTGCGCCAGGCTGCTGGTATAGACCAGATTGGGGGAATAGGCCAGGTGGCCAGCGCCACGACCGTCCGGTCCCAGCCAGCCCAGGCCGTGACTGTCGTTGAGAAGCAGCCAGGCATCGTAGCGTTCGCACAACAGCACCAATTGCTCGAGCGCCGCGAGATCGCCCGTCAGGCCAAACACCGTGTCACTGAGGATCAGTTTGGTGGGGGCGGTTGAACTCGACAAGGCAAACTCGAGATGCGCCAGATCGCCATGGGAGTAGGTCTCGAGCTTCGCACCCGCCAGGCGGGCACCATCAAACAATGACGACTGCGTGTACTCGTCGACAAATATCGCGTCGCCCTTGCCTACCAGACTGCGGACGACGTCCGCATGCATCAGATGCTCTTCAGCAAAATGCAGTGCGGCTTCGCAACCCGCAAACGCCGCCAGCGCCTGCTCCACTCGTTGATGCACGACCCCATGTCCCACCGACAGGGGCGGCCCGCCCGCGCCAGCACCAAAACGGGCGGCGGCCCGGCTCAGGGTTTCGCCGATCTGGACGTCGTTGGCCAGACCCAAATAGTCGCTGCCGCAGAACGACAACAGGCGCTTGCCATTCACATCCACATAAGGCCCGACAGTGCCGCCCAGCACGCGGCGGCCAAGCCAAAGATCGGCATGGCGGGCAAGTGCGGCGGAAAGATCAGGCATTCGCGCGTATCCAGGGTGGGGAAGCGGGGTTTAGTACAACTGAAGTTGATTGTGCCACGAGCCGTGGGCGCGACGTTCAATCCTATAATCGATCCACTCTGTCTTTGCACTCGCGCTCGTGTCGCTTGCGCGCGCCAGCCGTCGCTGTCACTCAACTATCGAACCCGTACCACATAGGCCCTCCATGACCGCAGATCGCCGACATTTTCTTCAGGCTGCCGTGACGCTGGCCGCCGCCAGTCACCTGCCTCGCGCGCTGGCGCAGGAAAGAGCACGCATTAATCCGCCCGCCCTGTTTGAGAATCACGTTGGAGGCTACTTCGTACTGCCGGGTGGCGGCGTGTTTTCCGGGGCTGCTGTTGCCATGCCAGGATTCGAGATCGTCCATGCACTGGTGGAGCCCTGGATCCCCTTGACGCGGGCTTGGGCGTTTATCGAGGGCCATCTCAGCGGCTTGAATAGACCAGTGAAGGCGCTCTGCGGTATGGAGCTGCGCATTCCCCAGCAGCTGACCATCGACGGATTCCGCGCGTTCAACGTGGGCTACGTGGAACAGCTGCAGAAGTGGGACCTGCTGATCGGCCGCTACAGCGCCGTCTGTCGCACCAACGTAGCCCCCTCACGCGACATCCCTGCTGAAGCCTCGGTCCATGCCTTCTCCTACTGCATCCCGTCCGCGACCACCGTCAAGACCTTCTGCGTTTCGGGCGCCGCCGATATCGACCCGCGGGGCCGCCCCGTGGCCGAAGGCGACACCTCTCCAGCCGGGATGAAGCGGCGCCTGCAGCACGTAGCCGAAGCCATCACCGGGCGCCTGGCGGAGATCGAGATGGATTGGTCCAACGTCACCCATGCCGACGTCTGCATGGCCAACAAGATGCCTGACCTGCTCAAGCACTTGCGCGAAGTCGGAGTGGATCCAGCCCCCAAGAAGGGCGTCCGCATCTATGCTGCCCGCCCGCCCATCATCGGCTCCGAAGTCGAACTGGAGTGTCGCGGCATTCTGAAGGAAGTGGTCGTGAGCGCATGATTGGCGCTGCGGTCGTCGGCCTGGGGTGGTGGGGCAAAGTCCTGGCGCGGGAATTGACTCGTAGCGGGCGCTTTCATATTCGCCGCCTGGTGGACGTACGGCCAGAAGCCGCCCAGAGCGTGACCGAACCCGCCGGTGTCCCCTTCTCCACTCGCTATAGCGAGACCCTCGACGACGCCCAGGTCGATGCGGTTTTTCTGGCGACACCGCACGCCGATCACGACAGCCAGATCGCCGCCGCCGCCCAGGCGCACAAGCATGTATTCGCGGAGAAGCCGCTGAGCCTGACCGCCGCCGGTGCACGCGCCTCCATCGCTGCCTGCCACCAAGCCGGCGTGGTCCTGGGTGTCGGTCATGAGCGCCGCTGGGAACCGCCCATGCAGGAAATGCTGCGCAGCGTCCGAGGCGGTGTGCTCGGCCGCCCGCTTCAAATCGAGGCCAATTTCAGTCACGACAAGTTTCTTGCCCTGGCCCCGGACAACTGGCGGCTGTCCGCGCGGCAAGCGCCCGGCGCCGGCATGACCGCCACCGGCATCCACCTATTGGACCTTGCCATCGCCGCCCTCGGTCCGGCCCGTACGGTCGTGGCCCGCTGTGCCACTCTGGCCAGCCGTTTCGAAGGCGGTGACACCATCTCGACGCTCATCGAACACGCCAGCGGCGCGCACAGCACCATCAATGTCATGCTGGCCACGCCCTTCATCTCCTACTTCCGCGTGTTTGGTGATCAGGGTTGGATCGAAATCCGCGACAAGGCACACCTGGAAGCCCCCGCCGGATGGCAGTTCAGCCAATCGGGCAAGGACGGTGAGGTGAATACCCGTGAATTTCCCGTGGCGGCACCCGTGCGCGACAACCTCACGGCATTCGCGGACGCCATCGAACACAAATCGCCCTATCCGATCACGCCAGCAGCCATGCTGCACACCATCGAGGCACTGGAAGCGATCTTCACCTCGGCCCGTGACCGCACCCACGTCACGCTGCCAAACTGAAACCTTGACTACGACCAACGACCAAGCCGACATGGCCATTCGACCAATAGCCAAACTGCCTGCCATGAGTCAAAGTGTCACCCCAGAAAGCGCGCATCCATGAATGCACTGGCACCGAAGGGGACGCAATTGAATCTGCTCGTGGTGGACGATCACACACTATTTCGGCAAGGACTCAAATTCCTGCTCCGCGACCTGGACGAAAATCTGGGCATCACCGAAGCCTCCGACTGCACTCAGGCGGTGGCACTCAAGGACAACCGGTTCGATCTGATTCTGCTCGATCTGCACATGCCCGGTACGGTGGGTCTGGACGCCCTCACCGCCATGAAAGAGGCCTACGAGGCCACCCGCATCGTGGTGCTGTCGGGCGAAGAGGATCCGCGCCTGGTACGCCGTGCGATCGAAAACGGCGCCACCGGCTTCGTGCCCAAATCTTCCACGCCTGAGCTGCTGCTCAGCGCCTTGCAGATCGTGCTCTCCGGTTCGGTCTATCTGCCGCCGCTGGCGCTCAAGGATATCGACACCGAGCCACCCCGCGACGTGCCGCCTCCACCGCCTCCCGCCTCTCCGAACACGCTGTCGACCCTGTTGTCGCCGCGCCAGCTCGAGGTGCTGCACAAAGCCATCGTGGGCAAGCCCAACAAGGTCATCGCCCGCGAACTCGACATTTCCGAAGGCACGGTGAAAGCCCATCTGGCCGCTGCGTTTCTTGCCTTGGGCGTGCGCAATCGCACCGAGGCGGTCTACGTCGCCGCCCGCATGGGAATGCAGATTCTGAACTGATGATCCGCGCGTCATGATGCAGGGCACGAACGCCCTGCCCCCCGCCGCCTCCGCCGCCACATTGGCAGCGCCGGCGCCGCTGCCGGCGTCGGAGGAACACGAGCAGCGGCTTCGTCATTACCAACTAGAGAATCTGAATCGCCAGGCCGGCCGTGTGCCCGTACCCATGATCCTGGCCGCGGTGGTGGTGGCCTATATCGCCTGGAAACCGGTACCAGGCGAGCTGGCCATTGCCTGGGTGGTGGCACTGGGATGCGCAGTGGTCTGGCGCGGCTTGTATGCCCGCCGACCCGTCGATCCGTCACCCAGCGCGGTAGAAAAACGGCTGCGCACCATGGTGCTGCTCAGTGCGGTGAATGGTTCGGTGGCAGGCTTGGGCGCCGCCTATTTCTTTGCTCAGCTCCCCACCGACCGCCAGACCCTGCTCACCATGATCGTGGTGGGCTGGACCGCCGGCGCGGTTTCCGCCAACGCCGCCTATGCGCGCGCCTTCTACGCCTATACCCTGGCGCTGCTGACGCCCATCGCGGTGGCCTGGGCCTTACAGGGCCCGCAAGGTCTAGGGATCGCGGCGCTGGCCATGCTGTTTCTCTTGATCGAGACCAGCTTCGTGCGCGACAACGAAAAAGTCTTCCGCCAATCCTTCGCCATACGCTACGAAAACGAATTGCTGGTGCGCAAACTCGAGCAGCAGAGCGACGAAATCCTGCAGGCGAAAGAAAGCGCGGAGGCGGCCAACCTGGCCAAGTCGCGATTCCTGGCAGCGGCCAGTCACGACATCCGCCAGCCACTGCATACCATCGGCCTTTACAGCGCCGCGCTGTCGCTGCGCAAAGCCGATGAGCGCAGTCAGACCCTGGCGCGGCAGATCAGCCAGGCCGTCACCTCACTCGGATCTCTGCTGGACAGCCTATTGGACATCTCCAAACTCGACGCCGCCGCAGTGCGGCCCGAGTTGACGGTGTTCGACGCCGCGGCATTGCTCAATCGTCTCAGTGAGGACCTCCAGCCGGTCGCGCAAGCACGGCAACTCACCCTTGACGCCCAAATCGAGCGCGATCTGTACGTGCACACCGACGCCCGCCTGCTCGAGCGCATCGTGCGCAATCTGATGGACAACGCCATCAAATACACGCGCCAGGGCGGCCTCACCTTGCACGGCCGGCGGGTCCACGATCAGGTGTTCATCGACGTGCAAGACACCGGGGTGGGCATTCCCCCTGAAGAGCGCGAACGAATCTACGAAGAGTTCTACCAACTCGCCAACGCCGAGCGCGATCGTGCCCAAGGCCTGGGTCTGGGGCTGGCGATCGTGCAGCGCCTGGTGCACTTGCTCGACATCCGCCTGACCCTAGACTCGGAAGTCGGCCGCGGCAGCCGCTTCACCCTGAACCTGCCGCGAGCCAGACCACTGGCCGCAGCAGCGCACGACGACCACACCCTTGCGCCCGCGACCGACTTGACCGGCTTGCGCGTACTGGTGGTGGAAGATGAAACCGCGATCCGCGAGGGTATGCGCATCCTGCTTGAAGGCTGGGGCATGCAGGCCCTGCTCGCGGCGGATCAGGACGAGGCCCTGCGGGCGACTTCCGCGGCAGGCGTCGATTTGGTCATCGCCGATTTCCGCTTGCGCGCGGGCCACACCGGTCTGGAAGTGATCCGCGCCCTCCGCTCGCGCTACCCTGCCGTGCCGGCGTTGGTGGTGAGCGGCGACACCGCACCGGAACGTCTGCGCGAGATTCAGCAAGAGCAGATTCTGCTGCTGCACAAGCCGGTGACCGATGCCGCCTTGCGCCAGGCCATCGAAACCACACTGCGACTCGACTCAGTCGGTCCCGCACGCTGACGGAGCCCTTTAGCTGATGAGCGGCACACATTGGTTGTCTGAAGGTGCCGAAGATTTCCTGGCGGAGTACAGCGTTGATCAACGCCTGATCGACGTGGTGATTGTCGGCAGCGGCTACGGCGGTGCGGTGGCGGCGGCGCGACTCGCCGGTCTGCGGCGCCAGGGCAAACCCCTGGAAGTGGTCGTGCTCGAACGCGGCAAGGAGTACGTGCCAGGCGAGTTCCCGCAGCGCTTCGCCGACCTGCCTGCGCATGTGCGCTTCAACACCCACGACGATCCGGAGACCCGGGGCATGCGGCAAGGGTTGTTCGACCTGCGCGCCGGCCCGGAAGTGGCCGCGCTCATGGGCAACGGACTCGGTGGTGGATCCCTGATCAACGCCGGCGTCATGGCCGAACCCACCGCCGAAGTTTTCGACCAGCGCTGGCCCGAAGCCCTTCGTGGCGGTGCCGGGCTCACACCCTACTACGCGCGCGTGCGGCAGATGCTGGGCGTGCGCAAGCTGCCGCTGCCATCGGCAACAGAGCGCAGCCCATACAGCAAGCCAGCCAAGCTGGCGGCGCTCGAACTGGTCGGCACTCTGCTGGATGGACGCGACCTCGACCGGCGTGCCGAAGTGGCAGTGAGTTTTACCGCCGAGGACAGTACCGGTGGCGTGCCACAGCAGCCCTGCATCCAGTGTGGTGACTGCTTCACCGGCTGCAACCACTGGGCCAAGAACACCCTGGCCATGAACTATCTGCCGCACGCGCGTCGGCGAGGTGCAAGGCTGGTGACTGGCATCACCGTACTCAAACTTCACGGTCAGGACGAAGATTGGACCCTCGATGTCACGCTGACCGATCGCTCCCTGGCGCAGAAGTACATGGACCCTGGCGTGTTGCCTCCGGTTTTTCGCGAACGCCTGCGAGTTCGTGCGCGCCACGTGATCCTGGCGGCAGGCACCTATGGCTCCACTGAAATTCTGTTGCGCTCGCAGCTGCACAACGGCGTCTCCGGTCAGGTGGGCGAGCGCTTCTCCACCAACGGCGACCTCATCGCCGCCGGTTATGGCGTGCGGCCGCTGGTGAACGGCTGCCCCACTGAAGCGCAATCGCCTGCAAGCCGCAACGTCGGACCGACCATCGCCGGCATTCTCGATCTGCGCCACGGCCGGCCGCTGCATGAGCAGGTCGCCATCGAAGAGATGGCAGCGCCCGCGGCACTGCGTCGTTTGATGGAAGAGACTGTCACCAACGTCGACGCGCTGCACGCGCTGGTTCGCGGCGATCGCTCGCGTCATGAGGCAGCGGCAGTGGGCCATGACCCGGCGGCCATCAACAGCGCCGCCGTCGATCGCACCTTGCTGTACGCGGTCATGGGGCACGATGCCGCCACCGGCCGATTGCAGCGCGTCGGCGAGGTGGATCTGATGAGCGACGGTGCAATCACGGCCACGCGCGGTAGCGCCGCTCAGGCTATCGCCGAGCAGCCCATCTTCGAGTATGGCATCGAGCAATTGCGCCGCGCCCATGGCGATCCCCGCCTCGGCGGCGTGCTATTGCCCAACCCGTTGTGGGATCCGTGGCCGGAGGAACTCACCGCCTTGTTCGATCGCACCCCGCGCAAGGGCGTCGCGATTACGGTTCACCCATTGGGTGGCTGCGCCATGGCGGACGACGCCAAGGCAGGAGTGGTCAATGACTGTGGTCAGGTGTACCGCGCTGATGGGGGCGTCTATCGCTCCCTGGCTGTGCTCGACGGCGCCATCGTGCCGACCTCACTCGGCATTAATCCTGCGCTCACCATCGCTGCTCTGGCAGAACGTGCCGTCGAAGCATTGATCGCGCGATGGGAGATCGATCCGCAAACGCCCCCACAAGCCGGCGCGTTGCCGCCGCCGCCCCATCCTGTACCGATTGCCGCTGCATCGTTGCGCCCGACGGGATTTAGATTCTCGGAGAAACTCGATGGCACCGGTCTTTACCTGCCGGTAGGGATCGATGGCTCGCGCGTGCCTTACGAATGGCAGGAAACACGCGATGCGTCCCTGAAATTGGTGTTCACGCCAGTGCCGGACATGATGGCGCTGCTGGCCAACCACCCCAAGATCCTGACCACCGACAGCGTCGAGTTCGCTCTAACCGGCCAGGGTGCGCCCATTCGCGTCCCGTTGACGGGCTACATGAGCCTGCTCGAGCGCGGTGATGCGACCCGCCTGCGCCGCACCCTGCGCGCACTGTGGGCCTGGGCGCTGATGCGCGCCCCTCGTGAGATTTGGCAAGGCATCACCGCTTTCTTCAATGGCACGCCACGGCCGGCGCGAGCCGTGACAACGTCGCTTTGGCGACGCGTACGCCAACTGGTCACCATGGCCAGCATCGCCGGTGAGCGCCGGCATTATCGCTATGAACTCACCGTCACCGAAGATGTATGCGTGGGTCAGGCGCGCTTCTTCAGCCCCGGAGATCGCTTGATCGGCATCAAGACAATTGCCTATCGCTGGCGCGGGAATCTCTGGCGGCAGTGGATGGACATGGACCTCTACCTGCAGCGCAAAAACAGCTGTCGGCGCCGACAGCTGGGTCGCATGAGTGTGGATCTGCCCTACTACGTCAGCCAGCACGCAGTGCAGATGCAGATCACCCATCAGGATTCCCAACCGCAGGCGATCGCGGACTTCATCTCATTTGCCACCTACACCGCACGCGTATTCGGGCGCATCCACGTATGGTCGTTTCAAGCACCGGACTACCCACCGGAATTGAGCAACAGCCACGCGGGCACGGATCGTTGGCTGCTAAGACAGCAGTACAACCGTATTCCCGGCGAGGTGCGCGGTGCCCTTCGCGAGCGGATCGACACCAGTGGCCGGTCGCTTCTACTGCATCGCTATCGTCCCAACTCAGGTGTCCCCACTTCAGGCCCCGTGTTACTGATCCATGGCCTCGGTGCGGGCGGGAACTCCTTCACCTTAGATACGGTGGCTCAAAGTCTGGTCGGGCATCTGGTTCAGGCAGGTCACGACACCTGGGTGGTGGATCTGCGCACCAGCATCGCTCTACGCAGCTCAAGCGAGGAGTCGTCGTTCGAGGAGGTGGCGCGCGAAGACGTCGCCGGTGCGCTCGGTCTCGTGCATGAACTGACGGGTGGACAATCCGTGCATGTCGTCGCCCATTGCTTGGGCGCGGCCATGTTCTGCATGGCCGCACTGGACGGTCGCCTCAAGCCTGAGTGGGTTCGCAGCGCGGTGTTGTCGCAACTGGGGCCGCTGGTGGAACTCACGCCACTAAACCGCTTTCGCGGTCACGCCGCGGCCTTTCTCAAGCACTTGTTGCGTCTGCGTGAGTTCGACGTCACCGCACCGCGCAACGATGTCATGGATCTGGTCGACCGGATCTTGAGCAGCTATCCCTACCCGGCCCATGAGTGGTTCCACCATCATCCGATCGCCCCCTGGCGCCGCGTGCGGCACGCGGCCTACAACAACCGGGCCAGCGTCATCTACAACCCGCTGTTCGAGCACGACAACCTGAATCGGGCGACTCTCGATCGCTTCGGCGATTTCATCGGGCACATGAATCTGCGGACCTACATTCAGACGCTGTACTTCGCCTCACAGCGCCGGCTCACGGACAAGTTGGGACGCAACCTATTCGTGACGCAGGCCAACGTGGCCAGGCATCTGCGCTTTCCCATCTGTTTCTTGCATGGTGCAAACAACCAGCTGTTTCATCCTGATACCAGTCGCAAGTCACATGCCCTGCTCACGCGTGTGTTTCGCGGCAGCGATACGAGTCCTCCTGCGTATCAGTTGGAGATCGTGCCTGGCTACGGCCATCAGGACTGCATCATCGGCAAGCATGCGAGCCGTGACGTGTTTCCGCGCATCACCCGCTTCCTGGCACAAGCGCCGGTAGCGGCCGGCGTGCCGGGGCAAACTCGCCTGGTCTTGCACGCGCCAAAGCTGGGGCCCGCTCTGGGCTGGTTGAGACGTGATCCGCAGGATCGCCGACTGGTATCCGTAACCTTCGTGCCGAACGAAGAGCTGAGTGAAGCCCTGTGTGCAATCACGCTGGTGTGCCGTGCCGGCGAGGCAAACCCATGTTCGCCCGGCGGTATCCGACGCCATGCGCTGCAACGAGTGCGCCCGGCGCGACCCAGCGCGCCGCCGCCTTGCAAGATAGATGTGGAGTTGCCCGCGGGCGATGACCTGCAAATCATGGTGCTCACGCTCCATCGTGAATACGACATGTCGACTACGCCGGAGGCGTCGAATCTGCCTGAGGCCACGCTTGAGGCGGATGACCTCACCGCCTACGCGGAATCCCTGCTGCGCGCAGCCCGGGCACTGCTGCGACTCGACGAGTCGGCAGCCAGCGACCACAGAGTTGTCGACCCGCACTACATCTACGCCGCCGCCTGTGCACACCTTGCACCGGGAGTGTTGAAGACCCTCGATCCGGTCGGCAGCTCCTTTACCTTCGCCGCCGGCAGTTGCCGATTCGCTCCTACCGCGCTCGATCGCGAATTGGCGGACCGGACCTTTGGGCGCCTGCGCGCGCGTCTGGACGGTAGCAAAGCCGGCGCGCGCCCGCAGATGCTGCT
>Ga0194132_10009050_pt1 | contig 13945 bp, 17 predicted proteins | sample TA2KigOf80mmetaG_FD_148612 | JGI IMG/M metagenome (GOLD analysis project Ga0194132, IMG submission 148612) | Freshwater microbial communities from Lake Tanganyika, Tanzania - TA2015054 Kigoma Offshore 80m | ecosystem: Environmental > Aquatic > Freshwater > Lake | place: Tanzania: Lake... | reverse complement strand
GAACGCGCCGACTGTTCGAGCAGCCGGACGTGGACCTCAGGCGCGCTGGAAAACGCCTCTTCGGAAGATTGCCGGATGTGACCGACAAAACTCTCGATGATCCGCGCCGAAGGGTTGAACATACGCAGGTTCCGTTGCGTTTATGTCGAAGAAATTCTAGTTGCCCGCGTCAGGAACTTGTCGTCGACCAGTGCTCAAAAAAACGGGTGCTTTACATTCCGCCTTCAACTGTGCAGATCGGTGCACGTTCTGGCCGGAACCGTTCAGCTGTGTAACTATTTATGCAGGATTTCCATCACACCCCCGGCTCCACTCCATGTCACAGATTGAACTGCGATTCCTTCGCACAATGGCGGCACTCAGGGATACCGGCAGCCTGGTCGAGGCCGCTGACCGGGTCTTTCTCACGCAATCGGCGCTCTCCCACCAGCTCAAGGATCTCGAAGAACGCCTTGGATGCGCGCTCTTCATCCGCAAGAGTCGGCCGGTGCGGTTCACTTCAGCCGGCAATCGCCTGATCAAGCTGGCGGATGAAATCCTCCCGCTCATTCACCGTGCGGAGATCGATCTCGCCCGTCTGGCCGGCGGTGAATCCGGCCGAATTCTCATGGCCATCGAGTGTCACAGTTGCTTTGAATGGCTCCTTCCAGCCATTGACCAGTACCGTGAGAACTGGCCCGAGGTGGAACTCGACGTGTCGGGTGGTTTCCACTTCGCACCGCTACCCGCCTTGGCGCGGGGTGATCTGGACCTGGTGATCACCGCGGATCCAGTGGCGCAGGAGAACCTCGCCTACCTGCCACTTTTCAGTTACGAGGCAAAACTGGCGGTTGGCAAGAACCATCCGCTCGCCGGTCGGGAATGGGTTGAGCCGCGGGACCTCGCAGTGGAAACCCTCATCACCTATCCCGTGGATCGCAGCCGGCTGGATGTCTTCAAGTCGTTCCTTGAACCGGCGGGTGTCGAACCGGCCAGGGTGCGAACGGCGGAGCTGACGCCTCTGATGTTGCAGCTGGTTGCCAGTGGGCGAGGCGTAACCTGCCTGCCCAACTGGGCACTCCACGAGTACCGCGAAAAACATTACGTGTCGGTGTGCTCACTTGGTGAAGAGGGCATCTGGCCAACACTTTACGCCGCAGTACGATCCGATCAGGCCGATGCGCCCTTTATGAGCGGTTTTGTCGCCACCGCGAAAGAGACCTGTTTCCGTAACCTGTTCGGGATAGTCACTGCGGATCTTGATTGAGGCGTCGAACAGGCAGCCGAAAAAGCAACGGGCAGGCCGCGAGCGGTCTCAGGGCAGAAGTGTCGACAGCTTCCAGCCGCCAGCTGAACGGGCCCAGCGAACACGGTCATGCAGCCCGTCCGGCTGTGCGAGGTCGAGCCGCTCGAGATCATGGAGTTCAAGGTAGAAACCCCGGGCAGTTTCCGGAGCGACCAGTGGCTCGGGTAGCGGCAAACTCTGCAGTGCCTGCAGCAGATTCGCACGGGAGGACACCTCGCTGCTCTGCCGCTGCCTTTGAGTGTAGAACCAGTCGAGCACCTTCGGCATGCGCGGTCGCAACTGCCAGCTCTCGGCGATGAGACTGGCCTCCACAGGTTCGAGATCCACATGCGCGCGGTACTGAACCTGGATGCTCGGCAGATACAGGCAGATGGACGCACGATGTAATGCGCTTCCGGACGAAAGTTCGCTGAACTTCGGGCTGGTCGCGCTCATGAACAGCGCCAGACGTAAACCCAGGTCGCGCAGCACCAGCGTGCGCGCCTGCGGCCAGCCGTTAGCATCGACGGTTGCGAGGACACAAAGCGCGGCCATCGGATCCCCGGCTGCGCGCGCGCGTGCGCGATCCTCGGCCAATAGGCGCAGTGGCTCCACAGGCGTTAACGTCAGGCGCTGTCGCCGGAGTTCCGGTCTTCTGTAAAGCGTCGCTTGAGTTCGGCGATGTCGCGCTGCACTTCAGACAGACGGAAGATCAGATCAGGCAACTGATCGCAGATTCGCCACAGCAGGTAGGCAATCACCAGGAGGACCAGGAAAGACAAAAAAGTCATGATGACCTCAGTTGAGTCTTGCAGGTTGCCGGAAGAGCCCTTGAAGGGGAGTTCCGTTTGGCTGCCCGTGTTTGGGCAATAACTGGAATTCTAGCTGCAAACCGGTTCCGGGAGGGCGAAGTCGGTCGGATACTAGGTCAGGTGGGGACGTGGATTCTCCCAACTGCGAAGTCCTTGAGGCACACTTCGCGCATCCACAGCCAGTGTGCCGCGATGTGATTCGAGTACCTGATCTCCTGAGCTTTCCGCTTGCCCATGATGCAACCCGTGCCGCCGTCATCGGCGTGGATCGAACCCTCAGCTTTGCAGCGGTACATGCGCGTGCCAACCAGCTGGTTGCCGTGTTGCAGGCGCGGGGACTCAGGGTCGGTGACAGGGTCGCCCTGCTGGCGCGCAACGAGGTGGAGTATTTCGAAATCCAGATTGCCGCCTCCCGCGGCGGGTTCGTGCTGGTACCGATCAACTTCCGGCTCGCTCCGGCAGAAATTGCTCACATCCTCAACGACTCGCAGCCCGGTGTGCTCATCCACGGCCCGGGGTTCGAGGTAGGGATCGAGGCGTGGATTCCGATGCTCGCACTCGGGGGTACGTATGACGAAGCGTTGAGTGCTGAAGCAGCGGCAGATGTGTTGCCGTTGCCGGTGGATGCGGGTGCTGCCTGCGTGATCCTGTACACCAGCGGGACGACGGGGCGCCCCAAGGGAGCGGTGCTCACCAACCACGCGCTGCTCGCCCGCATCAATGCCAATCTCTTCGATTACGAAGTGAATACGTCTGATACCTTCCTGCAGTGTTTGCCGATGTTTCACATCGCCTCGATGGTGTCCTACAGCTATCTGGCGGCGGGCGGCACGAACGTTTTGCTGAAGGATTTCAGCGTCGAAGCAGTGCTCGATCTCATTGCGCGACATCAGGTGACGGCGGCGCTGATGGTGCCGACGATGATCAACACCCTCGTCAACAGTTCGCTGGTGGATGAAGCTGACCATGCATCACTGCGCACCCTGATCTATGGCGCATCACCGATTCCGCCCGTGGTGCTTGCCCGGGCCATCGAAAAGCTGAGTTGCCGTTTCTATCAGGCGTTCGGCATGACCGAGACGAGTGCAGTAACGCTGCTGCGACCCACCGATCATGATCCCGTGCGACAGCCCGGGCTGCTGGCGAGCGCGGGAACTCCTGCGATGGGAATGGTTATGCGGCTCGTAGATGACCGTGACGAAGATGTGCAAGTCGGGGAAACCGGGGAGGTGATCTGTCAGGGGCCTGCAGTGATGGAAGGCTATTGGCGCAATCCTGAGGCGACCGCAGAAGCGATGCGCGGTGGCTGGATGCACACCGGCGACCTTGGCTACCGCGATGTTTCGGGCTACCTCTTCGTCACTGACCGCAAGAAAGACATGATCATCAGCGGCGGTGAAAACGTGTACCCGCGTGAAGTAGAAGACGTGCTCTTCGAACATGCCGACATCCTGGAAGCAGCGGTAATCGGTGTTCCGGATGAACGCTGGGGAGAGCGGGTGCATGCCGTGATCGTGGCAAAGCCTGGTGCTCTTCCTGAACTCCAAGAAGTATTGCAGTTCGTACGTTCCCGGCTCGCTGGATACAAGGCGCCAAAATCGGCAGAACTCGTGGACGCGCTGCCGAAAAATGCCACCGGCAAAGTCCTGAAGACGGAGCTTCGCAAGCGTTTCTGGGACGGGCAGACGCGCAACGTCAACTGAAGTGCGAGCGGACCCGAAGCGATATCGAACCTCAGCGGAGTTTGAGCAACAACACCAGGAGCAGCGGAGTCACGATCGCCTGCAGCAGCATGAAGCGCACCAGAACCTGGGTGTTGGACCAGCCGAGGTTTTTGCGGACATGATCGTGCAGCGGGTAACGCACATTGCGGAAGATCGGAATCCTGAAGAAGCGAAGGAGGGCGACCTTCAATAGCCCGGTTCCGCCGTTCACCAGCACCACTGTCGCAACGACAATCACTAGGAAGGGATTGCCGGCAGCGAGCACAAGGATACCAGTGAGCAGTCCAATGGGCCTGGAGCCGGCATCACCCATCAGTACGACGCTCGGATTGCAGTTGTACCAGAGATAGGCGGCGATGCAGCCGACCATGGCGAAGGCGAGTAATGCCCAGCTCGGGCCGTCATCGTAGTGGGGTACCAGCAGATATTCGGAGATGTCCACGTGGCCTACGACGCCATAGAGGATCGCGCCGAGGAAGATCAGAGCCATGGCGGCGAGACTGCCAGAGAGGCCATCTACCCCATCGGTTGCATTGGTTGAATTGATGGTTACCCAGATGAGCACAGCGCCAGCGCTGATGAAGAGCCAGGACTCCACATGTAAGGGCTCTTTGACGAACGGCAACCAGACGTCGAACCCGGCAAAGCCGCAGACCGCACCCGCAGCGACGATGCTGACGACCAGGTCCGCTGCACCCAGCGCGTATTCGCTCCAGCCTCCGCGTTTGCGGTCGTCGAGAAAGCCGATCCACATCGCAAACGCGAGGCAGCCGATGACGGTGAGGTAGGGCCACTCCATGGGCATGACCAGGAATGCTATGACGGCAAAGACCGGGATGAAGATTGCGCCGGCGCCCATCGGTTTGCCGATGCTCTTCTCTGCATCCACTGCGAACGCCCGTCCTTGATCGCGAGGCAGCAGGTGCCACAGCTTCGGCAAGAGCCAGAAGGTCAGCACAACGGTTGCGGCACCTGCAAATGCAGCAAGGAACAGGTTGCTGGAAAAGAGCCGCAGCGGTCCGAACAGATGACCGAAGTGCTCTGCGAGCGTCTGAAGGATGGTGGTTTCTCCCCGGGGCCTGGGGCTGTCGCCTTGAGGGCGGCGATTATGGCATGCGGAGTCCCGAACGGGGGCCTGCGCTGATCACCCAAGGTCTCCTGAGCGGATGCCCTGGCCCCAAAGGTTCAGGGCTTTTTCCAGTCCGCATCCTTGGCAAACGGATCGTCGTTGGCATCCTCGTGCCACTCGTACTCCACACCTCCGGCAATGTCGCGAGCAGCCTGCACGCCGTGCAGCCGGGCGATGAGTGCGAGCGCCATGTCGGTGCCTGCGGACACGCCGGATGAGGTGAAGACCTTGCCGTCTTCCACCCAGCGCGCTTCGACGACCCAGTCGACCTTGTCAGTCACATTCGCCGCGAGTGAAAAGAACCGTTTGTTGGATGTGGCCTTGAGTCCGTTAAGCACACCGGCCCTGGCCAGCAGCGCCGAGCCACTGCAAACGGAAGTGGTGAATTCCGAACCGGCATGGGCATCGCGGATGTAGTTGATCATCGCCGGATTCTCGAGCTCCGGAATCGTGCCGAAGCCGCCCGGCACCATCAGAATGTCCAGTGCCGGTGCATCGGTGAACCCGTGGTCGGCCATCACCACCGCGCCGTTCGTGGATTTCACCGGCCCCGCATTCTGGGCGATAAAGGTGATCTGGAAGTCAGGGACGTAAGACCATATCTCCACCGGACCGAAGACATCGAGCACCTCGAAACCGGGGTAGAGGACGATGCCAACGGTTTTTTTCTGTTGCGGCTCACTGGACACGGATTGCTCCTTTGGGTCGGTGGTGTTGGCCGTTCTGATGTTGTTCGCGGTCAGACAGCAGTCAGCTGCAGGAGTGCCCGCACCCGGGACGCGCGTTGCCCATGGCGCGTCTCTTCCAGTCCGTTCTATCCAAGCAGGTTTGCAACCATCGCATCCGGTTCGTTGTCTGCCTAGGCCTGGTAGGTGAGGTCACCATCCGCCTCGCCGGCTTCGAGGGAGGCAATGATGTTGGCATCGCAGCTGAGTTCGGTCGGCAGGAAGCGGAAGAATGGATTCTCATCGTTCGATGGCAGGTCGAATGCCTGTCCTGACTTGAGGCGGATGGCCTTCAACATGCGGTAGGCGTGGCCACGCTCCTCCTAGCCGTTCCGGCGCAGGAGCACCCTGGCTTCCACCTGCTGCACGTTCTCCGCCAGCACGTAGTAGAACGCCTCGCCGAAGCACTCGATCATCGCCAGGACTTTCATGTCATCAAGGGTGAGTTGTTGGCGCGACTTCAGGACGTCGAACGCGGCGAAAGCCTGTTCCGGGTAGCCATCGGGCAGTGTGGTCATCTGGGGTTCCTCTGCAGTGGTGAGGTGGTGTGAGCCGGAACCGCGAGCGGTTCGGAAGAAGTCGGCCAAGGTAGCCGAACACCTCAGGCGTTTGAACCCCGGGGAAGGAGAGCCAACGCCCGAGCGAGGTCTGTCCTCGCCGAGGACGTCCTCGCCGCGGACGATCGAGCTATTGGGGTTGAATTTAACTAAAAGTTAAAACTATTATGCTTAGAGCAAATACCCGGAGTACGTGATGGTATTCAAATACTCAGGACTTCGACCTGCCGGCACAGTGATCAAGGTCATCACGGTGGTTCTCGCGCTGGTGCTCATTGAGCACAAGTCGGGCGCGTTGACGACAATGAAATGGGTCATCGGTGATGCCGGCGCGAACGTGGCTCTCGTTTTTGCGTTCTGGACGACGCTGCTCGCCCCGGGCTTCTACCTTATTGCTCTGTGGTCGCTCGGCAACTTTTTCAGCCGCGGACGCTCACCGGAGGTTTTCTCTTCGGAGGCCAGCCGATGTATCCGCAGCACCGGTAGCAGCCTCTTGACCGGGGCCGGTTGCGCGCTGGTGGTTGAACCACTGGCGATGGCGGTGCTGACGGCGGAAGGCATGCACTTTGATGTCTCACTGGTGGTCGAAGACCTGACGATCGGATTGATCGGCTTTGCGCTGTATGTGCTCGTGGCATCGGCAGAACAGCTGCGGGATGAGTTGAAGGAGTTCATCTGATGCCCATCCGGCTGCGCGTCCACGTGATGATGGCCGAGCGTAACGTGACGGCACGGAACATCGCAGCACGTATCAACCTGAGTGAGACGCAGCTGTCGTTGCTCCGAACCGGCAAGGTGCGGGGGCTGCGCTTCGATACGCTGGCCAAGCTCTGTTATGTGCTCGGATGCAAACCCGGCGATCTGATCGACTATGAACCGGACGAGCAGGACATGGCAGCGGGCCCGACGTGAGGTCCGGCGCGACCCTGTCGCCCCGTACGGCTGCTATAGTCGCCCCCCTGATTTCAAACAAACGCCAATCCAAGGGGGGCAGCACATGATCGATTTCGAGATTCCGGCGGAGACGAAGGCGATCCGCGAAAAAGCACGGCACTTCGTCCAGTCCGAGTGTATCCCGGCAGAAAAGGGCTGCACCGCGCAGAACTTTGAGGTGGTGCTGGCTGAACTGCGTCGCAAGGCGCGTTCGCAGGGACTCTGGTGTCCGTTCATCCCCGTTCAATACGGCGGCATGGGGCTGCGACCCCTTGCCAATGCTCTGGTGCAGATGGAACTCGGCGAAAGTTATCTCGGTGCGCTGTCGCTCAACACCCAGGGTCCTGATGACGCCACGATGCTGACCCTGCTCGAACACGGCACGGACTACCAGAAAGAGAAATTCCTGACGCCGCTGCTCGATGGCAAGAAGCGCATCTGTTATTCGATGACGGAGCGCGCCGCGGGTGCTGACGCCACCGGCATGCAGACCACGGCAGAGCTGAAAGGCGATTCCTGGGTGATCAATGGCGAGAAGTGGTTCAGCTCCTCTGCTGATGTCGCTGATATCGTCGTTCTCATGGCGAAGACCGATCCCGATGCGCCGCGCCACGAACAGTACAGCACGTTCATCATCGAACTGCCAAACCCGGGGTATCGCATCGTGCGCAATATCGAAACGATGTCGCCGCATACGGAACTCGGCCTCAAGCTCGGTGCATCCCACTCGGAAGTGAAGATCGAGAACCTTGTCGTTCCTCGCGAGAACATCCTTGGCGGCCGAGGCAAGGGCTTCAACATGGGTCAGCACCGCCTGGCCTATGGGCGGCTGCGCCATGGTATGCACAACGTTGCGATCGCCCAGCGGGCGCTGGATCTCGCGGCTGCGCATGTAACAAAACGCTCCACGTTCGGCAAACGCCTCGCGGATCGCCAGGGTGTGCAGTGGATGTTCGCGGATTGCGCAGCAGAACTGTACAAGGCGCGCCTCATGCTGCTGCATATCGCCTACAAGGCCGAGATGGGCATGGACCTGCGACAGGAAAACGGGATCGCTAAGGTTTTCCTCGCCAACATGGTGCATCAGGTCGTCGACACCGCGCTGCAGCTGCACGGTGCGCTCGGTTACAGCATGGATACCCCGCTTGCCGGCTGGTATCGCAGCGTGCGATCACAGCGTCTCGTCGACGGGCCGGATGAAGTGCATCGCTGGCGCACCGGCGTCAACGTGCTCAAGGCGTTCGAGAAGCACGGCACCACGGCGTCGGCTTGTGGCGGGGAGTTGTTGTAAGCGACTTCCCGCGAGATACGGGGCGCGTGACCGCGCCCCGTATCCGATACGAAGGGTCAGTACGCAATCGTTCCATTCGTCAAATTCACACAGGGAATACCTCAGCTGTCTCAATCTGCTGAGTGCCTCATAGCCTCAGATTGGCTGCGAGCGGTCAGCCTTGGCTGATCGCCACCTTCATCCACGTTGAGGCACGTTGAGGAAGCCCGTCGTGCGAGAACTTGCACTTGATGAAGTCACTTTGGTTGCCGGCGGCTACGCTGCCGGACGAAACACGACAGTCAGCCGGGTGATAGCAGTTGTCGCCGACGCAGCATTCAGAACTGCGGCGATGGCCGCCAGGGGCTGACCGGTGTGTACATTCGGTGCAACATCCACCGGTCAACTCAAGGAGATTTCCGCTGTGCCGTATCACTCCGGTTTTCGCCCCGGCCTGTTCGACGGCCAGACCATTTTCATTCCCGGAGGTGGTGGTGGCCTCGGGCGCTGCATCGCGCATGAACTAGCGAGCCTCGGCGCGCGCGTGATTCTGGCGGGGCGTTCCATGCAGAAGCTGGAACGCTCGCGCGATGAGATCACCGCCGACGGCGGCACGGTGCTCGGTTGTTATACCGCTGAACTGCGCGATGAGGCGGCCGTGGTCGAACTGGTGCAGCACATCCTGTTGCGGCACGGGCTCGTGGATGGGCTTGTCAACGCCGCCGGCGGCCAGTTCCCGGCGAAACTCGAAGATCTGAGCCTCAACGGCTGGAACGCGGTGCTGCACAACAACCTCACCAGCTACTTCCTGGTTGCGCGGGAGATCTATCGCCAGTGCATGCGTGAGCGGGGCGGCAGCATCGTCAACATTGGCGCGGACTGGGTGGATGGCATGCCCGGCATGGCGCACAACGGTGCCGCTCGGGCGGGCCTGTCGAATTTCACCTGTTCTGCGGCCACCGAGTGGGGGCGAAACGGTGTGCGGGTGAACTGCGTCATCCCCGGCTTCATCGCCACCACGGGGCTCGACCGTTATCCGGAAAAGGACTGGGATTCGATCCGCCGGGTCAATACCCTGGTGCCACTCGGACGGCACGGCAATGCCGCGGAAATTTCCGCCATGGTGGTGTTTCTGATGTCGGAGATGGCGGCTTACATCACCGGCGCGGATTTCCGCGTGGACGGCGGTATCCACAACGGCGCCGGCAGCTTTGTTTTTGTTCCCGGTGCACCGCGCAATGTCAGGGCGTTCGACGGCTTCCACCGTGACGAGCGGCCAAAGATGCTCGACTGACCGGTTTCAACGCGGGATCACACGCGATAGATGCGCGCCGCGGTGCCATAGAACATCGCGTGTTTCTCGCTTTCCGAAAATCCTGCGGCGATCTTCTTGAGTGCATTCCAGAGCACCGGATAGGCAATCGACAGCTTGTCCACCGGGAAGTTGCTCTCGAACATGCATCGGTCCGGGCCAAAACAGTCGATGGTATGCAGGTACCAGTCCCGCTGCGCCTTCACGAACTCGTTGGAAGAAGGTGGCGTGCCCCGCGTGTGCCAGCCATAGCCGTTGTCGGGCATGGCCATACCACCGAGTTTCGCGACCACGTTCGGACACCGGGCAATTTCCGCCATGTCGGCTTTCCACGTCGCGAAGATCTCATCCTGACGACTCGCATAAGGGCCGACACCGAGTGGCGTGCCGAAGTGGTCGAGAATCATCACCGTATCCGGTGCAGCACGGGCGAGGTCGAGATAGTCCCGGTTCTGGTGGAAGAAGTGCCAGGCGTCGTAGGTATAGCCGAGCTTGCCGAGCAGGCGCACCCCATCGCGGAACCCGGGTTTTGAATAGAGCCCCGGGCCACGTGTGCCCGGATTCAACAACGTCCCTGTATCATCGTGTGGCCCCGCATGACGGATGCCCCGGAAAAGACCTCCACCGACACGTTCGTGTTCTGCCAGCACTTCTCTGAGCTCGGCCTCGGGAAGCATCATGTCAGCGTGGCCAACGATGCCGGCGATGCGGGTTTTGCCGGGTGTGGCCGCACTCCGTTCCGCATTCACGCGTACGTATTCCGTCTCACCCACCGGTTTCAGATGAACAGGACCCTCGATGCGGTAACTTGCACCGCAGTCGATGAACACCGTCTTTTCGATGTTGTGCCCGGACATCGTGTCGGACCACAGGTCCTCGAGTGAATAACTTCCCCAGCGGGTGACCGTTGGCCAGAGATGATGATGCGGATCGATGATCGGGCGCTCCGGCTCGAGGATTTCTTCGGTGATCAGCGCACGCCATTCGTTTGATCCGGGCAAGGCCATGTTGTGTTCTCCGGTCGGGTATCAGCCTTTTGTGATCAATGGGTCCTGCTGTAGTTCAACCGTGTTGCCCGCGGGGTCGGAGATCCAGACGATGTGGCCGACATCCCCGGTCATCTCGCGCATCTCGAGCCCGGCCGCCTGGATCTCTTCAATCGCGCCTTTGAGATCGTCGACGAACCAGGACACATGCGTATTCACCGGCTCACGGGGAATGCCCTGTTTTTCCGCGCCGATGATGTGCATCTGCACCCCGGCCTGCTCCACCCAGAACCCGCGGTCTGAACCCATCACCGTAGGACGGCCGGGAAACGTGATGGGCACTTCCGGCAATCCGAGGAGTCCGGTGTAGAAAGCGCGGGATTCGGCGCCAACCCCGGCGACGTTATAGGCCACATGGTTGAAGCGGGTGATTTTCATCGGGCTCTCCACCTCTGTTTTCCCTCTGTCCAGAAGAGCATAACCCCGTAAGGGTACGGTCTGAAATGTGACACCCTTCACTTACAACGTGCACGTCAGTTGGCTCAATTGAATTCCACCCGGTGCTTGCGGATACTTTGGCCTGGGCGGAGCAGGACAAAAAATCAGACGGCGCTGACGGACACGGGCAAATGGTGCAACTGCCGGCTTGGATCATCCTGCGTGCGTGCATCATCACCGCAATGGTCTGCGCCTCTTTGGGCAACACCGCCATGCCACCGGCCGAGGAGCCGAAGGCTGCTGTATTCAGCGATGGCAGCCGTGTTCCGGTGCGCCGCGTGTTCACTTACAAGCAAGACGATGGTGTGCCTGTGTTCACCGACAAGGTGCCGGCAAACCAGACCTACGAAGTCATGGAATTTTCCTGCTACGCCTGCGATCCCGGATCGACTGTCAACTGGAACTCGACCCTTTTGCACACCGACAAGTACCGCACTGAGATCGCCGCAGCGGCCTCCACCTGGGGCGTTGATGAGGCCCTCATCCGCGCGATCATGCATGCGGAATCTGGCTTCAATCCGCATGCACGTTCCCACAAGGGAGCAACCGGGCTCATGCAACTGATGCTAGGTACTGCCGCAGACATGGGCGTCGTCGACATCCACGCAGTGAGTGACAACATCCAGGGTGGTGTGAAGTATCTCGCGATGTTGCTGGAGCAATACAACGGCGACATTACACGCGCGACCGCTACATACAACGCGGGACCTGCCAACGTTGATCGATACGACGGCGTACCGCCGTTTGCGGAAACGCAAACCTACGTTGAGCGTGTGAAGATACTGCACGAGCGTTATCGCAACGCCACCTGATCCATCGGCTCACTTCGACTTCCAGGCTAAACAGCGAAATGGATATCCGCGCGGCATTTCGTGAGCAGGCCAGAGCCTGTCGGGAACTGGAATCCTCTTTCATGGTGCGCCTCTGTGAGTTGTTCGCCGAGCGACTTGGGGCAGGTAATCCGGTTGCGGAAAAACTCCTGAGCTGGCCGGCCGATAGTTCGGCGTTGCGCCAACTCATCGCACTCAGAGTTGCCGGCGCATTGCATGCCATGGTGCTGCGCAAACAAAGTGCGGCACTGGTCGCGGCCTGGCCACCCAATACCGTTTCCGACGATGTCTTGTGGTCTACAGTCCGAAGCGCCTGCAGCACTCAGGCGACTGTGCTGTTGCCATGGCTCGAACGCGCGCCATAAACGAACGAAATTCGCCGTTCATCGATACTTACGCCCGGGTTCCTGGCCATCGCCGAACGTGCCCGCCAACCACTTAAGGTTTCCGAGATCGGGGCCAGTGCCGGCATCAACCTGCACTGGGATCACTATCACTACCGCCTTGGTTCGATGATGTTGGGTGACGGCAGTTCAGGTGTGCAGCTTGAGCCGAAGTGGCAGGGGCCTCTTCCGCCAGCGGCGGTCCCTCGGATTCTTGAGCGAGCGGCCTGCGATCTCTTCCCTATCAATCCGGGAGCGCCGGATGCCGAGGAGCGCCTGCTGCCGTATATCTGGGCGGATCAGTTCGAACGGCTGACCCTCACCGTGTTCCAGGTAGGCCGTCGTGATCGGGCCGCTCTTGACCCGGTTGGTTGCGTGTTGCATGACAGCTGCCCGTGATCAGAACTCGAGGATCGCTCGGCCGCTGATCTTGCCGGTTTCCAGCGCGTGGCAGGCAGCGTTGATGTCATCGAGCCGATATCGTTCGGTCACCATGGCATCGAGATCGAGGGTGCCTTTGTCGAACCAGTCGAGGAACTTGGGGAAATCCCGATCCGGTGCACACGAGCCACCGATGCTGCCGATGAAGTGCTTTTCGTTGAGCAGGATGTCCATGGCGTTGAGTTCGACGGGTGTCCCCGGTACGCCGACGAGAACTGCGGTACCGCCGTCACATACGCCGAAGTGACCTGAGCGGCATGCAGGCACGATCTGTTCCATCGTCTTGCGGATGCCGATGCAGTCGAACGCGTAGTCCACGCCACTCACCGCGGTATGCAGGATCGTGTACTTGTCCTTCTTGCCGGTGAGTGCATGGATCGCGGCGATGGGATCTTCGCGGCTCGCGTTGATTACGTGGGTGGCGCCGAACTTTTTTGCGAACTCAAGCTTCTCGTCAGAAAGATCGACGGCGATGATCGGGTTGGCACCTGCAACCTTCGCTCCGACGACAGCGGAAAGCCCCACGCCACCTACACCGAAGACAGCCACACTTTCGCCGGCTTTCACGTTTGCAGTGTTGATGACGGCACCGGCGCCGGTCATCACTGCGCAGCCGATGATGGCGGTGACATCCTTGCGGATGGACTCAGCTACTTTCACAACATACTGTTCATCGGCAAGGGTGTGGTCCGCCCATGTGAAAACGTTCTCGGAAATGGCCGTGCCGTCGGCTACCTTGAGCTCTGCTCGCACCGGCTGCTTTTTCCGACCCCGGGCGTTGCGCGGAACCCAGGTCACCATGACGGTATCGCCTTCACGCACGTGGTTCACCAGCGATCCTTTTTTCACCACAACGCCGGTAGACTCATGGCCAAGAATGACCGGGTTGGCACGCGGACGGTGCATCTGATGCAGTTGGGAGTGACAGATGCCGGATGCAAACTGTTTGACGACGACCTGGGTCGGCCCGGGATCAGGCAAGGTGAGGTCTTCGATGCGAAGGTGTGACGTAGTTTGCGGAAGGACAACAATACGTGCCGGTGTGCCCATGAACAGTCTCCCAGTATCCTCGTGGTCTAAT
>Ga0194132_10009046_pt1 | contig 13952 bp, 15 predicted proteins | sample TA2KigOf80mmetaG_FD_148612 | JGI IMG/M metagenome (GOLD analysis project Ga0194132, IMG submission 148612) | Freshwater microbial communities from Lake Tanganyika, Tanzania - TA2015054 Kigoma Offshore 80m | ecosystem: Environmental > Aquatic > Freshwater > Lake | place: Tanzania: Lake... | reverse complement strand
ATAACCGTGAGAAAAGATCCCAATCCCGAACGAGCAAAAGTTTCGATAATGTCATAAATAGGGCTTTGAGTTCCCTCAAAGGGAACAACACATTGGTATTGAAAAAAACCCCGTTTACCATAAAGCCGATTCCAGTGATTGATTCCATCTAATGGGAAAAAGAACGGCCGATAGTGAACGAGTTCCGCTTTTTTACTCGGGTGAGTGTGATAGTAGACCGTATTAAAAACTTTCATAGAAAATCGATTTAAAACAAACTCAGGAGCATTAAATGGAAAAGTTTTTATCTTATCCGATTTTACTTTAATCTCAGAAACGTCTTTGAGTAGTAAATGGTTTCCTCTAAAAAAAACTCCTCGGCCCAATTGGGCTCCTTGGGAGAGACAATCCATCCAACCCACAGTGTATTCAAATTTGCTATCCGAATCTAAAGTGTACTCAAAAAATCGATCCAAATGGCTAAACCGCAGTGTCTCTCTAGAGATCCAAGGACACGCGATTTTTTTTAGCTGAATTTCCGCCCAAATAATAATTCCAGTCAGCCCTAAACCCCCCACAGTCGCCTTAAACCAATCTTGGTTCTGAGTGAGGCTACAAACTCTTCTTGAGCCATCTGAACGAAGAAGTTCTAACGACTTCACATGGCAACCAAAGGTTCCCGCCACATGGTGGTTTTTTCCGTGAATATCGTTGGCAATGGCCCCACCAATCGTCACAAACTGTGTTCCTGGAACTACCGGCAAAAACCAGCCCTGAGGAACAATATGGTCCAACACTTCTTTTAAAGTCACACCGGCTTCAACTTTTAAAATCCCCGTCTGCGCATCAAGCGAAATAAACCGACTCAGTTTTTCGGTCGACAATAGGACGTTACCATCATTGAGGCAAGAATCCCCATAGCTCCGTCCCCTGCCGTAGGCTAAATAGGACAACTCTGGTTCAACCCCCTGAACAGATTGAGAAAACTCCTGTTTTCGTGAACCTAAAGAGCACACAATAGACTTTGATTTAGGATATTTCCCCCAGCTTTCTATGGTGTGATCCCAATCAAGCGATGGGTACTTTAAAGTCATAAATGAACGATTTCGGTTGGATTTTTTTTAAAAAAAAAGGGTTTATTTATTTAACCATTCTAAGCACTTAAAATCGAGCTTTTCTTCTGCTAAGAAATTAGGGTTGAGAATGCAGCCCATTTTAGATACGGTGCGTCGAAATGTAATTTATTTAGAGGGGGCCAGGTGATGTCATTTTTAAAACAGACAACTCTTTTGATGGGTCTACTTTTTTGGGCACTTACCTTAGAAGGAGCCGGAACTACCTTTCCCCCCTCTTGTAAAAATAATAAAGGCAAAGAACTGCCTCTCAATGGCTCCCAAGTGATTGAATGGAAACACACCACCGCCAATAAATTTGAAGGAAGAGCTCACCTCAAGGGTACGGTTTCTAAAATTTACCCAGACAAAAATGGCCATCGCCATTTTCAAATGATTTTTAACGACGTTAAGAACAACGAGGACACGATTGAAGTAATTTACAATGAGAGTTTTGGAAAAATATCGGAAATTGAAATCGACATGACCGTGGAAACTTGCGGGGATTACATCACAACAACTAAGCAAAATGGCCCCTACCCTCCATCTCCGGATGGTGCGATTGTTCACTGGGTTCACGAAAACCCCTCCGGCAAAGGACACCCGGATGGTTATGTCACGTTAAATGGGGTTCTTTACGGTTTTGGTGGAAAAAAAAGAGTAAGATGAACTTCCCTCCCATTGAACTTTTAAAATCGGTCCATTCCTTTCCCGGACCGTACGTTTTTAAAATTATCCTCCAAAACGAGGAATCGATCCAAAACTCGGTTCTTACCCAAATTCAAAAAGTTTTAAACCTATCCAGCCCGCCGGAATTCTCTAGCCGAACTTCCGAAAATGGAAAACACACAAGCTTAACGGTCGAAGTCGTTCTCCCCACAGCCGAGCACGTCCACACCGTCTACCAAAGCCTCCACCCCCTCCCCGGCGTCCTCCTCCTTCTCTAGGGGTGTCAGTCTCCCATTAAGCTTAAAAGGTAGCGGTCACTCTTTAAAACTACCCAAAGTAAAGCCATACCTTTTGGTAGTTAGAAATAAACCCAAGTGGTGCCGGTGTTGTTTTCGTCTAAATGGAATCGGGTAACATAGGTTTGTTTTTTGAGAAAGTCGTGAACTGCTTGCATCAAAGCACCGGTTCCGACTCCATGAATGATTTCGACTCGCCCGCAATCTGCCATTAAAGCCTTATCTAAAAAAGTTTCGACATGGGCCAGAGCTTCAACGACACGCATGCCGTGAAGATCAATAGTTTGAACCGGTTTTTCTTCAAGAGTGTCCGCTTGAAACTGTTTCTTTTTCGCGACCGCCGAGTACTTTTTCCATTTATCTTTGGCTAAAGGCTCCAAATCCCGTTCAGGGCGTATTAAAGTCATCGCACCGCAAACGACTCTATACTCTCCGGTCTTAAGTCGCTCAATGACAGTCCCTTCCAATTTAAGTGAGAGAACTTTTACTTTAGTATTAGGGGGATAGGGCTTCATTTGACTACTCTTTTAAATCTAGATACCTCTTAAATAATTAAGGAAACCCCTATGACAAAAATCACCGATAATTCCGACTGGCGAATTAACTACGTTCCCGTAGACTCCAAAATCACTTGGGATGAATATTTCATGCTTCAGGCGATGTTAGCAAGCTATAAAAGCAAAGATCCCAACACCAAAGTAGGTTGTGTCATTGTGGATGATCACAATCATCAAATCACCATGGGGTACAACGGAACCATTGCAGGAATTGATGAAACATTAATCCCTTGGGGAAACAATCGCGAAGTCCCTTTAGAACATCAAAAGTATGGTTATGTAATCCACAGTGAAGCCAACGCCATTTCTCATGCGAGGGGCTCACTAACTGGCGCCAAAGTCTATGTGACTTTATTTCCCTGCAACGAATGCGCTAAATTACTGGCAAGCCACAGAGTAAGAGAAATTATTTATCTCTCGGACAAATACCATGACACTCCGGAAAACCGTATTGCCAAAAAGATTTTTCAAATGTCTAAAATCTCTTACCGACAGCTTTCACTCTCTAGCAACACTGTAGAGTATTTTAGCGACTACTTGAAGTCTCTTCTCAAATGATAAAACGACTCCCTCCTGTTTAGAGAGAGAGTCGTAGACTAAAATTCCCATTCTTAAATCTGTTAAGGCCTAACAATGATTGAGAAGTCACCCGTATAACAGGTGCGAAGTGTGTTTGTTTCTCGGCTGACAGCGATACTAGCCAATTGCAACCTGTAAGAAACTCTCTGAGCTGTTGTGATCCCAGATGGCAATTGGAAAGTGATTAGAACGGCTCCCGAGGCTCCAAAACCACTCACAGCATTTATGTAGGGCTGATTGGTCTCAATTTTCACATTCTGCAAAGACTCTCCAGTGGGTTGAAGAAAGGGGTTAACTGCCTCTGCTGTAATACTCACGCTTTGGCCACTTTTGACCTCATTCGGAGCTTGAAAAATATGGCAATTAAGATCCCGAGGTAAGAAGTAGAGAACTTTTGTTGTAGCACCAATGAAATTACCTTGATTGTTTCTAGCTTCTACTCTTATCACAACTTCTCGTGAGACATATCTAAAGCGTTGAGATGAAGATTGTCTGATAGAAATGGTAGAACCGAAGACCTCCACTGAAACATCGGGATTGGACTCGGCTTGGGCAAAATAGAAAATACTGTCAGTGCGACCTGGCAAACTCGCTGTCCAAACTGCCGTCTCAAAGGTATCAACAAGTGCAGCCCCAGAGATCTGTAAACTATTTAATGAGTTAATTCCAACTTGTCCGCTACATAATATTGGCGAAGCCCCTGAGATATTAACGTAAGCCGTCACAGGATAGACTGCTTGGTTTTGGAAGGGGAAAACCGCAGTTACAGTCGCTTTTCTTGAATTGTTTGAACTCACAACAAAGGTCCTGAACTCATCATCAAGAATCTTAATTTTATCAAAACTAAATGCCAGATTAAGAGCTCCCCCATTCACAGTGACCTCATAAGTCACTGAGGATTGAGGAGTCACAGCAACTGGAAATGTATTAGTGTTATTGATACGTAAGGAACAGGTAGGGTCTTGGGTTGGAGGCAGCGTGCTCGAAGTCGAAGTCGACGTAGTCGTAGCAAAATTAAAGTTGGTAGTCGATGGGATTGAAGACCTGCGAGTCGCTGGCGACATTCCGCAACCGACTAATAGGGTTAAAGTAAAAGCTACCGTAGTTAGTTTTTTTAAGAACTGATTCATTGGGGGTCTCCTATTCTTAATCTAAGTTTCCTTAGTGAAAATCTTTGACTTTTATAGTCTGCAATCAAGAGGCCGAAGTTAAGACTTAAGGTCTACAAGGTAAATTAAATAATAAAAACAGAAACTTATAATTTTGCCGTCCAATTTTTTGACACCCATTCAAAGAGTTTCTCATGTGTGTATTCAAAACGAGTTTTAAGAAATCTGACAGTTGCTCAACTTTTTTTCAACTGTCAGATCCCAAATCACTTCACATCGAGATTTGAATTAAGCCTTATTGAACCTTTTTCTATTCTGTGGCAAAACCCCAAGGAAATGGACAAAGAAATTGCCATACCGTCAGTTTGGGAAAAACTAGTTTCGCCGACTGAACCTGAATTTCCCAGAGGGATTTCACCGCAGATCCTTCTGACTCACGTCAAAAACACAGCCCCTTTTATTTTCAATGAAGCTCTTTCCTCAGCCCCTCAACAAAGCTACTTAAAAATTTTACGCCATACCGATGCCTGGCTTAAAAAGTTTCCCGAAGCTGAACTCAACCATGCAACTTACTTTGAATTGTGCGTTTCTGCCCATTGGGGAACGGTTGCTACGTTTGTCCCTACCGATGTTGATAATCAGATACGTTCTCGACTTTGGCACCCAGGTCTTCCTCTGGATCTTCTATTTGCCATGGTGGATGTTGTTGAACAGGCATTAACTTGGGATGCATCTCCCGTTTCTGCCCGAGGGGTGAAAAGCCCTATCACTCATGACTATTTAAGCGGTCACCACGGAGAGTGGTTTAGTATTTCAGTTGCAGCCTATGGGGCATTAAGAAAAAGGCACCCTGAACGAGCCCAGGCTTTATCTGAAATGATTTTAAAGGAACTGGATCGAGAGCTCTCTATTTTCAATCAATTTCGAGAAGTCCGCGATGGCATTGGAGCCTTAAAAGCTGCCACAGTCATCGCTCACAATGCAGGCGATTTGGTTCGAGTTATGGAACTGTGGAACTTTGATCCGAACGACTTCTTAAGAACAGAGTTCGCCAAACGCGAGAGCCCATCGCATTTAAAAGGAGCGTTTCCGACTCTAAGCCATTTAAATCGACAGTATATGGCTATCGAAAATCACCGTAACTTTGCTCTGAGAAAACCCAAATGTTTAAGATCTCACGCCTCTCTACTCATTCCCCTAGGCCCTTTCTTTGATGATTGGGGAAAACAGATCGCTCAAAGCCCCCATTTAGACGAATTTGATCTAGGCTCTATCGTTGAGGCGCTTGTTGATGGTTGGATCTATTTAAAAGACCCTATAGGATACGCCAGAGCCTTAGCCGGCATGGAAATAGGAATCCAAGGCGGGCTTTCACGACTCTGTAAACTTGTCCCCTCCAAAATGGCTAAGCAACTCTCTTCGGGAAAACTAAGAACGCTCACTTCTATTTCCCAATCCCGCTTTGAAAGCCAATGGAATCAGTTTGGTTTAAAGTAAAAATTTAGAATGGAAACGGATATGGTCCTGAATGAAGGTACTAATAAAATAGTAACTGTGGTCATACCCTTTTTGATAACGAAGTTCCAATTTCACATTAGCTTCAGCGCAGGCTTTTTCTAAATTTTCAGGGCGCAACGAGGTCTTTAAAAACTGATCCTCCGTCCCCTGATCCACTAATATCGGCCTGTCATACCCCAGTTTTTTAACTAAAAGAGTCGCATCGTAAGCCTCCCAGGCTTTGCGGTCCTCTCCTAAATACGCCGTAAAGGCCTTCTCTCCCCACGGCACCGAACAAGGGTGAGTGATGGGAGCAAAAGCTGAAACCGAACGGTATCGCTCAGACTCTCGAATACCGATGACCAAAGCCCCATGGCCCCCCATAGAGTGGCCAAAAATACTTTTGCAGTCGGGAATAACTTTGAAGTTTGTCTCGATAAGTTCGGGGAGTTCCTGAGTCACATAATCGTACATTTGATAATTCTTAGACCAAGGACTTTGCGTGGCATTGACATAAAACCCGGCCCCCTGCCCTAGATCCCAACTTTCTCCCTTTCCAGGAATATCCTCTCCACGCGGGCTAGTATCGGGCGCAACTAACATAATTCCAAACTGCGAAGCAAACCTCTGAGCATTAGCTTTGATAGTAAAGTTTTCTTCCGTGCAGGTTAAGCCCGACAGCCAGTAAAGAACCGGCACGGCTTGAGTTTCAGCCTCTTTTGGAACAAAGACCGAAAACCTCATCGTACAGGCATTAAGTTTTGAAGCATGAGAGAAGAACCCGACTTTACCGTCAAAAGCTTTATGTGTGCTGATTATATTCAACATGTGACAACAACCTTAAAAGGTCACTACCGACCGAATACTTTTCCCTTCGTGCATCAGTTCAAAGGCGTGGTTAATCTCGCTAATAGACATTGTATGAGTCACCATCTCATCGACTTTGATCTCTTTTTGAATGTATCTGTCCACCAACTGAGGCACTCCTGTTCTTCCTTTAACGCCTCCAAATGCACTGCCTTTCCAAACTCTTCCCGTGACCAATTGAAAAGGACGGGTTGAAATCTCTTGTCCGGCCCCTGCAACACCAATAATAATCGACTCTCCCCAACCTTTATGACAGCACTCCAATGCCGACCGCATCAACTGAGTATTCCCCACGCACTCAAAAGAATAATCAACTCCCCCGTCGGTATACTCCACAATCACTTCTTGAATGGGTCGATCATATTTTTTGGGGTTGATAAAATCGGTGGCCCCTAACTGCTTAGCAAAAGCAAATTTATCTTCGTTAATATCAACCGCAATAATTTTAGAAGCTTTGGCAAGCACAGCTCCTTGAATCACACTTAGACCGATTCCGCCCAAACCAAACACAGCTACAGTACTACCGGGAGTTACTTTAGCCGTATTGAGCACAGCCCCAATTCCCGTAGTAATTCCACAGCCCAACAATCCCACTTTCGTCAAATCGGCAGCCTTATTGATTTTGGCCACAGCGATCTCAGGTAGAACTGTGTATTTAGAAAACGTTGAAGTCCCCATATAGTGATAGATGGTTTTGCCGTTTTTAGAAAATCGACTGGTCCCATCGGGCATAAGCCCCTTGCCTTGGGTCACTCGAATCGCACTACACAAGTTGCTCTTACCCGAGCGACAAAACTTGCACTCTCCGCACTCTGGAACATAAAGAGGAATCACGTGATCCCCGACCGAAACACTAGTGACTCCAGCGCCAATCTCCTCGACTACACCTGCCCCCTCATGACCTAAAACACAAGGAAATAACCCTTCAGGATCGGCACCCGAAAGAGTATACGCATCGGTATGACAAACCCCGGAGGCCACGATTCGAACGAGCACTTCCCCTTTTTGCGGTCCTTGGATGTCGATCTCTTCAACTTCTAAAGGCTGTCCTTTTCCCCAAGCTACGGCCGCAATGGTTTTCATCAGTGGCTCCTTTCGAGTTTGGCTGCGCTTCTGTTTCTTGAATCTTTTCTTGTTTTTTCGGGAACCACTTTTCGATAAAGAAGCGCCACCCACTCGGCCATTTCCTGTCCGCCGTGCTCGGCAACTTTCTTATAGAAGGAAGGTTTGTGATCAAAGCTCGGTTGGCCAAGTTGCTTGGCTAAACGGAAGGCTTCTCTGGCCTCTTTGCGATAACCCTGTTCGAAAAGTTCCGAACCCAACTTAGAGGCTTTCTCAGCTAAAACAGGATGCAAACTCACAGGAACCTCCGAGCGAAGTAATTGCAAAGCCTTTACTGCGTCGCCTAAGGCTTCATCTCGTTTTTGACTACGGCTCTCTTCCCGTAAACGAATGGAAACCAAAGGATCTAAAATCAATTCAAACTTAGGCGAGCGATTAGCAAGTCTGATATGGAAATCAAAATCTTCCGATTGCCAAAGGTCTTCTCGATATCCGCCCATTTTTTGAACAAAATCTTTTCGGTAAGTTCCCGAAGGAACCAACATGAAATGCTCTACACAAAAAGGCAGAAGTTTGTCTGGAGTTGTGATTTTCTTAAGACCCAAAACCTCTGGGCTCACAAGTTGTCCCTTTTGGTAGGATTTAACTTCAGTGAAAATGGCGTCACAAGGACTTGTGATTAAAACCCGACGGATTCGTCTGGCCCAGCTATCTAAAAACCAATCATCGGCATCATGGAAGTGAACGTATTCTCCACGAGCTTTGTTCAATAAAAAATTTCGGCCAAAAGCCGGCCCCTTATTAGTCTCCTCGCGAAAAACTCGAGCATTGATCCCTCTAGGAATGAATCTTTGCGGCGGGACTTTTGAAGCATCATCGTAGATTAAAATCTCATCGCAGGAATCTAGTTGTCCATGAAGAGACTTCAAACATTCGGTCAGAAGTTCTTTTTCATCGTGATAAGTGATTAAAACGCTAAGAGAATGAATCATGATATTTGCCAAGGCTCTAAAAAGTGTCTGACCAATTCTTCAAAATTATCAAACTTCATACATGGCTTTGAAGTTATTCCAAAACCATAATTAACATGAAAATAGGGTACCCCTGCCATCACTGCCGACTCGTGGTCCCCTGCTGTATCTCCTACATAGACGGGCTTTTGTAAACTATTTCTCTTCACAACCAGACCAATATTTTCCCCTTTAGGGCGCTTCGTATTGCCGTGGCATTCGGTGTCTTTAAAGAGCTTTTTAAGTCCGGAATGGTGAAAAAAAGTATCGAGATAGATTTGTTGGCAATTACTAACGATAAATAGTTGATATTTCTCAGATAGCTGAAATAGCCCTTTTTGAACTCCCGGATAAAGAATAGCCCCTTTTTGCCGAATGATCTCAATCTGCTCTTTAAAACACGCCTTAGCTGCACTCTCTCTACGCTCCTCGGACATGTCAGGAAAAAAGTTTTCGAAAATCTTAGCGATAGGAAGCCCCATCATCCGGCCAATATCCTCCGGTGTTAGAGGGGTCTCGCGTTCTATTTCGATTTTTTTTAGAGCGGTATTCCAAGCACTGGCACACGCCGAGGTCGAATCCCAAAGAGTTCCATCTAAATCAAAAATCAAGCTATCATAAATTTTGGGTTCCCTGGAAACTATCATGCCTGCTCCTTTGGGTGGGGTTTTTAAGAGGCTAGTCCGATGTGAATTTTCTTAAACTGTAAAAACTTATAGAGGACCAAGGTTATAAGATTTGATAAGTTTTCTTGGAGTTTCATTTGATAATTCACCTCATCGTCAAACGGCCAATAAATTCCCCGCCCTAAACCAACCTGATGGCCGCTTGAACCCCTTAAAAAATCCACTCAAAATGGAGCAGGAATGAAACCATCAGGTTCTAACAAGGGTTCGAGCATGACGAGCATAAGCGATCCACAATTGCCAGGCAGTTTTAAACTCTCGTCGACTTCGTTTCATTTCTATTTTCAAATTTTTTAATTTCTCTTGGTATTTTTCTTTCATTTCAGCTTTTCTTACTAAGTAATTTTGCCTCATTTCAAGCTTCACGGCGAGGTAATCCTCTCTCAAGGTTTTCCACTTCTTACCGGCCTCTTCGACTTTCAGGCGAAAAGGATGGATAGACTCTGCCGGAACTCCTTCTCGAATAAGTCGTCTTTCTTCCATCGCCACTTGAGCTTTAACAATAGTGGCTTGAGAAATTTTTTTAAGATTATACGCCGAACCCAAATACGATAGAATATTAACCACCCATTTTGTTGGATCCCAATCATACCAGTGGATACCATTTCGATAGTCCGACTGAAACTGATGGTGGAAGTTATGGTACCCCTCCCCAAAGGCCAAAAAGGCCATAATAAAACTATCTCTTGCTGAGTGCTCATCACTGTAGGGTTGACGCCCTAATGTATGACAAAGTGAATTGATAAAAAAAGTGGAGTGATTCGTTAACACTAATCGCAAAGCAGCCCCGACGGCAAATCCACCTAACATCGAACCCATCCAATACCCAACTAGAGTCGGGAAAACCACGCCGACACCAAAGGCAAACCACAGATAATATTTGTGCTGCAGATAGACCCATTTGTCGTCGAGAAGGTCTTGAGCAAATTTGTCTTTGTAATTAGGGTCATCATCCACTATCAACCAGCCTATGTGGGCGTACCAAAATCCTTGGTTGATATTATAGGGATCTTTTTCGGTATCTACATAGCGGTGATGCCTGCGATGATCGGTGGCCCACTTTAAGATAGAACCTTGAAAAGAGGCCCCTCCAAACAAAAGATAAAATAATCTGACCCATCCTCTGGCCGAATAGCTTCGATGGGCAAACAAGCGATGGTACCCACCAGTGATGGACACCGTAGTCGCTATTCCCAAAACCAAAGTAAATACCCAAATTCTCCAATCAAACCCCTGAGTGTAGAGATAATAAGGAACCAAAGTGATCGCGACTAAAGGACTAGCTACGAGGTAGACAACATTATGCCAACAAATTTTTCTTGGCTTAGGATTTTTGACCTCAACCGCTGTTAAATCTTGCATAAAACACTCTCCGAATTGGAATATTACTCCTCTCATCTTTCAAGTTACAGTCAAAAGTTGGTTAGACTTACCAATTCACATACCTGCTCGCTTTAAGTGGGCTTTTTAAGAGGTTCAAACGACCATGAAGTTCGTTCACGGTGCGCAAGTTATTGGCCGTTTGACAGTGGGATGAATAATCAAATGAAACTCCAAAAAAAACTTGTCGAATTTTATAACCTTGGTCCTCTATAAGTCTTTGCAATTTAAGAAAAAATATATCGGACCAGCCTCTTAAAAAGCCCACTTAAAGGGAGCAGGTCTCTAATTCACCCAAGATAATGCGATGCATTCATTTTGTAGGAAAAACAAACCCCTATCCAACCCAATATTTTCTTAAACCATCCCAATCTCTTAAACTTCAAATTGATTGAGCAAAGCTTTAAACTTTTTTATACTGCCTGCCACATGAATTTTTAAAGGAGATGTGACATGTTAAAAGCAGGTGATAAAGCCCCTAGTTTTTCTCTTCCCAGCGACAACGGAGAAGTTGTTTCCCTCAAAGACTTTAAAGGAAAAACCGTTGTCCTATATTTTTATCCGAAAGACATGACTCCAGGATGCACACAAGAGGCCTGTGACTTTAGAGACGCCTCCACTAAATTTAAAAAATCGAAAGCCGTTATAATAGGTGTCAGTAAAGACTCTGTCGAAAGGCACAATAAATTCAGTCAAAAATATGAACTCAACTTTCCCCTATTGTCCGATGGAAGCGGTGAAATCTGTGAAGCCTATGGTGTTTGGAAAGAGAAATCCCTCTACGGAAAAAAATTTATGGGAATTGAGCGAACGACTTTTATCATCAATCCTCAAGGAAAAATTGAGAAGGTTTTTAATAAAGTAAAAGTCAAAGGACACTCCGAAGAAGTCCTTGGTGAGATTTGATGAAAAAAAAGGAACTTCTCTAAAAAAAAGAGTTACCTTGGCTTCTCTAATAATTATCGGTATACCGTTTGCGTATGGCTACTAAAGAGAACATTATTTATGCTTTGGATGTCGACTCTCTCGCCAGAGCAACTCCCTACATTGAAGCTCTTTCACAACATGTGGGAATGTTCAAGGTTGGTTTGGAGCTTATTACTTCCCAAGGGGCTCCCTCGGTTATTAATTATATCCATCGATTAGGCGGGCAGATATTCTTCGATGGAAAATTTGACGATATTCCAAATACTGTAGGAGCGGCCTCAAGAGCGGTCTCAAGTTTAGGCGTCAAAATGTTCAACGTTCATGCTAGCTGTGGTTTGGATAGTATTAAAGCCGCTGCAGACAATAAGGGTAGCTCCTTACTTTTGGTGGTTACCGTTCTTACTTCCATTAGCGAAACAGAATCGACTCAAATCTTTGGAGCTCCTGCTCATGAAAAAGTGATCCAGTTTGCTCAAAATGCCAGGGAAGCAGGAGCCGATGGTATTGTTTGCTCTCCTCAAGAATTGGAGCTCTTGACTCAACTTTCTGACTTAAAGAATCTACTCAAAGTTACTCCCGGAATTCGGCCCTCCTGGGCTGAAGCCAATGATCAAAAAAGAATTTTAACTCCGGCTCAAGCGATAAGTCTCGGAGCAACCCATTTGGTAATAGGTCGCCCAATCACCAACCCTCCGAGAGGAATTGGAACACCCGTCGATGCTGCTAAGAAAATTTTAGAAGAGATTCTCAATTGCTAACCCAAGAAGAAATCAAACAGCTTTTTGTTAAATCCAAGGCCTTTATTTTTGATAGCCATATCGTCTACACATCCGGGAAACACGGAAAGGCTTACGTCAATAAGGATGCTCTTTACCCTCACACAGCACTAACGAGTCTTTTGTGCCAACAAATTGCTCTTCATTTTGAAAAACTACAGATTGAAGCCGTTCTAGCCCCCGCTTTGGGTGGAATCATTTTATCACAGTGGATTGCTCATCACTTAAGCGAACTCTCTCAACGAGAGGTCTTGGGTGTCTATGCAGAAAAAGCTAGCGATGGAGAATCGTTTGTCATTAAAAGAGGCTACGACGATTTGATCCGAAACAAACGGGTTCTCATCGTCGAGGACATTTTAACTACGGGGATTTCAGTGAAACGCGTTGTGGAAACAGCTCGCCAGATTCCCTGCGATGTCATCGGTGTCGCAGCCCTTTGCAACCGAGGGGCTGTGACGGCAAGCCAAATTGGAAATGTCCCGGAGCTTTTCTCTCTCTTAGAAGTCAATCTTGAAACATGGGCCCCCTCCAACTGCCCCATGTGCCAGCAAAACATCCCCATTAACACCTCAGTCGGCAAAGGTAAATCCGGTGTCAGTCTCCCTTTAAGCTTAAAAGGTAGCGGACACTAAAAATCTCGAGCAGTTTCAAGTAGCGATTCTTAACTAACTACCCAAAGTAAAGCCATACCTTTTGGTAGGGCTAGTATTGGCTGGGGCTGGCGCCGGCGCCAACAATACTGCAGGCTTGAATAACGTTGAGTCCTAGCTTTTCAGCTTTTTCGACTAACTCATCACTCTCAGATCCCGGATTGAGCCAAACTTCCTTGCACTTAACCTTTGCGACGTCCTCGATGACCTGTAGTCCCACTGGAGGCGGCAGATAGAAACTCACCATATCAAGTTCCTTTTCGGGAACCTGTAGTATAGACGAATAAACTTTATGACCTTCAATCTCAGTCAACTTGGGATGAATCGGATAAACTTTGTAACCTTTATCAGAAAACACCCGAACCGCTTTATTACCAAACTTGCTTCTATCCTGACTTGCTCCAATAATTGCAATCGACGGCATTTTTTCTCCCTTATAAAAATTTATAAACGGCTACGCCCAATATAGCCCAACCGATCAAAAAACTGACTCCACCTATAGGGGTTATCGCCCCTAGGACTTTGACTTGAGTTGCTGCTAAAAGGTAAAGACTCCCAGAAAAAATGACAATCCCAAAAGTAAAAGCATAGCCTGCATATTTAAGCAACGAGACTTCCGGACTCTTTAAAAAAAGAACTCCCACTAAGAAAAGCGCTAAGGTGTGAAAAAACTGATATTGAACTCCGGTTTGAAAAATTCCCATTTGATAGTCGTTAAACTTTTGTTTCAGCGCGTGGGCTCCAAACGCCCCCAGCGCAACTGAGAGAAAACCAAAAACACTACCCACAATTAAAA
>Ga0194132_10009044_pt1 | contig 13959 bp, 15 predicted proteins | sample TA2KigOf80mmetaG_FD_148612 | JGI IMG/M metagenome (GOLD analysis project Ga0194132, IMG submission 148612) | Freshwater microbial communities from Lake Tanganyika, Tanzania - TA2015054 Kigoma Offshore 80m | ecosystem: Environmental > Aquatic > Freshwater > Lake | place: Tanzania: Lake... | reverse complement strand
GCGCAAAATCGCCAGCTCGCGCGCCGCGTCGGGATAGCCGACCCAATGGTAGTAGCAGCGCCGTTTGAGCGCGTCGTGGATCTCGCGCGTGCGGTTGGAGGTGATGATGGTGATCGGCGGCATCTCGGCCCTGATCGTTCCGATCTCGGGGATCGTGATCTGGTAGTCCGCGAGCACCTCGAGCAGGAAGGCCTCGAACGCCTCATCGGTGCGGTCGAGCTCGTCGATCAACAGGACGGGCGAGCCCACTTCATTACGCTCGAGCGCTTGCAGGAGCGGGCGCTTGATCAAGAACCGCTCCGAGAACACGTCGCTTGCGAGGAGCGCGCGGTCGTTGACACCCTCCGCCTCGGCCATGCGGATCTCGATCATCTGCGCGGCGTAGTTCCACTCGTAGACGGCGCTCGCAACGTCGAGGCCCTCGTAGCACTGCAAACGGACGAGACGCCGGCCCAGCGCCTTCGCCAACACGAGCGCGATCTCGGTCTTGCCTACTCCGGCCTCACCTTCGAGGAACAGCGGCCGACCCAGCTTCAGGCTGAGGAACAGAGTGGTCGCGAGGCTGCGATCGGCAACGTAGTTGCCGCGGGCGAGCAGGTCGAGCGTCTGGTCGACCGAGTCGGGGAGAGGCTGCATACAGATCAGGTCCGATCGAGAATAAAACGCCAAGGGGAGGTTGCCCTCCCCTTGGAACGCGCCCGGTGCGGCCGATGCGGCCGCAGGATGCGCTTAGGCAGCGGCCGCGACGGCACGCTGCGCCATCACGCGCACAAGGTGCGCGCGGTACTCCGCGCTGGCGTGGATGTCGGAGTTGAAGTCCTTGCCGTCGATCATGACGCTGGCGATGGCCTCGGGCGCGAAACTCTTGGCGAGCGCGGTTTCGATGGGCGCGCAACGGAAGACGCACGAGGCCGCGCCCGTGACCGCCGTCCGCACCGAGGCGCCCGACTTCGCGACGAAAACCCCGACGATCGCGTAGCGCGAGGCCGGGTTCGCGAACTTCATGTAGGCTGCCTTGTCTACCACGGGGAAGCTCACCGCCGTAATGAGCTCGCCCTCGCCGAGCGCCGTCTCGAACAGACCCTTGAAGAAGCTGTCGGCAGCGATGCTCCGCTTGTTGGTCTTGACGGTGGCATTGAGCGCCAGCACGGCGGCCGTGTAGTCGGCCGTCGGGTCGTTGTTGGCGACGGCGCCGCCGATGGTCCCGCGGTGTCGCACGTGCGGGTCGCCGATACCAGCCGCCAGCGCGGCGAGGGCGGGAATGGCCTTCTTCACCGCGATCGAGGACGCGACCTCGTGGTGCGGCGTCATGGCCCCGATGGTCACGGCCTTGCCTTCGACCTTGATGCCCTTGAGTTCCTTGATCGCGGCGAGATCGATGACATCCGTGAGCTTTGCCAGGCGCTGCTTCAGCGTCGGGATCAAGGTCATGCCCCCCGCCATGACCCGCGCGTCGGACTTGCCCGCCAAGAGCTTCACCGCCTCATCGACCGAGGACGGACGGTGGTAGCGAAAATCGTGCATGGCTTGTGCTCTCCCTGATCGCTCGACGCGCCTACGACGCGCTGTGAATGGCCTGCCACACCCGCTGGGATGTCGCCGGCATCTCGATGTGCTTCACGCCGAGCGGCGCCAATGCATCGACGATGGCGTTGATCAGCGTTGCGGGCGCGGCGATCGCGCCGGTTTCGCCGCAGCCCTTCACCCCCAGCGGATTGTGGGTGCAGAGCGTGACCGTGGTATCAACCTCGATGCTTGGCAAGTCGCCGGCCCGCGGCATGCAGTAGTCCATGTACGATCCGGTCAAGAGCTGACCACTCTTGTCGTACACCGCGGCCTCGCACAGAGCCTGCCCGACCCCGTGGGCGACCCCGCCCTGGACCTGGCCGGCCACGACCATCGGATTGATGATCCGGCCGAAATCGTCCACCGCCACCCAGCGCTCGACCGCCACCACGCCCGTGTCGCGATCGATCTCGACCTCGCACACATGGGTGCCGGCAGGGAACGTGAAGTTGGCCGGATCGTAGAACGCGGTCTCGTCCAGGCCGGGCTCGAGCTCACTCAATGGGTAGTTGTGCGGGACGTAGGCCGCGAAGGCGATCTCTCCGATGGTCTTGGCGCGGTCGGTTCCCTTGACCGAAAACTTGCCCGCCTTGAACTCGATATCGGCCTCGGACGCCTCGAGAAGATGCGCCGCGATCCTGCGCCCTTTGGCGATGACCTTGTCCATCGCGCGGACGATCGCGCTGCCACCCACCGCAAGCGAGCGCGAGCCATAGGTGCCCATGCCGAACGGGATGCGACCGGAGTCGCCATGCACGACCTCGATCTTCTCGAACGGAACGCCAAGGTAGTCGGACACGATCTGGGCGAACGTCGTCTCGTGGCTCTGGCCGTGCGTGTGCGAGCCGGTGAACACGGTGACGTTGCCGGTCGCATCGAACCGCACCTGGCCGGCCTCGTAGAGGCCGACACCGGCGCCGAGCGAGCCCACGACCTGGGAGGGGGCGATGCCGCACGCCTCGATGTAGGACGCGAGCCCGATCCCACGAAGCTTGCCGCGCCCGGCCGCCTCCTTGCGGCGCTTCTCGAATCCGGCATAGTCGATCATCGTGAGCGCCTTCTCGAGGCTGGCGCCATAGTTGCCCGAGTCGTACTGCAGGGCCACCTGGGTCTGATACGGGAAAGCGATCGCTGCAATGAAGTTGCGGCGCCGGATCTCGGCTCGGTCGATCCCCATGTCGCTTGCCGCGACGTCGACGATGCGTTCGATGAGGTAGGTCGCCTCCGGCCGTCCCGCTCCGCGCACCGCGTCCACCGGCACTGTGTTGGTGAACACCGATGTCACCTCGCAGTAGATTGCGGCCGTGGTGTAGACGCCCTGAAGGAGCGTTCCGTACAGGTAGGTCGGGATCGCCGACGCGAAGTTGGACAGGTAGGCGCCCATGTTCGCCGTCGTATCCACGCGCAGGCCGAGGAACTTGCCGTCCTTGTCCAGAGCCAGTTCGACATGGGTCAGATGGTCGCGGCCGTGCGCATCCGACAGGAACGACTCGAACCGCTCCGCGGTCCACTTGACGGGGCGCCCGACCTTGCGCGAGGCCCAGGTCACGACGCACTCCTCGGCGTAGATGAAGATCTTCGAGCCGAACCCGCCGCCCACGTCGGGCGCCACGACACGCAGCTTGCTCTCGGGCGCGATCTGAACGAACGCCGAGATCACCAGCCGCGCCAGGTGCGGGTTCTGGCTGGTGACATAGAGCGTGTAGCTGTCGTCGCCCGTATCGAAGTCGCCGATCGCTGCCCGCGGCTCGATCGCGTTGGGGATCACCCGGTTGTTGACGAGGTTGAGCTTGGCGACATGGTGCGCCTTGGCGAACGCCGCCTTCGTCGCCGCCTCATCGCCCAGTCCCCACACGAAGCAGACGTTGTTGGGCGCCTGATCGTGGATCACCGGCGCGCCCTTCTTGGCGGTTGCCGCCAGATCGACGCTCGCCGGCAGAACCTCGTAGTCGACGACGACCTTCTCCGCCGCGTCGCGCGCCTGGTTGTAGGTCTCGGCGACCACCAGGGCGACCTGGTCGCCGACGTAGCGCGCCTTGTCCGCCGCCAGCGGCATATGCGGCGGCGCGTTCATCGGCTTGCCGTCCTTCTGCGTCACGCCCCAGCCGCATGGGATGCTGCCGAGCTTGTCGGCCGCGACGTCCTGTCCGGTGAAGACCCCGATCACGCCGGGTGACCTCGCCGCCGCCGCAGTGTTCACCGACTTGATGCGCGCGTGCGCGTGCGGCGAGCGGACGAAGAACGCGTAAGCCTGGCCGGGCCGATTCAGGTCGTCCGTGTAGTGGCCACGGCCGGTGATGAAGCGCTGATCCTCCTTGCGCCGGACGGAGGCGCCAATCCCGGTGTCTGCCATGACTTCCTCCCTCGCCCTGGTTGGTTCAAGCGCGCATTGCCTTGGCGCCCGCCAACACCGCCTGGACGATGTTATGATACCCGGTGCAGCGGCACAGATTACCTTCGAGCTCGTGCCGGACGGTCTTCTCGTCGAGGTTGGGAATACGGTTGGCCATATCGACGGCCGCCATGATCATGCCCGGCGTGCAGAAGCCGCACTGCAGGCCGTGATGCTCTTTGAACGCCGCCTGCATGGGATGCAGCTTGCCGTCGCGCGCCAGACCCTCGATGGTCACGACCTTGGTGCCACCCGCTTGAAGCGCCAGCATCGTGCACGACTTCACTGCGCGACCATCGACGTGAATGACGCATGCGCCGCATTGGCTCGTGTCGCACCCGACATGGGTGCCGGTCAGCCCCAGATCGTAGCGCAGGAGCTGAACCAGCAGCGTGCGCGCCTCAACCTCGGCTTTCACCGGTTTGCCGTTGACTTCCAGTGACACGGTGGGCATCGGTCTGTCTCTCCCCAGTTCACGCGGAGGCGGCGCGAGGGCCGGGTACGACATCGTTTTGTCGCCCTCCGAGGCAGGCAGTCTCCCGCGCACCGCCCATCAGGTCAAGGGGCGACCTCAGCACGGCGGCGACAGCCAGGGGTAGTCGTGGCAGTGCCGTTACACTAGGATCGCCACGGCGTCGCGACTCGCGCGGCGCGCGGATTCAAAAATCAGGGGAAGCGAAGGTGTCACTCAAGAACAAGCGTGTCGTCGTCATCGGCGGATCGAGCGGAATCGGGCTGGCGGTGGCGCACAGCGCCGCGGCGGCGGGCGCGGATGTGGCGGTCGTAGGCCGCAATGTCGAGCGCTTGAAGGCGGCGGCCAAAGCGATCGGCAAGCGCGCCTCGACGCATCGCGTGGACTTCACCAAGGAGGCGGCCGCCCAGCGCCTGTTCAAGGACCTCGGCAAGGTCGATCACATCGTCATCACCGCCATCACGAGCGTGGCCAAGCCGTTCATGAAGTCGTCCGCGAGGGAGTTCATGGAGGCGTTCGACAGCAAGCTCGTCGGCAGCCTTCATGCTATCCATCACGGTGTCCCCGTGATGAACAAGGGGGGCTCGATCACGCTGACGTCGGGCTGCGCCACGCACAAGGTGATCCCCGGCATGTCCACCTACGCCGCGGTCAACGCTGCGGTCGAGGCGCTGGTCGAGAACCTCGCGCTCGAGTTGGCGCCGATCCGCGTCAACGCCGTGAGTCCGGGCATCATCGTCACTCCGGTGTTCGACGCCATGCCGGAAAAGGACCGCCGGAAGTTCTTCCGCAGCGTCGGGCGGGCCTCGCCGGTCGGGCGTGTCGGCAAACCCGAAGAGGTGGCGCGCGCCTTCATGCTTCTCCTGCGCAACGGCTACATGACCGGCACGACGATCCACTGCGATGGCGGCATACCGGTCGCGTTCAGACCGTTGTTCTGAGACGCGGCGGACGCCGCGATGCCGCTGCTCGTGACCGGCGCGGTGGGTCAGGTCGGCACCGACCTGACCGCCGCCCTCCGTGCCCGCCACGGCGCCGATGCGGTGATCGCGGTCGGCCATCGAACGCCGCCGAGCGCAGCCTTCCGCGCCGCCGGTCCTTACGAGACCGTCGACGCCCGGGATCGCGATGCGCTCGACCGGCTCATCCGCAAGCACCGGATCGATGCCATCTATCATCTCGTGACGCTGCTCTCGGGCGCGGGCGAGCAGAACCCGGACCTCGCCTGGGACGTCAACCTCTCCACGCTCAAGCACGTCCTCGATCTCGCCGTGCACCACAAGCTGGCGCAGGTCTTCTGGCCGAGCTCCATCGCGGTCTTCGGTCCGACCACGCCGCGCCTGAACACGCCCCAGCGCACCATCCTCGAGCCGACCACCATGTATGGCGTCACCAAGCTCGCGGGCGAGAACCTGTGCCACTACTATGCCCTCCGCTACGGGCTGGACGTGCGGAGCCTCCGTTACCCCGGACTGATCACGTATAAGACCTTCTCCGGCGGCGGCACTTCGGACTACGCCGTCGAGATCTTCATCGCCGCCATCGAGCGCAAGCACTACACGTTTTTCGTGAACGCGCAGACCGCGATGCCCATGATGTACATGGACGATGCCATGAAGGCGACGCTCGATCTGATGGCCGCCCCCGCGGACCACATCACCGTCCGCACCAGCTACAACCTCGGCGCGTTGAGCTTCACGGCGGCGGAACTCGCCACGGCCGTAGCGCGCCGCGTGCCCGGCTTCACGTGGGACCACGCCCCGGATTTCCGTCAGGCGATCGCCGACTCGTGGCCCGACTCGGTCGATGATGGGCAGGCGCGCGCCGACTGGGGCTGGGCGCCCGACTACGACCTGCCGACGCTGGTCGATACCATGCTCGCAGGTACGGCCAAGCGCTTGGGCGCGAAGGGCTGAGCCGATGGCATTGCCGCCGCCGACCTCCGTCCGCCGCGTGACCGTGCTCGGTGCCGGCACGATCGGCGCGAGCTGGGCCGCCTATTTCCTGAGCCGGGGCCTCGACGTCGTGGCCTGGGACCCGGCGCCGGACGGTGAGGCCAAGGTGCGGGCGTTCGTTGGCCGCGCCTGGCCGGCCCTGCGTGATCTCGGTCTGGCGCCGGGCGCCGACCAAGGGCGGCTTCGCTTTTCCAGCGATGCGCGTGCGGCGGTGGCGGAGGCGGCCTTCGTTCAGGAGAGCGGCCCCGAGAACGAAGCGACCAAGATCGCGCTCTTTTGCAGCCTCGACGATGCGCTGGGTGACGACACCGTGCTCGCGTCGAGCACTTCGGGGTTGTTGATGAGCCGCCTACAGGCGGGGCGCCGTGGCCGCGAGCGCTACGTCCTCGGCCACCCGTTCAACCCGCCGCATCTGGTACCCCTCGTCGAGGTGCTAGGCGGCGCCGAAACCGACCCGCAGGCGGTCGATTGGGCCGTGGCGTTCTACAATGCGATCGGCAAGAAGGCGATCAAGCTGACGCGCGAGGTCCCAGGTCATGTCGCCAACCGCATGCAGGCGGCCCTTTACCGCGAGGCTGCGCATCTGGTGGCGAGCGGCGTTGCCAGCGCCGCGGACGTCGATACCGCGATCGCCTATGGCCCCGGGTTGCGCTGGGCGCTGCTCGGCCCGCACCTCATCGCCCATCTCGCCGGCGGCGGCGGTGGCATTCGGCATTTCCTCGATCATATTGGGCCGGCGCTCGAAGCCTGGTGGGCAGATCTCGGCACGCCAAAGCTCACGCCCGACGTGATCGACCGGATCGCGGCAAGCGTTGAGCGCGAGGCTGCGGGCCGCTCGATCGAGAACCTCGAGGGTGAGCGCGATCGGCTTTTGATTGCGCTCCTGCGCATGTTGGCGGCGGAGCGCGGGCGCGGCGGCTGAGCGCTGGGCCAACGCCTGGCGCACGATGGCGGCCCCGGCCGCCATCGCTTGAAGCTTGGCGAACGCGACGTGGCGGGGTAGGTACCTCATGCCGCAGTCGGGCGCGACCCAGAGATGGTCGAGCGGGACATGGCGGAGCGCCCCGCGGAGGCGCGCGGCGACCCGCGCCGGCGTCTCGACCGCCTCGGTACCGAGGTCGAGCGCCCCGAACATGACGTGCTTCCCACGGAGCATGGCGAGCACCGCGGGATCGAGGCCCGGCTGCGCCGCCTCGATCGAGACGACAGTTGCGCGGCAGTCGGCAAGCTGCGGCAGGAAGGAGTAGCCGGCGGGCTTCACCTTCACGGAGTAGGCATAGCCGAAACAGAGATGCACCACGGTGGGCGGCGCGATGCCGGCGAGCGCCCGGTCGATACCCGCGACGCCGTGGCGCCCCGCCCGCGCGGGAAAGGCCTAGAGATAGGGCTTATCGATCTGGACGATGTCGGCGCCGGCGGCCTTCACCTCACGCAACTCATCGTTGACGGCGCCGGCGCAGGCCTGCACGAGCGCCTCAAAGTCCTGGTAGTGCTCATCGAGGGCGAGCTTGGCCAGGGCGAACGGGCCTGGCACCGTGATCTTGATAGGGCGGTTCGTGTGGCGGCGTACGAACGCGACCTCCTCGAGGTCGACCGCCGCAGGACGGCGGATCGACGCGACCACGCGCGGCACCGCGATGAGCTTGCCGGTACGGCTCCGAACGAGCCCTGGGCGGTTGGCGTCGATGCCTTTCGGTGCCGTGGCGAAGCTGGTGAAGCACTCTCGCGCCGCGCCTCGCCATCGCCCACGATGGTCAGACCGGTGGGCTCTTGGTCATGCAGTGCCAGGACGACCGCGTCGTCCTGCGCCGCGCTGCGTTCGTGAGCAGGAACCCGCCACAGCTCGGGCGCGCGCACGCTCGCGGGGCTCTGCGCGAGCAGCGCCCCTCGGTCGATGAGCCATTCGGGCTGCGGGTAGCTGCCGACGAGCGTGGTCGGCAGCAACGGCAGGTTCATGCGCCGCGCCTCGCAGCCGCCGGCGCGCTCACGCCTCGCGGCGAGATATCACCCAGCCCTCGGCGTCCTTGCGCTTGAGGAACGCTACGACGTAGTCGATCAGGGCGGTGCGGAAGGTCTCGCCCTTGTCGCGGGTCGACAGCGAGGCGTTACCGGTGGCGCCGTGGTCGGTGAGTTCCTCGTAGTTCCAGAACTCGCGGATGAACGGGTCCTTCCTGTCGATCATGCCGCGGGCTCGGTTGGGGTTGGCGAGCCCGCGCATGAACGCCATGCCGAGCGAGGTTTCCATCTCGCCACCGTGTCCGTAGCCGTCGTACTTGTCCCACAGCGTCTTGGGCACCAGCGCGGCGCCCATGATCCACCACGCCTCGAGCACGGCGATGCCGACCTGGGGATACTTGATCTTGATGTCCTGTGCCGCGACGTCGATACACGGGATATTGCCGTCGTGGCCGTTGATCACCAGGATCTTCTTGAAGCCCCAGTGGATCACCGAATCCAGGATCTCCCGATAGACGCGGATGTTGGTGTCGTTCGTCACCGAGACCGACATCGGCTTGTGCCGGTAGTGCAGGCTCATGCCGAACCACGTCGGCGGCAGCACCATGGTGCGCTCGACCCGCTCGGCCACGGCAAGCGCCAGATCGTGCGCGACCATGGCGTCGGTACCGAAGGGGAGGTGGTCGCCGTGGCTTTCGCACGAGCCGATCGGCATCAGCACTTTGTCGAAGTTGCCGGCCTCGAAGTCGCCGGTATTGAGCTCCTCGAAGCGCACGGCTCTTGTCATCGCTGGCCTCGCCTCACATGTCCGCGCCGGTCGGCTGCACCCGCTGGCGGATGGCCTCGTGCTGCTTGGCTACGGTCGCGAGTTGGTCCTGATCCCAGCTCTCCTCCTGCTGCAACGCGAACAGCGAAGTGTAGCTGCCCGACCAGTCGGGCGGAACCAGGCACGGCCGCGGGTCGTGGCGGGCCCAGCGCGCCGGCTTGCCCCGCACCACCATGCCCTCGTAGCGGCTGGGCAGCGGGTTCGCGGTGTACGCGAACGCGTCCGCCGCCGAGTAGACGTTCAGCAGCAGCGGCCGCCCGCGCGCCGACAGGTTGGGCTTGGAGCCGTGCACCGTGCGGCAGTTGTGGATCGTCAACGAGCCGGCCGGCCCCATGAGGTAGGCAGCGCGGCTCACGTCGAGCTTGGCTGCGTCCGCATCGGCGAGGCAGCCGACCCAGTCGCCCCTGCCGTTGTACTCATCGAACAGCTCACCGAGGTGGCTTCCCGGAATGACCGCCAGTGGCGCTTGCTCCGGGCCGACGTCCTCAAGGTATGCGCCGATGGTGAGCGGGCTGTAGTTGGTGTGCGGCCAGTACTGGATGTCCTGGTGCCACTTCACCTCCTCGCCGCCGCCCGACCATTTGAAATTGAGCTTCGAGTGATGGAACTTGACGTCCGCGCCGACGAGGTCGGCGGCGACATCGGCGACGATGCCGCGCGCGAAGTCCCAATAGGCGGAGTCGTGCTCAGCCGGGCTCGACAGCCGGCGGAGGCGTGGAGTTGACGCGGAGTGGCCGGGCTCGAGGTCGAAGATGGCGTCCGACCGGGTGAGCCCGCGGCTCCGCTCGACCATCGCGGCGGTAACCTCGCGCACGCGCGCCAGGACCTCGGCGGGGACAAGCGCCTCGACGAGCAGGTAGCCGTTCGTGAAATAGAACTCGCGCTGCGCCTGTGACAACAGCCGCGGTGGCGTAGCCAGAACTTGCTCCGGTGTCATAGGGAGCTCCTTGGCCGATTTGCAGCGGCTGAACTTAGCATCGAAGCCGCTTCCGCGTCCCCTAACGGCGCGCGGCCTTGCTGCCGCCGCGACACTCGGGCGAGGCGAGCACGCTGCCCCGGCTCGCCGTCCACTCCTGCGGCGTCATGGTCTGCAGCGAGAGGGCATGGACGCCGCCCCGTAGCTCCTCGGCCAGCACCCGGTTCACCGCCTGGTGACGCTGAACCCGGCTCTGGGCGGCAAACCCCTGGGCCACGATGACGAGCTTGAAATGGGTCTCGGAGCCGGGCGGCACGTTGTGACGGTGGCTCTCGTTGATCACGGCGAGATGGCTTGGCGCAAACGCCTGCCGGACCTTGCCTTCGATGATGCGCGCGATGCTCACGGCCTGCTCCTGTCGCGAAAGCGTGGCATGACTCAACTAGGCGAGGCGGCGGCGTCTGGCAAGACGGCGCGGAAGCGCAAGCGGACGTAGTCGGCCATCCAGGGTCCCTCGGAGGCTGGGCGGGATGGCGCGATGCACGCGATCACTTCTGCTCGCGCGGTGGCGCGCTCGCCCTCGGGCAGAACCGCGAAGATGCCGCCGGCAAAGGTGTCGAGCCAGCCGGTGGCGCCGGCGGCGACCGGTGTCGGCCGGCGATGGAGCGCGATCTCGCTGACGGCGAAGCCCGCCGCCTCGAGCAGCGCGCGGTAGGTGGCGCTGCTCGGGAAGTACCATGGCAGGGCCGATGAGGGCTCAACTCCGCGCGCCGTCAGTGCCGCCGAGAGGGCGGCGACGATCGTCGCGATGTTGCCTTCCCCACCGAGCTCGGCGACGAAGCGCCCGCCCGGTCGCAGCGCCTGCCGCACCCCCTCGATCACGGCGACAGGCCGCTGCATCCAGTGCAGCGCGGCGTTCGAGAACACGGCATCGAACTCGGCCAGGAAGGTCAGTGCCTCGCCGTTGACGAGGTGGGCATCGATGCCGCGTTGGCGCGCCGCCGTGACCATCTCGGGCGCCGAGTCGACGCCGACGACCCGCGCCCCCGCCGCCACGAGCTGTGCCGCGAGCGCGCCATCGCCGCACCCGAGGTCGAGAATGCGTTCGCCGGGCTGCGGCGCCAACAGCGCCACCACCGGGCCGGCCATGTCGGCGACGAAGCGTGCGTCTCGCGCGTAGCGGTCGGCATCCCAGTGAAGCGCCGGCAGCGGGCGCGGGTGCTCGCTCACGGCGCACGCCGCCCGCCAACCGCGCGCGGCGTGGCGGTGCGGATTCCGATCAGGCCCGACCGAGAGTGTCCTCGAGGGTTGCTGTGGCGCCCGCAAGGGTTGCCTCGAGGTCCACGGCTGGGCTCGCTTTGTCCATGTCCGCGATCGCTTGGGTGACGCCATACCAGCCGAACTTCTCGGCGGCGTGAATGGCATGGCGCGCGCCGAGCGTCGCTATCAGATTGCGCGCGAGGTCGACGTGATAGTCGCGATACGTAGCCATCGGTGCTGTGTCCCCACGGCGCATAGTCGAGATGCGCTCCGTCCCCAGGAGAGAAACGAGTATCCTTCACGACGGCGCCAGCCACAGTAGCGGCCCTCACACCGGGGCGGAGCGGGACATCACAGTGTCGCGCCGGGGCATCAACCGGTTTCGGCGAACTCCTCGGCCTGGTAGCTCACCAGGTGGCGATAGTCGGCGCGGATCGGCGAGAATACGTCGAGGTTCCACACCGTCTTGTCGCCGATCGGCTCGGCATAGTGCAGCGCGTTTGGTGGGATGCGTATTACGCTGCCCGGTCCGGCCTCGAACACCTGCTCATCGACGTGCACATGGGCCCGACCGTCGACGATGTAGAGCACCTGCTCGAAGGGGTGGCGGTGCGGGCTCAGAGCCATACCGGGCTCGAGCCGATTCATCACTAACAACACCTGCTCGCCCCGGAACCCGCTGCGCGTGACGCCCTTGCGCACCTCCTCGGTCGGGAGCGTCCGCCAGTTGTACATCTCAACCTTCTTCGCCATGCCACTCCTCCTCCTGGCCTCTCGCGGCGTCGATTTTCGCACGGCCCGCCCGTTGGGGAAAGCGTGCCGCACGCCCTAGAGATCGGCGGAGACGGGCACGGCGAGATGGGTCGCATCGGGCAAGAGGTCGATGGGCGTGCCGAGATCGACCCGCATCCAGATCTCGTCCATCTCGGGGTTACTGACGGCGACGCAGCCGTCGGTCCAGTCCTCGGCGGCGTGACCCGACCCCATCGAGTCGTAGCCCTTCGGCAGGCCGTGGATCATGATCAGGCCGCCAGGCGACACGCGCCGGGCGCGAGCACGCACCTCATCTTCCTCATTCGGATACGAGATGCGGATCGAGCGGTGGAACTCGCTCTCGGGATTGCGCTGGTCCAGAAGATAGCGACCCTCCGGGGTCCGCCCATCGCCGCTCTGGAGCTTGTGCCCGATCGGCGCCGATCCCAGGGCGATGCGGAAGCGCCCGAGCACGGCGCCATCGCGTAGGAGAAGGAGCGTCCGCTCCTTCTTGAGGACTACGACCCGGTCGGCCTTGATGGGGACTGGATCGGCAATCGCGGGAAGGAACCCGCAGACCAGGGAAAGCCCCGCACCAAGTGCCGCCCCGCGCCACAGCCGCAACATCGCACCCCTAATAAACGCAGCCATCGCAATACTATGCGGGGTAATCTTGAGTAGCAACTTAAGAGTGGGCTCCGCCCTAGTAGAGCCGGCGGGGGAACAGCCACGTCGCGACCACCAGCACGACGAGCGCGATCGGCGGCTCGAGATCGCTGCCCGGACCGCGCGCCCAGTGGATGAGCCAGTCGTTCCACACGGCGCGGACATAGCCGACGACGCTGCGCGCGCTGTTCGAGTCGACCCCATCGACGATAAGTTGGGTCGGTGCCATCTCGCCGCTGCTGAGGCGGCTGGCGAAGTCGTCCCTGAGCACCACCTGGCCGGCGACCGCACCAAGCAGTGCCAGCACGATCAGCAGGCGCCAACGCATCTCGCTCTCCCTACCCCGGTCGCCGCGTATCTTGGCATAGCGCGGCGCTCGTTTGGGTCGCTACAGTTCGTTTCGGCGCATCCGCTCGGCGATGTGCCCGGCCTGGCGCAACGCCAGCGCGACAATCGTCAAGGTCGGGTTGCCGCCGCCGGCGGTCGGGAAGGCGCTGCCATCGGAGACGAACAGGTTGCGGACATCGTGGCAACAGCCCCAACCATCGACCACGCCATCGCGCGGTGTGGCGCTCATGCGCGCGGTACCCATGTTGTGCGAGCCCGGCATCGGCGGACACTCGATCACGCGCTGCGCGCCGGCCGCGACCTGGATGGCGCTGGCCGCTTTCAGCGCGTGGTTGCGCAGCGCGATGTCGCAGGGGTGCTCGTTGATCGTGATCAGCGGTATCGGCAGGCCCCAGCCGTCCCGCTCGGTCGGATGGAGGGCGATCGCGTTGCCCGCCATCGGCATGTCCTCGCCGTTTGCGAAGGTCCCGCTCACGTAGCCGTAGGCCTCGACGTCGGCGGCGAAGGCCGCGCCCCAGCCGGCGGGGCGCAGGTACGCGGCGTACGATGGCAGGCTTAGCGCCATCGCGCCGAGGACATAGCCGCCCGCGAACCCACGCGCCGGATCGTGGGGGCGCTCGTCTTCGAGGATGCCGGCGCAGGGCGTGCCCCGGTGGGCGTTCACCGGGCGGCCGAACACGCCGTAGACATAGCCCATGACGTGGCGCATGTAGTGGCGTCCGAGGTGCCCGGAGCTATTGGCCAACCCGTCGGGCGAGCGGTTGGTCGCCGAGTTGAGCAGGAGCCGCGGGGTCTCGATGGCGTTGCCGGCGACGGCCACCGCCCGCGCCCGCTGCCGGCGCTCGATGC
>Ga0194132_10009043_pt1 | contig 13959 bp, 15 predicted proteins | sample TA2KigOf80mmetaG_FD_148612 | JGI IMG/M metagenome (GOLD analysis project Ga0194132, IMG submission 148612) | Freshwater microbial communities from Lake Tanganyika, Tanzania - TA2015054 Kigoma Offshore 80m | ecosystem: Environmental > Aquatic > Freshwater > Lake | place: Tanzania: Lake... | reverse complement strand
AAGATTGCCCGAAGTCGGTGGTTGCCCTATCCTCTGACTGTGGAATATGCAGGTTTTTCCTTTCTTCACTCTCCCAACTTTTTCGGGGTTCTCCATGATACCGACCCGCGTATTGGTCACCGGAGTATACGGTTTGATCCGAAGCACCTTGTATCTTTCTTTGAAACAACACCCGGACCGCTATGAAGTGTTTGGGCTGGACCGCCACCGCCGGATGTCCGATCGGGTTCCGGAGGGGCGACAGATCGAAATCCCAGATGATCGGTTTTACGCGTGCGACCTGCTCGATGCCGCCGGGATTGCCGATGCGGTTGCGGAGAAGGACGTCGTCGTACATCTGGCCGGTGACCCGCAAGGGTTGGGGTGGGAGAGTCTGCTCCACAACAACCTGATCGGCGCATACCATACGTTCGAGGCGTGCAAACAGGCGGGGGTAAAGCGTATCGTGACGGCAAGCACGTATTTAGTGTCGCAGGGGTATGCAGAGCAAGAGCCGTATACGTCTATCGTCCGGGGAAGATTGGACGCCGTGACCGGAGAAATACCCGTGCTTACGGCGGACATGGCGACGCGACCACGTGATCTGTATGCGGCGACCAAAATCTGGAAGGAGTCGCTGGCACAAGTGTATCATTCGGAGACGTTTTCGTGTATCTGCATCCGCATCGGCGGCATTCTCGACGAACCCGGGCCCCGGGGCGACGTATGGTGCAGCCCGCGAGACCTCGTCCAGCTTATCACCCGATGTATCGACGCTCCGACCGACATCCGGTTCGACATTTTCTATGCGATGTCCGATAACCGTTGGCGCTGGGTAGACATCGAACACGCGCGTCGCCGCGTGGGATATGCCCCGCAGGACAGCGCAGAAAACTTTGCGTCCAAGGAGCCGCACGATGCGTAAAAAACGCACGATATACTTTAACGACGCCCGTCACTACTACCTTTTCGTTTTTGAACCGCCCATGACGCTCGAAGACGCACGGATGCCGATAGACGAGGTGGCCGGAACGGCGATAGACACCTTTGCCTACGGGGTGGAACGGGGCCGACGGTGTTTTTTATCCTTTGCGGTGGAGCATGCGCTTTGGTGCGGATATGCGTCCGTTTCCGCAGGCCGCCTATTGGCGTGTATGGCACAACATGCAGAGTCTTATCGACCGGGGCATGGATCCGCTTCGCGTGCTTATCGATCGGGCGCACGAGAAAAACATGGCGTTTTTGGCCAGTCTTCGTATGCCCGGTTTTGGCGGGATGAACCCTGACTGGAATACGGTAAAGGGCGGTGGCGGGCTTGCCGTGCCGGAACTGCGTGACCACCAGTTCCGAGTGCTCGAAGAACTGGTTACCGACTACGGTGTCGACGGTGTCGAGATAGACGTATCCTATCCCGGTGGGTGGCGCAACATGCAACCGGAGGATGCCGAGCGCATGTTGCCCGTGTTGTCCGACTATGTCGAGGCGATCGCCGACATGGTCAAGACGAAATCCGGGGGGCGATGCGATCTTGGCGCGCGCATGTACCCCACCGAAACGCTCAATCGGGAAGACGGGCTGGATGTGCGCGAATGGCTGCGTCGTGGCTGTCTTGACTATGTCGCTCCGCTCCGCTATGGATACTTTTTGCTCGATCCGAACCAACCCATCGACTGGTTGATCGAGATCGCCCATGCCGCGGATACCGCGGTGTACGGGTTTTTACAACCCTATGTCCGCGACCCCGCCACCGGCGCACCGGCGGTGGAATATCCGACACCGGAGCAGATGCGTGCCGCCTCGGCCAACTATTTTGCCAAAGGCGTAGACGGGCTGTACACCTGGTTTTTGCACTGGCCGCCCGGTGATACGGAACGCAGCATTCTGACCGAACTCGGCGACTCCGATCTTGTCATGGGAAAAGACAAACACTATGTGCTGAGCCGGGATGTACAAAATGGAGAACCATACCGCTATCCACAGCCGATTCCGTTCGAAATACCGCACGATGCTACAGGCAAGCCGTTTTCCGTCCCCTTTTATTTAGCGGACGATTTTGAAGATGCCACTCGCCGGATAGGTACTGTGCGGGTACGGAAACGGGTGTACGACCTCGTATCGGCGGACCGGATGGATATCCGGCTCAACGATCGGTCGCTACAGGGTGAGCGATGTCTACGGACTCTGTGGGACCGAGATACCCCCTATAACGGTCAGTGGCTGGAATACGACCTGCGGGATGTTTGTCCCCGGAAAGGGTACAACCAGCTTGAATTTGTGCTGGAAAGTCGTCCGGCGGACCTGAACAGTTCGCTCAGAATCGAGGAGATAGAGATCAAGGTGGGATACAGTATTTTTTGACTTATCCCCGGTGTATTTGCTTGGTCATTTTTTTGGCACGGGAAAAGGTTTCGCGTGGTTCCGGCCAGTCCGTCGGGCGCCCGTAGCGGATACAGAGCAATTCCTGACGAACGGTCTCCCATCCTTCCGGTTTTTGCGTTGCCGGTTCCATCGTATGGCCGTATGCGCCGATTGTGGCCAGCCATCCGCCGCCATCGTCACGGCTCTGGGGGCCGTGTTTGAGCAGGATGGTCGTGTCTTCTACCGATGCCGCGTCGTTCGGACGAAACAAGATGCGCGGGCCGCGTAGTTCGGCCAACCCGTCAGGGACAGGGCGCCAGTCGTACATAGGGAAGTGGCCGGTAAAGGGTACGAAATCTCCGTGATGCGCATTATCCGGGGTCTGGCCGTATATTTCCCACACCTTGTAATACGCGGTAAAACGTTGGCGACGCGAATCTTACAACACATGAAATGCATCTGACGGAATGCGCCATAACGGGTTGTCGGGGTATTCGACCCACCTGCGGCCATCGCGCGAATGCGAGACAACCGCCCCTTCATAGGTAAACCGAAGTCTCTTGTACCGTTCTTCGAGGGGGCAGTCCGGACGCGGGTCGCGCACGACCGACCGTACCGCCTTATCCGGGTGGGGACCGCCCGTGAGCATTTTGCGCGCGGGACGCCCGCCGAATGTCTCGATACTAAGTTCGGGGAGTGTCCAGTGCAAGCCGTCGTCCGAAGTGACGAGTCCCTACCGGTAATGGTTATCTTCCACGCGAAACCCGATGTAATACATGTCATATCGGCCGGTGTCGGGGTTCTGCAACAGCCTGGTGTTCCATGTTTACGGTCCCCGGCCTTCCCATGGTTCGGCGGCGGTGAGCATCGGGTTGGCAGGGTCTTTTTCCGCCGCATGAATAACCTGACGACAATGCCGCGTTTCCGCCACGATATGGTCGTCGAGCAACAACACGATTTCGGAGCCTACTGTGACAGGAGATTGGATTGCGGACATAGGACTTTCGACTTTATGCCGAAGGTAGAACGACACCCCCCGAAGGATACAGCGAATATACCGTTACAATAAACGCTTTTTTCAAGCGTTCTGCCACCCTAATTCACAAACGGGTACGGAGAGACATTCTTCAGCGGCTCTTGCCAAATACCGTTTGTGAGTATAACATATTCCCCCAAAAAACCTATCGTCGGTTCTATCCCAAGGAAGCGCTATGTCCTCTCTGCCCTACCCACCTGTGGTCCTGTCTCGCACGTACGCAACGACGCTTGCAGAACAGATGGACGAATTGAAAGCCGATGTGATGATGACCCGTTTTGGGGCATCTCGCAGGAGTCTGTCTTCCGATCCGTACCGCCCCTTGTATCACTTCGTCAACCCCGAAGGCAATCTCAACGACCCGAACGGGTTGTGTTTCTGGCAAGGACGCTATCATTTGTTTTATCAGGCGTATCCGCCGGAAGATACGCGCCAACATTGGGGGCATGCGGTAAGCGACGACTTGGTACGCTGGACCGATCTTCCCCTTGCGATCTATCCCGGTATCGAGAACTGCTGTTTTAGCGGCAGTACGGTGGTAGAAGAGGATCGGGTGATTGCGTTGTACCACGGCACCAAGGCGGGCAACATGATCGCCGTGTCGAGCGATCCGCTTTTGCTCAACTGGGAGAAGATTCCCGGCAACCCCGTGATCCCCCTTGTCCAAGCCGATGCCCAAGGACGACCTTATCGGGTATACGATCCGTGTATATGGAAGGAAGAAGACGGGTATTACGGGCTTTCGGGGACATACTGGCAGGGTGGATTTTTTGATGACTGTCGGATGGCACAGCATCTTTTCTTTTCGCTAGATCTGCGGCGCTGGACCTATATGGGACCGTTTGTAGAGGGCGATATGTTTACCGAGCCGGGAGAAGACGGTGCGGTTCCGTATTTCTGGCCTCTCGGCGACAAACATATTCTGTTGTTTGCCAGTCACCAGCGCGGGTCGCAGTACCTGATCGGTGATTACGACCGGGTGCGGCATCGGTTTTATCCGGTTCGGCATGGACGGTTCAACTTTGGCCCCATAAGCCCGGGCGGCGTCCATGCCCCGTCGGCCACTCCGGACGGATACGGCGGCGTGTATGTCATCCACAATATCAACGAAGGGCGACCGACACAGGGATGGAATCATATTATGTCGCTCGTGCGCCGACTGACATGGCTTCCGGACGGTAGTCTGGGTATCGAGCCGGTCGCCTCGCTTGCCTCGCTTAGGGGTGTGACGCAGCCGGTCCCGCCACGCGTGCTACCCGCCAACCAAGACGTCGTTCTTGACGGTGTGACCGGTGGGGCGATGGAACTTCATCTGCGTATCGACCCGCAGGGCGCGAGGGCGGTAAGCGTCGACGTGCTCCGCTCACCCGATGCTGCAGAACGTACCATCCTCACGTTTTACCGGGATGCACTTTTCTCCGTGAATCGCGACGGAAAAACCGTCCGTCAGAGCGCACTGACGCTCGATACGACAAATGCCTCGCTGCTTGCCGACGTATACCCCCGCGCACCGGAGACTGCTCCGCTCGTACTGGCAGAAGGCGAACCGCTCGACCTTCGCATTTTTATCGACCGGAGCGTGGTGGAGGTATTTGCCAACGGTAGACAGTGTGTGGCGCTTCGGGTGTATCCATCGCGGAGCGACAGCACCGGCGTATCTGTCCGAGCGACAGGGGGCGATGCCGCGTTGCTTGCGGGCGACGCATGGCAGATGGGGAGTATCTGGGAAAACCAATAAGAACCCATCCGGCGATCCTGTGGCGAGGGACTAAAGTTATTGTAACTCTATAGCAGATTTTCCACCCGAAAGGAAAAATATGTACCCCTGTCATCCGCATCAGGTGATCGGAGACGTGCAATTTGAAGAACTTATCGAGAACGGCTTTCTGATTCTGCCGGCGTATATTCGCGGTGAGGAATTGGCGATGTTACAGGCCGCACAGCGGCGTGTGCTCAAAACATGGGACGATATAAAAGACAATCCGCCCGAAAAACGGTCGGCGTTTGTTCCCTACCCCCCGCCGGACGTCACCATGGCCGGTCTGTACCGACATCCCGAACTGATCAAACTGGGGCGTCGCTATCTCAAATCCGAGGCCATATATTTCCGCGTTGGCTATATGCTTGCCCGGTATCCGGGGTTTGTTTCGACCGATACGGGGCATATCGACAACGGAAACAACTCGCTGCTGCCGATGAGCGAAACGGCGCGCGAGTATGGTCAAATCGGTTTTTGGATACATCTGGAGGAAGTGACCGCAGACCAAGCCCCGTTACGACTCGGATGCAACCGGGACGGGCGTGACATCTCGAAGGCCACCCCGTTTGTCTGTCCACCCGGCTCCATCGCCGTATTCGGCAACTACACCTGGCATGCATCCAGTACGTTTCATGGCAGCGAAGGGCAGCGTTTTACCTGGGGGTTTGGGCTGGGGCGGGCGGATCATCCTTTCGAGGGGTTGATTCACTACACGGCGATTGGGCAGAACCCGATTTTCAAAGAGGTCGTTATCGGCTGTACGGCAGAGGAGCGCACGCTGTTCCGCTTTCCACTGCCCAATCATCCCTACTATACCCGCCAGACGCTTGCGGCGCTCGAAACCCAGTACCCCGGCTGGAATGCGCTGGGCGAGTACCGCCCGGTGGATTGAACGGCGGGGTGGGATCAGACGCCGCAACATGCTGTCAACAGATTAAGGAGATTGCCGTGCCCCGTGTGCTTATTGCTGAATGTAAACAGGAGGTCTCGACCTTTAACCCGGCGCCGAGCCGGTATAAGGATTTTAGCGTGGCGCGTGGCGCGGCGCTACTGGAGCACCACCGGGGTGTTCGTGAAGAGGTCGGCGGCGCGTTGAGCGTCTTCGAGAACGATCCCCGGATTACGGTCGTCCCTACCTTTGGAATGAGTGCGAATACGTCGGGCGGGGTGCTCACGACGGAGAGTTTTAAACGGCTCAGCGCCGATTTTCTAGACGGTCTGGCGGATGCGGGATCGGTGGACGCTGCCTATTTCTCGCTTCACGGTGCGATGCAGGCCGAAAACGAGGACGATCCGGAAGGGTTTCTGCTTGAAGAAGCGCGTCGTATCCTCGGCGAACGCATCTCCTTTGTCGTGTCGCTCGACCTGCACGGCATCCTGACCGACCGGATGTTGCGCCATAGCGACGCCGTCGTGGCGTATCACACCTATCCGCATGTGGACTTTTGGGAGACGGGCGAGCGCGCTGGTTGGCTGATGCAACACATCCTGTTCGACGGTGCGCGTCCTGTAACGGCACGTGTCAAAATACCGGCGTTGGTACGCGGCAACGAGTTGATCACGGAAACAGGCGCGATCCGGCACTGTATCCGGCTGGCGAAGGAGATAGAAGCCGAGTCGGGCGGGCTTTCGGCGGGGGTGATGTGGGGCAACCCGTTTACCGACGTGCCGGAGTTGCGTACCAACAGCTTTGTGGTCATGGATGGCGATGTGGACAGGGCGCAGGGGCTGGCGGTCGAGTTAGCCGATCGGTTCTGGCAGCACCGCGAACGGATGCAAGTCGCGCTGACCGACTTGGAAGAAAGCATCCGCATCGCCGCCGGAGTCTCCTCCGGAACCGTTGTGCTGATGGACGCGGCGGATGCGACCAGTTCCGGAGCGTCGGGCGACAGCAACGCCATTTTAGCGGAAATGATCCGGCAGGGATACCGGGGACGAGTGTTGGCGCCCATCTTCGACCCGTCGGCGGTTCGAAAAGCCTTTGCCGCCGGTATCGGCGCGCCGGTATCGGTGACGGTCGGTGGCGCATTTGATCCGACACGTTTTCGTCCGCTTGCGCTCGATGCGCGTGTTCGTTTGCTGTCCGACGGCAAATTTCGTAGCGAATCCTTCGGCTGGCCTTGGGATGCCGGCGACACGGCCGTGCTTCAGGCGGACAACTTGACGCTGGTCGTCGGAACCCGGCCGGTCAGTTTGTTCGACCGATCCTTTTTCTACGCCCACGGTCAAGATCCGCGACGATTCGATACCGTAGTAGTCAAATCGCCGCATTGCGAACCCCACATGTTTGCCGACTGGTGCGCCAAACTGATCGACGTGGATGCGCCTGGTGCGACCAGCGCCAACTTGCGCAGTCTGGGTCACGTACGTTGCCCGCGTCCCATTTTCCCGCTTGATGCGGGGGTAGCATTTGCGCCGGTGGTGGAGGTGTTTGGGAGGGCGCTATCGCTGTAAGATCATCTTTAACGCCGTCTCGATGTCGGGATAAAGAAAGCCGTACCCGGCCTCTTCGAGTTTTCGTGGGTACACACATGCGCTGCCAAGCAAAAGCGCCTCGCCCATCTCGCCCAGCAGACGGCGTATGGCAAACGCCGGAACGGGCAAAAATGTCGGGCGGTGCAGGACACGCCCCAGCGCGCGGGTAAATTCCGTATTGGTAACCGGATGCGGAGCTACTGCGTTAAACGGTCCGGAAAGGTCTTCCCGATCCAGTACGAACCGGATGACGCCGACAAGGTCGTCAAGCGTCACCCAACTTATGTACTGGCGACCGTCACCGATGATGCCTCCCAACCCCAGCCGAAACGGAACCAGCATACGCTTGAGCGCACCGCCGTCGGGTGACAACACCAGTCCGATCCTCAAGTGGACCGTTCGCACGCCGGCGTCGTGGATCGGTTGCGCGCCCTCCTCCCATGCCCGACATACATCCGCCAGATAGTCGTCACCCGGTGTGGAAGACTCGTCGAGAATTTCATCGCCCCGGTTGCCGTAATACCCCGTTGCCGAGGCGGAGATAAACACGCGGGGCGGAGCGGGCAGATGGATAAGTGTGTTACATAGAAAGCGGGTGGCGTCGACCCGGCTTGCTCGGATGCCTTCTTTTTTTGTCTCGGTCCATCGCCCGGCAATGTTCTCGCCGGCCAGATGGATCACGGCGTCGAATCCGGGTAGTTTTGCCCGTTCGATCCGATAAGCAGACGGGTTCCAGAAGATGTTGTGTTCCGAAGTCTGCTCCGTGGATCGCACCAATCTAAAGACGGTGTGGCCTGCCTGTTCCAGCGCCGGAATCAACACAGAGCCTACAAACCCCGACGAACCGGTGATAAGGATGCGCATGGACGACTCCCGATAAGGATAAAGAGAACTCTCTCAAATAGGCTGTGACAACGTTTTCTCTACTGGGCGGGGCTGAATGACGAGATCCAGCCCCACAAGCGACAACCCGGCGATCCCCACGCCCGGCATTCCGTATACAAAAGCCAACACCACAAAAAACACCACGATGCTCAGCCCCATGACGCGAACCGATGTCCGAATCGATACAACTTTCGGCGCGACGGAAAAAACGAACAGGCTGACCAGAAACCAGCCTGCAAAATTGGTCACCGGTATGCCTGCATACGCGCCTTCGTGCATCCATATCCAGTAGCCGAGAGGACCGGCGGCAAGCGGATCGATCACCAGATCGAGGGCGACCATCCATGCGCTGGCCACCGCGATCTTTAGCGGGCGGACGAGCGCAAGCGGCTGGACCGCGTGCCAGACATACACGGTCAGTGTTATCCATGCGGCCGTGATGATAACCGGAACTTCCCATACGATCGGGGCCAGCCTATCGGTATACATGTACGTGCCGAAAGGAAACCCCGTATGCACGCCGGTCAACTCGGCGCCAAAACCAAGCAGACCGCACGCCGCATAGCGCCTCCGCGTCTCCGGTTCTACCGATACCAGCATGATAAAGCCGGCCAGTCCGAGAAAAGCCGTCCCTGTCCACTGCAACCCATCGGGTGGGCCGTTCCACAGCGCGTGGGATACGACACCTCCTCCCCACAGCACGGCGTACCAGCTTGCAAGAGCGGATTTGAACATAGATACGTTTTTGAGGGTCATTTCCTTATTTGCTTTTCAACTCCAGTTCCACCCGGTTTCCGGAGACACCCGTGATGGTTACCTCAAACGTCTCCATGTCTTTGCCTGCCAGCTCTTCGGCCATCGTCTCGGCGTTGTCGGTGATTTCGACATCCAACACGGCGGTTTTACCGGCGTACTCACGTTGATACACCGCCCGCACCCCCCGGAGATGCGACTGGAGTTTTGTCTAGAGGTCGCGCAGTTGTGTAAAGCCGACCTGACGCACGATGACACGCACCAGCGTCGTGTTGGCCCGTTCCATCTGCCTCCGGAACAGCATTTTTTTGATGAGTTCACCCACAGCGGTTTCCGATGCCTTCCGAATCGCCAACGTCCCACCGGTCGCCGCGTTGATATGCGCGACGGGTTTGGACACCGGTCCGGACGGGGCAAGGGCGAAACACAACACGATCGCTCCGCTGGTCAACCCGGCCAGAATGATACGCCGGACCGAGTCGGATGTATGGGGCGGAAAGCGCGAGAAGAAACCGAAATACGGAGACATGGACGGCTCTCAGGAAGACTGTGGAAGCGATACCGAATCGCGGTCGCCGAACGCTTTCTTCGATCTCATTTTTAAATGGACAGCAAAAAGTATACCATCTTTCTCTCGAAAAACCAGTATTATTTTCTCGTTAGGTGTTCAAGAGCGGCGACAGAGAAAGGAAAAAAGGGCGGTCTCATGGTTTCCTCCAAAGAAGTGTGATGTTCGAAGTGTGAAGTTTGAAGCAAGACGATCATCCACCTCGTATTTTGCAAATCCCTATTTGGCGATAACACACGATTCCTCCATGTTCCGTTTTCTACAGTGCAAAAGACCTGCCGAAGGTCTGTCGGTGTGCTTTGTACGGAGAGAGATGGAGTCGTAGCGACCGAGAAGACAGGGCGATGCGTTGATTGGCAAATCGAAGAGGACCCGACAAACGAGCGCTTGGCAGAGCGGAAAAACGGAAAACGGGAGTCTTCGGGTGTTGTAAAGACTTTTTGATGGGCAATAGACCGACATATTGACAATATCGGTGTCCGAAAAATGTTTTCCCTCCGACATACTGTCATGGGTGGGCAATCCTGTTGACTTGACCGGGTGAGGCGGTATTATTAGAAGAAGTATTGCCTTTTTCATCCTTCAAACTTCACCCTTCAAACTTCCTTTTCCCCATGCTTCTCGATCTCACGCTTATCCTGCTGTTGGTAGTCGCAAACGGGTTTTTTGTGGCGGCGGAATTTGCATTGGTCAAGGTTCGACTGTCGGAAATCGAAACGCTGGCGCAAAAGGGCCGCAAAACCGCCCAAATGGCCCAGCGTATTCTTCTCCATTTAGATACCTATCTGTCCGCCTGTCAGCTTGGCATTACGCTTGCCAGTCTTGGGTTGGGTTGGGTCGGCGAACCGTATGTGGCCAAAATGTTGGAACCTGTGATGCTCCGGTTTGGTGTTTCGGAAGAAATGGTGCATTACATCGCGTTTCCCATCGCGTTTACTTTTATCACCTTTTTGCACATCACCGTGGGCGAACAGGTCCCCAAGATGCTGGCGATCCAGAAGTCACTGCCTTCCTCGCTGGCGGTCGGGTTGCCGCTGATGGCGTTTCGTAGGGTGTTTCAGCCGTTTATCTGGTTTCTCAATATGAGCAGCAACCTGATGGTCAAGGCCATCGGCGTAGCACCCGTGGCCGAATACGGGGAGACCGCCACGGAGACCGAGTTGCGGCTTATTCTTGTCAACGCGGCGGCCGGTGGGCATGTAACACGCCGCGAGCGGCTGATCATGGAAAACGTGCTCGACCTCGAAGGCAAGCCGGCGCGTCGGTACATGGTGCCCCGCCGCCAGATCGTCTATATCGACCGGCATGCACAGGTGGAGGAAACGCTGAGAACCGTCGCCGACTCCGGTCATACCCGCTTCCCGCTGTGCGAAGAGAGTTTAGATCGCATCATCGGTCTGGTGCATGTAAAGGACGTTTTTCGGGCGCTTCAAAAAAAAGACGGGATTGCTTCGCTGGAGAGTGTGGCCCGGGAAGCGCTTTTTCTTCCCGAAACGATCAAATTGGATGTGCTGTTGTTGGAGTTTCAGCGAAGCAAAACGGCGTTGGCCGTGCTGGTAGACGAATACGGCGTGGTGTCGGGGATGATCACGATAGACAACGTAGTAGAAGAACTGGTAGGGCCGATACAGGATGAGTTCGATACGGAACTGCCACAGATCATCCGGAAAAGCGAAACCCGTTTCGAGGTGGAGGCAAGCTGTCCGGTAGACATGGCGGTCAAAGGGTGCGAATTGGAACTACCCAAGGACACTAAGTCAGATACGCTGGGAGGCGTGGTAGTCGAACTTTTGGGGCACATCCCTGTGGAGGGAGAACAGGTGGTGATCGGCGCGCACACGCTTACGGTGCTTTGGGCCGAGCCGACGCGCATCCGCCGACTGCTGGTCGAACGCATCCTCCCGCCGGAAAACGGAACGGAAATACCAACCGAACCCGTGTGATACCGGGTTACCGCATCTCTATGCGGCCTTTGGCCAGGGTGTCGAGCGTGATGCGTTTGAAAATAAACGGATACCGGTCGAGCGTGGCGGTGTGGGCGTCGGGCGTATCCGCACAGCAGTCTTCAACGAGGGTGGCGAGAAAACCGCGTTGTACTGCCGATGCGGTGGTAAGCAGTACACATACCGACGTGACCAACCCGGCCGTCAGGATAAAACGTTTGTTGGTCTGTTGCAGGTGCGTAAAAAGGTCGGGGATGTAAAAGGCGTCAAATGTTTGTTTGATCATCACGGGTTCGTGCGGTTGCGCTTTGGCGCAGGCCAGCGTCTCCGCGCCGGATGTTCCTCGGATGCACGGGATCGTGCCTTTGACCCGGTATGTTGCCATCCAGTCGGACTTGTCCGGCGCAAACAACGACCGGATATGGATGATATCGATTCCTACGGTCCGGCAAAAGCCAAGCAGTGTCGTTACGTTTTTCTCGAAATCTGGAAACGCCTGCCGGGTTTCCTCCGGATAGAAGTCGCGCTGGACATCGATAAGCAGCAGGGCGAAAGGTCGCCAGTCGAGACGTGTTTCGGCGGGGACGGTGTGGTTCATAGAATAAGGCGGTGTCGTGGATGAGGCGGTCAGAGTAACGAAGCCAACCGGCAAGGCAAGTAGCCTATATACTCCCAGAAAATCTGTCCCGGATAGCCTCAAAAGTCAATGGAGAAACCGCAGAAAACGCGATCACGCTTCCTTGACACGTCTACCGGAAGAATTACATTGAGCGCAGGATCCATCGGCTTGTCTGTATGCTTTGTCCCATTGGAACGCGCTAAGATCGCCCTTTAGGAGTCGTATCATGCGAGTAAATCCACAACAACTGCTTGACGATGGGTATATCGTACTGCGCCAGGTAGTACCGCCAGACCAACTTGAACCGCTTCGAACCAGCTTTGAAGACATGATCGACCGTCAGCGGGTGATCTGGGCGCAAAACCGGCGACCCGAAGACCCCCCCGGCGGCAACTGGGAGACCAGCCCCCAGCCGCGTCTCGCGTTCGAAACGCTCGTTACGCCCGACACCGCCAATACGGTGGAATTTTGTCTTCACGAAAACACCATGGGCATAAGCCGCCAGATCATGCGGGCCGAAGTCGCTTCGATTACCGGATTCATGTTTATGTGTAGCCCCACGACCGACCGAGGACCGGCGTCGTGGCATCGGGACATACACCCCATCGATCAGGCCCCGCTTGGCGGGCTGGAAGCGGATCTGCTCGCCAATGCGCCGGGGTATCTCCAGTGGAATATCCCGCTTTATGACGATGCTGTGCTGTGGGTCGTGCCGGGTAGTCATCGGCGTCCCAACACCAAAGCGGAAAACCAATCGTTGAGCGAAGACCCGCGCAAACTCGTGCCCGGCGGTATTCCGGTCGAACTCAAGGCCGGCGACGGTGTGGTGTATACCAACACGATTTTGCACTGGGGTAGCAACTACAGCGCCAAACACCGCCGTACCATACACCTCGGCTACCGGTCGTTTGGCGGTCCCGTTTTTCCGTATGTCAACCGATTTTACCGCGACCGGCCTTTTACCGCGTGTCTGTCTCCACAGGCACAGGCGGCGTTTGAAGATTTCGCCCGACTGTATTACGCGGAGGCCGATGTCATCGAAGCGACATACCGGTCGATTTTGGCAAAAGACGTCGACGGATTTCTTACGCATCTTGCCGTCCTGCATCCGGGGGAAAAGCAACGCATCGTCTGTCTCATCCTGCTGAGCAAGCTGGTTTACAAGATGAAATTCCACACCCACAAAAACCGGCCCGGCTATGGGGGAGACTGGAGCTATGACGAAGACCTGCTCCCTCGTTTTACACCGGAGGAACTCGACCTGCTCTGGCAGCGTTTCGTCCCGCTCGACGCCCGTTTGCAGGCGGATACCGAGCAGTACACACCCGGGTTCCAGTCCGGCGCGATGCGCTACTATTTCGAAGAGATGCCAGCGGGGTTGGATGTAGAGGAATTTGTGACAAGCTGGGCGTAAACACGCCAGATCGGATACGGTTTTTCACCAAGCAAGGGGTTCTATCAACTACCCCGTAGCAAGCAACGGGGTTTGTAGTTCAACACCAAAGGCGTTGTCCACGATGGGCCGGTTGATAGCGGCCCTGCGGATGTTCTGCGCAGCGATGCTGTCGGCAAGTCCAGCGTGAC
>Ga0194132_10009041_pt1 | contig 13962 bp, 12 predicted proteins | sample TA2KigOf80mmetaG_FD_148612 | JGI IMG/M metagenome (GOLD analysis project Ga0194132, IMG submission 148612) | Freshwater microbial communities from Lake Tanganyika, Tanzania - TA2015054 Kigoma Offshore 80m | ecosystem: Environmental > Aquatic > Freshwater > Lake | place: Tanzania: Lake... | reverse complement strand
GACGTGCTGGCGCACTCCGACGGCACCGAGCGGCATGTAGGAGCTCGTCAGTCCCTTCGCCATCGTCACGATGTCCGGGAGGATGCCGCCGTGCTCGAAGGCGAACATCTTGCCCGTGCGCCCGAAGCCGGACATCACCTCATCGCACACGAGCAGGATCCCGTGCTTCTCCGTGAGCTCGCGCAGGCCCTTCATCCAGCCCCGCGGCGGGATGAGCACGCCGTTCGTGCCGGTGACGCTCTCGACGAAGATCGCGGCGATGTCCTTGGGATTCTCGTACTGGATCAGTTCCTCCAGGTACGTCAGGTGATTGCGCGTGATCTCCTCGTCCGTGGTGCCGAAGCTGAATTGCAGCGGCACCGGGTCGAGCATGCGCAGGAAGCCGGGCGCGCCGGGCTCGCTCCCCCACCGGCGCGGGTCGCCGCTGAGCTGCATGGTCGCGTGGGTCGCGCCGTGGTAGCTGCGATAGCGCGAGAGGATCTTGAAGCGACCCGTGACGGTGCGCGCGATCTTGATCGCGTTCTCGTTCGCTTCGGCGCCGCCGGTGGTGAAGAAAAACGTGTCGATGTCGCCGGGGGTCAGGCGCGCGAGCGTCTGCGAGAGTCGCGCCCTCGTTTCGGTGGCGGCCTGCGGGTACGCGAAGATCAGGCCGTCGAGGGCCTCCTTCATGGCCGCGATCACCTTGGGGTGCGAGTGACCGATGAGCACGCTCATCAGCGTGCTGTTGAAGTCGATGAAGCGCTTGCCCTCGGGCGTCCAGAAATAGATGCCCTGCGCGCGCGCGATCGGCAGCGGGTCGACCTGGTCCTGCACCGCCCACGTGTACAGCGTGTGCCGCTTGCACAGCGCGACCATTTCCTCGGAACTCATCGCCATGCATTCACCCCATCCAGGTGGTGTCGGACTGGACCGTCCACTTCGTGGTGACCTTGCGCGGGCGCGTCCAGAAGCGCCAGCCGTCGTAACCGGTCATGTTCCCGGCGCCGAACTTCGAGTGGTTCCAGCCGCCGAAGCCGAACGGTTCGCGCGGCACGGGAACTCCGACGTTCACGCCGACCATGCCGGCCTCGACGCGCGACGTGACGTAGTTCGCAACGGCGCCGGACGTCGTGTAGATGCAGGCCGCGTTGCCGTACGGATTGGCATTCTCGATCGCCAGCGCCTCGTCGAGCGTCTTGACGCGCAGGATGCTGAGCACGGGTCCGAAGATCTCCTCGGTGGCGCAGGGCATGTCGCGCGTGCAGTGATCGAGGATCGTCGGTCCGATCCAGTAGCCGCCGTCCGGCCGCTTGGCCGTGCGTCCGTCGAGCACGACCTTCGCGCCGCGGCGCTGGGCGTCGTCGATGTAGCCGGTGATGCGATCCAGGGCGGCCTTGCTGATGATCGCGCCCATGTCCTCGCCGAGGCGGATCCTGCTGGCGCCCGAGACGATGTCGTCGAGGATCGCGTCGACGTTGCCGACGGCGAGCAGCACGCTCGCGGCCATGCAGCGCTGGCCGGCGCAGCCGGTGAAGCTCGCCACCACGTTCGAAGCGGTCAGGGTACGATCGGCGTCGGGCACGATCATCAGGTGGTTCTTGGCGCCGCCGAGGCAGAGCATCGTCTTCCCGGTGGCGCCGCCGCGTGCGTACACCATGCGGCCGACGCGCGTGCTGCCGACGAAGCCGACGGCCTTGATGCTCGGGTGGTCGCAGAGCGCGTTCACGGCGTCCGCGCCGCCGTTCACGATGTTGAAGATGCCGTCGGGCACGCCGGCTTCCTTCACGAGCAGCGCGAGTCGTCCCGCGCTGAAGGGCACGACCTCCGACGGCTTCAGCAGGAAGGCGTTCCCGCCGACGAGCGCCTGCGGGAGCATCCACATGCACACCATGAGCGGGAAGTTGAACGGCGAGACGCCGGCGACGACGCCCAGCGGTTCGTGCTCGACGTGGCAGTTCACGCCGCGGCTGACATCGAGTTGCTCACCGGCACCCATGTTGCCGAGCGCACAGCCGAACTCGACGCACTCGATCGCCTTCTCGACACTCGCGCGTCCCTCGGCGTAGGTCTTGCCGTTCTCGTGGGAGACGAGCCACGCGAGCTCTTCGATGTCACGCTGCAGGAGGCTCTTGAGCCGATAGAAGATGTCGGCGCGCTCGCGCACCGGCATCGCGGCCCACTCCTTGCGCGCCGCGCGGGCGGCCTGCACGGCGGCCTCGACGTCCGCCGGCCCCGAGAGAACGACGCGGCCCATCACGCGAGCGTGGCGCGGATTCTCGACCGGAAGCGTCTGGCCACTCGCGGCGGGGACGAACTTCCCGCCGATCCAGTTCAGGGCGTCGCCCTGCTCGGTGAAGGCGTAGCTGCGCGCGGTGAAGGGCTTGGACATGGTCGCTCTCGGGGTCGTGTCGGTGGGTTGCGCTGCTCAGCCGCGCTTGGGCGGCACACGCTCGACCGGGACTTGCCGGCTCTGGGCGTTGCGCTGCAGCTGGTTCATGAAATACGCGCTGAAGCAGGGGCGATCGAGGTAGCGACCGAAGCCGCGGCGCGTGTGCAGGTTCGAGCCGTCCCAGACGAGGCTGCCGCGCACATAGGTGCGGACGGGATTGCCGACGACCTGCATGCCCTCGTAGATGTTGAAGTCGATCTTCTGGTGATGGGTCTTGGCGGAGATCGTCCGCGACTTGCCCGGATCCCACACCACCAGGTCGGCGTCACTGCCGACCGCGATCGCGCCCTTCTTCGGGTGGAGGTTGAAGATCTTCGCGGCATTCGTGCTCGTGATGGCAACGAACTCGCTGCGCGTCAGGCGGCCCGTGCTGACCCCGTGATGCCACAGGATCGCCATGCGATCCTCGATGCCGCCGGTGCCATTGGGAATCTTGCGGAAGTCCTCCAGCCCCATCTGCTTCTGCGGTGTGCAGAAGCAGCAGTGGTCGGTGGCCGTGGTCTGCAGCATGCCCGCCTGCAATCCGCGCCAGAGCGCCGCCTGGTGCTCCTTCGCGCGGAAAGGCGGGCTCATCACGTAGTGCGCGGCCGTGTTCCAATCCGGATTGCGGTACACGCTCTCGTCGAGCACGAGGTGCTGCGCGAGCACCTCGGCGAAGACTCGCTGGCCTTCGAGGCGAGCGCGCGTGACGGCCTCGAGCGCGTCGATGCTCGAGGTGTGGACGAGGTAGAGCGGCACGCCGAGCACCTCGGCGATGCGGATGGCGCGGTTGGCGGCTTCCCCCTCGACCTCGGGCGGTCGTGACAGCGGATGGCCCTCCGGCCCGCGGAATCCGGCGTCGTAGACCTGCTGTTGCAGGCGCGCGACGAGCTCGCCGTTCTCGGCGTGCACCGTGCACATGGCCCCGAGTTCCTTGGCGCGCGAGAAGCTGTTCACCAGCACCTCGTCGTCGCACATGATCGAGCCCTTGTAGGCCATGAAGTGCTTGAAGCTGTTCACGCCGAACTCGCGGCACAGCCGGCCCATGTCCGCGTGAACGCTCTCGTCCCACCAGGTGATCGCCACATGGAACGAGTAGTCGGCGGCCGCCTTCTCGGCCCAGCCGCGCCACGTGTGGTACGCGTCGAGGACGCGTTGCTTCACGCCCGGGATCACGAAGTCGATGCAGCAGGTCGTTCCACCGGCGGCGGCGGCGCTCGTGCCCGAGAAGAAGTCCTCCGACGCCACGGTCCCCATGAACGGGAGTTCCATGTGCGTGTGCGGATCGATCCCGCCGGGCAGCACGTACGCACCCGAGCAATCGACGACCTCCGCGCCGGAGGGCACCGGGAGATCCGGTCCGACCGCGGCCACGGTCTCGCCGACGACGAGCACGTCGGCGCGAGCTTCGGACTCGGCCGTCACCACGGTTCCACCGCGCAGGAGGATGGGCTTGGTCATGGGTACGCCTGAAGAGCCGAGGTTGCTGGCGTGAGGGAGCGAGCGCCTAGCGGACCAGATCGCCGTAGGCTTCGGGGCGGCGATCGCGGAAAAACTGCCAGGTGTTGCGGGCCTCGTCGATCTTCGAGAGGTCCAGATCCGCGATCAAGAGCTCGTCCTTGTCTTCGCTCGCCACGGCCTCCATCTCGCCGCGCGGATTCACGAAGTAGCTCGTGCCGTAGAACTTGCCGATGCCCCAGGGGCCCTCCGTCCCGACGCGATTGCTCGCGGCGACGAAGTAGCCGTTGGCCACGGCGGCAGCCGGCTGCTCGACCTTCCAGATGTACTGGGAGAGGCCCGCCACGGTCGCGCTGGGATTGAAGACGATCTCCGCGCCGTTGAGCCCGAGCGCGCGCCAGCCTTCGGGGAAGTGGCGGTCGTAGCAGATGTACACGCCGATGGTCGCGTACTTGGTCTTGAAGACCGGGTAGCCGCCGTCGCCCGGAGTGAAGAAGAACTTCTCCCAGAACCCCGCGACCTGCGGGATGTGCTGCTTGCGGTACTTGCCGAGGTAGGTGCCGTCGGCATCGATCACGGCCGCCGTGTTGTAGTACAGGCCGCGCATCGCGCGCTCGTACACCGGCACGACCATCACCATCTGGTGCTTGCGCGCGATCGGCTGCAGACGCTCGATGGTCGGGCCCGGCACGGGTTCGGCCGCGGCGTACCAGCGCTTGTCCTGGCTCGGGCAGAAGTACGGGCCGCTGAAGATCTCCTGCAGGCCGAGGATCTGCACGCGCTTGCGTCCCGCCTCCTCGATGAACGGCAGGTGCTTCTGGAACATCGCCTCCGCGATGTCCGCCACCGGCTTCGACTCGTCGTTGATCGGGTTGGATAGCTGGATCAGACCGCAACGAACGATCTGCGAAGGCTGGTCGGTCATGGGTTTCTCTGCGGTTTCAGCGGTTGTACAGCAGCCGTGCGAACGACGCGAAGGGCGAGGTCAGGTTTCGATCCCGCGCACCGGCTCGTGGAACAAGCGTCGAGGGTCGTTCCCGTGAGCTCTCGAACCTAGCCACCGAGCGAGGCCGTCTCCTTCTGGATGTCCCCTCGCCACGTCTCGGCGTCGCGATTCGTCTGGCCGCGATTGCCCGCCTTGGCCGCGGCCTGGCGCGCGACGAGGTCCGCGTGGGTCGTGAAGGCCTCGAGGCTCTTGCCCACGAAGTCGTCCACCGAGGCGAAGCCGTGCTTGTCCATGAAGGCCGACAGATCCCGGCACAGCTCGTCGATGATCTTGTAGCCGCGCAGCATCGGCCCCGTGCACAGCTGCACGGTTCGGCAGCCGAGCAGCATGAATTGCGCCGCGTCCGAGCCCGTCTCGATCCCGCCGATCCCCGAGAGAGCGACGCCGGGATGGGCGCGCGCGATTTCCATGACATGGCGCAGCGCAATGGGACGGATCGCCTGACCTGAATAGCCGCCCGGCACGGTGTGGCCCTCGACGCTGGGCTTGGGGCGCAGCGTGTCGAGGTCGACACCGATGACCGAGAGGATCGTGTTGATCGCCGCGATGCCGTCGGCACCCGCGCGCAAGGCCGCGGCCGCGGGAACGACCGGGCTGCCCACATTGGGCGTCATCTTGGCCCAGACGGGAATGCGCGCGACCTCCTTCACCCAACCCACGACCTCTCCGACGATCTCGGGGTTCTCCCCCATCGCCATGCCCATGCGGCGTTCGGGCAGGCCATGCGGGCAGCTCAGGTTCAACTCGAAGCCGTCGACACCCGTCTGCTGCACGCGCTCGACGATCTCATGCCAGGCATCGCGCCGATACTCCTCCATGATCGAGGCGATCACGATGCGATCGGGGTAGCGCTGCTTGAGTTCCTTCAGCTCGCCGAGCCACACCGCGAAGGGGCGATCGCTGATGAGCTCGATGTTCTCGAAGCCGATCACTTCGCCGCCCTCTCGGCTGAGGAGCTTGCCGTAGCGCGGGGCGGTATTGACCACCTTGCTGGCATCGAGGCTGATCGTCTTGACCACGCATCCGCCCCACCCGAGGTCGAAGCTCTTGGCGATCACGCGCGCGTTCGTGCCGGGAGGCCCGGACCCCAGGATGAAGGGGTTCGGGAAGCGCATCCCGTTCATTTCGACGCTCAGATTGACCATGGAGAACGACTCCCGTGCGCACACTGCGAGCAGCCGGGAGATATGGAAGCTACCACTCTTCGGGGCCGTCTGCGAACAGTTCTCGGCGCGGTTGGAAGCGCTCCAAAGAGGCTCCTGCGTGTCCGGCTCGTGCTTCCATGAGAAGGCACCCTGCAGTCAAGGGGAAAGGCGAGTTGTGGCCGGTCGTGACCGGCGCGTCTGTTCGAGGCACGCAGGCTCCCACCCTGCTCCGCTGGCTTCCATTCGCACTCTACGAGGCGCCTTGTCTCGGCGCGGTGCATGAGAGGTTCCGTCCGGCCAGGTGCTGCGATCTACGCCGCGTGCTCGAAGCACGAGGACATGCGCGCAGTTACCCGGACGGGCGGGACACAAAGTGGGATCGTCGCGTGAATCGAGTTGTTCCAGAGCGATCGTTCGAAGGAGCTGAGCGCGGATCAGGCCGGCACGAACTCACCGGCAAGCGATGTCCGAACGACTTGATCGCACCGCGCAGGTGGTTGATCTGTACCGTGCGCGACGCCACCACCACGTCGCGCGCGCGTCTCACCGCGAGGCCGGACTGGTGCTCGACGGAACGGTGCGTCACGGGCGAGAGCAACTGCGCATCGACGCGCCCCAGGCGCGCGGAGAGCTCGGCGTCCGTGCGATCGTTCTTGCGGTCGTTGCGCGTGATCAACCGCACGCGGCGCGGGTTTGCCACGTTCACATCCAGGTCCTGTTCCTTTGCCAGGCGGCAGACCCAGGGTGACTGTCCACCGACTCCCAGGATCAGGCGCGCCGGCGACAGGCGCTGGAAGAACGCCATCAGGTCGGCGGGTGACATCGCGACCCGTCCTTGCTCGAGCGCTCGACCGCCGGCGACGAGCACGCAGAAGAGCGAGTAGAGTTCGCTGAGGTCGAGACCGATCGTGGACGACATCGGTGCGGCCGTGCCAGAGAGGGACGGAGTTGCCTGGCCTACGTTGGAGGTCTTCTTGGTCGCGTTCGACGGCGCGGCTCGGGCGGGTGGCTTGGGAGTAGACTGCTTCAGGGCTGGTTTCCTCAGGTTTGGGGTCGCTGACCATCCCCTTCCTTCCACTGAGGCGTCTGGCGACTTCGCACGGAGGCCGGCCTTCTCATCCCATCCACGCCCCGCAGCTTGGTGTCCATTGCGTTGCTCACGATGCGGCCCTCTCCGCGCACAGGAGCGCGTCGTACTCGCCCAGCGAGCGGCCGAATCCTCATCCCAGCAACCGCGAACGACTGCAGTGATGCAGCCGGGGATTGCGATGTCGCAGGGGATGCCGGGTGCGGGCGCGAGCGAGAGTCGCTCGACCTCGAGCGGCGGGCGAGCGCCTGCCTACGTTTCAGATGCTTGAGTCGAGAATCACCATCGCCGAACCCGGACCGAGCTGCAGCTTGGCCGAAGACGGGTGGAGGTTGGAGACCTGGACGTCCAACCAGCCATCGTTGTCGAAATCGCCAAAGTCGACGTTCATGCCCTTCTTCGTGTCGGCGCCGGGCACTTTCTCGGTCACGTCCCGGAACGTCCCGTCGCGGTTGTTCATGAAGAGCTGATCAGGCCCGAAGTCGTCCGCGACGTACAGATCCTGCCAGCTGTCGTTGTCGAGGTCGCCGTGTCCCACGGCGAGCGTCCAATCCGGACCGTCGACACCGAGACGTGCGGAGACGTTCGTGAACGTACCGTCTCCCTCGTTGTGCCACAGATCGTTCCTTTCGACATTGCGCGCGCGTTCGAAGCTGTCGTGCATGATGCGCGTGTGCTCGAGATGCCACAGGTCGAAGAGCGCGAAGTAGTTCCCGACGTACAGATCGAGCAGACCGTCCCCGTCGTAGTCGAACCAAACCGCCGCGCACGCGTTGCCCCAAGGGCTGCCGGGGCGCTCGTGCTCGTCACGAAACGCCCGGTCCGTGACGTCTTCGAACGCGCCGTTTCGCCGATAGTGGAACAAGCGGTTGCGTCCCCATTGGACCACGTAGAGCTCGAGCCATCCGTCGTTGTCGTAGTCGCCGAAGACCCAGTCGGTGCTGACGCCGTCCTCGTCGTTCACGCGCGCGACCCCGGCCGCCTCGGCCACGTCCGTGAAAGTCCCGTCGCACCGGTTCTTGTACAGGTGGTTCGGCCTCCCCTTGTCCGAGTCCGTGACTTGGAGATCGACCCACCCGTCGTTGTCGAAGTCCCCGTCGGCAGCCGCGGCCCCGACGCTCGCCACCCAGCTCATGATCGGTTCGAGCTTGGGGTCGAGAACAGGCTTGTGGTGCTGGTAATGGAACGCCGCTTCGAGCGTCACGTCGACGAAAGAGGTCGGCGCACGGGTGTCCTCGACGGAACCGAGCGCTAGGTAGGCCGCGAATCGTCGGCGAGAAGCGTTCACGGACTTGCAGCAGGCCGAACAGAGCGGCGAGGCCGAGGCAGGTGGCCATCACCCCTGGCGATCCGTGAGCGACCTCGGCGCGGAATCCCCTCTCCCGAGGGGCTCGTGCGACAGCCGATCCTTCTGTCGGGCGTCATCTGTCCCGCGCGAAGAGTGAGCCTCGAGTTCCGGACCCCACGCGGGAACTGTCCTCGGCTCACGCAGGAACATCGCGACCTCGTGCGCAATCCCACTTCGAGCACCAGATCAGGTGGCCAATCCGGATCCATGGTAGAGACCGAACACGGCCAATGCCGATGCGACTCGCGCGTCCGCGCCGATCGCAGGAGCGATCGGCGCCAGGAGCCGGATGCGCTTGCGATACTCCCGCAGCGGCTCGACCAGGTGCTGGGCGGCCTCGTGTTCGATGTGAGTCAACCGGCTCATGTCGAGCACCAACCTGTTGCGAGTGCGCCGCAGCGCCTCGCCGGCCTGTCGCGCAATCCGAGCCGCCTCCATGGCCCCGAGCGCTCCGTCGAGATGGACCCAAACCGTGCGCTCTGCTCTGAGCTCGACGGAAACGCGTCCGCCGAGCTTCGTCAGGCGCTGCCAGGCGCGATTCGGGCTCAGGGACTCGTCGGGGAGGCGGTAGGCGTGCTTCACGAGGCTGGGATGCTGGAAAACCCTCAGCCGGAGCGTGAGCATCGTCCACAGGGCCAGCCCTACCGCGAGGACGGACCGCATGTTCTCGGCCCAGGTCGGGCGTCCGAACTCGGCGTGGATCTCGCGCTGCAATCGACGGATGCGCCGCCGTATCGTCGCGTTGGGTCCGAACAACCGTCCGGCAAGGAAGACGGGGTAGGCCTTGCGAATCTCATGGCCGAATCGCTCGCTCTTGGCCTGCGCGATCGGGCGCGTAGACCGGCGCAGCGTGCGGTGGCCCAGCAGCCAGGTCTCGATCATGCGGAAGATCGACGGTCCAAGGCGCTGGAAGTCCTCGTGGAAACAGGAGCTCTGCAGGCTCTCGATGACCTGCGCTGACATCACCGGATGCTGGACCATCGCCGTGAAGCCGTCGCACTTGCGGTAGTAGAGTTCCGGATCCTTTGCGAGGTCCTCGTGCAAGAGCCCCTCCCGCTGCACGCGCTCGAAGAACGGGGTGCCGGGCGTCGGGCCGTAGATCAGGAACTGGCAGAGGTCGGGCTTCAGGCTCAGCAGTCCTTCGAGTTCCGAGCGTACGACGGCTTCGTTCTGGTAGGGCAGCCCGACGATCATCGACGCCAGGACGGAGATGCCGTGGGCCCGCAGGTCCGCGAAAAGTTCCACGAGGTCGCGGCCTTCCTGCTTGGCAAGACCTGACCGCGCGCCCTCGTAGCCGATCCACAGCCCGTCGATCCCCATCTCGCAAAGATCCTCGATCGCGTATTGGCTGATGGCCTTGATGCTGGCGAAGGCGAAGATCGAGAGGGGCCTTCCTTGATGCACGACCCGATCGCGGAACTCGAGGGCCCGCCGTCGATTCAGGAGGAAGTCCTCGTCGAGGACGACCAGCGTGATCTCCGGATCGAACTCCAGGTATCGCGCGACGACGTCGTAGATGTCCGCACCCGTCGGCAGCAGCCGAATGTGACGCCGCTTGAAGAAATGGGACGTGCAGCAGAAGTCGCAGCCGTTAGGGCATCCGAGGCCCGCGAAGACCATGCCGGTCCTCGAAACGGCACGGCCGAAGATCCTGGGCTCGCTCACGACGAGCGGATGCCGGTAGGGCATCTCGATCTCGGGCTCGCCCAGGAGGCGCCGCATGAAGCCGACTCCCTCCTCGCGACACACGTAGTCCGAGAAGGTGGCGAGTTCGGCGTCCGAGAGCACCGTGCCGTAGCCGCCGAGCACGATCTTCGAGTCGGGCGCGTGCTTTCGCACCAGGGCGATCACCTCCTTCATGCGGTGGAAGACGGCGAGCAGGAAGGAGACGCCGACGTAGTCGTAGCCCTTCTTCAGTTCGCGGATCAGCTCCCGACGTGACGGGTACTGCAGCACGACGCACGGCGCCTCGATGTTCTCGGCGATGTACTCCAGCGAGAAGTGCAAGTGCAGTGAGCGCGGACTGAAGATCCCCTGCGCACGCGTCACCTGTCCGTGGAGGAGCTCGTAGCCCACGCTCGGCGCGTCACCGTGCTTGGGGCCAATCGGACGGCAGACGCTCGTAAGGAGGACGGTTGGCACGCGTCGAGAGGACATCATGGAGTCTCGCATTCCTGTGGTGTAGCGACAGATTCACATTGAATCGTCGACGAGAGCCGTGCGCGGAAGCGCGGAGCCGCCTCTGCGAACTCGGCCGTACGCCCCGGCTCTCCGGAAGTTCCGCGGGATTCGCCTCATCGGTTCCACGACGCTAGTGCGAGGCGGGTACCAATCCCGCCGCGAGGATCGCGGCGGAGATGTCTGCGAGTGGTCGCTCGTCCTGGATGGAGAACTGATGCACCGAGGCTCGGGCGCCTGCGGTGTAGCCTCCGGCCGCCGTGCTCACGCCGGCGCTGAGCTTGGTGACTCCGAGAGGAAGCAGTGCATCGCGCATCTCGGGCCGCTCACGCGTCGTGAGTGTCAGGTGCGCGTCGGGAAACTCGACGCGCAAGAAGAGGAAGGCCTTGACGAAGTCGTCGTCCGCGACGGGCGCCGGGGTCACGAACCCCGGATCCTGTCCCGCGGTCTGCATCCGCGGGAGCGAGAAGCCGATGCGCGCTGCGGGGAAGTCGGCTCGCAGGGACCTGGCGTGCGCAGCGAGGCGAGCGAGATCGGAGCACAGCGGCGCGAGCCCGAGCAGGAGGCCGAGACCGATCCCCTGGAATCCTGCCGCCAGTGCGCGCCCCGGGGCCTTCAGGCGATTGACCATGTCGCGCTTTGGGCCGTGACGATGGACGCTCGCGTAGGTCGCCGGATCATACGTTTCCTGGTAGACGTGAACGGCCGCGGCCCCAGCGGCGCGCAGCCGGTCGAACTGCTCCCCGGACAGCGCGCCGAGGTTCAGATTGATGCGGAGGATCGCCGTGTCCTCGAGGATGCGTGAGCACAGTTCGCAGACCTGATCGATGAAGCGATCCTGCGGGACTTCGCCCGAGACGAGGTCCAGCGTCCGATGGCCGTGAGTCGCCAGGCAATCCGCCTCGCGAAGCGCTTCCTCGACACCCAGGCGGACTCTTCTGCCGCGACGGCTGCGGCGGAAGCCGCAATAGGAGCAGTCGTTGAGACAGGCGCTCGTGACGTAGAGCGGCGCGTACAGGATCACGCGGTGCTGAAATCGTGCGGCGTGCGCCGCGGCGACTCCGGGGCCGTGGGCCGCGATCAAGACCTTCAAAGGTGTCGCGAACCACGCAACCAGGCGTGCCTCGAGGTCGGGATCGACGGCAGCGTCGAGGGCAGTCAGCAATTCACGAGGATCCTCGGGCAGGACAGGCCGACTGCTTCCGCTCGTGCTCCGCGTATTCGTGGCGAGATCCAGCGGGGCGTTCGTGCGGGAGTTCATCGGCTTTCCCCCAGCCGCGCGACCTCACGCCGCACCTTCGCCTCGAATCGACCCAAGCGCGCGTCTCCCAGGTCCGTGACCCCGTGGAGTGCGAGCCGGGTGACCCGCTCGATCCCGGTCGTGCGGAATACGGCCTGGCTCCAAAATCGTCCGGCAAGACCACGCAAGAGGATGCGATCCACGGTCTTGGTGGCACTGAAGGTCTGGACGACCAGCGCCCTGCGACCACCCAGTAATGGGGACGGAGGTCGGTTCGTTTCCAGTCGGATGGCCACTCCATCGACCAAAACGCGGTCGACCCATCCCTTGAGGATCGCGGGTGGCGCGAACCACCATACCGGATGCACGACGACGATGGCGTCGGCCCACCTCACATCCTCCTGGTAACGGTGAACGAGAGGGTCCTCCTCCGCGCTGCATGCGGCCGCGTGCGTCGCCCCGGCCGTGAGTCGTAACCGTGGATCGAACCCGTCGGCGAGAAGGTCCTGGACGCGATGCGGGGTGTCCGCCTCGACCAGCGCCTTCCGCGCCACCTCCAGAATACGATGTCCCAGCCCCGACACACGCCCATGCCCCAGGACCAGAAGAACCCGACTCATGGGGCCGGGATCAGCGGCGGAGCACGGTGGCCGGCAGAACCGACCGGGGCCGCAGCCAGCTTGTGGCGCTTAAGGAAAGCTCCGATCGCTTCTCTCAATTCGCCCTGCCCTTAGTTCTTGAAGCTAGTCCCCTCGAACGCCTTGCGCTGCAGTCAACCGAAGACGATCTCGATTTGATTGAGCCAACTGGCCGAGGTCGGGCTGATATGGAATTGCACTCGGTATTCGTACTTGGCCAGCCAGTCGTCGTTGCGCTTGTGCGCGCGTGCCGCCGGGGCCGCTGTCGTCGTCGACGACCAAGACCTATCCTTGGCCGAAGGCGGCGGGCTTCCGAGGGCGAGAAGTGCCATCTGAACGTCGTGCGGCGGGGCAAGCTGCATGGGGAACCCCTCTGCGGGCACCACATCCAACGGAATCCTACGGAAAAGCAGGTACTCAAGAGGCCCTGCTGGCCTGCCGACGGGCTCAAGAAAGTAATGTGGGGTAGGAGCGGTGTCAAGACCTTGGTCGGTGCTCGTATGAGATCCAGCTCCTCCATGCCGAGTCAGCCCTCGCGCGGGGCGCCCGGAGCTCGCCGCTCCTGCCCGCGGGTAAATACGCGCTGACGGCGCGCGTCCTGACCGGGACGGCGACGCTCGCGCTGACCGCCAGCGCGCGCAGCGCGATCCAGATCCAGAGCGGCGAGCGGCGCGCCGGCAGACCGGGCTTTGAGCTGCCACCGCATTCGGTCCCAACGGTCCTCGGCCCGGCATGCCTTCCCGGGAATCAGAGCTGCGACGTGCGCGCCGGCGTCGCGAGCCCGAGCGTGGACCTCTTCATCAGGTGCTCCTGCGCCACCTCCAGACCTTCCTCGCGCGTGCGGACGAGCGGGGGGAGCCGGGGTTTCCGGGTTTCGTCCGCCGCGATCTCTACCGCTACCTCGATTGCGGGATCCTCGCCAACGGTTTCGCCCGCGTGCACTGCGCGAGCTGCGGCCGCGACGAGTTGCCGGAACTCGGACGAGCGCGAGCTCCGGGTCCAGTGCGGCCGCGATCCAGTCCACCTCGCCGCGCCGCTCTGCATGTGCCGGCCGGCAGAGCACGAACAACTCGCCGAGGTCGGCGCCCAGGTCGCCGACGCAGCAGGAGAGGGGCGAGGCTTCGGCCGCCTCGGGGTTGAGATCGACGCGCGCACCGAGCGCGCGCAGCAGCTCGAGCAGCTCGGCGTGCTGCGCGCGGGCCCGCCCCACGTCGAGCTGCGCGCCGTCGGGGCCGGCCTCGGCGAAGCGCGCGCCGGGCGCGCGCGCGAAGACGCTCAGCACCGCTCCAGCTCCAGCACGTGCCAGGCCTGCGTCAGCTGCAGCTCGGCGAGCTCGGAAAGTCGGGCCGCCTCACTGGCGCGCTGACCGCGATAGGACAGCGCCAGCGCGTCGGCCAGCGCGGCGCGGTCGCAGGCCACGCGCACCTCCAGCTCCTGCTCGTGCAGCACGCGCCA
>Ga0194132_10009040_pt1 | contig 13964 bp, 9 predicted proteins | sample TA2KigOf80mmetaG_FD_148612 | JGI IMG/M metagenome (GOLD analysis project Ga0194132, IMG submission 148612) | Freshwater microbial communities from Lake Tanganyika, Tanzania - TA2015054 Kigoma Offshore 80m | ecosystem: Environmental > Aquatic > Freshwater > Lake | place: Tanzania: Lake Tanganyika... | reverse complement strand
CACACGTGCCTCGGCGTTGCCCATGGTGTCCATTGCCTTGGCGGCACGGAGAACCATCAGTCGGCAAGCCTCGATCTCGATGCGGGCCTTTGCGATGACCTCGGGGTTCTTGCCCAGACGCGCGAGTGGGCGACCGAATGCCTCGCGGTGCAGACCACGGCGCACCATCAGCTCGAGCGCACGCTCGGCCGCACCGACCGAGCGCATGCAGTGGTGGATGCGTCCGGGTCCGAGGCGGACCTGAGAGATCTCGAAGCCACGCCCTTCGCCCAAGAGCATGTTGCTTGCCGGAACACGCACGCTGTTGAATCGCAGGTGCATGTGACCATGGGGTGCATCGTCCTCGCCGAATACGTGCATCGCACCGATAATTTCCACGCCGGGCGTGTCCATCGGGACGAGTATCTGCGAGTGCTTGCGCGATGGCGGACCGTCGGGACTGGTGAGCACCATGACGATCATGATCTTGCAGCGCGGATCACCGGCGCCGGAGATGTAGAACTTCTCGCCGTTGATGACCCATTCGTCACCGTCGAGCACCGCACGACACGCGATGTTCTTGGCATCCGACGACGCAATATCGGGTTCGGTCATCGCGTAGGCAGAACGAATCTCACCGCGCAGCAAGGGCTCGAGCCACTGCTTTTTCTGCTCGGGTGTGCCCACGCGTTCGATCACTTCCATGTTGCCGGTGTCGGGTGCCGAGCAGTTCAGGCACTCCGAGGCGAGGGGGTTCTTGCCGAGTTCCATCGCGATGTAGGCGTAGTCGAGGTTCGACAAACCTTCACCGGTTTCGGCATTGGGGAGAAAGAAGTTCCAGAGGCCGTTGGCCTTGGCCTTGTCTTTGACTGACTCGAGGAGTTCGAGTTGTCCGGGGGCGTAAGCCCAGCGGTTGGCGCGCCCCTCGCCGAGTTCATAGAACTCCTCGGTGATGGGGTCGACCTCGTTCTTGATGAACTGCTTGACCGCCTCGTATAGGGGTATCGCCTTGTCCGACATCGCCAGGTTCATTGCGTCGTCGGTGGCGATTCCCGAGTGCATACCCAAACGGGTCATGTCTTTCCCCTTTGCGACTGGCGCCACGTGGCGCGAACCCCTCTGAGACTAGTTCGGAGCAGCCCAAAACTTGCCAGATGAGCCGACGAAAAGGAGCACTTGGACCCGGAGGTTTCATCGCGGCCGCGATCAGACTCATCCACGCCGACGGCGTTGTCTCACCGACGAACACGGGTGCTCGGCGCGGAACTGGGCATGGACGAAACCCGCGGGCAAGTCCGCACCCGGCCACCATCGTTGCCTCAACATCACGAGATACCCGTCCGAGATGGGTCCGGGGACGCCAACCTTGTGCGCATGTTCCAAACCCTCGAGGGCTGCGGAGTCGGCTGTTGGTCAGCGGGCCTTTCGGTGTGGCACCCGGACACTTCTCGATCGGTGCGCATCACTCGCCCACAGAGCCCGAATCGGTGACGCACCCGGGTCGCGTGCGTTGCGACCACACGACGCCCACGATGACGAGCACGGCACCCACCACTTGGATCGCACGCATCGACTCGTCGAGAAACATGACCAGCCACGTCAATGCCATCACGGGTTCGCTGGCGGCAACCAGCGCCGCCGGTGCCGGCCCTAATTTCGACACGCCGAGGAAGAAGGCCGTCTGTGACACCACCGTGCTGATGATGCCAAGGCCGAACATGCAGGCGATCGCCAGACCCGTGTTCGGAAGGGAAACGCCGCCCGACGCAACGGCGACAACGGTCGCCACGACCAGAGAACCCACCATCCCCCATGCGGCAGCCACAAAACTGTCCCCCGCCAAGTGATGGCCTTTCGTGTCGTTGACGATGCGTTCGCTGTAGAGGATGTAGCCGGCATACAACGCGGCATTGAACAAGGTGAGAACGAAACCGAACAGCGCGGCATCCTGTGAACCATCGAAGATCTCCGGCACGGTGAATGCGACACCGGCAGTCGTGATACCAAGTGCGACCCACAATTGACGCGTCGTGGGTTTGCCCAACACCCGCGCGCCGACCGCGACCATTGCCGGATACGTGTAGATGATGATCACGTAGAGATCTCCAGGCAACTTGTCAACACCGACGAAGGCGAACCAAGCAAGAAGCCCGAAGAGCAGTCCCATCACGAATCGCGGACGCCACTCGACATGCAGCGGGTTGGGTCCGCGCTGCATGCGTGCACGAAGCAGCACCACCACCCAAATGACGGGGGACGCGATCATGAACCGCCAGAAGAGAACATCGGTCGGACCGATTTCGCCGAGCAGACGCTTTGCCATCACAGTGAACAGCGAGTACGCCAGGGCGGAGACGAGGATCCACGAGATCCCCGCCTGCTTTTCAGTCATTTTTCAGGACACCAAGAATGTGGTTCCGCAGGGTCTCGATTCCGAGGCCCGAATCGGCACTCACCCACATGACGTCTTTCTGCGCCACGCCGCACCCTGCAGCCAGATCGCGCTTGCGTGTCTCACGCTTCGACGACTTGACCTTGTCGTGCTTCGTCGCAACTATTCGCATCGGTACGCCATTTGCCTGCAGGTACTCGATCATCTGCACGTCGAGCTTCGTCGGGCCGACTTCCCCGTCGACTAACACCAGCACCTCGACCAGGCTTTCACGCTCGATGAGATACGACTCGATCATCCGGCCCCAGCCCGCCTTCACCCGGCTGGGGACCGCGGCGTAGCCGTAACCCGGCAGGTCCACGACGCCTGTCGACTCCGACAACAAGAAGAGGTTGATCAACTGCGTCCGTCCGGGCGTCTTGGACACCTTTGCCAGGTTCTTGTGGTTGGCCAGAGCATTGACAAGAGACGACTTCCCCACGTTCGACCGGCCGACCACGGCCACCTCAACCGCGAGTTCCGGCAGGTCCCGGTGGTCGGATACCGAGCTCACGAAACTCAGGCGAAGCAGGCCGGACACGGCGCCGAGGCTACTTCCGCACCCCCAGAATCTTGGCTACCCTTTTCCTCATGCGAGGCATCAGAAAGACCGCGATGAAACTTCTGCGAAAGACCGCGATGAAACTTCTGCGCGCAATTGTCGGAATCTCCACGGCCGTCGCACTCGGGTTGCCTGCGGCTACCAACGCGTCTCCAGGGCCGGGAGGCGGCATGCCCGGCGGCATGCCCGGCGGAACAACCGGCGGAGCGGCACCTGGAGACGGTACCGGAGCACCGCCCGCAGGTGGATTTACGGGTGGCGGATCCGTTCCCGGCGTCTGCAAAGTGTCAGGTGTGTCATACGCAAAGATCGAAGCTGCGCCCGGTCAGTTGATGCCGTTCATCGAAGCGATGTGCAAGGCCCTTCCCAAGGCTGAGTGGGCTGCCGGTGGCACGGGCAATGCGACTCTCGACCAAGACGCTCTACGCAAACTTATGGCCGCCTCTGGCCAGAGTGCCTCCGATGGCAGCACCGCTGCGGGAGGACAGACGGGGCTTGGCGGTGGCATCCAAGTGCCAGCCGGATTCAAGATGCCCCAGGGTGCGCTCTCGCTCGACAAGATGATCGGCAAGCTGCCGACCAATTTCGACCCCAGCAAGGGCCTCTCGGTCGATGAACTAAAGACACTTGCGCCCGATGAGTTCAAGAACTTCGACATGAAGTCTGTCGCGGGACTCAAGCCGGATGCACTCAGGTTGCTGAGCCCCGACCAAATGATGAAGATGACCCCTGATGCGATGAAGGGCATGACACCCGACCAGTTCAAGGCGATGGCACCCGAGGCGCTCCAAGGAATGACCGCTGAGCAAATGAGAGCAATGGGCCCGAAATTGTTCAACAACTTCGACAAGTCGAAGATGGAAAATATGTCGCCCGACGCGCTCGCCGGCATGACGCCCGACCAGTTCAAGGCGATGGGTACCGGCGCGTTGGGCGGCTTGTCACCCGACCAGATGGCGAAAATGGGTGCCTCGATCTTCAAGGCGATGGACCCCAAAAAGATGGCCGCGATGGCGGCCGACGCGATGGCGGGAATGCAACCCGGCCAGCTCAAGAGCCTTGGTCCAAGCGTCTTTGCTTCGATGAAGACCGAACAGATCGACCAGATGGCGCCAGAGGCATTCCAGGGGATGACACCCGAGCAGATGTTGAAGATGAAGGCCACGATGATGAGCGTGCTGTCACCCGAACAGGTCGATGAGATGACGGCCAAGGTGCTGAAGGTTCTCGCACCCGGCCAGTTCATGAAGATGAGCCCCGACGCACTCGCAGAAATCGATCCTGAGAAGATCCCATCGTTGCCCCCGCGTGTTCTCGGCAAGCTGTCCGATGAACAGGCAGGCGCCATGCAGCCCGAACAGATCGACGTACTCACACCGAAGCAGTTGCGGTCGCTCAACCCGAAAGCCGCCGACTCCTTCACCGCCGATCAGCTCGAATCCTTGACACCAAAGGACGCAAAATCACTTTCCTCAGCGTTCCTAAAGGCTCTCTCACCCGAAGCCAGAGAGGCGCTTGAAGACTGAGTTATCGAACGAAAAGGACCCGGCCGCTTTGGTGGCCGGGTCCTTTTTTATTTCTCGCCGTAGGTTTCGCGGAGGTCTTTTTTGAGTACCTTGCCGGTCGCATTGCGCGGCAGGGGCTCGTTCGTCCAGAACACATGGGCAGGAACCTTGAACGCCGAGAGCCGTGACTTGAGATGTGCGACAAGTGCATCGGTTGAGCGAGCGTCGTGCCCAACCTTGGGCACCACGACCAGCGCAACCTCTTCCATGAGCCTCGCGTGCGGCACACCAAAGACCGCGCAATCGGCAACCGATTCGTGTTCGAACACCGCCGCCTCGACTTCGGCGCAGTACACGTTCTCACCACCGCGAATGACCATGTCCTTGATGCGGTCGACAACGAAGAGGAAGCCCTCCTCGTCGACGTAGCCGGCGTCACCCGAATGAAACCATCCGTTCGTGAAAGACTTTTCCGTGGCCTCGGGTTTGTTCCAATAGCCACGGACATTCATCGGGCTTTGAATCCAGACTTCGCCCACCGAACCGAGCGGAAGATCGTTTCCCTGGTCGTCGACGATGCGAATGTCGGTCCCGATCATCGGCTGGCCGACCGAATCTTTCTTGCCGAAATACGCCGCGCCCGCATTGCCCACGACGGCTGACGTCGTTTCGGTGAGGCCGTAGCCGTTCGTCGGGCTCACTTTGCCCGAAAAGTCACTTTGGATGCGTGCTATCGAATCTGGCGGAACGGGCGACCCACCCTGCGAGATCGTCGACAAACTCGAGAGATCGTGCCGGTCGTAGTCGGGATGCTCGAGCAACGACCGAATCACGGCGGGAACACCTGAGATTTGGGTGACTTTGTGTTTCTCGATCAGTCGCAATGCTTCGGCCGGGTCCCACTTGTACTGCGTGACGAGTGCGCCACCCGTGGCCGGAGCGACACTGACGCCGGTGACACCCGCGATGTGAAAGAACGGAAATGTCCACAGCGCCGTTGGCTGACGCTTCACCGCCGGCTTCGGGGCGTTGGGGTCGGCGAGGGCGGCATTCTGCGCGGCACGGAACAGGCCGTTCCACACGTTGGTGACGTGGTTACGGTTGCTGCCGACGGCGCCCTTGGGAAACCCCGTTGTGCCCGAGGTGTAGAGAATCGTCGCGTCATCATCAGGTGCAATATCGACGTCGGGTAACGTCGCCGATTCATCACAAACGGCGTCGAGCCACCGCGTCGACCCCGGTCGGGTGTCGCCACGAACGACGATCGTGTGACGCACACCGACTTCTCGCAGTAGTTCATCACTCAATCGTTCGAGGCGCTCTCCGTCGATGATGACGACGCTCGTTTGGGAATCGGATAGTGCATATCTCAACTCTTCCGCGATCCACCAGGCGTTCAAACTCACGCTGATGCCACCGACGCACTGAATCGCCCAGTAACTGATCGCCCACTCGGGGTAGTTACGCATGCCTATTGCGACACGGTCGCCTTTCCGCACTCCATGGTCGACCAGCCACTGCGCGAGAGAACACACCATCCGATGGGCTCGACCGAACGTAACCACGTCCTCGCCGTAGATCAGGTACGGCACGTCTCCACGGACCGCACCCTGGAGCCACAGATCACGAAGCGACGTCGGCGCGGTGGCAAACACGCGAAGGGGCACACCATGAACGGGCACCGTTTGTATTTCGAAGGCACCTCCGGGTCCGGTGAGTCGCGCAACGACCTCGTCCTCCTTGGTGCCCATCGCGGGGTGAAGTTATCACCGCAGAGAGATGCAATATTCCAGGGTGTAGCGACCCGAGGCGACGCGGTATTTCGGCAGTGTGTCGGGCCCGCAGCTCGCGGTACCGAGCCCGCGGTGAGCCGCATCAAGATGCACCGTCAGGTGTTCACGGCGGCGCAGCTCACTCGCATTGCCGGCAGCAAACAGGTCACCCGCGGTGTGCCGCGTCGCGGAGAAATGGAACGGGTTGCCTAGCGTTTCCACGCGCAGCACGTCGCCCGATCGTGGGTCAATGAGGTCGAGTCGGGTGCAGTTGGTACGCAGGCCGAATTCCTGGGGCACGAGGTACGGCAATTCGTCGGGCTCACCCTCCCACGTCGCGTACATCGCCGACGAACGGCGGTCGGGATAACACTCATGGGGCCCTTCCCCCACCCAACGAAGGTGCGTGAAGCGAGGCGGCACGGGGAAGGTGACCCCGACGCGCGGAATATCGGCAAGGTCGGTCGGCACCCTGAAGGAATGCCGAAACGACACACTGCAGTCACGGTTCACGGTGCGGTTGGTGTTGACATCGATCAGCCGTGCGTCGCGGACATCGACACCCTGTAGTTGCCAACGACGCAACGACTCACCGAACCCGCGAATCCCGGGCATGTTCTTGAATCCGTCGTTGTCGACGGCCGCCCGCCAAATGGTCGGCAGCGGTTCGAGTGCTGCAACCACGTCCGGGGGCGTGACGGTGCTCTTTGGCGACAGCGCTGCCGGCCTCTTCCGTGCGGGTCTCGCTTGGCGCAACAGGACCTGGTCCCACGCCGTCAAATGCCCCGCAGACGCCCAGGTTTCGTCGCGACGCAAGAACCACCGAACCGACAATCGCACGTCACCCCCCTTGGGTACGGACACGGGGAGCGGGATGCGGACGGTTTCTCCCGCGGCGACCCCCGGCACGCGCAGCGATCCATGTTTCGTCACCGCACCATCGACCACGAGTTCCCACGTCGCGCGAAGATGCGTGAGGTCGCGGAACCCTTGACGGTTGCGTAGTGCAAGGCGCGCGGCGCCCCCCTTCCCCACCAGCGACACGGCAACGGGACGGTGGACCCAGGCGAGTTCGCGCATCGATGGATGCGGCGTGAGGTCACTGTGCATCAGGCCGTCGGCAACGAAGTTGCCGTCGTTCGGCGTGTCTCCGAATTGGCCACCGAACGCGAACCGCTTCCGACCGTCTTCGAGCTGTTGCAAAATGCCGTGGTCCTTCCATTCCCATGCGAAGCCACCCTGCAGCCCCGGCATGTTGTCGAACGCGGACCAATAATCGGCGAGCGACCCGTTCGAGTTACCCATCGCGTGGCTGTATTCGCACATGATGAGTGGGCGATTGCGTTTCAGGGAGTTCGCATAGCGGACGATTGCGTCGATCGGTGCGTACATCGGACACACCACGTCGGTGGCACCGGTTCCGCCGTCGGACCAATCGGTGTGGAAAATGGCGGGCTCGTAATGAACCGGCCGAGAAGCATCAGTGGAGCGAATCCACGCGGCTGCCGCATCGTGCACGTTGCCGTAGCCCGACTCGTTGCCGAGCGACCACATGACGACGCAGGCGTGATTGCGGTCGCGTTCGACCATGCGGGAGATGCGCGACATGATCGTCGGGCGGTAGCGCGGGTCGTGGCACAGGCTGGTGTTCCACGCGTGGCTTTCCACGTTCGCCTCGTCGACGACGTACAGCCCGATCTCGTCGCACAGGTCGAGGAACCTCGGGTCGTTCGGATAATGCGAGCAACGAACGGCATTCACATTGTGTTGCTTCATCGCGAGAATGTCGGCACGCATGTCGTCGACCGTCACGGCCTTGCCGCGCTCGGGATGGTGGTCGTGGCGGTTCACGCCCTGGAACATCACCCGTCGACCGTTGACGAGGAAATCGCCCTCGACGATTTCTACGCAGCGGAAGCCGACTCGTTGCTCAACCGTCTCGTGCACCACGCCAGATGGATCCACCAGCGAGATCGTCACGCCATAGAGGTGTGGTGTCTCAGCCGACCACGCCCTCACCTTCGAAACCTCGCACTCGGCAACGGCCGAGTGTCCGGCGAAGACGTACGGGCGCACGTCGCTCGCCACCGCCGACTCGACGGTCTTTCGCACCCGCCCCGATGGGTCGGCGACGGTCACACGAACCGACCAACCCCCAGCCACGGCAGAACCATCGTTGACGGCAACGGTTGTCGTCACACGCAACGTTCCGGTCGTCTCCCCTGCGAGACCCGCGTCTAGGTGCACGTCGGAAATATGCGCGCGCGCCCGCGTCTCGATCCACACCTCACGGTGAAGCCCCGCCATCCACCACTGGTCCTGGTCCTCGACATGGCTTTGTGCCGAATACCGACACACGACGATCGCAACCGTGTTGTCGCCGTCGCCGTGACGCAGGAAGCGTGTCACGTCGTACTCGCTTGCCAGACGACTGTCCGTGCCGTAGCCGACGAACGCACCGTTCACGTACACGGCATGCACGCTCTCCGCCGCGCCGACATGCAAAATCACTGCCTCGCCGGTCGACATCCGTGGCACGGTGAATACGCGGCGGTAGACGACCGTCGGCACTTCGTCGGGCAACGCAGGTGGCAGACCCTCCCACGGCATGGTCACGTTCGTGTAGTGGGGAGTGTCACCGAGGCCGAAGAGTGTCCAGTTACCCGGCACCGGAATGCGGCGCCAGCCCGCGTCGTCGACCTCACCCACCGCTTCGGCGGGAACGAGCCCCGGGTGGACCCAGCGCCGAACTGCCCATTGACCGTCGAGCGAGACACGCCGCGAAGTGCTCGATACGAACGGTGTACGCATCGGCAGTCGATTGATCGACACCAACTCGGGGTCGGCCCACGGGCGCAGTTCACCGATCGTGGGGAGCGTCATGGTGAAAGTATGGCAGTGCAATCACACGCGCGATGCTGGCTAGTTTGCGGGGATGGAAACACGCAACGCCCTGCGAGCAACGGCATCGGTTCGCGCATTCGCCGCGAAGACCGTCGATGACGCGGTCGTCTACGACATTCTCGACGATGCACGATTCGCGCCCAGCGGGGGCAACCGCCAACCCTGGCGCGTGGTGGTGGTGAAGGACCCGACTGTTCGTGGTGGTCTCGCCGCTGCGATGAAACCCGTGTGGAACGAGTACGTCGCTCTCGCGCAGAGTGGACGTACACCTTTCGCCGTCGTCGACGGTGCACCGCCCCTCACGTCCGAGCCCGAGGATGTTCCATTTCCGCTGATCGACAACATCGCATCTGTTCCCGTGGTTCTTGCCGTCGCTGCCGACCTCTCGCGCATTGCCACGATGGACAGTGATCTTTCCCGCCCGACGATTTCCGGCGGCGGATCGATCTATCCGTTCTGCTGGAGCATCCTGCTGGCGGCCCGTGACCGCGGCCTTGGGGGCGTGATGACAACTCTCGCGACTCGTGCCGAGCACACAACTGGTCCCCTGCTCGGACTGCCCGAAGGCCACGCGCTCGTCGCCACCATCTTCCTCGGCCACGTCGACAGGCACCTGACGAAACTGCGGCGCAACCCCGTCGAAACGTTTGCCAGCGTTGATTTCTTCTCAGGTGAGCCATTCGTCATTGACGGCTGAAGTGGAACATCCGTCCCTCGTCGGGTTGACTGTTCCCATGACCACGCTCGACGAGTCAACCTCGACCTCACAATCCATCGCCGGCCGTGTGGCCGAAGTGCGTGCGAACTACCGCAGCGGCACCACGCGGCCACTCGACTGGCGCCGCCGGCAACTCCAAGCCATGGTGCGGATGCTCAAAGAGAACGAGGCCGAGTTTCAGGCGGCTCTGGCGAACGACCTGGGTAAACCCGTCGCCGAGGGCTACATCAGCGACATCGCCTTCGTGGTCTCCGAGGTGAAATTGATGCTCAAGAACCTCGAGCGCTGGAACAAGCCTCGCCGCGTTGGGACACCCCTCGTTGCGATGCCCTCGCGCTCACGACTGGTCCCCGAGCCACTGGGTGTGGTGCTCGTCATCGCACCGTGGAACTACCCCATCCAGTTGCTACTCGTGCCCGCGGCCGGTGCCATAGCCGCCGGAAACGCCGTCATCATGAAGCCATCGGAGGTCTCCTCGGCAACCTCTGGTGTGCTCGCTCGTCTCGTAGACAAGTACTTCGACCGATCCGCGATCGCACTGGTCGAGGGGGGCGTCCCCGAGACAACGGAACTTCTCGACCAGCATTTCGACCACATCTTCTACACCGGCAACGGATCCGTTGGACGCGTCGTCATGGCCGCGGCAGCAAAGAATCTCACCCCGGTCACTCTGGAGCTTGGCGGCAAAAGCCCCGTCATCGTCGACGACAGCGCGAACATCGAAGTTGCGGCGCGTCGCATCGCGTGGGGCAAGTGGCTGAATTCGGGCCAGACGTGCGTCGCCCCCGACTACGTCCTCGTCGATCGCAAGGTCGAGTCACGTTTCATCGATGCCCTCCACGCGGCCATTTCCGAGTTCTACGGCGACAACCCACAGACCAGCGAAAGTTACGGCCGCATCGTGTCTGATCGTCACTTCGACCGCCTGACCTCGATGCTCGGCGACGGGTCGGTCGCCATCGGCGGCCAGCACGACGCCGCAGACAGGTACATCGCCCCCACCGTTCTCGTCGATGTGCGCCACGATTCACGCATCATGGCCGAAGAAATCTTCGGACCCATCCTGCCGATCATTCCCGTGGCGTCGGTCGACGAAGCCATCACATTCGTCACCGAGCGCCCGCACCCACTGGCGCTCTACGTGTTCTCCGAGCGCAAGGCCGTGGTCGATCGCGTCGTCAGCCGGACCACGGCGGGTGGTGTGACGGTGAACGGCACGCTGTTGCACCTCACAAACCCGAACCTGCCGTTCGGCGGCGTGGGCGAAAGCGGCATGGGTGGCTACCACGGTGAATCGAGCGTGCGTCTCTTCCAGCACCGTAAGCCGGTGCTGTCACGCGGTACGCGCATCGACCCGAAGATCGCCTACCCTCCATACACCGAGAAAAAGCTCAAGCTCTTCCGCAAAATTCTCTGAGAGCATGATCGACCCGAAACTCAAACGTGCCCTCGGTCAGGCAGTAAAGGGCGTTGAGATCGTCGCGGCCAGCCACAACGGCGTCATCCGTGCCTACACCTCGCACTGGGTGACACAGGTGTCGTTCGAGGAGCCGATCATCATGGCCAGCGTGTCACCCAAGCACGACACCTACCCACTGTTGATCGCAAGCGGCGCATTCACGACGTCTTTCCTCGCCGGTGACCAGGTGCACATCGGCCAGTACTTCTCGTATCCGGGCCGCAAGTTCCACTACATCGCCGACGAATACCTGGTCGAAGAAAACGGTCATCCCGTGGTGAAGAGTTGTCTCGCATGGGTGCATGCCGAAATCTTCGAATCAAAGACGATGGCCGACCACGAGCTGCTCTTCGCCCGCGTCACCGACTACGGCTACGGGCGACTGAAGGATGCACCTCTCGTATACTCTTCGCGACATGGCTGGCGCGTTGCCAACGACAAGGCACGTGCGCCGGGCGAAAGCCCTCGCGACGAACTCCTCGCACGCCTCGCCGCAGCGGGTTTCGATGCGCCGGCCGACGACACGAGTAGCGACGACTAGGCGACTCCTCGCGGCCTGCATCGTCACCGTCGAGCCTGATTTGTCACTGCGGTGGAGCGGTGTGGTTGCCGCCACTGCCGAACTCGCCGAGTCGATCGCCGGCATCATTCGCTGGACGACGAAGAACGAGTAACCGTCCTAGTCGCAGCAGCTGTCGCGCCAACCGCACGACTTGCACTTGAAATGTGCATGCTCGGGAATCAGTCCGTGGCCGCACAACGGACATTCGGGAAACGTGCCGAACCGAGAACGACAAGTGTCGAAGTTCGACGGGTCAAAGCCCTGAGCCGGTGACGACGAGGCCACGTTTCCTGTCGGATCCATTCGGACATTGTGGCTTGTGGTGCACAAAGGATCGAGGATCTACACCGTGGCGCGCGCCGGCCCGCGCGCCGATGAGATCCAGACTGCAACCACCACCATCAACATCGCCAGGACCAGGGAAAACATCGACAGCACGTGGTAGCCGACGGCCTTGCGAATGAACCCACTCGAGAATCCTGCCACCCCGCCGAAGAAACTCATCGACATGTCGGCAACACCCTGCACCGCCACACGCGAATCGTCACGTACCGATTCGATCAACAGGCTCGACCCGCCGATCAGGCCGAAGCTCCACCCCACCCCCAACAACCACAACGCGGGAAACAGCAACAGATAATGGTCGCCCGACAAAGCCGAGAACGCCGTCGCGAGAACCAACAACACCCCACCCAGGCGAATCGATGCCTGACATCCGTGCTTGTCGCTGTAGCGCCCCACCCACGGGCTGAACGCATACATACCCGCGATGTGCAGTGAGATGATGTAGGCATTCACCGCTTCGTGACCGTGGAACTTCAGGTGCACGGGAGTCATCGTCATGACGGCAACCATTGTCATTTGCGACACCACCATTGCGAACACCGCTACGCGGCCATTCACCGTTTCGAAGGCCGCCGAGTACGCCTCGCGAATCTTCAATTGCGGAACCTGACCAACGGATTCACCACGCACTTCACGTGCCAGGAACAGCGGATCCGGCTTCAGACGTACCGCCACGTTGACCAGCGACACGATGAAGAACGCGGCAGAGAACACCCATGGTCCCGTGTACTTGTGCCACCCGAACAACTCTTCACCGGCCCACTGTGCGGGCTGCACCAGGACCGGCCCCAGCACCGCGCCGAACGTTGAGGCGAACAGGATGCGGCTCATTGCTGCTCCGCGCTTGTGGGGTGTCGCCAAATCGGTCGCTGCGTAGCGGGACATCAGGTTCGATGCCTGACCCGAGCCGTAGATGAACAGACCCACGATGAAGACCGGCAACGACTTCGCCTCGGCCCCAGAGCCGGCAATCAAACCACCGACGATTGCCATCGCATATCCGGCACCCAGCCCGTACCGCCGGCCCCTGCGGTTCATCACCCGCGCCAAGACCTGCGACATGAACGCCGTTCCCGTCGTCACCGTCGCCGTGGCAATGCCGCCCCACGGCGTCGACTGACCGAGGATGTGCTGCACAACATACGCACCAACCGTCACCGCCGACGACAAAGCCGCCGCGGCCGCCAACTGGCCCAGCACCAACACGCGCAGCGTGCGCCGCTGGACCTCGTCAACCGCTGGCGCCCCACTCACCAGCGACAGTGTCTCACACCCGATTGACCGCGGAACTCCCATCGCACACCCCTGGTCTATTTTGAGAATATGGAAGTTGTCTCAGTCGTGGTCGGGGTCGTTGCTCTTGGGGCTGTGGCCCTGTTGCTTGTCGGCCAGAGGCGCGCCCAGCAGTCGGCGCCGGTTGCGGTGGTGCCACCCACCCCGGTGATCGACACGGCGGCGTTGCGGGCCGAGATGTCGGCGGAGCTGGCGCGAACGGTGACCGAAACGGTGAACGCGTCGCTGGCGGGTGCCATGCATCAAATGAGCGAGCGAGCGCGTCTTGATCGCGAGGAGTCCATCAAGATGGCGGCCGAGAAGATCGCGGTGTCGGGTGGCGAGCAGCTGGGTGCCCGGGCCGAGGTCATCGACACGACGTTGAAGACGTTCGTTGGGCAGATGGGCCAGCGTCTCGATGCGTTGTCGACCGAGCTGCAACAACTGCGCCAAAT
>Ga0194132_10009038_pt1 | contig 13966 bp, 18 predicted proteins | sample TA2KigOf80mmetaG_FD_148612 | JGI IMG/M metagenome (GOLD analysis project Ga0194132, IMG submission 148612) | Freshwater microbial communities from Lake Tanganyika, Tanzania - TA2015054 Kigoma Offshore 80m | ecosystem: Environmental > Aquatic > Freshwater > Lake | place: Tanzania: Lake... | reverse complement strand
CAAGTGACAGTTTTGCTGCTCTAGATTTTTATCGTTGATCTTCAGAACTTCAACCCTGTTCACCAACGAAATTCGATGTTTCACATCAAACTTGCTTAAAAATTCCTACTTGATAAAATGATATTTCATTTTTGTTAGTATCAATTTGTTTACTACACAATGCTTACTTTTTCTTATGAATAAAGTTTGCTCTAAGAATTGATTTTAATAATTGAACTTAATAAAACAAAAAGTCGTAGTTTTTTAACAATTTTAACATCTACTTAATTAAATGAAATCTTTGCAGTATCTTTTGTCGAAATTGATGCATTTTAATGCTCAATCATCTTAAAGGAGTTTCAATAATGCAAAAATTATTAAATCGTGATTAAACAAACTAAAGTTAGATTCAAAGAATTATCAGGCACATGTACCCGACCGGAAAAAAGGTCGCGTATATCACACGAATATTGCACACCCTCGAACGATTGTCGTATATTATCAAAAAAAACCTATTGCGCAGTATGTTAAAAGTGTGTGAATTTCGTCGAAAAAATCAAACACTTTCTGAGCAATAATAAAAAAGTGTTTAAGGGTATGGAAAACGCCAGACGTGCATTGAAGTATTTTCAAAATGGTATGCCAGAGTGCCATCAATGAACTGAAAAGAAGGTGACATGCAGGCAGCAAAGTTGTTGGTTTTTTCCCACTGTCCCACACTCATATTTTCTTTGGGACGCATGATAATCAAACTTTCATGTTTCTGCGTGCGTTCCTGTACATTTTCAACAGACGCCATTTTAAATATCAGTTCAGTATATTCTGATTGTCTTCATCACCTAAATCCTAAACTGTTATACTGTGTGTGTTTAAAAAATGGATTACATTAATGCAAGAGAAAGAATGAGAGAACTAAAGGAAGAAATAGATGACTTGGACAAGATGGAAAAGATTCAGAGTCTGTCTTTAAAGGAAGTATTATCTGAAATCGACACGCCAGCCAACTCTGACTCGGAGGAGGACGAGGTGAGGTTAGGTGTGCCTTGGTACGTCGTTTTTAACTAAATGTGTCATATCTCTTTTAGCCCTTGTGCGGCCAAAATGCCACAGACATTGCTCGTGTGAATGCATTGACTCCGGCCGAAAGGGAAACTGCACAAGTTCTCCTTGAACAGATGCAGGCAACCACTTTGGAGCCTGATCTTTTGGCACCCATTGCCACTGCCTACAGAAGCAGACAGTACAGAAGCAAGGCCCAAAGGAAGATGAACATGTTGAAGAGGTTCCTGGAAGACGGCAACTTTCTGGATTCCTACTCTGATTCTGGCTACATGAAAGAAGTCCGACGCTTGAGGGAGAAGTATCCAGAAGAGGAACGGCCGGGACTTGTGGAGCTCGTTGCCTTTTACAACCACCAAAGGGAAAAGTATCTCTTCTTCTTTGGAAGCAGTGAAAGTGAGGCAGAAGAGATGGAAAAAGTTTAAAACAAATAAGCAACAAATGATACCAGACATCCGTGTGTAAGGCATAATAAAAAACTCCCTCTTATTCTCACACTGTTTTATTCTAATACGTGCTGTTTTAATTCTACAACGGGCTGTTAATCCATCTTTCTTTTATACTCTGTGGACCGGGCTCGAAGCCCGAAGTGCGGCCAGATTGGCCTCATCCAGTTTCTTCAGCGTGTATTCCACTTCTTGAATAATAATCTGAAATTACAACCAAATTGAAATGGGTACATTGCTTGTTGTTGGGTATTTGTAAGACTACCGTAAGCGGGAACACGCCTAAAACGTAGGGCACCTGTAGGTGACCCTCCTCCACCCATGCAGTCAACCATCTCAAAATTTTTCCAAGGGCTTTGAGCACCCCTCTCATTTTGTTTGCCCTCTGCAAGGATTGTATGACCTCCTCAAAATCCTAAAGAACAAATATGTCATTTTTTGGCTAAACAGAATTAGAGTTTAAATTGAACAATTAGAGACTACCTGGCCTTCCATTTTTATCAAAAAAAGTTGTCCACTCAAAACTAAAACAATTTTCGTATTGTCTAAACCGTCCTCAACTGCAACTGCAAAAGATGTGGATTAAGTGGTCCGGTTTTTATTTGCAAAAAGGTACATGGGTAACCAAATAAACGAGACGCGGGAGACACACATTGTCGTGTTGTATTTTGCCATTAGGGAAACTGTGATCGATGGCAAAAAAGTATCTCTTCTTCTTTGGAAGCAGTGACAGTGAGGCTGAAGAGATGGAAAAAGTAAACCCACAAATATCCAACAAATGATACCAGAAATCCCTGTGTAATGCATAATAAAAACTCCTTCGTATTCTTATACTCTTATTTATTCTTGTTTGATTGGAGTGTTTGAAAATGTCACAGAGGTGGTGTATTAGGGGGCGCACTCTTGGTGCACCCTGTCAAAAAAATCATACAACAGTCTCTCCGGGTCTTGTGTATCGTGATGCTGGCCTTATAAAGGGAAAAAGCAATCCTCCTACCGCAAACTTTGGAGCCCTGCGCACCTATCAAATAGGTGCACAAACTGTGATGTGTGATACCTACAGTGCCACGTCTAAGGGTATCCCAGCGGAACCCCGCAGTGGCACCTTGGTTAGGTCTGAGCAAAAGAGTCTCATGAAACAGCAACTGTCCATATAGACAAAGTTTGCTGACCGTAGTTCAAGGATGGCAAAAAAAAGGTGTCAGCTGGTTTGATTGGAGTGTTTGGTACACCCCCAGACAAAGGAGGATTAAAATTTGGCCAAGATTTGCAGTATTACATTTGTGATGTCACTTACTTGGATTAAAAACGAGGAAATTCAAGCTCGCAACACAAGCGACATCTGTTGAAAAACGGGGACAGCACTATTTCAAAGCTACAATGTGAGCGCGCGCTTTAACACACGACGATAATTTTCCTTTTGTCTAAACTCAAACTGCAATAGATGTGGATTAAGTGGACCTATTTTTTTTTTGCAAAAAGGTGTGGGTAACCAAATAAATGAGACGCGGGTGACACACCTTGTCGTGTTTTATTTTGCCATTAGGGAGATACCAGAAATTCCTTTGTACTGCATAATAATTTTTGCCATTAGGGAAACAGTGATAGAGGGCAAAAAATCGCGTAAAAAATCAAAACAAACAAGGATCCCTCGTGCACGAGGAGGTCAGAGTTTGAAGATTATTAAAAGAAAGAGACTCACGTTTGAAATGCGTAGACCACACACAGTTTGCCATCCTGTTGGTGCCTCAAGAGTTCCGGTGAGTTATCGTGTCTTATTTCTCTTCCGCCTGGCCATCCATCCTAAACTGCATTTTAGAAAAGTATCTCTTCTTCTTTGGAAGCAGTGAAAGTGAGCCTCAAGAGATTGAACACGTTTACCCACAAACAACCAACAAATGATACCAGAAATCCCTGTGTAATCTGCCTCCTCCCTATCCTACACGCCAGAGATGCTCCTCCACAATAGGAGACTAGAGTCAAACTCAAAAGGTAAGGCATATAATTAAAAACTCACTCTGATTCTGACATAGTTATATTCTTAAACTATATATATTTTATTCCAGTGTAACATGCTTGCTATTCGCGAAGTGCGGCCAAATTGTGGGCATCCAGGTCGGCTATTTCAGCCTCCAAATCTTGTATAAGAATCTGAAATTACAACCAAATTGAAAAGGATACATTGCTATTTGTTGGGTCTTGGTGAGACTACCGCAATGTGCATCATGTCCATTAATCTTCGGACATCGAGGTGCCCCTGTTGCACCAAGTTAACTAAAAATCCCAAATTCCTCTTGAGGGATTGGATGAGGGCCCTCATCTCGTAGCCCAACATAAAAGATGCTCTCAATCGTTCAAAATCCTAAAGAACATTGTCATTTTTTGTCAAAATAGAATTACAGTATTAAATTAACAATTTGAGACTACCTGGTCTGCCATTGTCTTCTCTTTTTTAAAATAAATAAGTCTAAATGTTTTTGACTTTGTGTGCGTGCAGCCGTGGCCCGTGCAAAACAAATTTCTTTTTGTTTAGAAGTTGAGGATTAGGTAGTCCAGTACTCCTGTTTTTCTTTGCAAAAAGGGTACACCGCGGTGTAACAAAATAAACGAGAACCGGGCGACACACTGTCGTATGGGATTTTACCATAAGGGAAACGTGGATGGCAAAACAGCTATCCAGACCGTCAAGCCCTTGATATGAAGGGTACACCCCAGGCAAAAAATCAAAACAAACAAGGTTCACTCGAGCACGAGGTCAGAGTGAAAAAGTATATTGATTGAATGAAAGAGACACACGTACCGTTTTTAAAATGTGTAAACCTCAGAAAGTATTTTATCATCTCGCTTCTAAAAAAGTTCGGGTGAGTTGGCGTGTGTTATTTCTATTCGCCGGCAGGCCGTCCGTATATATCCCAAACTGCATTTCAGGAAGATTTTCAAGTAGAGCAACGGGTGATTACGGACATGAGACAGGCCCTGTTGCGCCAAGTCAGAACCAGGCTCCGTCTCACAGAGGAGATGGTCGCGGCAGGGATATCTTACGCAGAAATAGATGCGAATCCAGATGTCCAGGCAATGGACACACGTATCAGGGTAACAGACGAGTATCTGGAGGAGAAACAAGCTGATTTGGAACTGCGCAGGCGTCAAGACCGCGCCCCACCTGGAACAGTCGATTTTGAATAAAGTTTGTCAAAAACACATTGCGTTACTCATTTCGAAATCCCACAGTAGTTAATTTTTGAAGTTTGCAAAAGATGAGTGGGTGCACTCTCGGCACACCCTTTTAAAAAAAAAAAGATGCTTTTCTGCACGTTTCCTCAGGGTCTTTGGTATCGTGTCATTCACCTGTGCTAGGCTACTGTCGTGTACCAAAAGTGGGGCCCGTCCTAGCACTCTTTCGAATGCTAGTCCTAAACGCCGTCAATCTTTGCAACCCCTCACAAAGGTAGCTAAGGGCTGGTTTATTGATTAAGAAATTTAGAAGTGTAAGCAGCAAATGGACACTGTATATCTACACTGGACTAGGAGTTGTTTTCATGTATAAAGAGACGTTGACAAATGGCCTACAAGATGGATAACAGGGGATTTGTCTCTAAAGTATAGAATGGCCCGATAATTGTTGCAAAAGAGTGCCCAAAAAATGGTGCGGGAAAGACAAAGAGACAAATGATTTTGCACCAGATGGTAGCGCCATCTTTTGAAAAAAAGGCACATCACAATTAAAACGTTTCAAAAAGGTACAAAGGTGTTGACTAGCATTCATGTCTAACCCAAAATCTTTCACTTATTCGATGACATGTGTTTCCCCCTTAGTTTTACACACGCACATCGTATATTATAGTGTATTTACAAATAAACATTGGAACAAAAACATATTTAAGAAGGGATAACATTAGAAATGAAAGAAGTAAAAAAAGAAGAGGGTTACTTTTATTCAACCTCTCTTGTATTTGGTATTTTACAAGCAAAGGAAATTTCACCCGAATCATTAAGCATAATGTGATATTTATACCCAAGGACACAGTCCACAGGTATGGCCTTGATACGTCTTCCCATTGGACCGACTTTTATTGAAAACGCATCCAGGTCAGGGTTCATATTTACAAGGGACGGCAATTTGCTGGCCAGAAGAAATCCTCTGTGCTCAATAAGTAAAATGGTGTGTAAGAAAAAGAGGCCACCGTTGGTAGTAGTAAAAACACTGTTGCAAGACAGTGATTCGGACAATATTTTTGGAGGAATATCGAAACGAAACCCGTGAATAATGGCATGTCTGTAGGCCCATCCAAATTTCGAAGTAATACCGTGTGCTTGTAGGCGACGTTCCTCTTCCTCATCAAGAGCATACACTTTTTTGGGGCCAGCAAAGTAAATGCCAGGTGACAACATAGCGCATTGCTTGTAGCAGAGCTGGTGGTTGAGCAAACGTTCCACAAAAAAGATCAGATCGTCAGACCATTCAAAGCTGTCACCTGTGGATACAATGGCATTATTCAACACTAGTTCAACGACCCTCATGAGGGAAAGGTATCTCTACATACTTGCAGTCAAAACTTCTTGGTGAATTATGGCCCGTTGTACAATTTGTGTTGAGATTTTGGAGGCACCCTTAAAATAAAGCTTCATCCTCCCATTTGCAGCCTCGTACTGGAATAAGGAGTAGGCCCTGAAAGGTAACGTTGTGCAACAATTAATTAAAGTCGATGCAGGAAAGATAAAGTCTATTTGTTTACCATAAAGGTCCCCAATTCTCAACTGTGGTTGCAACGTGTGACAAAATGTGAACATTGAAAGTGCACTCTTCAATTCCAAATATGGATTCAAAATGTTTACAAAAGTCTCGCAAAAGGAGTCGTGCATGTTCCACCTCCTCACGTGTCACACTGTTTTGCAGCAAGAGGTACATTGCCAAGGTAAATTTACCAAGAAGTGTCAAGACGTTGAAGTCAATGTTCCCTTTCAACACGGGGATCCAAACCATCAGCCACGTTTTCCATTCGTGAGCTTTCCATTGTGCCACGCTCTCAAATGGACGGACCCGACGATCGGTGCCAGTTGATACACGTATCATGTTCCACCTTTTGACAACTCGCTCACGTTCTGAAAAAACAGTTTTAGCACACAAAAGCAAGGACAATTGTGTGAAATGTTTTACCTGTCTGTGAAAGGTGGTACACTTTATCGCGTGTAGCATCTAAAATGGTGATGGTCACACGTTTGACAACTCCCAAAAGAGCACCGTGCATATAATCATAGGGGAATCCTTTCACAATATCCATCTTTTGCAAAGCAAGCATAGGTGATGTTAAAATTAGTCCCATGGCAGCATCCTTCTTGGCCTTTCCTGATAAAACTTTTTTTAGGATTGGTATGTGTTCTCTCACAAAGGCATCTGTCCGCGATTGAAATCCAAGAGACTTTTTCGTGTAAATATGTTTATTTACATTCTAAAAAGATGTGTTTTAATGCTATGGTGAAGGAAAAAAATGTTTGAAAGGAGCTCACTTTTTGGCGTTCTCCAGGACACAGACACCATGGACAACCATAAAACCCATTGTGTTGTTTAAAGCCTTGAACCAAAGGCCTAGCAGCTGAATCTGCTGTGAAAATGGGAAAGAAAATTCGAGAACTGTAAGATTGGCCTCGATGCTTCCATAGGACGGGCTGCTCCGATAGTTCGTTGCAGCGTGCAACAAAGGGCCTCAAGAAAGTGGAAAAGTTTGGTTTGTGGCCCCCAAACCAAAGGCCAACCAGCAAAGTGTTTCGTCGTCTTTGCTTGAACGACAATTCATTGACCGAGATGAAAATGGGCCATGCGGCATTATCACCGGACTTGAACAAACGTACACCGTCCGTGTTCATTTGACATGACAGATCCATTCCTGTCAACCCTGGAAAAACAAAGGAAAAGAACATCATAACGTTGCTAAAAAATAAAAGGTAATCAAAGTGCATGTCTACCAAGGTCCTTGTAACAAACACCATCAACAACATCTTCGAATACATCAGACACACCTTGCTGTTCTTCTCGTCGCTGGACACACTTCAAAATCTCGTCGCCATTACAGGGAGTCTCGAGGGTGAACTTTAAAACCTCTCGCATGTCAAGCAAAAAAAAGAACTTGTCATTCTTGTTGAGGGCTTGAACACTACAGTGTTGGTTACAGTCGACGCAAAATGGATGTTGTTCATCAGAAGCCAAAGGTCCTTCACAGTTTGAGCAGTAATAGTATTTGGTTGCTTTCTCAAAGTCAACATTCAGTGATTTTTGCAACAGGTAGTTCGATCTTGGCACTCCTGTGGTATCCTCGGGCAGGATATATTGGAGGAATTGCAAAATGTCATTTGTGCACTCTTTGGTCAAATTGTGACGGAATACGAGTCCATACAGCAAGACGATACATTCTTTTGCAGATACCCTTGCACCTACACAAAAATCAACTACTGCAAGCCTGTAAAAGTCATTTAAAAAAGTACTAGAAGTTTCACCTTCGAAAATTTTGTCCGTGTGTTCATTCAAGACTTCTGTTGGTATTGAAGATTGTTCATTGTCACCACTTTGAGCATCATCCTCATCATCTACCTACGATCCTTGAGGTTTAAGGTGTGGCACTTTGTGGTTAGGTTGGGTTAGTTTGTGTTGGGTAAGGTTTGATTTGGTTAAAAAAGGTTAGGATACGTTTTGTCAAGAGTACCTCAGGACGATAAGCGCCAGCCAGATAATCAAGGTCCGCAGTGGAGACACTTTCATTGTCAAAGTCTTCAAAGTCAAATTCGTCTTCAAATCTTTGCTGTGGGCTGCTTATTCTGTCAGGCTCACTCAGCGACAAGTTGTGCATGAATGAATCGACGGGGGTGCCTGGTGGTGTTGGTGTTCTAGGAGCAGGCTCATTATTTATCGGCGGTGACATATACTGTGTTGGAGGTGGGCAAAAGTTTCTACAACCATAGGCTGCGACGTTTGCCTAAAAAAATGTTGCTTAGTTTTGAAAACAACTTGGACAATGTAGGAAAATGTGTACCGTGTATCGTAGCCTGTAGCGTGTTGTCCTTGGTGGCGTACTGACATCTCCATAGTGCAAATACTGCTTTCGTTTCCTTGGCGCCATTTTTCAAACTCTTTTTGGAATCGTACACACCGTTAGTTGTTTCATAGACTGTGCTGTGTGTTTTAAGTTAAAAATGTTCTAGTTTGTAAAAAAAACCAGGTAGACGGGTGATTTTTGCACCAAGAAAAATCACCTAACCGTCAGCTCAGCTCGTAGCTAAAAAGAAAAGAAATTAACATTAGACAATTCTAATCTGTTATAAATACTGTAACTTACCTAAAAGTGTATTTTAAAACCACAATTTTGTTTGTTGTGTAGCGAGAAAAATAAAGGCTGAAGGTATTTCTAATCAATCAATGTTTCCTGTTTTAGGAAAGACACTGACATTATACATTTTTAATCTTTGAAAAAAATGAAACTTACCTTGAATTAATTTCGAGTACAAATGTGGAAGATTCACTTTACTTTGTTTACTTCCGGCCAAACAACTTGCCTCTCCAGCGTGCACGCTGGTTGCCTCTGCAGCGGCCGTGTGCGCGTCACTTGCCTATGCAGCGTGCACGCATATTGCCTCTGCAGCGGACACGTTAGCGTCAACTGCCTATGCAGCGGGAGAGGCGCGCACGCGGTCGTTGCTTGCGCAGCGTCAGTGTGACCGAATAGCATATTTATTGTTTTGTGCGCTACGTTTTAACTGCACTTCGGGTCACACTGTTGCACGCACAAGGCACAAGCCACAACAGCGGCGCAACAGCTGCGTGTCCTACAGTTAGCCGGAAACACTTGACAGTGATAAAAGTTAAAACGAAGTACGAAAATTAATCTTCAAAAGCGGTAAGAAATCTACTTTTTGTTTAGTGTGTTACTTCTTTTCACAAAACCTTTTATTTAAAATACAGTTTATGTATCATTTGCCTCTAAAAAAAGAATTCCTGTTTGCAAACATGTCTCGCCGTTCCACGACACGCGCATCTTCAACCGTGGGGACAGGTTTCAAGGCGCCGAGACAAGTGCTTCCAGGTAAAGGTATCTTTCTTACTTAACAAAACACGTTTTTTTGAAAAAACACAGGTAACTGAAATTAAGCACGTTGACTTAACCCTCTTACTCTGCTTTTCCAGATGATCCCAAGTTGCAGACCTTTGACGACGACTTTGTGCTAATCGAATGGCCGGCCACACCTGAAAACGACGATCCCACGTACGATGTCCTGCCTCGCTCCTCAATACAAGATGGCACACTGCGTGCCAGCGCGAGACATCTTCTTGTTGGGGAGACCACAAACATAAAGTACAAAACGGGAAAGATTGCGGTTGGGACAATCCTCATGACAGGTACTTGTTGTCAACTGTATTTATGGCACACCCTACCGTTTCACGAATACTTGTTTTATCTGAAGGATCGAAGGACGAAATGCAGGAATTACAACTGAAAAAGGAGGCCAAAGTCAATCAGAAAAATGAAGCCCGAGAGAGGGAGAAAGAAAAAGAGGCTAGGGAGAAAGAAAAAGAGGCTATGGAAAAAGAAAAAGAGGCTAGGGACAAAGAAAAAGAGGCTAGGCGAAATGAAAGAAAGCGTAGGGCATCGGATGGTGAAAATGCGACACAAGGCTTTGGAGATGCTACGGGTACTTTGGCAAAGTTTTATTACCCATTTTATTACGTATTGTTAGTAAACTACCTTATACAGTTCGTTCTGTGCTTGACAACTCATCGGTTGATGAGACAGAAAGCTTGTCGCCGAAACTCACGCCGGAAACTTACGATCGGTCTCTTAAATGGCCGACGGAAAGGCGGGCAAAGTTGAGCCGGCGCATGTCAGAAAAGCCAACTACGTCAAAGTTGACTGAGGAGCCCCTTAAAAGGTCCGAATCAAATCGTCTGCCAAGCCCTCTTACAAGAAAAGGTGCCACACCATTTTCTATGTTGCAGTATAAAGTGTCTAACATTATTTGAATGCCACTCTCCATAGAACTAGCTGCCGTAAAAAAGGCTCAAAATCTCAGAAACTGGGAACTGGACAACAGCGATCTCTTGTTCCCAATATCACAGAAAAGGCTTCCGACCAAAGAAAAAAATGACGTTTTGACCAGCACGAGAATAGGCTCAGGTAAAGTATTGTAATACTCTCATACACCATTTGGAATTTTTCCACGCTTCTCATACATTTTATCCCTCCAGACTCTGAGGAGGAGGAAAATCCCCTGAATGTTAGCCTCCATGGCAGTCAGCTCGATTTGCCTTCGCCTGTAAAGTCAAAAAATGATTCAGATGAGGAGGAGGAGGAAGACCCCTTCCAAAATACGCCTAAAAGAAAGAATGCCAAGCGGTCAAAGCTCAGTCTAGGACGTGCAACATCTGTGACCGTAAACCTACCCAAACTTCCTATCCTCTTTCGAAAACAACCACGTATAAACATCCCTTTTTTGTCCTACTTTTTGCTTTGCCTCTACCTACCTTTTTCCCATTCTTTAACATCCTAGTTGTTCTTTCCGAGTCCGACAGCGGTGTGGGTAGTATTTTAAATACTTCAGCCTGTCAACCTATAAAGAACGTCAATAGTGCTTCAGGTTTGAAAAACACTTTTGCATAATCAGTCTTTGAATTCCATGTCTTTTTTATGTAAATTCAGAAGATTTGTTTGACACATTAAAGCAAGGGGAAGACGCACGTGAAAGCTTGCCCCGTCTTTTCAACAGCAACATTAGTCACCAAAAGTATTTAAAGTACTTCATCAAGCACAGAGGTTCTTATTGATACACGCATTCATTCATTCATTCTTTCATTCCTTCATTCGATCAATCAGTCTAATATTTACAGTTCTATTGCAAACATTAAAACCCCTTCCCTTAACAATTTCAATTTAGGTATCGGGCCAGATGGTGACGATTTGCCAGACCCTGATGAAGTGTTTAAAGGCATCGAAAGATTGCCCTCCACGACAGTGAGTGACAAAGGCCAAAAAACAGCGACCGTCACGAAGCCGAGTGACGAGAGAGCCAAAGACGCAAACACGGAGGAGCAGGACGCACAGCTTGTGGACCACCAACGCCCTGGAACATCTGGCATGCAAAATAAGCAAGTTCTTGCTGACCCTAAGGTAGCAAACGTGTTGATTGTTTTTGACCCTACTCGTACACACCGTTAGTTGTTTCATAGACTCGCAACGAACCTCAGGCATCGGATCTAGATACTCCTGATGAGTATGGCGCGCCTGGAGCTATGGTGGATTCGGGTGTGGAAAAGAAACGAGCAAGAAGAAAGCGGGCAGACTCTTTTGAGTCTCTAGAAGACTTTGAAGTAGTTGTTGACAAACCGGTCGAGTATTATAAAGGTACGAATTTGCAATTCCTATTGGCAATCAAAGTGTCTTTATTTCACTTCCTTGGTGCAGATCTCTTGCGTCAGGAACGAAAAATGATGGCCGATATGCGTGAGCGCTGGACCAAACACAAAACTTGGTGCATCCAGGCCAGAAAAGATCTTCTCGAGGGGAAGAAAGAATTGATCAAAAATAGTGGAGTTTACATTAAGAAGCGTGCCCTGAAACGGGCTTTGGAAACACAGTGAGTACACCTATCTCTTTTATGGCTTCAAGCTTCTGTCTTCTAAAATCTCCTTTATTTAGAAAAGAATCGACTCATCTTGCACGCGCCCTATTCAAAATCCTCTTCTCGCACGAGGAACTCCTGCAATATTCTCTTTTGGGCAGGTCCGGTTACTACGATGAAAACACGAAGAAAAAGTTCAACTTCCCCGAGATTGACGCTCGCAGACGAGAGGCTGTTATTGGTATTGTAACAATACGTTTCCCAACACAAACACACACAACCAACCTTTACTTTACATATCGTTTGCCTTTTTAGATTACGCACTCGGCTTTGCAGGTTTTGACGTTAAGGGTTTACGCGATGACAAAATGAACAGGAACTACCGACTGATGAAGACTGAGGAAAAAGCTATTGTCCGCTCGCTAACAGACTTCCTGAGGGATTACAAAAAGGAGCATGGAGTGTTGCCAGCTAGCTCGTCCCCTCCTAAGAGACGGCGTCGTGTGGCGAGAAAAACACAGGCGGAAGGTATTAGTAATCAAGCACTGTTTTTTGTGGCAAATATCTTGTAAATAATGTAATTGTTTGCAATGAAAGGTGCACCAGTAGCTCCTCCTGCAAACCTCCCGGCTGCTGCAGCTAAACAACTACCGCCTGAAGAATCCCCTTCCGAAGTTGAATCGAGTGAGCCTGAAAAACGTACCAAAAAGAAGAAAAAAACCTATTACGTTAAGAAAAGGCAGCGGCTGCCAACAACTTCAGATGAGGAAGATTAAAAAAAGTTTCAAGTCCAATCAAACATTGAATTTAATGTTGCTGTTGACTTGACCATTATTTTTTTTAAGGTATCTTTATAACTGTGCCTTATAAAGTTTGTTGCGGCCTAGTGTTGGAATCAATTGCCCAACCTATAATCAAATGTTTAATATGACAGAAGAATATATAAATGTTTATATTTCTTGATAACCAAACAGGCTTCCTACTAATTGTCAAATATGTTAAGAATTCGAAAATTATCTTTTGTTACTGTAAAATTGTTGCCACACCTCAGAATAAATATGAATATACAGCAAACATTTGTTATTTACACCACCTGCGACCCATTACGAGGCACGGTTACACACCCTATCAAAGGTGTACGAGGGTATTACCAGAAAGGTATTTGGGCATGTTTTTATAGGGTAAATGGTTAAGCCTAAAAAGGGTTGGGATGTATTTATTGTGAATTCCTTTTTTAGACATTGCACACGGTCAGAGCCTAACCTTTGTTGTCCTAATATCCCTCAGATACCTATTACTTTATAAACAAATCTTGTGTATTTTTGTGAAGTTTATACCAGACGCATCTTGCGGTGTCCCACTTATCGACTAATCGAGTGTGAATTTCAAACGTATTTCGAGCTCCAAATCCCATAATATCCCCCCATATACGTTGGACTTTATGTAGTAAGTTCACACGTGTGTACACCGGACTTTTTTTCGGTCGGGAAATCAACAAGATTTTTGGTTATCTTGCACCTCCATGGCAAGTTCCACAAAAAGGATACAAAGTCATAAATAGGGTTCGCATGGTCATTGCATCTGACAGGAGATCTGAGGGTCAGAGGGTCGAATCCCAGCAGGGGTTGAACCCTGACACCTCAGGCAACCTTTGACCCTGGGTTGCCACAAAATGCACAAAAAATGATTTTCAGCCAGAACTTAAAAGTGTCTGTCATGATTAGCTTCGCTAGATACTCTAAAAAACAAGGCTGGATTAGACATCAATTAAAATGGGTATAGGTTAGTACGTACAATACTATTCTAGGCAAAATTGATTTTTTCTCCTTCAATTATATCAGTTGATATTTAATTACATTTTTATAAATCCGTCAAATTCT
>Ga0194132_10009037_pt1 | contig 13967 bp, 10 predicted proteins | sample TA2KigOf80mmetaG_FD_148612 | JGI IMG/M metagenome (GOLD analysis project Ga0194132, IMG submission 148612) | Freshwater microbial communities from Lake Tanganyika, Tanzania - TA2015054 Kigoma Offshore 80m | ecosystem: Environmental > Aquatic > Freshwater > Lake | place: Tanzania: Lake... | reverse complement strand
CCTGCCGTTCGCGGTTCCTGAGGAACTCCTCGAGCTGCGCCCGCACCTCGTCGAGCGGGAGGGTGCGTCCTTCCTGCCGGTCCGCCACCTTGATGACGTGGAAGCCGAAGGGCGTTTCCACGACGTCGCTGAGTTCGCCCGGCTGTATCGAGAAGGCCGCCTTCTCGAACGGCTCGACCATCTGGCCGCGGGAGAAGTAGCCCAGGTCGCCACCCTGCCCGGCGTTGCTCGGGTCTTCCGAGTGCTCCTTCGCCAGCGCCGCGAAGTCGCCGCCGGCCCTGATCCGCTTCAGCACGTCCTGGGCCTTGCTCCTGGCCGTGTCCTTCGCGGATGTGTCGCCATCGGGCGGAACCATGATCAGGATGTGGCTCGCGCGCACCCGCTCGGGCTCCTTGAACTGATCCGGGTTGCTTTCGTAGAACGCCGTGACGTCCTGGGGCTGGATGTCGATCTTCGAGTCAACTTCCGTTTCCAGGAGTTTCGTCATCTGCATTTCGCTCCGCGTCTGGTCGCGGAACGTCTCCAGGGTGAGTGCCTGAGCGGCCAGCGCCTTGTTGAAGTCGTCTTCCGATCCGAAGTGTGCCTTGAAGACGGCGAGGCGGCTGTCCACCTCCTGCTCGCTGACGTCGATCTTCCGGCTGGCCGCCTCCTGCGCGATCAGACGGTAGCTGATCATCTGCTCGAGGACGTCCCGGTATACGCGGTCCCGCTGGTCGGCGGGCACCGCGCTGCCGGCGCGCTGCTCGACCTCCTTCACGGCGGCCTCGAACTCGGCCTTGCTCAGCGTCTCGCCGTTGATCGTGGCGATGACGTCGGGGAGCTCGGCGGGAACCGGCTTGGGCGGTTCGGTCTGTTCGGTCTCGGCGCCGGCGGCCGATTCGGTGTCTTCGGTCGGCGTGGCGTTCGAGCAGGCCGAGACGGCCAGCAGCAACAGGACGATGAGCGCGTGTCTCACAAGGGCTCCTGGAGTGGCGGTCGTGGTGAGGGAACGGCGGTCCCGCACCGGGCGACGGCAAACGAGCCAGTCTACGCGCGGGCTGCGGGAGGGGTCAAACGCCGCGCGCTGTCCGTCGCGTGAGGTCGCTGACCGGCTGGAGGCTTGTGGGGGCCGGCTTCAGACGGCCCGTCCCGCCCTGCTATACTCGTTCCCTCCAACCCGCGGGAACTCGAACCCGCGCGCGCACCATCCGGCCAGGTAGCTCAGTTGGTAGAGCACATGACTGAAAATCATGGTGTCGGCGGTTCAATTCCGTCCCTGGCCACCAGCCTTCGCTCGGCTTCGCCGGGCGCGGCTCTGGCAGGAACAGCCTTCGCCCACGACTGCAGGCGAAGGCTGCCCGCTGAACCGCTCCGCTAGACCCTTAGGGTTTGGGCCCTTAGGCCCGATCGGGACCGGGTGGGCGGCCATCCCGGCCTGGTTCCTGGTCAGCACTGCTGCGGGGGCGGTGGCACGCTCGGTGGCCCGGGGCGGAGGGAGAACTCGGCAGCCGACCAGCGATTCTGACAGCGTCGCGGACCTAGAGATCGAGCCAGCGGCGCAGAGCGTCGTTGATCTGATCGACGTAGAAGGGATCGCAGCGGCCGATCTCGCGGGCGATGGTCTCGTGCCGCACGCTGGTCACCTTGTCTACCATCACCTGAGACACCTCGTCGAGCCCGGTTCGCTCTCCGGGCGGCAGCGTGACCCGGACGAGCGGGGCGTCCACGCACTCCGTGGTCAGAGGGCAGACCGTCACGCTCGCATGCGTCGGATTGAAGAGATCCGACGGCACCACGACCGCCGGTCGAGGCTTGCCCGCGTAGGGCCCTCTGGCCGCCACGACGACGATGGCGCCGCGGGTCATTTCCAGCCGCTGGTGTCTGACGCCGACGCGATGAATGCGAGGGTGTCCTGCTCCGAGTGCAGGTCCCGCACGAGGAGAGACTGGCGACGGGCCTCGGAGGCCAGGTCGGGTTCCCCGCTCCCGTGAAAGCGCTCCTGAAGGGATCGCCCGCGCAACCTGGCTGCGCGTCTGACGGCGGCGACGGGCTTCTCGAGTCAGGTGACGGTCGAGCGCCGGTGGGATCCGAATCGTGAGGACGGTGGACGCGGCTCGTTCCCGGGACATGCCGTATACACTATGCGTCGCCGGCGGGAGTTCGGGTCCGCGAGGATAGGAGGGAGGTTGAGACCAGCCACCAGGGACCTGGCAGATTGAAACTTGCATCATAAGCGGGTAACGTTCAGTCATGGACGTGAGCGTCAGGGCGTACCTGTCGGGCATCGGGCGGCGCGGAGGCCGGAAGAGCCGACGCCGACTGGATTCCGGCACGGCCCGCGAGATGGTGCGGCTGCGCGAGGCGCGCCGGGCGTTCCGCCGGTTTCACGCCCAGTGCTTCTGGTCCTCCGACCCGGACTACCGTGTCACCGCGCGGGACGTGCCCTGGGTCGCCGAACAGTTGATGAAGTTCGGTGGCCGCGCTGGCTGGGAACGTGGGGCGCGCCTGTGCCGCTGACGCCATACCAGGCCCAGATCGCACGCCTCCTCGCCGAGAACCGGAGCGAGGACAGCTATCTGGCCGGTGGAGCGGCCATCCACATCGAGCCGAACAGCCGCCGCTACAGCAACGACCTCGACTACTTCCAGGATTCAGTCGACCGTGTCGCGACGGCGTTCGCAGGCGATGCGAGTCGTCTGACGGACGCCGGACACCAGGTCGCCGTGGACATGCAGCTGCCGGGCTACGTCCACGCCACCGTGTCTCGCGGTGCCCTGCGCACGAAAGTGGAGTGGGCGCACGACTCCGCCTGGCGCTTCATGCCTGTGGTTCGACACGAGGTCGCAGGGTACACGTTGCACCGGATCGATCTGGCCATCAACAAGCTCCTGGCGCTCGCAGGCCGGGACGAACCGCGCGACTTCCTTGACATCCTCGATCTGCACCAGGAGGTACTGCCGCTCGGCGCCCTCTGCTGGGCCGCGTCGGGGAAGGATCCCGGTTTCACGCCGCTGTCCCTGCTGGAGATCCTGCGGCGCCGCGGCAGGTACCACCAGGAGGACTTCGCGCGCCTCAGCCTCCAGGCGCCGGTGGAACTCCCGGCGCTCAAGACGCTCTGGCTGAGGGCGCTGTCGGACGCGGACGCGTTCGTGCGTAGTCGGCCACCCGGGGAAGCGGGGTGCCTGTACTACTCGCGGGGCCTTGCGCGGTTCGTGGCGCCGGGGCCGGAAGCGCCCGGGGATGTCGAACCACACTTCGGTCGGCCGGGTGGTGTGCTTCCGCGCGTCATCGACGAAGGACCCTGACGGGAACCTGTGCCAGGCCGCTGGGCCGGCTCGAGCCGGCCCCCACGGGTTCAGGAAGCGGGGCGGCCGAGGGAGGACAGTGACAGCAGCGCTCGGAGGAGGTCGTCGATCGCTCTCTGTTCCCGCAGGCGGTAGCGCGCGCGCGACTCGCCGCCCATCCCGACCCTGATTCCGAGCAGCCGGCTCGCCGGCGCGTGCCTGAACACCTCCTCGTCGGTGGCGTCGTCACCCACGTAGAGAACCCGGTCGCACCCGAGCTCCCGCCGCGCCCGCTCGACCGTCGTGCCCTTGTGCACGCCGGTGTCCGGCAGCAGGTTGACGGTCGCCAGACCGCCGACGATCCGCACCAGCGGCAGCTCCCGCGCGGCGCGTTTGATCGCGGCCTTCGTGGCGGCAGGATCCGGCGCAGCCCGGAAGTGCACGGAAACGGCGAACGGCTTCTGTTCGATCGCGATGCCCGGGAGGCCGGCGAGTGCACGCTCCAGGTGGCGTACCCACGTCGCGATCGGCACGTCGGGCAGACCAGCAGGAGCCGGTTCGTGGCCGAAGCCGCCGAAGACGCCCGCCAGCGGGACGCCGGCCACCCGGGGCGCAAGGTCAGCCAGCTGCCGGCCGGACGCGACCACGGTCCGCGCCCTGGCGGCCAGCCTCTCCAGCAGGCGCCTGGTCGACGCGCGCATGCGCGCACGGTCCCGATCGGCGACGATCGGCGCGAGCGTGCCGTCGAAGTCGAACGCGAGCAGCGTTCCGGGCGTCACGAAACCGGCCAGCGCCGATCGATGGCGCTTCGCCAGGATGTCGAGCCCGCGGCTCATACGGCGGTCTCTTCCCAGCGCCGGACGGAGTAGTGGAGCGGCCGGGACCAGAGGCTCTCCAGCCCCTCGAGGATGTCGGATGCCCAGCTGAACACGTCGCGGCCGGCCACGGCCCGCCGCATGGCGCGCATCCGCGCCTGACGTTCGTCCCTCGGCATGTCGATCGCCCGCGACAGCGTCTCGGCGAACGTTTCGACGTCGTAGGGGTTGATGAGCAGCGCCGAGTGCAGCTCCTGCGCGGCCCCGGCCAGTGTGCTCAGCACGAGCACGCCGTCTTCATCGTCTCGTGCGGCGACGAACTCCTTCGCCACGAGATTCATGCCGTCGGCCAGCGAGCTGACGACGCAGAAGCGGGCCATGCGGTACAGGGCGACCAGGCTGAACGCCTTGAGCGGCTCGGGGTAGTAGCGGATGACCGGCTCGCCGCCCGGCACGGCGTGGCGCGCGTTGATGTCCGAGACCAGCGCGCTGATTTCGTCGGCGATCGCCGCGTAGCTGTCCAGGTCGGATCGCGAGGGCACGCCGATCTGGACGAAGGTCAGCCGGCCGCGCAGGTCGGGCCGGAGCGTCATCAGCGCATCCAGTGCCGCGAGCCGTTCCGGGATGCCCTTGGTGTAGTCGAGACGATCGACGCCGAGGCCTACGATCTCGGCCCCGAGGTCGAGCAGCCGCCGGAGCCGCGTCTGCTCCTCCTCGAGCGCCGGGTCGCGGGCGATGTCCTGGAGGCGGTCGTAGTCCACGCCGATCGGCACCTCGACGACGGTGCTGCTGTGGCCGCGCAGGCGCACCCGCGAGGTCTCCTCCTCGACGTCTGCTCCCAGGACCTCGGCCGCGGCGGTCAGGAAGTTGCGCCGGTCGCGCTCCACCTGGAAGGCCAGCAGATCGTTCGCCAGGAGGCCCGTGAGCAGCTCACGGCGCCAGGGGCAGATCCGCAGGCGGTCGGGGTGCGGCCAGGGGATGTGCCAGAAGAGCGCCGTGCGGACGTCCGGGCGCCGCTGGCGCAGCGCCGGCGCCACGAGCGCCAGGTGGTAGTCCTGGATGAAGACCGGCGTCTCCGGTGCCTCCAGCTCCTCATCGACGGCGGCCGCGAAGCGCTGGTTGACGTCCACGTACGCCGCCCAGTCCTCGGCGCGGAACTTCGGTCGCACGTCGACGAGGTGGCACAGTGGCCACAGCCCCTCGTTGGCGAATCCGCCGTAGTACGCGGAGAACGCCGGCTCCTCGATCCACAGCCGGCGAAGCTGGTAGCACGGGTCGCCGGGTGGCACGGCCACCTTGTCGTGGGCATCCACCACGAGGCGATCCGCCGACCCCGAGCCATGGGCGATCCAGATGCCGCGCCGCTCGCGCATCAGGGCGTCCAGTGCCACCGCCACGCCGCCGGTCGATCCCCGCGCCTGCGTCTGCCCGTGGTCGTCCAGATCGTGCTGGTACGGCTCGCGGTTCGACACGACGATCAGCGGACGCGGCTGCTGCACGTCGAGCTCCCCGGCCCGGTTCAGCCCGTGGCGGAAGAGGACCGGTCCGATCAGCTCGTTGATGGCGATGGAGCCGACGAGCACGAGCTGCATCTGCACGCCCCAGCCGGGTGCTTCCCGCGCGAGGATCGACGCGAGGCCCAGCGTGATGCCGGCCTGCGAGATCAGGCCGGTCCAGGCGTAACGGCCGGTGCGCTCGTCGAGGCCCAGCAGCATCCCGCCTGCCCGCACGCCCGTGTAGAGCAGCACGAGACGCAGCGCCGCGAGCGCCACGACGGCAGCGCCCACGGTGGCCAGCGCATCCAGCCGCAGGGAGGCGCCCACCGACACGAAGAACACGATGAGCACCGGCGGCGCGACGCGCTGGACGGCCGCACGCAGCGTGTCGCCCTGGGCGACCGACAGGTTCTCGATCACGAGGCCGGCCGCCACGGCAGCGAGCAGCGGCTCGAAGCCCTGCACCGATCCCACCTGGCTGAGAAGGGTGCACACTCCCAGCAGCACCAGCGTCGCGTCCCGTCCGACGTAGCGCAGGTACAGGGCGAACAGCGTGCCGACCAGCACGCCGAAGGCAAGGGCGCCGCCGATCTCCCAGGCGAAACGGGCGATGGCGTCGATCGCGGATGCGCGCGCAGGGTCGAACGCCATGCGGACGCCGTGCATGCCGGCCGAGAAGAGCAGGAGCACGAGCAGGTCGGCCAGCACGACCATCGCCAGCACCGACTCGCTCAACCGCCCGCGCGACCGGGTTTCGGTCATCACGGCGGCTGTCATGGTCGGCGAGAAGCTCACGGCCATGATGGCGAGCACGCCGACCATCGCCAGCTTCGACGCACCCTCGGCGTCCGGCGCGATCGGCAGCCACGGCCACAGCACCCACGCCGCGGCGGCGAGTCCGGCCATGGCGACCGCGAGCGTGACCGCCGTCAGGCGGGCAATCATCCGCAGCCGCGTGCCCAGGCGTTCGATGTTCAGGGTCAGACCGGCGATCAGCGCGATCAGCGTCGTCGCGATGCCGGTGATCATCTGGAGCTGTCCGGCCATCGACTCGGTGATGACGTTCCCGAGGTACGGGCCGGTCAGCACGCCGAAGAGCAGGTAGCCGCTGAGCCGCGGCACGTTGAGACGACGGAGCAGGTCCCCGGCCACCCACGCCGCCAGCAGGGCGAAGCCGAGCGCCAGCGCCGTCCCGGCGGACGCCTCCGCCGGCCTGGCGTCCACGAACCGGAGCCAGACCACCGCGCCGCCGGCCAGCAGAACGCCCGCGAGCCGGCTCATGCCGCCACCTCGTCGCGACGCACGACCAGGGCGACGAGCTCGCAGATCATCGAGCCGACGACGACCGCCGGCAGCAGGCCGGCGACGAAGGCATCCGTGGCGCGGGCCGCGTTGAGCGCGAACGCCACGCCGAACACACCCGGAGCCATCAGATGCGCGCCCAGGCCGCGAGGGGGCGTCGAAAGGGGCAGGCGCCGGATGAGGGCCGTGCCGGCGGCCTTGGCGGCGGTGCGCGCTGCCGCGTACGCCAGGCCGAGGAGACAGGCGTCCACCGAGAGCTCGGCGTGCGCACCGGCCACGACCAGCAGGCCGACCAGCAGCGGCCGCTCGAGCCTGATCACGTCCCTTCTGAGCAGCTCGCGCGTCGGCCCGCCCGCCCACTGCCACGTCAGCCCGGCGACCAGGCCGCTGAACAGCGCCGAGAGCGCCAGCGAGTCGGCGATGCCGCCGATCAGCAGCAGGGTCGCCGTGATCAACACCCGCTGCTCGGTGTCCGACGCCGTGCGCCTGGCGATCAGCCAGCCGCCGGCAGCCACGGCCAGCGTCGCGCCGCTGGCCTCGAGCGCCAGCCACGCGGCTCCCGATGGCGCGGCGGCGCCGATCGCGGCGAGCAGGGCGGCTCCCGCGGCCATCGGCAACAGCACGCCTCGATCGACGATCCGCAGGGCGCCGGGCCGGGCTTCGGTCGGGCTCTCGGGTGGCAGCACCAGCGAGGGGGCGGCACAGATGCCGGCGGCGAGCGGCAGGACCAGCACCGGCACGGCCGGCGTGAGACCGAGCGGCAGCAGCAGGAGCAGGGCGATCGAGACCAGGCCCAGCGTCACCGCCGAGTCCAGCACTGCGGCGGCCATCACACCACGCGCGCCAATCGACCTGGCGCTCGTGGCCAGGCCCACGCGGATGCCCAGCGTGGCCAGCACGACCGGCACCACCGGGTCCACGATGGACAGTTCGGCCGGCGTGAGCAGGTTCAACCCCTGCGGCCCGAGCGTGATCCCGAGGAGCAGCAGCGGCGAGATCGCGAGACCGGGGCGCCACCGGCGTCGTTCTGCCGGGCGGCCGAGCGCCTCGATGGCCGCACTCTCCCCTGCGGATCCGTGGAGCGGGACGCCGGGAACGGGCGGGGTCGTCATGGCGCCAGCGCCACCACGAGGTGCGTCGTTCCGCGCGTCACGCCGAGCAGGAGGCTCTCGCCGCCGGACAGCGCGGCGTACAGCCGGCGGATCTCGCCGGGCGGCGGTGCCTGGACATCGCCGGCCGCCGTGATCAGATCCCCACGCCGCAGGCCGGCGCGCTCACCCGCCGTGAAGCGTTCCACCCACTGCACGGCGGAGCCCAGGCCGGACTCCGCGACGAGCGTCAGGCCAAGCGTCGAGCGGCGATCCGGCACGGATGCCGTCTCGATCCCGATGGAGCGGACCGTTCCCTGCGAGCGCACGTCGAGCGTGGCCCGTCGGCCTGGTTCGGCGCGCGACAACCACGCGTCCCACTGCTCGCGGGTGCCGACGGTTGTGCCGTCGATCGACTCGATGACGTCGCCGGTGGCGAGGAGCCCGGCCGAAGGGCCGTGTGGATCCACACGGGTGACGACCACGCCGGCGGTGGCACCGGTTGCCTGGCGAAGGGTGGATGACAGCGGCTGCACCTCGATCCCGAGACCACCGGTCGTGTCCGCAGGCTGCGTCAGCAGCCGATCGGCGGCGCCCACGACGGCCTCTCCCGGGATCAGGACAGGGACTCCGCCCCGGTCGATGACGAGGCCGGCCAGCTCGCCTTCCGGCGTGAAGAGGAACTCGCCTGCGCCGATCGGGGTGCCCTCGGGAACGGCCCAGAGAGGTACAGGCACGTCCGGGACATCGAGCGGCACGAGGGCGCTCACCAGCACCGGCCGCAGCGCCAGCGTGGCGCCAGCCGCGTCGGGCACCACGAAGAGCCGAGGCTGCCGCAGACGGGTGGGCGGCCAGAGGGCCGGGGGCGCTCCAGGTCCCGGTGGATCCACCCGCAGGGCGCCGAGCTGCAGCACGGGGTCCCATGCGAGGAGGTCCTGGTGCACGGCCCGGTCGCCTGCCGCGATCAGGCCGACCGCCACGGCTTCCTGGACGATCAGGACGGGACGTCGCCGCGGGCCCGGAACCACGTCGGCCGGGCCGGGCGAGGGCAGTGCCAGCCACGGCAGGATCCTGGGCTGCGCGGTCACGACCTCTTCCGCCAGCGTGTCCAGCCTGCCGCTGCGGCCGAGCTGCTCGAGCACGGGCACGACCGGGTTGGCCGAGGGTGGGCGATCGGGGAACCGGAAGCGGGCGAGCAGCCAGAGCGCCGCCAGCGCGATGAAGGCGGTCGCCAGCAGGAGTCGCGTCTCGCGGGAGATCACGGGGCGGCGGTGGAGGCGGGGTTCGTCGAGCATCGAGGGCGCAGCGGATACAGTCGTTTGTACAACACCCGTTGCCGTGGCGCCCGTCCGGTACGCTACCGTCGTGATCGGCCGAGGGTCGCCTCCGCGGGTTCCGCGGCGCGGCGGGGTCCCTGCAGGCAGACCGGTACGCATGAGCAACTCGACGGACGGGGCGCCAGCGGGCGCTGTTGCGCGTCTGCCTGACGGACGTCAGTCGACGAGACGGGCCACGGTCATTGACGTCGCCCGCGTCATCGCGACGCTGGCGATGGTCCAGAACCACACCATCGATGCGCTGCTCGCCACCGAACTGCGCGTGGGGCCCGTGTTCGACGGGTGGACATTCATCCGGGGCCTGACGCCCAGCACGTTCCTGATGCTCGCCGGTTGTGCGTTCGTGCTGGCCACGCCGCGGGATGCGGTGGCGCCAGGCACCACCTGGCGGCGGCTGCGCCGCTTCGGCTTCTTCCTGCTGCTGGGCTACGCGCTGCACATTCCGGTCGAGAGCGTCTCGCAGGTGCCGTCGATGTCCGCCGAGGCGTGGCAGCAGTTCCTCATGGCGGACGTGCTCCAGTGCATCGCGCTGAGCCTGGCCGCCCTGCAGGGCATCGCACTCGTGGCCCGCTCGCGGGGCGCGTTCCTCACCGTGGCTGCAGGTGCCTGCCTGGCGGTCCTCGCCCTCACGCCGGTGACGTGGCAGGCGGATACCGGGGCCGTGCCGCCCGTCGTGCGAGCCTACCTGTCGGAGGGCACGGGCTCGCTGTTCCCCCTGTTTCCGTGGATGGCGTACGTCCTGTTCGGCGGGGTGATGGGCGAGCTGTACACCGGCTGGAGGCGGGGAGGCCCCGCGGTGGAGGCGCGATCCTGGCTGCTCTGGGGCGCCGGGTTCGCGGCCCTGGCGCTGGCGGCCTCCCGGCTTCCGCTGCATCCCTTCGGTCCGGCCGCGTGGCAGACGATCAGCCCCACGTTGTTCCTGATCCGCGTCGGCCTCGTGATGACACTGCTCGCGGCGCTCACGTACCTGCTGCGGCACCACCGGTCGATGTCGCCAGTCCTGGCCGCGATCTCGAGGGAATCGCTCCTGGTCTACGCCGCCCACCTGTGCGTGGTGTACGGGTCCCCGTGGAACGCCGGATTGCGGCAGACGTTCGGGGCGTCGCTCGCCCTGCCGGCCGTGCTGGGCATCGTGGCGGCGCTGCTGGCAGGTTCCGTGCTGCTGGCCTGCTACTGGCGGGAATGCAAGGTCCGGCGGCCGACCGCGGCGCGCGCGATTCGGGTGGGCCTGGCGGTTGTGCTGGCCGCCCGCCTCATCTGATCCGGATCGTGCCCCCCGATGCTCGCAGGGTGGCCGGTGGCCTTCGTGGCATTCGTCAGTGCAGCCAGACGGACACGGCGATTGCAATCAGCGATGCCAGCGCGAACATCACGGTGAGGCCGACGCCGGCTCTGTACGGATCGCGGTTCCGGTGGAGGCCGAGGTCCCCGCGCTGTGCCAGCCACAGCGCGAGCTGTGTGCTCGCAGCCGCAAGCGCGCGGCCGGTGGCGGCTGCCCGCTGGACGGCGCTGCCGGTCAGTGCCGGGACCAGCCGCCGGTAGAGGGCGTCGGTGTCGAGGGAGACGGTCGGCTCGCCGGCCAGCTTCGGGAGCAGCCACCAGAACGCCACGCCCGTGCCAAGCAGCAGCTGCACGGTTCTCACCACGTGGTCCACGGAGTACGGGTGGTACTCGAAGCCCGGGAAGGGCAGCCGGGCGTACAGCCAGTCGGGATAGACACCGAGACTGACGCAGAGCGCGGCCGCCAGCCCCATGGCTGCCGTCATATTCCACGGGAGCGCCGCCGGCCGGACGCCGCGGTTCGGCCCGAAGAAGGTGAACCAGGGGAGCTTGAGCCCCGTGTGCAGGAAGGTGCCCACGCTGGCGAGCGTGAGGAGCAGCTCGGCCGCGGGCCAGCCACCGTCCGCGGCGGCCGACACGATGACCGACTTGCTGATGAAGCCGTTGAACAGCGGGAATCCCGAGATGGAGAACGCACCGATCATGTACAGGCCGGTGACCGCCGGCATCCGTGAGGCGATGCCGCCCAGCTCGGTCAGACGGCTTCGGCCGGTTGCCGCGAGCACCGCACCGGCACCCATCAGCAGCAGCGCCTTGTACAGGATGTGGCAGAAGGCGTGCGCCGCCGCGCCGTTCAGTGACAGATCGGTGCCCATGCCCGCGGCCGCCACCATGTAGCCGACCTGACTGATGATGTGGTACGCGAGCAGGCGGCGGATGTCGTTCTCCAGCACGGCGTAGACGACGCCGTAGAGCGCCATCACGACGCCGGCCCACAGCAGCAGATCCGAGCCGGGGAACGCGCGCAGGAGCAGGTACACGGCGGTCTTGGTGGTGAAGGCGCTCAGGAAGACCGTGCCGGTCACCGACGCCTCCGGGTACGCATCGGTCAGCCACGCGTGGAGCGGCGGAATGGCGGCGTTCACCGCAACGCCCGCCAGCATCAGCGCGGCCGGTACGGACCACCCGGCCTGCCACGTCGCGGCCCAGTCAGGGAAGGCGGCGCTGCCGCCACCCGCCAGGTGCAGGAGGATGCCGGAGAGGAGCAGCGCCCCTCCCGCCAGGTGCACGAGCAGGTAGCGGAACCCGGCCTGACCGGCGCGCGCCCCTGGCCCGCTCCAGACGACGAAGACCGACGTCGCGGTCATCAGCTCCCAGAACAGGAACGCCGCGAACCAGTCGCCTGCCAGCGTGACGCCGATCGCGCCGCCGGCATACCCGAGGACGGCGGCCGGCTCCCCGGCACGCCGGAGGTGGAGCGCAAAGACGGCGCCGATGACGGTGATGACGGCGAAGATCAGCGCGAAGAGGCGTGACAGCGGATCGACGCGGAGGAGCTCCACCGGGTAGCCGGCCACCTCGCGGGTCCAGAGCACGCCGGTGGCATCGGGCAGGGCGGCGACGAGCGCGAGGGCGGCGAGGGCTCCGCCGACGAACGCGAACGGGCGCGCCGGTCGCGGCAGCAGGCCGAGGATGGCCGCCGTGCCGAACAGCACGAAGCTGGGATGCGCCATCATGGCGTCCGATCCCAGTAGTCGTCGGGGCGCTGCAGCCAAGCCTTGCCGATCGCCTTCGACACCACGATGATGGCGAGGCAGCCGGCCGCGCCCCAGAGGAGGTCGAAACCGGGGACCGAGTGCCAGGGGAATACCGCGTGGGACGTGTCGTGCAGGCCGATCTCCGCGGCGACGCTCGCGACGGCCGTCCCGCCGATCGCCGTCCACCAGCGCCGGCTCATGGGGCCGCCCCCGGGCTGGCGGTCACGCTCTCGGCCGCCATCCACGCGAGCTGGTACAGCTGCAGGCCGGCATCGGGAACGACGCCCAGGACGAACGCCGCCGCCGCGGTCAGCGCCAGCGGCACGGTCAGCGCCGCGCCGCCGTCCTGCCACCTGACCGGGCGGTCGTCGCCGAAGAACGCCGCCTGGACGATCGGCAGGAAGTAGGCGGCGTTGAGCAGGCCGCTGAGCACCAGCACGCCGACGTAGACAGGGGAGCCCGCGCTCAGGGCGCCGAGGCCGAGGTTCCACTTGCTCACGAACCCGGCGAGGAGCGGCACGCCGGCCAGGCCCATCGAGCAGAGGGCGAAAGCGCCCATGGTGATCGGCATCCGGCGGCCGATGCCCCGCAGGTCGGCGATCTGGTCGATGTGCGTCCGCGCGTAGATCGCCCCGGCGCAGAAGAACAGCGTGATCTTCATGACCGCGTGCGCGGCGATGTGGAAGACGGCACCGGCCACGGCCGCGGCCGAGCCGAGCGCGGCGCCCAGCACGATGTAGGACAGCTGGCCCACGGTGGAGTAGGCGAGCCGGCGCTTGAGATGGCCCTCACCCAGCGCGCGCACCGACGCCACGATGATCGTGACGCCGGCGACCAGCGCGAGCACCCGGCCGACCCCGAGGTCCCGCACGAGGTCCACGCCGAACACCCAGCCGATGATCCGGACGCATCCGAACACGCCGGCCTTCACCACCGCGACGGCGTGCAGCAGCGCGCTCACCGGTGTGGGAGCGACCATCGCCGCCGGCAGCCAGCCGTGCAGCGGCATGAGGCCGGCCTTGACCCCGACGCCCGCAATGAAGAGCAGGAACAGCAGGACCAGCACACCCGGGTCGGCGCCGCCGGCCAGGAAGCCGCCAGGCCGGAACGACGCTCCGGGGGCCAGCACCGCGGTCCAGACGACGGCCAGCAGGAGCAGCTGCCCCGCGCCCAGCGTGTACACGAGATACCGTCGGCCGGCCGCCAGGGCCTCGTCGGTGCGGAAGTGCACCACCAGGGGGTAGGTGGCGATGGTCAGGACCTCGTAGAAGAGGAAGAAGGTGAGCAGGTTCGCGGAGAAGGCCAGGCCGATCGTCGCCGACAGGCAGACGGCGAAGCTCGCGAAGTACGCGGTTTGGTGTCCGTAGCCGCCGGCCCGCATGTAGCCGATCGAGAAGACCGACGTGAGCAGCCACAGGGCCGACGCCACGAGCGCGAACACCAGGCCGAAGGCGTCCGCACGCAGGTGCAGCGCGAATCCAGGCGCCAGCGCGAGCGGTGACGTCTCGACGGTGGCGCCCGCCAGCACATGCGGCACGAGGGAGACGACGAGGCCGAGCTTCAGGATCGCGGCGACGAAGGTCCAGGTCTCCCGAAGCCGCGGGCGCCGGCCGGACAGCCCGATCAGG
>Ga0194132_10009034_pt1 | contig 13974 bp, 17 predicted proteins | sample TA2KigOf80mmetaG_FD_148612 | JGI IMG/M metagenome (GOLD analysis project Ga0194132, IMG submission 148612) | Freshwater microbial communities from Lake Tanganyika, Tanzania - TA2015054 Kigoma Offshore 80m | ecosystem: Environmental > Aquatic > Freshwater > Lake | place: Tanzania: Lake... | reverse complement strand
CGCTCGGGCGTGCCTATGTCGCCTGTATAGCGAAGCGTTCCGAACGGCCCTTGCTCGCCGATCTGGTTGACAAGGGCGGATTCGCGCACCGCCTCCTTGTTGGCCGCGCCCTGCGCGGCTGCCGTCGCGCCCGGATCAGGCGCGGGCGGCGGCGACGGACTTCTTTTGCCCATGGCCGTAATCACCGTATCTATGGTTGAACTCACGCCGAAGCATGGAGCAAATGACCGCGTGCGAGTTGTGTCCGAACTGGTGCCGCAACACCGCCTCTTGCTTCATGCCGATGCCTTTATTGAACCGAATCGCCCGCTCGTTCGCGTGCGGGATCGCGACCCATACCTTGTTGGCGCCCCATTCGAAAAACGGTATCGCGAACAGCGCCCTTATGATACCGCGCGTCGCCCAAAGCGGAGAGGCGGCCGCCATGCTCGCCTGCGCCGTCAGGGCGGCCGGCTGCCAATCATGAAAGATGACGACCGCATAGAGCCGCGCCGAGGCCGAGAGGCCGGACGCAACCCCCACCGCCAATGACGGCCCGAACGACTTGCCGACGCCAACGTGTGGTATGCGGCTGGCAACCCACTCGACAGCGGCGTTTTGGTCGCAATCGCGCACGAGAACGGGCATCAGACAAAGTGTCCAACCTCATAGAGGTAATCGACGGCGATGATGCTCGCGCGCGTCGTTTGGGTTGACACGCGCGACCGCAGGCTGGCGGCGCGCCCTATGCCGGATACTCCGTCCCACTCGGCGTTGACCTCGTCGCCGCCCCACACGCCGCTGTCCCAAGTCGCCGAATCCCAAACGCCGCCGCTGACGTCGCCCGCCGAAACGAAAGAGGCGACCGTATCGATCTTGTAATCGATGTTGAGGTCGTGCGCGATGGCGACAATGCCATCCACCTCAAGAATGGGTCGGCAAAGCGCGAACAGCTTGATGTGCGACGGGTCGCGAAAATCGGTAAACGCCGGCACGACATCGGCGGCGATCGACGTGCCGTTGTCGCTCGTCCCCCTGTCCGCGATGTAAACCTTGCCGTCAGTACCGCCGAAGTAGGCCACGCCATTCAGCAGACCCCAGCACCGGGCGTTCATGCCGGTGAAGCGGCACGGCGCGCGCGTTATCGTGTTGAATACGTACTGATGAAGCGTCGCCGCTGATGTTGGGATGTTAACCAGAAGCCACTGCCCGGCCGGGTATATGAATGGCTGCCAACCGAAGTTGGCGCCGTAGGCGACGACCGCGTCGGCGAATTGCTTGTCGATCTGTTGGGAGACGGCGATTTGCGGTTGCTGGCTCTTGTCCGTTTGCAGCGCGGACATCGGCAGGAAACCCGTCTCGGTAATGATTAGGAGATCGCCGGCCGCCTCGATCAGGCACCGGCGCCCGATGGGCTTTCCGATCCGGTAGTTGCCGACTAGGGACCACGTTGACGCAGACGCGGGGTCAATTCCGGCATAGACGATGGCCTCGCCCTCCGACGTGACGAATACGGCATAATCCTCCGGTCCGGCACCGCCGTCGCGCGTCCAGGTTCCCATCGCCATGACGTAGCCGCCGAGGTGAGCGACGCCTTCAAGAAAGAACTGGGCGAAAGCGCCGCCAATGGCGCGCGCGCCGCCGTACCAGAACGACAACGAGTTGATCTCGCCGACGAATAGGCGTTCCTTGAACGCATTGCACCAAATGAGGTTGGCGACCGTCGGTCCGGTGATTGTCGTGTTCGCCCAAGCCGCGCCATTGTACGTGCGCGGCGTATCGGCGCCGTTGCACATGAACAAGTATTGCGTGCCCGACGAGCCGAAGTTCAGGTGTTGCCACCGGTTGTTGGCGAGGCCGCTGAGTGCCGCCGCACCGACGGCGCCGGCGGAGGTCACGTCGTAAATCTTGCTGTCGGCGGCCGCAAACATCTTGTTCGACGCAAGGCCGTTGTAGATGAGAAGCGAATCGACGTTTCCCGTCATCCCCGTGGCATGAGACGAATAGCCGCGCCGCGTGGTGATCTTCGACGTGCCCGGGAACCAATTGTCCATGACGACCGCGTCCGTTATGGGCATGTCGGCGATCGCATCGCGCGTGTTCCAGCCGCCGACGGGCGCCGACACCCGGCGCGAGCGCTCGATGACTGGTTGTGCCTGTACGGCCGGGCGTTGCAAAAGCATCAAAGCATCCAATCGCCTTCAGGGACGATGAAGCCGCGCCTGACCTCTCCAAAGTCCGCGTCGCCGTCCATGCTCAAAGTGCGTCGCGGCCCATCGTTCATGAGACGCTGCCGCACCTCGGCTTCATACTTGGAATAGTCGGCCTGCCAGGTCGCAAAGCCGCGCGACTGCTTGTAGCGCCAAATGATGCCGAGCCTAATGAGCTCCTCGGGAAGCACGCCAACGTCGGAATCGGTCAGCCAGTCCGATTGCGCGGTGCCGCCGGAGGATTGGCAAAACGTGTTCTTGACGTAGCCGAATGCAAACGTGTCGCCGGCGGACGGCACGGGATTCAACAGGATCGCGTCGGCGCGCTGGGTAAAACTGTCCGTCGCCGGCGAGGTCGTCCATCCCTTGGTCTGCTGCCATTCCTGCGGCGTCAGCGGGCCGACGAATGGCCTATGCCGCGAGCGGTTCCAGAACGTGCCCGGTATGAAGTGCGAGAAGTCAGACGGAAGGATGCTTGTTTGGGTCTCGGTCGCCACGCTGGTAAAAGTACGCTCGGCGCCAAGCAATTGATGCCAGCCGCGCCGGAGAAGCGAACGTGCCTCCTCGCGCGCCAGGAGCAGAAGCCGGCGCGCGTCTACCGACGTTTGCCCGACGATCGCGGATGGATGGGCAATGCCGATCTCGGTCGCGGCGTCCTGGCACAAGGAAAGAAGCGTCATCCGGCGGCTCCTTTTGCCGCATCTTGCGGCTTCGCGCGCGTCGGACGATCTGTCGATAGCGCGACGACGGCCTTCTTGAGCTCGGAAATTTCCTGAGCCATCGTCTCAATCGTCCGATCCTTCTCCACCATCGCCTTGGCGACCACGGCCTCGCCTTCGCGCGCCAACAGAAATGCACGGGCGTTCTCCCGCAAGCCGCGCCACCCCATGCCGACGCGCTCGCCGTCGGCGTCCGTGGTCGCGGCCAAGTCCTCGACCGTCTTGATGTGCAGCATGCGCAGGCGCTCGGCCATGGAGCGGTTGACGCCCGGCCAGGCGGACAGCGGCGTCCCGTTCAAGGGTTCCTCCTGTCCTTTCTTCCAGGCTTCGTAAGCCGGCCGAATCAGCTGGTAGACCGCCGGGCTTGAGCGTTCGAGTCGGTGCATCTTCTCGCGGGTTGTCGATCCGTTCGACCCCTTCTTGACGTATTCGACCCAATCGACGGCGCGCATTTGCGGGTCGGACGGCGCGCGCTTGCCGGACGGGGATAAGACCTCCTCGTAAATCGTCTCGAATGAGAGCACGGCGATGTGCGGCGTAGTCGATTCGCGCGCTTCGGTGTCAGTGGCCATTGGCAATCACTCCGTTGGGCTTGGCCGCCGACAATTCGGCCGCCACCTTGCAGTAGTGCTGTAGAAACCCGTCTCCGTGCAGGCGAAGATCAATTCGCTCGTCGGTATCGTCCAGCGGAGGCTCGCCGGCGGCCTTGGACGACCGCTCCAAGAGCGCCAGGTTTTCGACGAACCCGCGCGCGACGGCGATCCAAGTCGCCGAGGTGCGGAACCAACGATCGCCACAACGGACCTCGGTCTCGTCCTGCCGCGCGCCCGAATGCAGCCCGGCGTGCTGCCCGCCGGCGGCGTCGAAAGAGCAGTCCATGCCGTGGATGGACATTCGCCGATAACCCTGAGTAAACAGCACGTTGACCGCCCGGCATCCTACGGACCCGCCGCCGCAGATCATGAACCCGTCGGGGTCGATCTCGGTGAGTATCTGTAGAGATTCCTCGGTGTTGACCGGGTGCCACAAGCGCACGTCGTGGTCTTTCAGCTGCGTCACGAGGTCCGGGTGTACGGTGGACGCCAACCAGTACGAGGTTTGCGGGTTCGGGCGCCTGGTGAACGCGCATTTGTGCACGCGTGGATCGACCTCGATATGGGCGTCCGGCACGACGCCGCGCTCAACCAGCCAATCATGGGCGCCGGACACGGTGACAAGAAGGGCGCCGGTCATGGCGCGCTCGATCGGAATCGCCGTCCAGGTGTCGCGGAGCGACGGACCGTAGCAAGCGATGATCGCGCGGCGGTCGTGTCGCGGGTGTTCCGACAGGCGCGCCGATACGCGCTCGCAATTAGCGCGTGCCTGCTCAAGACGAACGTCGTCGGCGACGGCGCCGCGCACGCGGAGCTCGCCAACCGCGACAATCGGCTGAACGACGGCGGCGAGTTCGCCCTTGCCCTCGCACCATTGGACGATGCGGAACCACTTTTCCAGCGCCGCGCGCCACCACGATGGCGCCTCAACGATCAAGTGCGCGTTGCGCCCGTCGGCTAGATGCTTTATTGCCGGCCGCGTCGCGATGTTCAAAAAGACGGCCTTGCCGGCCAGCGCGGCGATATGTTTCAGGACATCATCCAGGCATTCCGGCTCGACATGCTCCAGAACGTCCGTGCAGACGACTACGTCCGCCTTCTCTGGTGCCGCGTCCTTGCCGGGGATGGCGGGGTCATACTCGCGCATCCATTCCGGCGCGCCGAGCTCGGCCCGCAATGTTCCTTGGCCGCAACCATAATCAAGCACGTTCTCCGCCGCGCATGTTTGGCGCAGGGCGCGGACGGCCTCGGCCCAGCGCGCTCCGCCGGCGCCGTAGTGGCCACGAGCGTGCAGCGCGATGTTAAGGGCGCGATAGTATTCCGTGATGAGCATGATTGTCAGGCCAAAGCGGGGCGGCTCGCACCGCCGCCCCGCACGATGGTCAATACTACAACGTCGCTGCGCGCCTCACTGTCGGATACGCCGCCACGGCCCCGACGGCGCTCACGCCGCCGGCGGACGCCGCGCTCCCGAGAACGACGCCCTGGATCATCTGCGACGTAACGGCGTCGTCTAGGACGCCGGCCGTCGCGGTGATGTAGAGCGCCACGGCCACGGCACACGACGCGGCGGCCCGGATCGTCGGGTTGCCGCGCGCCATGACCCATCCGTGATCGCCCGCCGTGAAGGCGACTTGCGCGAATCCAATCTGGTGATTGGACTTGCTCAGCGCCTCCGTGATCGGCGCGGCGTTGCCGTTCGCCTTGATCGCGACCGTGTCGTACTGCGTGATCGCGATGGACGCCAGGACAAAGACCCAGTCGTTGCCGGAATGGTCGGTGTAGCGATCGAGCTTGCTGAACGCCCGGCCGTCCGTCAACGAGCTGAGCGTCGCCGACGTAAGTGCTCCGATGAGAGATGTCATGTTGTCCTCCCTAGGCCGCGTCGATGAGAACGCCCTGGAGAGAGCGGTTCGAGCAGCACAGATTGCCCATCCAGAACAGCGGGATGGTGACGGCATCCTGGTTGACGGACATCTTCTCGTCGCTCCGGGACCAGTTCGCGTCGCGATGCACCACAAGCTCCAGATAGTCCGTGTTGATGAAGTACATCTTCTCGGCCGTCGTGCCGAAGTTGGTATTGGAGTCGAAGATGACGTCAGCCGTCACGAACTTGAGAGCCTGGAAGCCGGTCGTCGCGCGATCGTCGCTTGCATAGCGCTGCAAGTCTTGCACCGATTCCCAGTAGACCGCGAAGAAATCGTGCGATGACACGATGATGTCCGGCTTGTCGTTGCCGCGAACCAGGGAAAGCCAGATCGCATTCATGTCGCCCCTGATCGTGGACTTGGTCCACGCCCCGGAGCCCGCCATCTCGCGGAACTTGTTTTGCCAGAACGTATATGTCGAGGAGTTGATCCCGCCGACCGTGCCCGTTCCGGCGTTCTGGATGATGTGCGCCAGCCCACCCATTTGGTTGGCGAGCGCTCCGTCGGAGTAGATGTCAACGCTCGTCTTGTTCGCAGCGGTGCGAAAGGCGTTCTTGACGCGCGCCTCCGCGAGATCGATGAGCTGATTGCGCCCGCTGTTCATGCGCAACTCGCGTCCGGACGCCGTGATGTGCACCGCCGCCTGGACCCAGTCGAACTTGGCCGCCGACATAACCTCGGAGGCGTCGATGTTCAGCGCGTCGTAGCCGGAATAGCGCTGATATGTTGCGTTCTCGGCATAGTCGAGCGGCTTCACGATCTCATAGCCGCCGTCCTTGATGCTGATTCGTCCTTTCCGCTTGAGACGGTTGTAGAGGGCGTTGTGCGTGCTCACGTTGTCGGCCACAATTGTCGTGTGGTCGCGCAACGTCGTCGTCACCATTTCGGTGAACGTGCTGTTTGCCGATGGCATTGGATATCACCTTTCAGGCGGTTTGCGCCCGTTGGTAGCCGCGTTCGAGACTGTCGCGCAGCGTCTGTCCCGGCTGGGACGTCGCGCCGGCCTTGCTCGTGACGTTGGTCTCGGCGATCCGTCTGGCCTCTGACGCGCGGGTCTTCGCTTCCGCGAGTCGCTTGGCCTCCGCCGCCTGCTTTTCCGCTTCGAGCACGCGCGCGCGCGTCGTCGGATTGGCGTAGACGGCCATGTCATACGCTTGGGCGAAATCAGCCGCCCTGCCGTTCTTCAAGAGGAGGCCGATGTCATTCGCCACCTCGTCAAAATGCGGCCGGAGCGGGTTGCCGTTGGCGTCCTTTTCATCGGCGAAGGCGTTGATCGCCGATTGGATCGCGTCGAGACGCGTCTGTTGCGAGGCGCGGTCGAACGCTTCGAGCCGGGCCTTGACTTGCGACAGCTCCCTGCGTGTTTCGGCTACATACGGGTCAAGTTCCGCGATGTTTTCAGACGGTTTGGCCAACTGTCCAAGGTCGATGCCCCACTGCTCCGCTGTCCTGCGGATCAAGTCGAGCTTTTGCTGCGGGCTCCCGACCCGGAGCACGTAGGCAGCCGGAAGCAGCGCCTCGACCACCTGAGCGGGTGTCGCCCGCTCGGCGCGAATCATTGCCTCGTATGGTGCCAGCGCGCGACCGATATCGTCCGCGAGCTTCGCCTTTTCGCCAAGCTGGCCGTGGAGATCGTCGATGCCCTTGCGCATCTCGGATTCCCGTTGCGCGATGTAGGCGCGCAAACCGGGGTCCGCCTTGCGAAAGAGATCGTGCTTTTCCGCCGCCCACGACTTCGGAATGTCAATTTCCGCCGTCGCCGGCTTCGCGGGGTCCGGGGTGTCAGCCGCCGGGGTGAGTTCTGTCTTGTCCTGGTCCGCCGCCGGCGCCGCGCTCTTGGCAAAGCGCCCGTCCGGCCCGCGCGCGGGTGCGTCCGAGGCCGTCTTTGGAGCGGCCTCTTCGGCAGGCGCGGCGGGCGGCGGCGATTCTGGCGCATCCGCCGGAACGGCCGGCGGCGGTTCGGTGTTCATGCGGTCCCATACCGCGCCCATGGTATCGGTCATGCTGGGTCCGGTTTCGGCGTCATCGGCCATTGCGGAGCTCCCTCTGGAGATGGGTCAATTGCGGATCGGGATCGTAGGTTGTCGGCCGGGCCGGCCTGTCATCGGCGAGCGGGAGCCCGTGCTTCCGAGCAAATCGTTCATTGTGGTATTCGGCCTTGAACTCGGTCGGATCGACCTCGCGGCAGTGGCCGCGCTTCAAGTCCTCGCGGCGCGCCGCCCGCCCTTCAATCCATCCGGTGCCGAGCGGCGATCGGTAGCCCGGCAGGTCGCGCCATATATGCACGCCGCCCTTGGGCGCGGCCCTATGTTTTTCGACCAGCTTGCCGTTGCGCAGCACGTAAGTCGTCATGTCACGGTCCGCTCAGTAGCATGAGAAGCGTCGTCTCGTCGTCGTCCAGCATGCGCTCATATATCTCAAGCAGGGCTTCGGCGGCCCTGAGATCGCGCGCCAATGCCGCAAAGTCTATCGCCGCCGCCGGAGGCAGCGCCATATCCGAGCCGGTCTTGACGTGCGGCGCCACGGCCGCCTGCAATTCTTTGACGGCGACCGGCGGCGATTCGGCCTCGCGCGCCTCGCCAATGATTTCAGCGTAGGCGCGTTCGAGCTCTCGCCGCAGGTCGAGTTCGTCATCGCGGGACCATTCGAGTCCCTTGCGGCGGAGCTCGCCACGGCGATACGGGAGCCATCCGCCACGCAGCGCCGTCGCCTCGGTCCCGCCGCCCGTGGTGCTGAGCGGTGCCGGCACGGTCAGGACGTCAACGTCGCCGATGTTGTTCGTCCCCGCCGCGAGGCCGCCGACCTGTACGACGCGCAGCGCCCCGGAGCCGTTTATGCTGAACGGGATATAATCGCCGTCCGCCGCATGCGGGGTGCCGGAATCCTGGCGGACGCCGAGGACGAAAACGCCGGTATCGCCCGAAGTATGAACGGCGTCCTCGTCCTTGCCGAGCGCCGTCGCTCCGCTTCCGGGCAGGACGCGCGTCACATCTACATCGAGGCCGTTGGTCGCATCGCCGCCGACGAGCGCGGCCGACGTCGCCCTGATCTGTACGGGAAACGGGTTCGCGGTTGATACATCGCCGTCGTTCACGCCATCGGCGCCATGCACAAGCTTCGTCCGAGGATAATGGACGCCGGTAATGTCATCGGCCGCAAATGTCGCGCCACCTACTCCGGGGTCCGCTACAACGTTGTCGGCCATCTACCGTACTCCCAACAGAGTCTGGAAATTCGTCGTGCGGCCAGCCACGACCGCCGCCGCCTTGAACGGCGATGCCGACGCGACGGGAATGAGATGCGCATATTCAGCCCATGTCGCGCGGGCGAGCGCGTCCGCAGCGGTAAACCGACGCGCGAAGAACCGCACATAGACGAGCCGCCCGTCGAACTTGAAATCGCCGGTGCCGCCGACGTCGTCTGCCGTGCCGTAGGCAGTCCAAGTGACAGCGCCCATTATGCCCTCGCATCCTTGACGTGCCCGACCTTGACGAAGCCGATCTTGAGCTCAACGCCGCGGCTCACGGTCTGGTTCACGATGTTGCCGATGTTGGTCCGCGTCTGAGTGCCGGCGCCGAAGGCGTCCAGCATGACGGCGCGCGCGTTCGTGCCGGTGCGCACGTCGATGGCGCCACCGAGCGAGAGAACGAGCTTGACGTTGTCCTTCTTGTCGGCGGCGAGTGCATTGTATTCGGAGGCGACTGGGGCGTTGAACATCTCCGCGCCGCTCAGGCTTTCGCGCTCGACCGTTCGGTTCGCCGTGTTCAAGCTCGATGCGGCTTGCGTGTCTGTCATGCCGGCGTAACCGCGCGCCAGCGGGTCGGTGAGTAGCTCGGTGCGAAGGACGGTTGACATGCGTCACCTCCAGAACGAGTCAAGCATCGCGAGAGTGCCGGCGGCGGCTATAAGCACAGCCGTCCCGACGATGAACGATTTGACGGCGGCCACGAAGAACAACATCACATCACCAGCTGTGTCGAGCGCGCGACCGCCGGGTTGGTATGCTCCAGCGCGCGCAGTGTCTCGTGTATGATCGTCATCGGCATTACCCGTTCGCGGCCGAACTTGTCCGGCACGCGCAACTCCTTCAGCGCCCAAAGCTGGCGCGGGGTGCCGGTTATGGAGGCCGACTCGCAGCCGATCAGGTTGAACCAGATCGTGATAGCGTCATCGGCGCCCATCACACCACCACCCAGCTCGGGCGCGCAGACGAACGAGATCGGTCACATGTTGGCCGCCTGGGACACGTGCCCAGGCGCTGCTACGACGACCGGCACGAGCTCGAGGGCGCGGGCGCGCACGACATCGCCGTAGTCGGCGATTGGATCGCCCGGCTTCCAGTCGAGCGGTACTGCGACGCACATCGCGACCGGCACGATCACGCGATCGCCGGATGAGCCGGTGTTGAGGGGGAGAAAGTTCACCGAGGCGAGCGGGAACGAGACGATCACGGTGAACGCGGGCGCCCCCATGAACGTCCAGTGCTCGGGGCGCAGGATGTAGCGTGTGATCGCCCCGCGCGCCGCCATCGCGATGAGCGCATCGGCGATTGATGGGCGCACGCGGATATTGCCGAGCGGTTGACGCTTGGTAGCCATGTGAGCCTCCTTCGTTTCATATCCGAGCGGCAGTAAACCGCCATCGGTCGTCGTCATTCAGATTGATCCGTTGTCTGTGTGCGAACCTGCTCAGCATCACGCCACCAACCGGACGCCGGAAGCGCGCCCGTCCGGTCCGCGAACGATCTCGCGCGGTGCCTTCATCGTATCCGCGAGAGCGGTGAACGCCTCGGCGATCGATTGCTGCGTCGCCGCGTTCGACTCCATCATGAGCTTGAATCCCTCTTGGAGCGTCTGCGCCAGCGCGGTCACCGCAGCCTGCGCGTCCATTTGCGGCTTCGCGCGCTCCATCGCGGCCTCGCGCGCCTCGCCGCGCGCGTCCTGCCCGTCAAGGATTTTCGACGCCTCCAGCGCGAGCTTCACGCTCGCCTCGCGCTCGCGAAGCGACAATTCGCGTTCCTTCAAGGCGATCTCACGCGCTTTCAGTTCCGCGTCGGACTGCGCCTTGGCGGCGTCGCCCTTCAAGCGCTCGCCTTCCAGGACCGTCTTCGCCTGCGCCTGCTCGGCGTCGATATCGAGCCGCCGCATCTCGACCGAGGTTTTCGCCTCCGTCTCCGCCGCGCGCGCCGTTGTTTCGGCTTGCAGCTTCGCTTGCTCCGCCGCGCCCGGATCGGGACGTGGTTGAGCGGCCGCGTCCGCGCCGGATTGTGAGAGGCGATCGAGAGCGTCTTCCGCCTGTTTCCCGAGCTTGAACTGCCGCGAGAAGCCCGAAAGCAAGTCCGCCGCCACGTCCATCGGCACCACGCCGGCCTGTACGGCGGGCCCGATCGCCGTGATGTATGCGCCGAGGCCTTGGACAAAGTCGCCCATCGTCTGTTGCGCCCGCGACGTATCCGCCTGGATTGTCGAATCCGTTTCAATGTCGATACGGTAGGCGCGCACAACGTCGTCGCGCAAGAACGCGAGCAACTTCTCGTCAACCGCGATGCCTGTCATGATGGAAAGCTGTTCCATCGAAAAATGATTGGCGATGATTTCGGCCTTGAGCCGGAAGATGTCGCGACAGAACCGCTGCACCTCCGTCTGCCGATCCTGAACGCGCAAGCTGCCCCATTGCGCCTTGATGCGCTGCGCCCCCAGCGTCTCTTGCGGGTTCGTTACCCCGCGCAATATGTCGGCGATCCCCGTGATCTCATAGATCGCGCGCTTGATCTGCTCGCGCGCCTCGTAAAGCTTTTCGACGACGAGGATCGCCTGGTCGATCGGCATCAGCCAGATCGCGCGATCAAGGCCGCCATCGACGCTGAACTGCTGCAGTTCGTCGCCGGGGATGAGTGTGCCGTCGCGCGCCGTCTCAAGCCGCGTCAAAACGGAAGCCAGCCGCGCATCGGCAACACCGCGCCATTTCAAAACTGACAGAAGGCCGTTGATGCGCTGCGTTATGCGTTCGAGCTCGTCCGCCTGATCGCGATAGACGTAGTATTCCTCAAGCGGCACGAGCGAATCTATGCCGTCTATCGCGTAGATCGGGCGCGGGATCGGGAAGAACTGCTCCAGCCGCAGCACGTCGTCATCGTCGCGGATTGGCGCGTGCGGCCAGCCGCGCGACAGAAACAGCACGCGCCGGCGTTCCTTGTCCCATACCTCCCATACCTCAGCGCGCTTGAATATGTCCGGCGTGGCGGAGTGCCCTTCGCGCTGTTCCGTGCCGTCGATGCCCATGTCGAGAGGAATCTTCTCGCCGATGTCCGGATTGAGCTGTCGCAACTGATCGCGCGTGAGCGTATGACGAAACGCGATCCATGGCACATCCTGCCACCGCTGCGCCGGGCCGTGCCGGAAGTCCGCCCATGGCACTGGCTCGCATTCGACCGACTGGTATGCAATCTGATCGTCCTTGACGATCGGCGCGTAACGAACGCGCGCAACGCCGCGCCCGGGCAAAAGAACATGCTTGACGCACGCCTTTATCGTGCGGTCGAAGTCGTAGGCATCGACGGAAAAGCTGAGCGCCCGCTCAAGCACCTGCGCTCCGAGCTTGGCCAACGGGTCGTTGTCGCGGAATCGGCGACGGACGTCCGGTGACGGCGTTGAGTTGTAGAGCGACGGCGCCAACGTTTCGACGTTCGAGTACAGGATCGGAAACGCGCGGCCCTTGCGCTGCTTCGCCTCCGAGTAGATGTCGATCGCGTTTTGCGCGCGTTCGCGCCACTTGCGCTCCTCCTTGCTCGCGAGATCGATCGCCTCAAGCCACAACCGGACGAGGCCGGATGAACCCTCGCCGGCATCGGCGCGCGTCTCGAACGTTCCGGATTGAGCCGCCGCGTCAACGATCATCGCTTATCGGCCGCGCAGAATAGGCGTGAACCCGACGATGGTCGGACCGGCCGCCGAGCCGATCGCGGCGACGCCGGTGATCGCCGAGTTGACGCCGACAATCACCGTGCCGAGCGGCGGCAAGATCAAGTCGGTCGTTATCACGGCGGTCTGCGCTCCGACGCCGAATCGGACGGCGACATACAGCGTCGCGGATGTGTTGACGATGTACATCTCATCACAGCCGGTGCAATCAACCGTCCCGCCGACGGATGATCCGGTCGCTGATACGACGATGCTGCCGCCGGGCAGGATGCCGATAGCTTTCATGGTTCTTGCTCCTCGTCGCCAATTCGGCGGCGACGCTGCCGTTCGATGATCTCTCGGATGGATAGGTTCGATCGCATCCCGCCCGTCGCGGTTGCGGCGTAGTCGTACACCGGCGGCGCCGGCGCGACGACGGTCCGCACGAACGGCCGCGACATCGCCGCATAGCGCGTCTCGTCAGCCGCGTGATCCTCGCCCGTCGTATCGACGTCCTCTGGCCGCGCGACATCGTGCTGCACGGCCGGCAGCGTGCGGATCGTGTCCACACAGGTCGAAAAGAAGTAGATCATGGGCCGGCCGTCGTCGCCGTTGAGGCGCGCGCGCAGTTGATCCCATCCCGAAAGCGCGCCGCGCCGCGCCACGCGCGTGTTATCGGCGTGGTGGAACGTGCCGATGCCCTCACGCCTGCTGCTCGTTCGCGCGGCAAGTGAGAGCGCGGTGTTTATGCGTTCGGCGATGGACGGTCCGCCGTCCGCGCGAAACGCTGACGGATCGAGCACGCCGTAAGAGATGCGCTCGGCTCCGTCGCGAAGCGCGATGCCGCGTCCCACTTCCGATGCGTCCATCTTGAGCCCTTCGTTCGGCGCGCTCGCGCCGTACCATTCGCGGTATTTGACCAGCGCGCCGCGCGGAAACGTCTGCAGCCCGCCGTCCGATACCGCATACCACCCGACGCTGAACGGGTGCGCCGAACCCCAGTCCATCGCGCGGAAGCGCAACCATTCTTCCGGCAGCGCACGCGGCGCCACGACGTGCTTCTCGGCGGAGAACTCCGGGAAGTACGCTCCCGCGATGACATTCCAGTCGCCTTCGAGCCAAGCGCGCACCAGCTCGGGCGACCCGCTCATTTGCAACGTCGTCACGTAATCGCTGCCGAGATAGGCGTTGTCCGTCACGCGCGCTGGGATGTAGACGCGCTCGCGCCTGGCCTCCGAGCCGTCGAACGGATTCGTGTACGTGGTCGCGATGATCTGCCAGCCGCGCGGTGCCGGATCGATGTAGCGCGCCTTGACCCAGCCGTGGCCCGGCCCTCCAGGGTTGCCCGTTGCGCGGAACCCGACAGGCACGCCGGCACCGGATCGCAGCGTGGCCATCAGCTTCATGACGGGCGACTGCGATGGAAAATTGCCGAGCTCCTCGACGTAGACGCGCGTGTAGCTGTGGCCTTGATAATTCTCGGCGTCTGTGTCGCGCTCCAGATACGCCATGGTCAAGCGCGCGCCGTTCTGCGCTCGCCACGTCTTGGTCTCATCGTTGAACAACCACCCGAGCGGCCCGTAGATCGCGCGCGAGCGCTCGATCGTATCTCTGAGCTGTTTCAGCGTTCGCCTCACCATAAGGCC
>Ga0194132_10009033_pt1 | contig 13976 bp, 21 predicted proteins | sample TA2KigOf80mmetaG_FD_148612 | JGI IMG/M metagenome (GOLD analysis project Ga0194132, IMG submission 148612) | Freshwater microbial communities from Lake Tanganyika, Tanzania - TA2015054 Kigoma Offshore 80m | ecosystem: Environmental > Aquatic > Freshwater > Lake | place: Tanzania: Lake... | reverse complement strand
CGGCGGGGGCGCCGCCGGCCGGATGCCGGCGCTCGACGCCGGTGCGCCGGCGCGGGGCTGCAGGTCGTCGTCGGTGTACTTGGCGTTCTCGCGGTCGGCGACCAGACCCTGCGTCAGCGCCTGACGCTCGGACGGCGTGCTGGCGCGGGTCGGGCGCGGCGGCACCGTGGCCAGATTGGGAGTCGACTGCGACTGGGCCTCGGCCATCTTGGCGTCGGAGGCACTGGGCTGCGAGGGGCTGCGCGAAGAGAGCGCACCGCTGGCTGAGCGGTACCACTCCACCGGGTTGACGGCATCCGGCACCGACGAGCAGCCGGCGAGCGCCAATACTATAAGGACCACCGGCCCCCGCGACCACACAGCCATGCCCGCGTCTCCTGCCCCTTTTCCACCCCTCAGGCGGTCGTTCAGGGGTGACCCGACCGCCGGCATCGTGTAAGAAAATAACAAGAAGCAGATCCCGTTTTAGCCGCTTCCCGGAAGGCGGTCCACCGCCCCTTGGGACCCGGACCACCGGCGCGGCAGGAGCTATGAGATGGCGGACAGCCAGGGCCCCCAGATCAAGGTCCCCGATCCGGTCGAATTCGCCAAGACCATGACCCGGATCGCCGATCGCAGCCGGCAGCTGGTGTCGGAGTTCGTCGCCAGACAGGCCGACAAGGCCGGCGAGCGCAACGACGGCAATCCCGACCCTCTCAATATCGGCTCGGCCTTCTTCGAGCTGACCACCCGGCTGATGGCCGACCCCGCCCGCCTGGTCCAGGCCCAGATCAACCTCTGGCAGGATTACATGTCGCTCTGGCAGACGGCGACGCGGCGCTTCTTCGGCGAGGCTGCGGCTCCGATCGCCGAGCCGGCGCCGGGAGACCGCCGGTTCAAGGACCAGGCTTGGCAGGAGAGCTTCGTCTTCGACTTCATCAAGCAGTCCTACCTCCTGACCGCGCGCTGGCTGCAGCAGACAGTCAAGGAGACCGAGGGACTCGATCCGAAGACGCACCAGAAGGTCGACTTCTATACGCGGCAATTCGTCGACGCGATGGCACCGTCGAACTTTCTTGTGACCAACCCCGAGGTGCTGCGCGCGACCATCGAGTCGGGCGGCGAGAACCTCGTCAAAGGCCTCGACAACCTCCTCAAGGATCTCGAGCGCGGCAAGGGCAAGCTCGCGATCAAGATGACCGACATGGAGGCGTTCGAGGTCGGCAAGAACATCGCCACCACGCCCGGCAAGGTCGTCTTTCAGAACGACCTGATGCAGCTGATCCAGTATTCGCCGACGACCGAGAAGGTGATGAAGCGGCCGCTGCTGCTGGTGCCGCCCTGGATCAACAAATTCTACATCCTCGACCTTCGCGACAAGAACTCGTTCATCCGCTGGGCCGTGAGCCAAGGCATCACGGTCTTCGTCGTCTCCTGGGTCAATCCGGACGAGACGCTCGCCCAGAAGACCTTCGAGGACTACATGTTCGAGGGTCCGCTCGCCGCGATCGACGCGATCGAGAAGGCGACCGGCGAGAAGGAGATCAACGCGATCGGCTACTGCATCGGCGGCACGCTGATGGCGGCGACGCTCTCCTACATGCAGGCGAAGAAAGACAACCGCATCGCCAGCATCACGTATTTCACGACGATGGTGGACTTCACCGAGGCGGGCGAGCTCGCGGTCTTCATCGACGAAGAGCAGCTGCAGTCGCTCGAGAGCCGCATGGAGAAGGAAGGCGGCGTGCTCGACGGCGGCGCGATGTCGACCACCTTCAACATGCTGCGCGCCAACGACCTGATCTGGTCCTTCGTCGTCAACAACTACCTGCTCGGCAAGGACCCCTTCCCGTTCGACCTGCTCTACTGGAATGCGGATTCGACGCGCATGCCGGCGGCGATGCACAGCTTCTATCTCCGCAAGATGTACCAGGAGAACAAGCTGGTGGAGCCGGGTGCGATCCGCTTCGGCAACGTTCCGATCGATCTGACCAAGATCAAGCTGCCGACCTTCATCCTGTCGACGCGCGAGGACCACATCGCGCCGTGGCGCTCGACCTTCGCCGGCACCAAGCTCTACCAGGGCCCGGTCAAGTTCGTGCTGTCGGGCTCCGGCCACATCGCCGGCGTCGTCAACCCGCCGGTGCCGGAGAAATACGCCTACTGGACCAACGACAAGAGGGCCGAGACGCCGGAAGCGTGGCTCGAAGGCGCCACGCAGCACGCCGGATCATGGTGGCCCGAATGGCGGAAGTGGCTTGAGCAGTTCTCAGGCGGCGAGGTCGACGCGCGTAAGCCCGGCGACGGCAAGCTCAAGGCCATCGAGAACGCGCCCGGCTCCTACGTGATGGTCAAGGCGCAGTGATCGCTACTTGATCGGCCGAGAATTCCGTTCAAGCCAGACGGCAAGCTCGGCTTCGCTCAGGCTGCCCGCGGCGAGATCGAGAAACACGGTTACGGCCTCGGTCTCAGGCGCGGCCAGCTTCCATCCATTTCGACGCAGGAAGAGGTATGCGGCCAAGAGCGCAGACCTCTTGTTTCCGTCAACGAACGGATGATTGCGAGCGATCCCGAAGGCGTAGGATGCCGCGAGATCAAACGCCGTCGGGGAGCCGTAGGCTGCTAGGTTCCGCGGGCGGGCAAGCGCCGACTCGAGCAGTCCTTCATCACGCAAGCCGGCACCACCGCCATGCTCAACGATCGCCTCTGTATGAAGAGAAATGATCGTCCGCTTGAGCAGCCATTCCCATGTCACTTCGCCAGCTCTCTAAGCGCATTCCGATAGGCGCGCATTCCTTCGCGGCCTGCCTCCATTTGCGCCTCGAACTCGGGATCATAGGCCGACAGCTCAATTCCATTCGGCGTCTCGGAAACGCAGAGCGTGTCGCCCTTCGCAAGATTCAGGCGCTCAAGCAGCTCCTTCGGCAGAATGACACCGACCGAGTTTCCAACCGTTGTCAGCTTGATCTTTAGCATCGGATCCTCACTGCTTGGGTTATAATTTACATTATAACACGCCAATCGTGAAGGACGTTGCAATTATCCGTCGCCGCGCTCGCGCCGGTAGGTCTGCGCGTGCCTTGTGTAGCCGTCGGTCGCCTCTTTCATGCCGGCGAGGTCCTCGGGCGTCAGGTTCCGCATGAACTTGGCCGGGCTTCCGCCCCAGAGCTCGCCCGTCTTGATGTGCTTGCGCGGCGTCAGCAGCGACTTGGCGGCGAGCATGGCGCCGCCTTCGATGGTCGTGCCTTCGAGGATCGTCGAGGTCATGCCGATGAAAGCGCCATCGCCGAGCACGAAGCCTTCGCCCACCACGGCATGCCCGATCAGGACGTCGGCGCCGATCACGGTCGGATAGCGCTTGCCGGCGACGTGGATGACGCTGCCGTCCTGGATGTTGGAGCGCGGCCCGACCGTGATCTTGTTGAGATCGCCGCGCAGCACGACGTTGAACCAGATGCTGGCCCCTGCCCCGATCTCGACATTGCCGATGATGACGGCGTTGTCGGCGATGAAGGCGTCGGGCGCGATTGTCGGCATCACGCCGCCGAAGGGAATGAGGATTCCGGAACGGCGCTGGCTCATGAAGAATGCTCCAGAAAGAAACGGGGCGCGAGACCCTTGGTCCGCGCCCCGCTGATCGACGATATGGCTTCGAGTGACTAGCGCTTCGAGAACTGGAAGCTGCGACGCGCCTTGGCGCGGCCGTACTTCTTGCGCTCGACGACGCGGCTGTCGCGCGTGAGGAACCCGCCGCGCTTCAGCACCGGGCGCAGGCCCGGCTCGAAATTGGTCAGCGCGCGGCTGATGCCGTGACGAACGGCGCCGGCCTGGCCCGAGAGCCCGCCACCCTTCACCGTGCACCACACGTCATACTGCTCCTTGCGATTGGCGATCTCGAAAGGCTGCGCCAGCAGCATGCGGAGCACGGGACGGGCGAAGTACTCCTTGATGTCGCGGTCGTTGACCGTAACGCGGCCGATGCCCGGCTTGATCCAGACGCGGGCGACCGCGTCCTTGCGGCGGCCGGTGGCGTAGGCGCGGCCCTTGCCGTCGATCTTCGGCTGCGCCGCGACGGCGGCCGCGGCCGGATCCGGCTTGAGGCCCTGGAGCTGTTCCTTGAGGCCGGTCATTATCAGGCGCTCCTCTTGTTCTTCGCGTTCATCGCGGCGACGTCGAGCCTCGCCGGCTGCTGCGCCTCGTGCGGATGGGCCGCACCGGCATAGACCTTGAGATTGCCGAGCTGGCGCCGGCCCAGCGGACCGCGATGCATCATGCGCTCGACGGCCTTGTAGATGACGCGCTCGGGGAAGCGGCCGCCGAGGCGCTGACCCATGGTCAGGCCCTTGATGCCGCCCGGATTGTTGGTGTGATAGTAGAAGACCTTGTCGGTCATCTTGCGTCCCGTCACCTTCACCTTCTCGGCGTTGATGACGATGACGTTGTCGCCCATGTCGACATGGGGCGTGTATGTGGGCAGGTGCTTGCCGCGCAGTCGCATGGCCAGGATCGAGGCCAGACGACCGAGCACGACGCCATCGGCGTCGATCAGCACCCACTTCTTGTCCTTGCGGGCTTCTGCCGGCTTGGCTGAATAGGTCTTCATCGCTCGCGCTCTTGAATGAGGACCGCGCCGCCACCCTGGCGGCCCGGCCGAACGCGCGGACTATTGCAGAATTTTCTCAGGTGTCAACGAAGAAGGCCCGAAATTCGGGCAGATCCCGAATGCGGTATTATTTTACCTCGTCAGAACTTGGTCGAGATCGAGATCGAGCCGAAATAGTCCGGCCGCCTCTGCCCCTTGAACTCCTCCGTACGCCAGACCTGCGTGTAGCTGATGCGGGTCTGGCGGATGACGAAGGCCAACCCCGCCTGCACGTCCAGCACGAAAGGCCGCTTTTCGATCGACTGCTCGCTGCCGAAGGTATTGCCGTCGAGGAACATGTCGCGCGCCACGCCGCGCGCCTCGGCACCGGCGAACAGGTACCAGGCGAAGCGGTCGAGCGGCTTGTCGAAGGATGAGGAGCCGGGCAGCGCCGGGCGGATCCGCGGCGGCCCGAAATCGACAGCAAGATCCTCGCCGATGCGGAAAGTCAGGCCGGCGCCGCCATATGTCAGGACGTTGCCGATACTGCCACTGACATGCGGCATCAGATCGATACCGTAGCCGCCGGCGGTCTCGGCGAGGAAGCGCCATTTGCGCTCGAAGACGAGCGCGAAGCCCGGCTCGTTGTCGAGCTGGTTGTGCCAGCCATGCGCCTCGGCCGAACCGATCAGGCGATGGAAGTTGTTCTGGATCTCTTCGCCGAGCGCCGCCGGACCGACGACGCCGACATCGAGCTCGACCGTGTCGAGACGCCGATCGGACTGCGATTGATAGGCGAGGCCGGCATAGAGAAAGGCGCCGTAGGGCCGATCGTTGAAATTCCGATCGGTCCGCACCTTGTCCTCGGGCGTGTAGAGGTTGTGGCCGATGGCGAAGCCCATGCGCCGGCGCGCCTGAAGGTCGATGAGCGGCACGTACCGGCCGAGCTCCCAAAGGCTCTGCGGCCCGCCGCTGTCCGGCGTCAGCCAGCCGGCGCGAATGCCGTTGGTGTAGTGCTTGTCGGAATTGCCGCCCGCCAGCGTGTCGTTCTCGATGACGAAGGTGAAGACGCCTTCGGGATCGCCCTGCTGGGCGTCGGCCGGCGCCGCGCCGAGAAGCGCCGTCGCCAGAGCGGCCGCGCTCAGCCCTCGCAGAAACACCATCGTTCTTTCCCCCAAGGCGGCAAGCAGTCGGCCTAGGGTGGCAGACCCTTCCTTTGTCGCCTCGTGAGAAAGCCGTGACCTTCCGGTGCCTATTCGGCATCGGAAGGTGCTCAGAGCCGGAAGGCCACGCTGAGCGAACCGAAGAAGTCGGGCCTGCTCTGCCCCTCGAACTCGGGCGTCCGCATGATCTGGGTATAGCTGACCCGCATGTAGGTGAAGATCAGCGCGCCACCCACCTGGAGATCCCCGACGAGCGCCTTCTTCGCCACCGAGCGGCTGTCGACGAAGGTGTTTCCGTCGAGGGTGATGTCTCGCGCGACCGCCCGTCCCTCGCCGCCGAAGAAAAGATACCAGGCGAACCGGTCGGGAGAATCGAACGCACCCGATCCCGGCAGCGCCGGCCGGATGCGAGGCGGACCGAAATCGGCCGTCAGGTTCTCGCCGATCCGGAACATCGCGCCCGCACCGGCATAGGTATAGACGTTCCCCACGCTTCCCGAGACGTGAGGGATCGCGTCGATCCCCATGTAGCGCCAAGTCGGAACGCTCTTGAGGAACTGCCACTTCCGCTCGAAGACGAGCGCGACGCCCGGCTCGTTGCGAAGCTGGTTGCTCCAGCCCTGAGCAGGGTCGACACCGATCAGCCGATGCCAGTCGTTCTGAACGCGCTCGCCCGCCGCGGCCGGTCCGACGACGCCGAGGTCGAGCTCCAGCGTGTCGAGACGGCGAACCGTCAGGCCCTCGCGCGCATCCCTTTGCGCCTTCCGGCTCGGGGTTTCCGACTGCAAGGCGAAGCCGAAGTAAAGCCAGCCGGCATAGGGGCGGTCGTTCAGGATCGCGTCCCGCCGCCGCTTGTCCTCGGGCGTGTAGATGTTGTGGCCGAGAGCGACGCCGAGCCGCTGCGACGTGCCTGCCTCGAAAAGCGGCACGCCGAGGAGCTCGGACGCCTCGCCCAGCCGCTTTTCAGCCCAATCCTCAGACGAGAGAAGCCCGATGCGAAGGCCGTTGGTGTAGTGACGATCGGTGTTGTGGCGGGCAAAGAGATCGTTCTCGATCATGGCCGTGAACACGGCGCATTTCTCGGGCTTCTTCGGGCAATCGTCGAAGGCCGCCGCCTCGAGCGCGGGAAGCACGACAAGCGCGGCGGCGCCAAGCGCTGAAATCAACGGGATCACTTTCCGCCTCCCGGAGGCAACGAGTAGGTCGAGGTCACATGGCAGACCGGATCGTCCTCGCCTTGCGAGAAGATCGTCACCTCGCCATAGGCAAGCCGGCGCCCGAGCTTAAGAAGGCGGCCTTCGGCGATCAGGTCTTTCGGCGGCGGAAGCCTGAGGAAATTGGCATTCAGATTCGTCGTTACCGCCATCTTCACGCGCCCGATCCGTGAGAGCACGATCGCGTACATCGTGTAGTCGGCAAGGCCCATCATGGTGGGACCGGAGACGGTGCCGCCCGGCCGCAGATGGGCGCGGTCCACCGGCATGCGAACGCGCGCCTCTCCCGCCACCAGATGCTCGACCCGGAAGCCCTGCTCCCAGGCGAAAGGCAGCTCCTCCTGAATGAGGGCATTGAAGTCTTCGATGGTGATCGCGGAGGGACCGGGCATCGGTCTATTCGCTCGACGACAGCTTGAGGCCGACGGTGCCGGCGATGATCAGCCCGATGCATAGCACGCGGACGAGGTCGCGGGCCTCCCCAAGCCAGAGGATGCCGAGGATCGCGACGCCGGCGGCGCCGATGCCGGTCCACACGGCATAGGCGGTGCCGATCGGCAGCGTGCGCGCCGCCATCGCCAGCAGGATCATGCTCGCGACCATCGCCGCGACGGTACCGACGCTCGGCCAGAGACGCGTGAAGCCGTCGACGTATTTCAGGCCGATCGCCCAGCCGATCTCGAGAACACCGGCGAGCGCGAGATAGACCCAGGCCATGCCTCTCCCCCATCCTTGACGCGCCAGACCCTTGGCCGGATAACACGTCCCTGAGCCTGGAAGGAAGCCTCCCTATGACCGCTCAAGCTAAAGCCGCGCCGGCCGAGCCGCTCGTGCTCACGCATCTCGCCGATGGCGTGTTGCATGTGACGATGAATCGCGGGCCGCAGCGCAATGCGCTCTCGGTCGGGCTGATGACCGCGATCGAGGAAGCGCTCGACCGGGCCGCCGCCGACGCGGCGACGCGCGTCGTCGTGATCTCGGGTGCAGGTCCCGGCTTCTGCGCCGGCCATGACCTGAAAGAGCTCCGCGCCAATCCAGGCGAGGCGCTCTACCGCCAGACCTTCGAGCAGTGCTCCCGGATGATGACCAAGGTCGTCCGCCTGCCGAAGCCGGTGATCGCGCGCATCCACGGCATCGCCACCGCTGCGGGCTGCCAGCTCGTCGCCAGCTGCGACCTCGCTATCGCCTCCGAGGCCGCGCAGTTCGCCACGCCCGGCGTCAATATCGGCCTCTTCTGCTCGACGCCGATGGTGGCACTCTCGCGTGCCGTCGGCCGCAAGGCTTCGATGGAGATGCTGCTGACCGGCGACATGGTGCCGGCCGCTCGCGCCCGCGAGCTCGGCCTGATCAATCGCGTCGTGCCGGCGGCCGATCTCGACAAGTCGGTCGCCGCCCTGGCGCAGCAGATCGTCGCCAAGTCGCCGCTGACGCTCAAGATCGGCAAGGAAGCCTTCTATCGCCAGGCCGAGATGGGCCTCGACGACGCTTATGCCTACGCCGCCGAGGTGATGACGCGGAACATGATGGCCAAGGACGCCGCGGAAGGCATCGACGCCTTCATCGAGAAGCGCCATCCGACCTGGTGCGGAGCCTGATCGCGATGACCGCCGCTCCCGTCGTCAACGAGGACCGCCACGCCAGCTACACCGACGCGCACATCAAGGGCATCCTGCGCGGCGTCAAGACCATCGCCATGGTCGGCGCCTCGACCAACTGGAACCGGCCGAGCTACTTCGCGATGAAGTACCTCCAGGACAAGGGCTACCGCGTGTTCCCGGTGAATCCGGGCGCGGCCGGGCAGACCGTCCTCGGCGAGAAGATCTTCGCCTCGCTCCGCGACATCCCCGAGAAGATCGACATGGTCGACGTGTTCCGCGCCGCCGAGCACGTGCCGCCGATCGCCGCGGATGCGGTCGCGATCGGCGCCAAGGTGCTGTGGATGCAGCTCGGCGTCCGCAACGACACGGCCGCCGAGACCGCCGAGAAGGCGGGCCTGACCGTGATCATGAACCGCTGCCCGAAGATCGAGTACGGCCGGCTCTCGGGCGAGCTCGGCTGGCACGGCTTCAACTCGGGCGTCATCACCTCCAAGCGCCGGAAGATCTGAGATGACCAGGAACAGCCGCTACGGCTTCGAGACGCTGTCGATCCATGCCGGCGCCGGCCCTGATCCGGCGACCGGCGCGCGCTCGACGCCGATCTACCAGACCACGGCCTTCGTCTTCGACGACGCCGACCACGCCGCCTCGCTCTTCAACCTGCAGACCTTCGGCTACATCTACGGCCGGCTGACCAATCCAACGACGGCGGTGCTGGAAGAACGCATCGCTTCGCTCGAGGGCGGGCGCGGCGCGACATGCACCGCTTCCGGCCATTCGGCGCAGATGCTGGCCTTCTTCCCGCTGCTGCAGCCGGGCGACGAGTTCATCTCCTCGCGCCGGCTCTACGGCGGCTCGATCACGCAGTTCACCCGCACCTTCAAGAAGTTCGGCTGGTCCGGCCTGCTCGTCGATACCGACGAGCCCGACAACGTCCGTCGCGCCATCAATCCCAAAACCAAGGCGATCTTCTGCGAGAGTCTGGCGAACCCCGGCGGCGTCATCAGCGACATCGAGGTGCTGGCCAAGATCGCGCATGAGCACGGCCTGCCGCTGATCGTCGACAACACCATGGCGACGCCTTACCTCTGCCGGCCGATCGAGTGGGGCGCCGATCTGGTGATCCATTCGACGACGAAGTTCCTCTCGGGCCACGGCAATGCCATGGGCGGCGCCGTCGTCGACTCCGGCACCTTCGACTGGGGCCAGGGCGACAAGTTCCCGTCGCTCTCGAAGCCCGAGCCGGCCTATCACGGCCTCACCTTCACCGAGACCTTCGGCGACCTCGCCTACACGATCTACGGCCATGCCGTAGGTCTGCGCGATCTCGGGCCGACCATGGCGCCGATGAATGCCTATCTCACGATCATGGGCTGCGAGACGCTGGCGCTCCGCATGCAGCGCCATATCGAGAACGCGCAGGCCGTCGCCGAATATCTCTCGCGACACCCGCAGGTAGCCTGGGTTTCGTACGCCGGCCTCAAGGGCAACAAGTATCACGCGCTCGCTCAGAAATACCTGCCGAAGGGCGCCGGATCGGTCTTCACGATCGGCATCAAGGGCGGCTACGACGCCGGCGTGAAGGTGGTCGAATCCGTCGACCTCTTCTCGCACCTCGCCAATATCGGCGACACGCGCTCGCTGATCATCCACCCGGCCTCGACCACGCATCGCCAGCTCTCGGTCGAGCAGGCGACCGCCGCCGGCGCCGGCCCCGATGTGCTGCGTCTGTCGATCGGGCTCGAGAGCATCGACGACATCCTGCGCGATCTCGATCAGGCGCTCGGCCAGGCCGCCCGCCTCGCGGCGTGACCGCGCCGAAGCTCCGCCTGCCGGTGGAGACTCAGCGGCTCATCATCCGCGAGCTCGCCGAGGACGATCTCGAAGCACTCTACGCCTGGCGCCGTCACCCGGCCTATCGCCGCCACTTGCCGATGCCGCGCCAGACCCGCGCCGCGGTCGAGGCAGAGCTGAATGCCATCCTCCGCGACCAGGCCGACTACCAGCGCCTGCGCTGGCTGCTCGGCGTCGTCGAGCAGAAGACCGGCCGCCTGCTGGGCGAGGCGATCCTGAAGCTGGCGCCGGCGACCAGGCATCGCCAGGCGGAGATCGGCTGGGCCGTCGCCGAGGATGCGAAGAACCGCGGCTACGGGACCGAGATCGGCCGCGCGCTCCTGGAAGCCGGCTTCGGCCAGCTGAAGCTTCATCGTGTCTTCGCCATGTGCTCGACCGAGAACTGCGCCTCGCGCCGCGTCATGGAGAAGCTCGGTATGCGCGAGGAAGGCCTGTTCCGCGAACATTTCCGCGCACGCGAGCGATGGTGGTCGTCGCACATCTACGCGATGCTCGAGGGCGAGCACCGCAAACGCCAAGGGCGGAGCGCCTGAGCGCCCCGCCCTTTCGGTGTCTCTATGGCGCCGCCGATCAGATCGGCATGCGCAGAAGCTCCTGGTAGGCGTTGACCATCTTGTCGCGCACCGCGACGACGGTCTGCAGCGTGAACTCGGCATTGCCGACGGCGCGCACGACGTCCAGCAAATCGGCCTGGCCGGCGACGCCGGCGACGCTCAGCGCCTCCGCCTTCTGGCCGGTCTTGACCGCGTCCTGGGCCGCGTCCTTGACCATGCTCAGGAAGTCCTTGCCGCCGGTCGGCACGCCGGTGGCCGCGGTCGCGGCCGGCGCCACGGCGGTGAGGCCAGCGCCTTTGAGGGCCTGAAGCGGGCTGAACGCCTTGAGGTCGATCGCCATGATCCCTTTCTCCTGCCTGATCAGGTACGCAGCAGATCGATGGTGCGCTGGATCATGTTCCGGCTGCCTTCGATCATCGTCACGTTCGCTTCGTAGCTCCGCTGCGCTTCCCGCATGTCCATGACCTCGATCAGCGAGTTCACGTTCGGCATCTTAACATAGCCGTCCGGGTCCGACTTGGGATGCGTCGGTCTATACTCGATGCGGAAATCCGACTGGTCGTAGGACATCGGATTGACCTTGACCACATTGGCGCCGCTGGCGCGGTCGAGCTCGTTCTTGAAGGTGATGACCTTGCGCCGGTAGGGATCGAAGCCGTCGGCGCCCATGATGGTGTCGGCGTTGGCGAGGTTCTCGGCGACGATCTTGAGGCGCGTGCCCTGGGCCTTCATGCCCGAGGCCGCGACCGACATCGACTTCTGCAGATCCATGCTCACGGTCTATCTCCCGTCGCCTTACCGGTTGTTACCGAGGGCCATGCGCAGCATCGACACGTTCTTCGTGTAGAGGTTGGTCGCGAGCTGGTAGCTGGCCTGGAGGTCGGCAACTTTCATCATCTGCTCTTCGAGAACCACCTGGTTCCCGTTCGGCGAGGTCTCGTAGCTCTTGCCGAAGGCCGCCTTCTCCGCCTTGAAGTTGGTCTGGACGAGGAGGCCGGCCTGATGCGCCTGGTCGGTGACAGCCATCTTGATGCGCTGGTCCCCGCGCAGAATCTTCTGGAAATCCATGGGCTTGAGGTCGCTCGGCCGATAGTAGGGGGTATCGGCGTTGGCGATGTTCTCGGAGAGCAGCTTCTGGCGCTCGCCGAGGTACTCCATCCGCGAACCCATCATCTTGAAGAGGGTCAGGTCACCGAGCATTGCCGAACGAGCCTCCTTGATCTGCCCACATCCGAAGCAAGCCTCATGCCAGCGACCGGCCTTCGCCGGGCCGGAGACTCGGCTATAGTGCTCCTGTGTCCAGGAGCCTCGTACCCCTAGATCCCCAAGGCCGCCCGAAATCGCCCCCCGCCCCGGCCGAGCCGGAGCGAGTCGACGTAGTCGACACCGCGGCCGCGCAGCCGCGTATGCCGGCCCGCCGACGCAGGCAGGCTGCTGTCGCCCTGAAGCACAATCTGGGCCAGGAGGCCGCCCCCCGGGTCGTCGCCAAAGGCTATGGCGACGTCGCCGAGAAGATCCTGAAGCTCGCCTTCGACAACGACGTCCGGGTCCGCCACGACCCCGATCTGATCGAGATCCTGGCGGCGGTCGAGGTCGATTGTGAGATCCCGATCGAAGCTTTTGCCGCCGTGGCGGAAATTCTTTCCTACGTCTATCAGGCCAATGCGCAGCCCTTTTCGGGAGAAAAGACCTCGTGAATCTGCTCTCGGAGGTAGAAACACGGCTGATGAAGACCCGCGACCGGCTGGTCGCGGCCCTGGACAGCTCCGCCGCCGGCGATCCCGTCGAGCTGGGCGATCTGGCCCAGGTGGTCGACGAACTCTGCCGGGACATCGTCCGCCTGCCGCCGGCGCAGGGACGCCCGCTGGCGGAGCCTCTCGGCCTCCTGATCCGCGGCCTCGACGAGCTCGAGAACCGGCTTCGCCAGGTCCAGGCGCGCGAAAGCCGCGGCGACGCGCTCCCGAGCCACGCGGCGCGCGCCTATGGGCGCCGGCCGGAAAGCTGAGCCGCCGGAATGGACTTCGCCACATATCTCAAGTTCGTCCTGTCGCTGGGGCTGGTCCTTGCCTTCTTCTTCGCCCTGGTCTGGGCGGCGAGGCGCTACCTGCCCGGCATGCGCGTCGGCAATCGCGCCGGAAGGCGGCTGGAGCTGGTCGAGGTGCTGATGATCGACACGCGCCGCCGCCTGATCCTGGTCCGGCGCGACGAGGTCGAGCATCTCATCCTGCTCGGCACCACTTCGGAAACCGTGATCGAGCGTGGTATCGCTCGTCCGCCGAACTTCGCCCAGCACCTCGTCCCGCCTGCGGAGTCCCCGTGAGATGAGCCGGCGTCTCCTGACCTTCGTCCTGATCCTCGCCGGTGTCGGCGGCATCGCCGGCGCCGCCTGGGCACAGAGCATGACGCTCGACCTCGGCGGCCCCTCGGCCGGATCCACGACCGCCCGCATCGTCCAGCTGCTGGCGCTGATGACGGTGCTGACGCTGGCGCCCGCGATCATGGTGATGGTCACCTCGTTCACGCGCATCGTCATCGTGCTCGGCCTGCTCCGCACGGCCCTCGGTACGCAGCAATCGCCGCCGAACATCGTGATGATGAGCCTCGCCCTCTTCCTCACCGGCTTCATCATGGCCCCGACCTTCACCGAGGCCTACAACAACGGCATCTCGCCACTCATGGAAGAGCAGATCAGCGAGATGGAAGCCTTCGAGGCGACGAGCCGGCCTTTCCACGCCTTCATGATGACGCATGTGCGCCAGATCGACCTCGACCTGTTCATGGGAATGGCGAAGGCGACACCCGAGCAGACCGGCGCCAACACGCCCTTCCACGTGCTGATCCCCGCCTTCATGATCTCGGAGCTGCGCCGCGCCTTCGAAATCGGCTTCCTGCTCTACCTTCCGTTCCTCGTCATCGACATGGGTCCTGTCCAGAATCTTTCGCACATTTGATCAGGCGGCGGCTCCGGATTGTGGGACCTGCGGCTGATAGAGTGGCCGCATGTTCATGTAGCACCTGGCTGACCACGCCGA
>Ga0194132_10009030_pt1 | contig 13980 bp, 15 predicted proteins | sample TA2KigOf80mmetaG_FD_148612 | JGI IMG/M metagenome (GOLD analysis project Ga0194132, IMG submission 148612) | Freshwater microbial communities from Lake Tanganyika, Tanzania - TA2015054 Kigoma Offshore 80m | ecosystem: Environmental > Aquatic > Freshwater > Lake | place: Tanzania: Lake... | reverse complement strand
CCCCGCGCGCCGCCGCGCGCGAGACGGCCGGTGCGCCATGGCTCGCCACGCGCGAGACGGCGGCAGGCCCCTGCGGGTACCGTGAGCTGCGCAGCGCGCTCCCCACACCCGCCGTCGATGCGCCGTTGCTGGCGCTGCTGGCCCCGGGCGAGCGCGCGTCGCCGGGTCCACTGCTGTACCTCGACATCGAGACCACGGGGCTCGGCGGCGCGGGCGCACTCGCGTTCGTCGTCGCGACGGCGCGCGTCGAGGCCGGCGCGTGCGTGCTACGCCAGTACGTCGCGCGCACGCCGGCGGAGGAGGCCGGCGTCCTGGATGCGCTCTGCGCCGACGCCGCGCTGCACGAGCAGCCGACACTCGTGACCTACAACGGCCGCACGTTCGACGCGCCGATGCTGGACGCGCGCGCCACGCTGCACCGCCGCCACGCCGGCTTCGAAGCGCTGCCGCAGCTTGATCTGCTCCCGCCCGTGCGCACGATGTACCACAGCGTGCTGCCCTCGTGCCGGCTGCGCGACGTGGAAACACACGTGCTGGGCGTCGCGCGCCCGGAGGACGACGCGAGCGGCGCAGACGCACCGCATTGGTACTTCCAGTACCTGCGCTCGCGCGACGAGCGCGACGTGCGCCCGGTGCTGGACCACAACGCGCGCGACGTGCACGCGCTCGTGCTGCTGCTCGCGCGGCTCGCGGCACTAGTGCGCGGCGCCGAGCCGCCAACACCGCTCGATGCGCTCGCGCTCGGGCGGCTGTTCGCGCGACGAGGCGAGCACGCCCGCGCCGAGCACGCGCTCAAGCACGCGGCCGCGGAGCTCCCGCCCTCGTTCGCGCGCGATGAGGCACTGTGGCGGCTTGCGCGCGCGTACAAGCGCGCCGGCCGCCGCGACCGCGCCGAACCGCTCTGGCTGGAACTGGCCCGGCGCGGCGGCTCGCTGCGCGCGCACATCGAGCTCGCGATCTACTACGAGCACCACGCGCGCGACGTCGGCCGCGCCGCTGCCGCGACCGAGCGCGCGCTCGGCATCGCGTCCACGCTCCGTGCCCGCGGCGCGCGCGTCAAGGCGCTCAACGCCCGGCGCGCGCGCCTGCTGCGCAAGCGCGCCACCGCGCACGCCGCCAAGGCGTGAGCGCGGGCTAGCCGTCGGCGGCTGCGGCAGGCGCGCGCTCGGACGCGCGCGCCGCGGGCACGGAGCGCGTCGGCGGGCGCGGTCGCGACACGATCACCATCAGCAGTGAGCTGACCGCGGCGACGGCCGCAATGATCGTGAAGCCGACCTCGTACGAGCCGGTCGCGTCGTAGATCGCGCCCGCCAACACCGGGCCGATCACCATGCCCGTCGCGACCACGAGCGACGACAGGCCCATGATCATGCCGTACGAGGCGCGGCCGAAGTACTCGGCGCGCATCGACAGGATCACCGGCCCGCGCACGCCCCACGCCAGCCCGTGCAGCACAGTGAAGCCGAGCACCATCGGCGCCGCGCTCGCAAACGTCAGGAGCAACAGCGCCGCGCCGTGTCCCAGCATGCAGATCGCGATGAGCAGCCGCGAGCTGAAGCGGACCCCGAGCCAGCCGCCGCTGAGCTGCCCGGCGATCGTCATCACGGTCAGCACGGAGATGAACAGCGCCGCCTCGCCCGACGAGTAGTCCAGCAGCTGCTTCACGTGCGCGACGAAGTGCACCTGCACCGCCGACACCACGAGCAGCGCGGCCGCGTGCGCCGCCGAGATCAGCCAGAAGGCGCGCGACCGCAGCGCCTCGCGCGGCGTAAAGGCGAGCTCGGTCGGCTCGCTGGGCGCGTCGCCGCTGGCCGCGGCGGCAGCGGGCGGCGCGATATCGCCATCGGGCAGCAGGCCGTAGGGTTCCGGCCGGTGCCGCACCAGCAGCGAGGCGGGCAGGCCGACCGCGAGCACGACAACGCCCGAGATGATCGAGGTGCCGCGCCAGCCGACCTCGTCGAGCAGCGCGGCCATGCCCGGCTGCAGCAGCCCGCCGAACGCGACGCCGATGAGGCCGATGCCCACCGCCAGCGTGCGCCGGCGCACGAACCAGTTGACGAGCGCCACTGTCACCGACAGGAAGCCCGCCAACGCCGCGCCGATCGCCATGATCACGAAGGTGACGTAGAAGCTCGTCAGTGAGTTCATGCGCGCGAACGCGAAGAACCCGAACCCGAAGATCAGCACGCCCGCCGCCATAACGATGCGTGGCCCGAAGCGATCGAGCATCCACCCCTGCAGCGGGCCGAGCAGCCCGTCCTCGACGCGCGCGAGTGAGAACGCGATCGACAGTCGTGAGCGGCTCCAGCCGAACTCTTCCTCGAGCTTCACGATGTACAGCCCGAACGGGTGGAAGAGCAGCGCGCCCACGAGCATCTGGATCACGAAGCCGCCGGCGACGATCCACCAGCCGTAGAAGATGCGCCGGCTCCGAAGCACGCGTGTCCCCCGCTCCCGGTCGTCGAGGCAGCGTGTCAGCCCCACCGCGTACGCCCAGCGACACGCGGCGCGCCGGCCGCGCCCCATCGGCAGGGCTACGCGCGTGCCTTAGCCCCGCGGCAGCCCCAGGCCGCGCGTGGCGATCACGTTGCGCTGGATCTCGTTGCTGCCGCCCATGATCGTGCGCGGGATCGAGTGCACGTACAGCTGCGTGAACGACGCCGCAAGCGGCGCGTGCTCGTCGCCGCGGTCCCACACGTTCCCGTACAGGCCAAACGCCTTCATCGCGGAGCGTGCGACCATCTGCTCCAGCGTGGCGCCGAAGATCTTCGAGACGGACGACTCGTAGTTCGGCACGATGCCGCGCGACTGCATCGAGATGATGCGGAACGAGAAGTTGAACAGCACCTCGGACTCGATATAGCGGTCCGCAAGCTCCGCGCGCACCAGGCGCATGCGCTCGCCGGCGTGGCACGCGCCGCGCTCGGTGCGCGTGTACTCTAACAGCTCGCCGAGGTGTGCGCGCACCTCCTCGGCGCCCGCGATGTTGGAGCGCTCGAAGTCGAGCAGCGTCATCGCGACGTACCAGCCGCGGTTCGGCTCGCCGAGCACCTGCGAGGCAGGCACGCGCACGTCCTCGAAGAACGTCTCGTTGAGCTCGTGCTGCCAGCCGGCCGAGATCAGCGGCCGCACAGACACGCCCGGGCTGTGCATGTCGAACAGCAGCATCGAGATGCCGCGATGCTTCGGCGCGTCCGGATCCGTGCGCACCAGCGCGAAGATCCAGTCGGCGTGGTGCGCACCGGACGTCCAGATCTTCTGGCCGTTGATCACGTACTCGTCGCCGTCGCGCACCGCGCGTGTCTGCAGGCTCGCGAGGTCCGATCCTGCGCCCGGCTCCGAGAAGCCCTGGCCCCACGCCGTCTCGCCGCTGAGGATCGCCGGCAGGTAGTGCCGCTTCTGCTCCTCAGAGCCGTGCACCATCATCGCCGGGCCCAGCATCTGCACGCCGCCACCGCCGACGGTGGGCGCGCCCGCGCGCGCCATCTCCTGGCGGAAGATGAACTGCTCCATCGTCGTCATGCCGCCGCCACCGTACTCGACCGGCCAGTGCGGCGCGACCCAGCGCCGGTCGGCCAGCGCCCGCGCCCACGCGAGCGCGGCATCGCGCCGCACCGGCTCGCTGGAGGCGCGATCGCCGCCGTAGTCGTCGGAGAACGGGCCCACATGGTGGCCGTCGCCCAGCGTGTGCCGCGCGCGGTACCATGCCGGCAGCCGTGTCTCAATGAACTCGTGCACCTCGCCCCGGAACGCGGCCTGCTCCGCTGTGTCCGCCCAGTCCATGGCTCACCCTCCTCAGCGACGACGCGACGCGCCGCTACCGGCCGTGAAAGTTGACCGGGCGTTTCTCGGCGAAGGCGCGCGGGCCCTCCTTCGCGTCCTCTGTGTTCGCGAGCAGCCCCGACTCGAACTGTTCGATGCGCAGCCCCTCGGCGAGCGTTGTGTAGCGGCTGCGGTATGCAGCCTCCTTCACCGCCTGCACGGCCAGCGGCCCGTTCTCCCCGATCTGCCCGGCGATTTCCAGGCACTTCGGCAGCAGCTCGTCGCGCGATGGCACCACATGGTTGATCAGGCCCCAGCGCGCAGCCTCGTCCGCGGCGATGCGCTTGCCCGTCATCAACAGCTCCAGCGCGATGCCGAACGGGATCGCCCGCGTGATGCGCTGCGTGCCGCCCGCGCCCGGAATGATGCCGCGCGAGACCTCCGGCAGCCCAAACGTCGACGCCGCAGTCGCGACGCGGATGTCGCACGCGAGTGACATCTCGAGTCCGCCCCCAGGCAGAAGCCGTCGATCGCAGCGATTAGCGGCTTCCACACCTCGAGCGTGCCCATCAACGACGACACGCGTGGCGTCCACGGCGTGCCGCCGAAGCCGCCCGCCTCCGCAATCTCCTTCAAGTCGGCCCCCGCGCTGAACGCACGGCCCCCCTCGCCGATGAGGATCGCGACGTGTAGCTCGCGATCGCTGTTCAGCCGCTCGAACGCCGCCTCCATGCCTTCGCGCATCTCGCGGTTGATCGCGTTCATCGCGTCCGAGCGGTTGAGGTGCATCACGGCGATGTGCCCGTCGACGACCTCGAGCTCGAATGCAGCCATCGCACACCCCTCCGTCCGCGCCCTCACGGGCAGCCCCGGGCGGCCGCAGCCAGAGTGCGACCCGCCCCTCGAGCTGTCAACGCGCGTGATGCGACCGGGCGCGCCTAGTCCAGCATCGCGATCGCCTCGACCTCGATCAGCAGGTCCGGGGCGGCGAGCGCTTGCACGCCCACGAGCGTGCTCGCAGGCGGGTGCGCGCCGAACACCGCCGTGCGCGCCTCGGCCAGCGCCGGCCGGTGCACGGCCGCCTGGTAGCCGACGATGTACGTCGTCATCTTCACGATCTGAGCGGGCTTCGCGCCCGCCGCCGCCAGGCACGTGCGCAGGTTTGCAAACACCTGCCGCGCCTGCGCCGCGAAATCGCCGGCGAGCTTGCCCGTGGCGTCCAGCCCCACCTGGCCCGAGATGTACACGGTGCACGTCCCCGCGGCCTTCACCACGTGGGTATAGCCGCCACCGGTGGATACCACGCCCGGCGGATTGATGCGCTCGATCGACACAGCTCGCCCCTCTCAGCACTCGGCGCCCCGACGCGGGGAGCCGCGCCTATGATGCAGCGGCGATGCGGCCGGCGGCGTGCCCGCCGGGAGGCGAGGGGGCGATGGCGCTCGAACAGGTCTCGCAGCTCTACCCGATGCAGGTCCAGACGCGCGGCGCGCCGGTCACGCTGCGCCGGGCGACTGCGCACGACGCCGCCGCGATACTCGCCTTCGCGCGCGCGCTCCCGGAGCACGAGCTGCTGTTCCTGCGTCGCGACATCACCGACGCGGCGCAGGTCGATGCCTGGCTGGGCGACGCGGAGCTCATCACGCTGCTTGCCACGCGTGACGGCGAGGTGTGCGGCTACCTAGTCGTGGACCCCAGCCGCGTGCGCTGGTCCCGACACGTCGCGGAGGTGCGCGTGCTGCTCGGGCCCGCGGTGCGCGGGCTCGGCCTCGGGCGCAGCCTGATGAAGGAGGCGTTCCGCGTCGCGAGCGCCATGGGCATCGAAAAGATGGTGGCGCAGATGACCACCGACCAGGCCAGCGCGATCAACGTCTTCCAGAACTACGGCTTCGAGAACGAGGCGATCCTGCAACGCCACGTAAAGGACCGCACCGGCGCGACGTACGATCTGCTGGTGTTGCGCCGCTGGGTCGATGCGCTGGAGACCGACATTTTGCTCGAGCAGCCGTAGCACCTCACACAAGCCTGGCGGGGCGCAGGGGGAACGATATGTAGGGCACCATTGCGCGCATGCACGTCAAGCCGGGGGCCGAGCGCTACCTGGCCGCGCAGCTGCACTCATGGTCGAAGGATCGCCTCAACGGCTGGGTCTCGACGCCCGTCTTCTCGATGCGGCCGTCGTCGACGAGCTCCTTCGGGTGCAGCGTCGTGTAGAAGCTGCCGAGCGGGACCAGGAAGTCCGCCATCGGCTTCTTCATCGTCACCTTGAGCGTGAGCGGGTCGGGCGTCTCGAAGGCGGCGACGTTCACGAAGTATCGCGTGTTCACGCCCTCGCGCTGGTAGCGTTCGAATGTGAACTTCACGTCGGCGGCCGTGAACGCGCGGCCGTTGAGCGGCTTCACGTTCTGTCACTTCACGTTTGGCTGCAGGCGGAATGTGTGCGTCATGCCGTCCGGCGACAGCTCTCAGCTCTTCGCGATCTGCGGCTCGAGCTGGAGCTTGAACGGGTTGTAGATGGGGCTCACGCCGCGCACGTGACCGATCAGGCGGTTGTAGACGATGTTCGGCACCGCGATCGTGCCGGAGCCGGCGCCCTTCGTCGTATCCTGCGTGGCGTAGTCCCAGTTGACGGCGACCTTGAAGATGCCGCCCTTCTTCAAGGGCTTGTTTGGCTCAGCGAACGTGTAAGCGTACGGCAGCGTGGGGTCCTTGTAGACCTTGACCTGCTGCGCACCGGTCCCGTGCCCGGAGGCGGCCGGCTGCGAGGACGTGTCGGTCGACTGCGCGGCCTCGTCGTCGTCACCGCCACAGCCGAGCAGCGCCGCGGCCGCGAGACCAGACGCGACGAGCGCGCCTCTACGCAGCGCCTGCCGCCGCCCGAGCGCGGGCCGATCGAGCAGGTCATCGAAGCGGGAACGTGCAGTCACGACGGTGCTCCCTCTGGGTCGCGTCGACAGCCACAGTGCCGCCGCTTGGGCACCTCGGATTATAGCCGGGCGTTATGTCTGGCACGCCCCGCCCTCAGCCGGCCGGCGGCACGAGCGCGCAGCTCACCTGCGCCTTCGCGTTCAGCTCCCCGCTGCCAGCGTCGCGCACCTCCACCTCGCCGACGGCGAGCCGGCGGCCCTTGCGCAGCAGCCGCGCCTCGAACGTCGTGCGCTCTCCGCGCGCGGCCGAGAGGTACGCCACCGACACCTCCTGCGTGCGGCCCAGCCCCTCTCCGGCGTCGAGCATCGCCTCCAGGCACACCCGGAACGCCGCCTCCACCAGCGCAGCTACGAGGCCGCCGTTGATGGAGTCACGCACGCCTCGCAGCTGCACGCGTTCGCGGTCGATGGCGAGCCGCGTCGCGCCCTCGCCCGCGGCCTCGACGACCACGCCCAGCTCCTGCAGCAGCACGCCGCCGCCCCCGCTCACGGCATGCTCGCGGGCGGCCGCAGCGAGTAGCCGGTGAGCCCGCGCGCCACGAGCGCGCCCGAGGCATCTTCGGCTGCGATCTCCAGCAGGGCGGCGTACTCGCCCCAGTGCACCACCCGCGACCACACGCGCACGGGGCCACGCGGGGCTGCGAGCTCGGCCAGGTGCACGCTCGCGGTTCCGTTCGGCTGCTCCAGCTCGCAGCGCGCGATGACCGCGGAGAGCGCCGCGATGTCCGCCGCGTAGTGCAGCGCCGTCGCGAAGAACAGCGGATCATCGTCCCGCTCGTCCCCGTACGGCACGGCGATGGCGAACGCCGCGAAGCCCCGCTCGACGGACTCGGGCGCAACACCGAGCCGTCGCGCGGGCGCCGTGTCGAAGCGCGCCAGCCACGCCTCGCGCTCCGGGACCGGCATGCCGCTGCTCCCTCGCCCCGCGCCGTCGCGTGCGCATGGTACGAGGTTGCGCCGGCGTGCGCGTAGAATCCGCCGATGAGCGCGCTGCGGCTGAGCGTCCTCGACCAGTCCCCGGTGCGCACGGGCGGCACCGCGCGCGAGGCGCTGCTTGCCACCATCGCGCTCGCGCAGGCGGCCGACCGCCTCGGCTACGCGCGCTACTGGCTCGCCGAACACCACAACACGGGCACGCTCGCCAGCGCGAGCCCGGAGGTGCTGGCCGCGGCCGTGGCCGCCGCGACGCACGCCATCCGCGTCGGCACCGGCGGCGTGATGCTCACGCACTACGCGGCGTTGAAGGTCGCCGAGGTGTTCCGGCTGCTGGAGGCTCTCTATCCGGGGCGCATCGACATGGGCCTCGGCCGCGCGCCGGGCAGCGACGGCCTCACGTCGCGCGCGCTCGCGCACGGCCCCGGCGCGCTCCCGCTGGAGGCGTACCCGCTGCAGGTCGCGGAGGTGCTCGCGTACATGACGCACGGTGTCGCCGAAGATCATCCGTACCACGGCATCCGCGCGATCCCGGCGGGGCCGGGCATGCCGGAGCCGTGGCTGCTGGGCAGCGCGTGGGACAGCGCGCGGTTCGCCGCGGAGCAAGGCCTGGGGTTCTCCTTCGCGCAGTTCATCAGCCCCGCCGGCGGCGAACGCGTGGTCGCCGACTACCGCGCGCGCTTCCGGCCATCGCCGTGGCTCGACACGCCGCGCGTGAGCATCGCCGTGTCCGCGCTGTGTGCCGAGACCACCACCGAGGCTCGGCGCCTCGGCATTAGCCGCCACCTCATGCGCCTGCGCCGCCAGCAGGGCCGCGACGCGCGTGCCGGCGTGCCGACGCCGGAGGAGGCGCTGGCCGCCGACTACACCGATGCCGAGTGGGAGTACATCCGCTACCAGCAATCGCTCGCGCTCGAGGGCAAGCCGGACGGCGTGCGCGCCGGCCTCGAGGAGCTCGCCGCCGGCTTCGAGACGGACGAGGTGATGGTCGTGACCATCACGCACGACTACGCCGCACGCCTGCGCAGCTATGAGCTGCTTGCAGAGGCGTGCGGTCTGCAGCCGCGCGCGCTGACCCATCCGCCGGTCGAGTAGCGCCGAGCCACCGCCACGCGCAGCATCGAACGCGCCGACACACAGGGTGCGGCCCGCTTGGGAGCAGGCCGCACCAGCCCGGCAGTGCAGCGGAACGCTGCCAGCGGAACGCTGCACTGCCACGGTCCAGAGCCGCGGCCCTGAAACATCGCTAGCCGCGAGGCAGGCCGAGCCCGCGCGTGGCGATGATGTTGCGCTGCACCTCGGACGAACCGCCCGCGATCGTCGAGGGGATCGAGCGCACGTAGCCGCGCGTGTGCTTGCCCGCGAGCGGCGCGCGCTCGTCGCCGGGCCATAGTGTCGCGTGCAGGCCGAACGTGCGCATGCCGACGCGGTGCAGCTCCTGCCCGGCCTCTGAGCCGAACATCTTGCCCATCGACGCCTCGTAGTTCGGCACCAGCCCGGCCGCCTGCATCGACGCGATGCGCATCGAGAACGCGTACGACACCTCGATGTCGAGCGCGCGGTCCGCGATGCGCCCGCGCAGGAACCGGTTGCGATCGAGCAGCGAGCGCTCGTCCGTGCACGCGGTGTCGACGAGCTCCGCGAGCGCGCGGCGCTGCTCGACAGCCCCGCCGATGCCAGAGCGCTCGAAGTCCAGCAGCGTCATGCCCACGTACCAGCCGCGGTTCTCCTCGCCCAGCAGGTTCGCGACGGGCACGCGCACGTCCTGGAAGAACGTCTCGTTGACGGTGTGGCCCCATGACGCGTCGATGAGCGGCCGCACGCTGATGCCCGGCGTGTGGATGTCGTCGATCATCAGGAAGGAGATGCCGCGGTGCTTGGGCGCGTCCGGGTCGGTGCGCACCAGCGCGAACAGCGCGTCCGAGAGGTGCGCCGCGGAGGTCCAGATCTTCTGACCGTTGATCACGTACTCGTCGCCGTCGCGCACGGCGCGCGTCTGCAGCGAGCCGAGGTCCGAGCCTGCGCCGGGCTCCGAGTAGCCCTGCGCCCACGCGACCTCGCCCGAGAGGATGCGCCCGAGGTACTTCGCCTTTTGCGCCTCGCTGCCGTGCACCAGCACAGTGGGGCCGAGCAGCATCACGCCGGACCCGCCCACCATCGGCGCCTTCGCCTTCGCCATCTCCTCGCCGAAGATGAACTGCTCCATCGTCGTCAGGCTGGCGCCGCCGTACTCCTTGGGCCAGTGCGGGGCGATCCAGCCGCGCTCGGCGAGCGCGTCGGCCCACTGCTTCGCCGCGTCGCGGTCCACCTGGCGCTCCGAGACGCGGTCGGCGTACCAGGCGAAGAGGCCCTCCCCGCCGCCCTCGTCGTCGGTGGCCTCGGCGCGGCGGCGATATTCCGCGGGCAGGCGCTCGCGGATGAAGTCCGCGACCTGCTGCCGGAACGCGGCCTGCTCCGCGTTGTCGTTCCAGTCCATCACTCACCTCCCGCCGTGTCCGCGTTTCGCGGTCCGCAGGCCACTGTAGCACCAGCCCTCGCGCTGCCGCTCGCCGCCGAGCGCGGCGCGCGTGAAGATGCTCGGCGCGGGAGGAGCGGGTTTGGGGGAGCTGGCCGCACTCGGCTCGGCGCTCACGTGGGCGGGCACAAGCGTCGTGCTGGCGCGCCTCGGCGCGCGCTACCCCGCGCCGGTGCTGAGCGCGCTGCGCATGCTGCTGGCCACGCCGCTCGTGCTGGCCGCGCTGTTCGCCGCCGGCGGCGCCACCGAGCTCACGCGCGCGGGCGCCGCCGCGCTCGCCGCGATGGCGGCGAGCGGGCTCATCGGCTACGGCCTCGGCGACACGGCCTACATACGCTCGCTGCGCCACGTCGGCCTACAGCGCATGGTGCCCACGACCACCGCGCTGTGGGTCGCGCTCAGCGCGGCGGGCGGCATCGTGCTGCTGGACGAGCCGCTCGGCTGGGCGCTGCTCACCGGCACCCTGCTGGTAATCGCCGGCACCTACCTCATCGTCGGCGATGCCGCGGGCGCGCTCGGCGACAGGGTGAGCGGCCCGCGCTGGAGTCCCCGGTTTGCGGCGCTCGCGGTGGTCGTCGTGTCAGCGTGCTGGACGGTCGCGACGCTGCTGGTCGCGGGCGCGCGCGCGGGCCTCGACGCGACGGCGATCGCCGCGATCCGCCTCCCTGCGGGCGGGCTCGCCGTGGCCGCGATCTCGCTCGCCGCCACGCGCGGCGCGGTGCTGCGCACGCTCCCGCGCGGCCGCGACCTGCTCGCCACCGTCGCCGTGGCGGCGCTCGGCACCGGGCTCGGCTCCTGGCTGTACCTCTTCGCGCTGACCCAGGCGGGCGCGGCGCGCGCCGTGGTGCTGAACTCGACCGCCCCGCTCATGGCGCTCCCTCTCGCGATGCTGTTCCTCGGTGAGCGCGCCACCCCGCGCATCGGCGCCGGCACCGTGCTGTGCCTCGCCGGCACCTTCGCCGTGCTCGCGGGCTAAGCAGCCCACGGGCGTACAATCCCCGCCGCAACCGGCACCAGGCGGACCGAGGGAGGACGGACGATGACGCTCGACGGGCGGGTGGCGATCGTCACGGGTGCGAGCCGCGGCATCGGCGAGTACATCGCGAAGCACCTCGCGCGCGGCGGCGCGCAGGTGGTCGTCGCGGCGCGCTCGGAAGAAGTGAGCGACCCACGACTGCCCGGCACCATCCACAGCGTCGCGCAGGCGATCACGGACGCCGGACACAAGGCCGTGCCGCTGCGCATAGACATGCGCGACCCCGAGAGCATCCGCGCGGGCGTCGCGGCGACCGTCGAGCAGTTCGGGCGCCTCGACATCATCGTCAACAACGCGGCCATCCTCGTGCCCGGCGACCTCGAGACGGTGCTCGAGCGGCACATCGAGCTGATGTGGCAGATCGACCTGCGCGGGCCGGTGCTGCTGTGCAAGGCTGCGCTGCCGCACCTGCGCGCGGCGGGCGGCGGCGACATCATTAACATCTCGTCGGCGGCCGCGATCTTCCCTGGCCCCGGCCCCTACACGGACGCCGGCATCGGCGGGCTCTTCTACGGCATGGTGAAGGCCGGCCTCGAGCGCTTCACGCAGGGGCTCGCCATGAACGTGCAGGAGCACCAGATCAAGGCGAACGTGCTGTCGCTGAAGTACCGGATCCGCACGCCCGGCAACATCTTCGCGCAGAACGACCCGGCGAACCCGCGGCTCGACTTCGACGACGCCGAGTGGATGGGCCGCGCCGCGCGCTACATCTGCGAGCAGCCGCCGTCGTACACGGGCCACATCGTCTTCGACGACGGTATCCGCGACCGCCTGCAGCCGTACGTCTAGCCCCCGCACGCCGTGACGACACCTGCCGTCACCGCGCCCGCGCGCGCCGCGCTCAGCGAGCGCGACCGGCGCCGCGCCGAGGCGCTGCCCGCCGCCGCGCTACTGGTGGCGCTGAGCGCAGTCGCACCGCTCAGCGTGGACATGTTCCTGCCGTCGCTGCCCGCCCTGCGCGCCGAGTTCGCCGCGAGCGAGGCACGCCTGCAGCTCGCCGTCACGCTGTTCATCATCTCCTTCGCTGGTTCGCAGCTGGTGTACGGGCCCGCGTCGGACCGCCTCGGGCGGCGGCCCGTGCTGCTCGCGGGCATGGCGCTGTTCAGCGCAGGCGGACTGCTCGCGCTCTTCGCGCAGTCCGCCGAGATGCTGCTCGCGGGCCGCGTGCTGCAGGGCCTCGGCGGCGGCGCCGGTCCCGCGCTCGCGCAGGCGATCGTGCTCGACGTGTACGGGCGCGAGCGCGCGGCGCGCGTGCTGTCGTACATGGCGATCGCGCTGCCGCTCGCGCCGGCCGTCGCGCCGATCATCGGCGGCGCGCTGCATGAGGCGTTCGGCTGGCACGCGGTGTTCCTGACGCTCAGCGCGCTCGGCGTGCTCCTGGCCGTGCTGTACCGGCTGCTGCTGCCGGAGACGAACGCCGGACGCGGCACGCGACCCAGCGGCATCGCGGGGCTGCTCGCCGACTATCGCACCGTGCTCGGCAACCGCACGTACGTCGGCTACGCGCTCGTCATGGGGCTCATGTTCGCGGGACAGCTCGCCTTCATCTCGTCATCGTCGTTCGTGCTCATCGACGAGCTCGGGCTGAGCGCGCAGGTCTACGGGCTGAGCTTCGGCTTCGTCGCGCTCGGGCTGATGGCCGGCGCGACGCTGTCGAGCCGCTTCACCGGCCGCGTGGCCGGCGGCCAGCTCGTCCGCGCGGGCGCGACGATCGCCGCCGCGTCGAGCCTCGCGATGGCCGCGATGATGTGGGCGGGCGGCGCGCACGTGCTGACGCTGCTCACGCCGATGTTCGTAACGGCGCTCGGGCTCGGGCTGACCCGGCCGTCGGCGATGGCCGGCGCGCTGGTGCCCTTCCCCCACATCTCGGGTCTCGCCGCGTCCGTGCTCGGCTTCTCGTCGATGCTCGTCGCGACGAGCTACAACATCGCCTACGGCGCGCTCGTGGCGCCGAGCTCCGCGGCGCTCGCAACGGGCGTATGGCTCGCGGTCACCGCGGGGCTGGTCGCGGTGCTCGTGCTGCGGCCGGGCCGCGCGCCGCGCTAGGCGGCTGGACTACGCAGGGCGCCGCGCGGCGATGTACGCGCTCACAACCCCGCGCTCGCTGTCCTCGACGTCGATCGCCACATCGACGAAGCCTGTGGCCGCGAGCAGCTGCGCGAACTCGGCCGCCGGCAGCGCCCCCGCCACGCAGCCTGCCCACGCCTCAGCGTCACGCGCTTCGACGGGCGTGAGCGCGCGCGTGCGCACCATGTCCGACACGCCGAGCCGCCCGCAGGGCGCGAGCACGCGGAACGCCTCCGCGAGCACGCGCGGCTTGTCCGTCGACAGGTTGATCACGCAGTTCGAGATCACCACGTCGAAACTCGCGTCGGCGACCGGGATGTCCTCGATCTCGCCGAGGCGGAAGCGCACGTTCGCGAGCTCCATCGTTGCTGCGTTATGGCGCGCGAGCTGCACCATCTCGGATGTCATATCGAGCCCCCAGACCTCGCCCGCCGGCCCGATGCGCTGCGCAGCCAGGAAGCAGTCGATGCCTCCGCCCAAGCCGAGGTCGAGCACGCGCTCGCCGGGCGCCAGTCCCGCGATCGCCACCGGGTTGCCGCAGCCGGCCACGGCGAGCTACGCGCCCTCCGGCAGCGCCGCGAGCTCGTCCTCGCCGTAGAGCGCCGCGCCGAAGGCCGCAGGCTCGGCGACGCCGACGGCACAATTCGGGTCGCTGGGGTCGCAGGCCGGCGCGTCCACCGCGTCGTCCTCGAGCGTCAGGAACTGCAGCGGGCGCGGCGCAGCCGGCGCAGCCGGCTCGC
>Ga0194132_10009029_pt1 | contig 13981 bp, 12 predicted proteins | sample TA2KigOf80mmetaG_FD_148612 | JGI IMG/M metagenome (GOLD analysis project Ga0194132, IMG submission 148612) | Freshwater microbial communities from Lake Tanganyika, Tanzania - TA2015054 Kigoma Offshore 80m | ecosystem: Environmental > Aquatic > Freshwater > Lake | place: Tanzania: Lake... | reverse complement strand
CGGAGGCGGGATCGTGACCTGTGTCTTGCAGGAACGTTTTCGGTCCGTGACGGGCGAGTATTGGTTTGGGGCGGTATTCGAAGGGGTTGGCGAAGAGGAACGCGTCGCAACCCTTGCCGTCTTGTCCACCCCGGTCGGCGCTTCGGTGACGATAGACGGCCAGCGCCGGGGCGTGACACCGATGCGGATCGAATTGCCGTCCGTCGGCTATACCGTCCAAGTCAATCTCTCTGGTTATGGGTCAGCAACACGCACGGTGCGGTTGTCGAGCGGTGAGACGGTGTCGGTGGACATATTTTTGAGCCGTGCCCGTGCCATAGAGAAAGGGCGCTCCGGAGACTTCTATTACCGAAAAGGGCTGGTGACCTTCGAGATCGGCGACTATGGCCGTGCGGTGCAGTATTTGGAGCGTGCGGTGGAGCTTTTGGAGAATCCGGAGGAAGCACAGGCATTGCTGGACCGGACGCTTGTCCTGACCAACCGAAACCCGGTCGTCAAAACGCCCGTTGCCGAAAAGTCGACACCGGTGGCACCTACGTCCGCGGCTATGCAGAAAATCCCATCGCCCGAAACCCCACCAGCCTCACCCGCACCGGTGTCGCCGCCCCCTGCCGTCCCTACAGCCCCCCCGGTCGCTGTCTCACCCGCGCCGGTGTCGCCGCCCCCTGCCGTCCCTACAGCCCCCCCGGTCGCTGTCTCACCCGCGCCTGTTGCTCCCGTTGTGGCCATCGCCGATATCGCGCGTGGAACACCGCCGGCAGGATGGACCGGCAAAAACCCGGATGGTCTCGAGTCATGGCGCAAAAGCGCCCGGCAGTTTATGGAAATAAACAACCTCAAGGGGGCCGTATACGTCCGTAACATCCTCGACTGGAATCCTAACGATCCGGAAGCACGCGCATGGATGGCTCGCATCATCGGGCCGGCTCCCACTGTAGTCCACAAAGACGAACAAAATTTGGTGATGCAGTTGCCGGGGGGGCAGGAAATCAAAATGACACGCATACCGGATGGAACCTTTGATATGGGCGATACCTTTGGTGATGGAGATGCGGATGAAAAGCCGGTGCATCCGATCACCGTGTTTGACTTGTGGATGAGCATCCACGAGGTCACCAATCAGCAGTATGCGATGTTTTTGAACGCATGGGGCAATCAGTTCGAGGAGTCTACCTATTGGCTCGACATCAACGACGAGGATTGTCAGATTGTGTGTAAAGAAGGAAGCTACATAGCCAAAGAGGGGATGGAAAACCGTCCGGTCGTCGAGGTGACTTGGTTTGGCGCTTCGGCTTTTGCTCGGTGGATGGGCGGGCGTTTGCCCACCGAAGCAGAGTGGGAATATGCCGCGCGGTACGCAGGACGCAACCTCAAATTCCCGACCGGCGGGTCTCTTTCATCCAACGACGCCAATCTTACGGGCGCGACAGGTAATGATCAGTGGGAGCCATCCAGTCCCGTCGGAAGTTTCTCTCCCAATCCACTCGGTTTATACGACCTTGCCGGAAACGTCTGGGAGTGGTGTCACGACTGGTATGCACGCGAGTACTACAGCAACAGCCGGGGAACCAACCCCGAAGGTCCACCGCTTGGCGATGCACGCATCCTGCGGGGCGGTTCGTGGTACGATACCCCCAAACTGGCCCGCGCCACCTATCGCAACATGAACCGCCCTTCCGAATCCCGGATCAACATAGGTTTTCGCGTAGCCCTGCCGTACAAACCGTAACTTCACCGGAAGACCGCCTATCTGCGGCGTTATTTTGTTTCCCCTGTTTTGTCCTCTCTGAGTTTCCGCTCCAAGTCATCGAGTTCCTGTTTTAACGTATGAATCCGCGCCAGCAGGTCATGCCGGGGATGACGCTTGTTTTCCTCCATCTCGTGTTCTTCGCGTGCCGTTTCCATGTTGTTGAGCACTACAGCGATAAACAGGTTGATAACCACGAATACGGCAATGACGACGTAGGAACTGAAAAACATCCACGCATAGGGATAGACTTCGAGGCTGATTTTTTGTACCTCGATCCATCCTTCGAGCGTCAGAATCTGGAAAAGCGTCATCAAGGATCGGCCCAACGTTCCCCAGTGTTCGGGGTCGTTTTCGTGAAAGAAATGATGACCGGTGATGGCATATATGTAAAGCACCAACGACAACAACAGGGTCACGTTGCCCAGCGAGGGGATGGACCGCAGCATAGTGGAGATGATAAGCCGCAGTTCAGGTGATGCGGAAAGCAGACGGGCCACACGCAACAGACGGGCAAGCCGGGCTACGGTGGCGAAAGCCCCCACCTGTGGCAACAACGAAGCGGTCACGATGAGAAAATCGGCGACATTCCAGCCGTCGCGAAAAAAACGACCCAGTCGGGGCCAGTGCGCCACCAGCCGAACGACGATTTCAAAAACGAAAATACCCTGAATGACGGTATTGAGCGTATGCAAGACCGGGCCGTAAGCAGCTTTGAGCGATGCGTCGGTCTCCAAACCCATTACGATGGCTGTAAAGACGATGACGCCGAGAATAAAATGCTGGAAATCCTTACGCTCGGCGAGACGATGACAGGCGGTAGCAAGCATGGTCGAGCAAAAAATCCTTTTTAGAACGTGCTTTCTTTGGTCGTGAAGGGACACCAGCGCGAGGCTTGAAGCTGATGCAGCAACACCCGCAACGCTTCCGGGGTTCCGATCTGTTCCAACGCAATGGCGGCATGACCCTGCACATAGCGGTTTTCGTCGTAAAGCGCGTCGGTCAGCAACGGAATCGCCGCCGCCGCATCTGTGCCAAATTTGGCCAAGCTATACGCCGTGTTAAACCGGACTTGCGCGTCCGGGTCTTTCATAAGCCGGATAAGCGCCGGGATACAAAGCGCCGGCTGACCTTTGATCTGACCCAGGGTATCGGCGAGGTTGCGGCGAACAAACTCCGATGGATCGTCTATGAGAGGAACAAGCGCCGGAATCGCCTCGTTCGACCGTTCTGCCAGATCGCCGATCGCATAGACGGCGTGGGCGCGTGCCCCCTCATTTTCCGATCGGAGCGCTTTGAGCAAACCGGGCAACGCCGCCGCACCAAACGCGCCAAGCCCATAGCACGATTCGCGCTGTGTTTCGGGTTTTGCATCATGCAGACCGTCCAGCAACACCGGCAAACCGGTCTCTCCAAGCGCCGCTAGCCGGTAGGCCGCGTTAAGACGAACCTCTTCGGAGTCGTCCCTGAGTGCGCCGGCAAGCACCGCCGGTTGTATAGGGTCCGGTTTTCGATATTCGGGTGTTCCGGCCAACCAATGCCATACTTGTTGCCAAATCGGCGCGCGCGCATGATCCGAAAAACCGTCAAGCGGAATATCGTCGCTCGTCCGGTTCCAGTAAGCCTGATCCGGCTCGTCCATTCGTGTAAACTGAAACTTGAACATGTAACGGGTCCGATCAGTCAGATTAGGGAACGCCCGATGCCACAGATCGAAATGGATGATAAGTACGGTTCCGGCCTCGCCGACCGCCGGGATACCGACACCTTCAGGATCGACGGCCTTGCCCTCCACTTGGGGCAGACGCGGTGTGTGGGACTCGAAATAATGGCTCCCCGGAATCACGCCCGTAGGACCGTTGTCTATCGTTACGTCCTGGGGATAGTACATCGCCATGATCCATCTGGGGTGATGGTCGCGCACCTTACGATAGCCCCAGTAGCTGTCCTTGTGCCAGCCGCCACCGTTGCTCAGCGCCCGGTTGATATGCGGATGCCGATGTGGATGCATCACGTACGAAGGACCGATTAAACTTGTCAATGCGCCTGTAACCGCGGCATGATCGAAAATCTTCTGCACCTCCGGAATCCGAGGCAAAAGGTTGTTGCCGGGGTTGCCTTCCTTTTCGAACACCTCCTCGGTCTTCTGATAAATCCGGTCGTGTAGCGAATGAGGAAAATCCGCCTTGACGACACAGTATCCGTTCACGATGAAATCGCGCATCATCACATCATCGAAAAGACACCCTTTCTTACCCATCCTTGCGCTCCTTCTGTTTCGCCTTGATTCGACCCAACGATATGGACCCGACATGCCGTGTTCCTACGGCAACAACGACTCAATTTTCGAGGTGATCTCTTCCGACATCGGGCCGGTTCCCGGTTCGAAACGCGCTGCCACTCGTCCAGTCCCATCCACGAGAAACTTGGCGAAATTCCATGGAATCGCGCCATTGAAACCGGCCTCCGTGGTAAGATACCGGTACAAGGGATGGATATCCTCGCCCTTGACACTGATTTTCGAAAACAAGTCGAAACTTACGTGATAGTTCAGATCGCAAAACTGCTGAATCTCCTCGTCGGTTCCCGGCTCCTGCGCGCCAAAATTGTTTGCCGGAAACGCAAGAATCCTAATCCCTCGGTTTCGGTATTTTTCGTACAGTGTCTCCAACCCCGCATACTGGGGTGTATAGCCGCACTTCGACGCCGTGTTGACCATCAGCAAGATGTTGCCTGCATAGTCACCGAGGCTTTTTCCTCGACCGTCGATGGTTTTCAGGGTAAACGAGTGTACCGACTTTTCCATAACAAGCCTCCGCGACAAAAGGACAATACCGCGCCGCCTCTTCGATGGACGTCTCCGGCGGCAAACCGGAACGAATTATATAGGTCTCTTGTGTCCGTGTCCACAAAAACACACGGAAAAATCTGTCTTCTCTGTCGATTGGGTGGACATCCTATCCTCCCAATAGTATACTTCGTATCCTTCGAAGATTCCATACTACAAGTCATTGACACAGTCCGGACAAACCTGGCAAGGGCTATGTGGCCTGTAGGACAAAATCCAAAATCGAACAGGGGGCGCCGTTCATGACCATCGTAGACACCCATGCGCATATCTATCATCCGGACGAACATCTCTACCCCATGTGCGAAAACCCGTATCGTCCGCCGGAGGGGGCCGGCTCCATCGAGCACCTCAGACGGAATATGGCGGAGGCGGGTGTAGGGCGGATCGTGCTGGTGCAAACCTTTTCCGCATATCGGTGGGACAACCGGCTGTTGGCGGATACGGCGAGGGCAAACCGACACGACATGGTAGGGGTATGCAATTTGCATTCAGGAGCAGCGGACAGCCCTTCCGAATGGGCGCGCATGGCCGGCGAAATTAATGTGCGAGGGCTTCGGCTGGAAGTGCCTCATGTAGAGCCAAGACGCTACGACCAGCCCGGCGCGGAGGCGTTGTTCGAGACGGCCCGCCGTCTGGGGCTGGTCCTGTGCGCTCATATCGGCGTGGAATGGGCTGATGAACTGGCAAAACTCTTGGAGCGGTATCCCGACGTCCCCGTGGTGCTTGACCACAGCGCCTATCTTTCGGCCGCGGATGCCGGAACGGCAAAATTGGCGACCGTCTGCGCGCTTTCAGTATATAACAATCTACACACCAAACTTACCTTTGGCGTTACCGGATCGCAGGATCCGGGATTCCCTTTTGCCGACGTACATCCTGTGATCCATCAGGTCATCCGCGCGTTTGGACCGGACCGGTGCATGTGGGGTTCGGATTTTCCGTGCGAATTGTGGCTCCAGAAGGCCACGTATGTCGAGCATCTTAGGCTGTTTACCGAGGCGCTGGGTCTTACTCCCGCCGAGCAGTCGGCCATCCTGTCCGAAACGCCGATGCGGGTATGGTTTCCCGGATAAGGACAAACCGGTCTCGGTACCCTTTATAAGTACGCCTTCAAGGATGCCAAACCACTTGACAGGATATTCCGGTTTCGCTTTATTCGCCGTACCCTTTTGATATCCAAAATGACCGATGGATCGGCCCTCACGCCGCACACGGATATACGCTATGGCCACTTCCGACTTACCCGCTGACAACCCGGAACCGATTGCCGATCAAGATGTTTTGACCGAAGGGCCAAAGTACAACGCGCCACCCGTCAAAACACGTGTCCGGTGGTATCGTTGTCATGTTTCGCGTGAAAACCTTGCTCGCCTCAACCGGCGAAGCGACTTTCTTGGTTTTGCTCAGACACTCGGCCACCTCGGTGTCCTCGCGACCAGCGCGGGCGCTGCGATCTACTCGTCGCTCCACTGGCCTTGGTATGTCACCGCCCTACTGGTATTTGTCAACGGCCATTTCTGGCCGTTTCTCATCAACGGATTTCACGAACTGGTCCACGGCACGGTCTTTCGGACCGCGTGGCTCAACGTTTTTTTTCTACGCATCTTTTCGTTTCTTGGATGGTACAACCATCATCACTTCTGGGCCAGTCATACCGAACACCACAAATATACGCTGCATCCGCCCGACGATCTGGAAGTAGTACTGCCACAGAAATACGATATACAAGGCGTATGGAAGTGGGGAATCGTCAACTGGCGGTATCCGTACAACCAAATCAAGGGCAAATGGAGAAACGCTTCGGGACATTTGCCCGGTGGGCAATGGACGCAGATGATCTTTCCCGAAACCGATCCGGAGCGACGACGCGCCTTTTTCCGATGGGAACGTATCGTGCTGACAGGCCATCTCTGTATTGCGGCGACGGCACTTGCGCTTGGCTATTGGATAGTTCCGCTGGTAATCACCTATCCGATGATGTTTGGCGCATGGCTCCAGTTTTTTTGTAATGCAGCCCAGCATGTGGGCTTGCAGGACAAGGTTCCCGACTTTCGTCTCTGTTGCCGAACCATCTATCTCAATCCGGTTTTTCAGTTTTTTTACTGGCACATGAATTATCATACCGAGCATCACATGTACGCCGCGGTTCCGTGTTACCGTTTGGGACGACTGCACCGGCTTATCCAAGCCGAGATGCCGCATTGTCCGAATGGATTGCGCGAGACGTGGAAGGTAATCGCGGAGATCCAGCGCAAGCAGGCAGGCGACTCCGGGTATCAGTTCATCCCCGAACTACCTACACCCGGTGTGCGTGTCGATGTCGTAGCATCGGCATAGAAGACCCTCTCGTATTTATCGCCCGCCTTTTTCGCACGTTCTTGGGTCGACGAACCCCCTTCCATGTACCCCCTCAGGAGTCCTCATGACAGATGACCGGAGCGACGCAACGCCCCGCGCTGAGTTTGTCATGCTTATGGCGCTGCTCATATCGCTAACGGCGCTTGCCATAGACACCATACTGCCCGCATTGCCCGAAATAGGCCGCGATCTGGGCGTGTACCGCGACAACGACAACCAACTCATGGTATCGCTGCTAATGCTCGGCATGGCGATCGGACAGTTGGTCTACGGCCCCCTGTCGGACAGCGTGGGGCGAAAACCGGCGGTATACGCAGGGGTGGGGTTGTTTCTCGTCGGGTGTCTGCTTTCGTTTTTTGCCGCCAGTTTTTCCGTGCTTTTGGCAGGACGGCTGTTGCAAGGCGCGGGTGCGGCGGGTCCGCGCGTCGTGATCATGGCGCTGGTCCGTGATCAGTACGCAGGACGGGCCATGGCGCGGGTGATGTCGTTTATCATGGGGGTATTTATTTTTGTGCCTGCCGTCGCTCCGTCGCTGGGGCAGGGCATCCTGCTGATCGCCCACTGGCGGGCTATTTTCGCTTTCTTTTTTGCGCTGGCGTTTGTCGCCGTCGTTTGGTTTGCGATACGTCAACCCGAAACATTGCCCCCGGAACGACGAAGATCGTTTGCGCCGGGCAAACTGGCCGCCGGCTTCCGCGAAGTATGTACGACACCCGTAGCGCTCGGATACACCCTTGCGGCAGGACTCGTCTTTGGCTCCTTTATCGGGTATCTCAACTCGGCTCAGCAGATATTTCAGATCCAATATGGGCTGGGCAGTATGTTTCCGCTGTATTTTGCCGTGGTGGCGCTGGCCATAGGATGCGCATCTATCGTAAACACCAAACTTGTGATGCGCTATGGGATGCGTGTACTGGCCGACCGGTCGGCGCTGGCGCTGGCCGGTCTGTCGGCGGTCTTCTACACTGCCGCGGCGCTGTCTGACGGCCACCCGCCGTTGTGGTCGGTCATGACGTACATGTTACCAGCTTTTTTCTGCATCGGCATTCTGTTTGGCAATCTGAACGCTTCCGCGATGGAACCGCTCGGTCATATCGCGGGTATAGGCGCGGCGGTGGTGGGGTCGCTCTCTTCATTGTTGTCGGTGGCGCTCGGTACGGTGATCGGACAAGCGTATGACGGAACCGTATTGCCGCTGGTAGGCGGTTTTGGCCTACTGGCAGCCCTTGCCGTGGCGGTCATGCGCCAAACCGAGACGGCCAGAGCGAAATAGCTATCTCCCATATTCGCGGAGCGTAGGCGAGCGCCATGCCAACGCCGCAACCGCCAAAATACAACCTATGCCGCCGGAGATCACCGAAAACGGAGCGCTCACCAAACCGGCGACAAGTCCGGCCTCGGCTTCGCCAAGACGCGGACCCCCCATAACGAACAGCATGTTGACCGAGGTCATGCGTCCCCGCAGTTCGTTCGGTGTCGAAAGCTGAAGAATGGTCTGGCGCAGTACCATGCTGACGGTATCCGCCGCGCCGATCAAAAACAGCGCCGCAAAAGTAAGCCAGAACTTGGCTGACACTCCGAACAAGACGGTCGCCAGTCCGTAAAAGCCTACCGCATAGAACAGCACATGGCCTTGGCGTTTCATGGTGGGAAGAACGGAAAGCGTAGCGCCCGTCAACACCGCGCCGACCGCAGAGGCTGAGGACAGAAATCCATACCCCCGCGCATCGACATGCAGAATATCGGTGGCGAAAAGCGGTAGCAAGGTGTTGGCCGAGGCAAAAAAAGTGGCGGAAAAATCGAGCAACATAGCGGGGCGGATCAGGGGCGATTTCCATATAAAACGAATGCCTTCCACCGCCGCCGCATAGCTTACGCGCCGTAACGCGCCTTCTCCCGGCGGCGCGGGACGGACAAACAGCACCGCGACGATCATGCAAAAGAACGAAACTACGTTGATCCAGTATACGAGATGGATATCTCCTGTGGCGAGAAGCAGTCCCGCAAGACTCGGCCCCACAACCGAGGCGATCTGGGTGGAGGTGACGTTGAGACTGAGTGCGTTGGTAAGGTGTTCGCGGGCGACGAGGTTGGGCATCCACGCATTTTTGGCGGGATTGCTAAAACAGCCTATTGCCGCGCTCATCGCCGAAAGAAGATATATGCCCGTCGCGTCGATATGCCCGGCATAGGTTATCCATGCCAGCATCACGCTGATCAACGTAAGCCCGATCTGCGCGAGCAAAAACACCCGGCGACGGTCGTGCGTATCGGCAATCACACCGGCCAACGGAGAAAACAACACGACCGGCAGAAAACGCACGACACCGAGCGCGCCGAGCGCATAGGGCGAATCGGTAAGCTGGTAAATATGCCAGAGCAACGCGGTCTGCTGCATAAACGAACCGGTCAGAGAAAAAATCTGGCCGATCCACAGAAACCTGAAATCCCGATAGTGGAGGGCGGGAAACCGCGAGGAAGAAACGCCGGAGGCGGGGATGGACATACCTCGAAGATAGACCGAAGCCAAAAGATGTCAAGCAATGCGCTTGACAAACACACGCTTTCAGGTCAACTTACCGATAATCCCATTCTGCTATACGAAACAGGCATGATCAGTTGTGCTACAGCACATTCGTGCGCAATGCCCGAAAATTCCGACGGTCTTATTCACGGGCTTATTACAAGGAGGATGTGATGAAGCGTTGGCTGGCTTTTGCGCTTATCGGCGTGGCGGTCGCAGGCTCTGTTCATGCCCAAACGGCCAAAACGAACAAAAAGGTGACGTATGCAGATATTCAACCGATTTTTCGGGACAAATGCATGGCGTGTCATCGCCCCGGCGAAATCGCCCCGATGTCGTTGCTGACCTACGAAGAAACGCGGCCGTGGGCCAAATCCATCCGTAAGGAAATAAAACGTAAGGCCATGCCGCCCTGGCATGCCGACAAGGAGACCAGCAAAATCTTCCGCAACGACATCAGTCTTTCGGACGAAGAGATAGACCGTATCGTCGCGTGGGTGGACGCCGGAGCGGAGCGGGGCAACTCGGCGAACATCGCCCCACCTCCCCGTTTTCTCGAAGGATGGCAAGTCGCCAATATCCTCGGACGCCCGCCCGACGTAATACTCTATATGCAGGAGGAGTATACCATTCCGGCCAGCGGTGAGGATATCAACAAAGATTTCGAAATCCCCACCAACTTCAAACGCGACTACTGGGTAATCGCCTCCGAGGTACGCGGCAACTCGCGCGTAGTACATCACAACACGACCACCGTGCGCGGCCCCGACGGCGCGCGTGATCGCACCGGTCGTCTGTCGAGCGCCGTTCCGGGCAAACTGTTCGACCTCTTTGGTCCCGAATCCGCCAAACTCATCAAAGCCGGATCGACCGTGGTGTTTGGCATGCACTATCATCCATACGGAAAAGAAGAAAAAGACCGCTCCAAAATCGGTCTGTGGCTCGCCGAAATACCCTTCGTCTTCCGTATGCACTCGTCGGTAGTCGCCGATCCGGACCTGCGCATTCCGCCGATGAACGGCAATTTCCTGAGCGTGGGCGAATACACCTTCGAAGAGGATTCCGAAATCACCGCGATGAAACCCCACATGCACTATCGCGGAAAAGACATGGAATACAAAGTGTTGTTCCCCGATGGACGCAAGGAAGTGTTGTTGTCGGTCCCGGCCTACGACTTCAACTGGCAGATCAACTACGAACTCAAACAGCCTGTTTTTGTCCCCAAAGGCTCGAAAATGCTTGTCAGGGCGCATTTCGACAACTCGCCCACCAACCCATGGAATCCCGATCCGGAGGCCGAAGTGCTCTGGGGAAGCGATTCGAGCGACGAAATGATGGAAGGCTGGTTTGACTTTCGTCGCAAACTCGATGTAAAGGTAGATCCCGAAGAACTTAAACTCAAACCGGGTGAATTCGACCACATCATTCCCCCGTCCGAAGCGGGAAGCGAATAATCGGTCTCATGCGGCGCGGGCGGCGCATGAAGCAGCCCGCGTTTTGCTACAAAGCGGTCACAGAAAGCGAGGACAAAGATGTATCGCGCCACATGGGCGATGCTCGCCGCCTTTTTTCTGATCGTCGGTTCCGTGTACGGCGCGGAAAAACCGGCGGGAAACTGGAATCTCAAAATCAAAGTAGGACACGTCGGAGAAGGTATCCGCATGGTCGTGCTCCAGATTCGGGAAACAAACGGAAAATTCGACGCTGTCATGTCAAAACTCAACGGCAAATTGGACACTGTGGACGAGGTAAGCTACAAAAACGGTCTCATGACTATCGCACAGGGGGCATACGCCTATGCGCTCCGATTCGAAGGCGATACGCTCAAAGGCAAAGTCGTCAGCCCGGCAGGCGAACAAACAGTCTCCGGTATCCGTCAGGATTCGATCCGACTCATGGGTGACGAAACTGCGCCGCTGCACCGCGCTTGGCGGGGAAAAATAGAACGACGGGACAACGAATACCTCCTGATCACCCGTAGCTACGAACTCCAATTTAGCAACGCCGAAGTTTTTAAAGCCGACCTTGAAAAAAATGCCGACAAAGAGGTAGACATGAGCGGCTGGTGGGTAAAAACAAAAATCCGGATCGAAAAAATCAACCCCGTCACCTCCGGAAACTGACTCCCTATGCGCTGGATGTCGGTTTTTGCCGTTGTACTGACCGCACTGTCTGCCAACGCCCAGACACCCGACACAGACATGTCCGTCCAATCGCTTCCGGAGGACTATCTGGCGGGCGTTCCTCCCGACTCCGTCATACAGGGCTTTCTCTGCCCTATGCACCCTCATGTTACCGCCGAACAGCCGGGGCGTAGGTGCTATCTCTGCGACATGGAACTTGTGGACGGGCGAATTCGAATGCCGCACGGCAGCCACGAACCCCGGTACGGCGGTATCTTTTTTATGTCGCGTGACAACTGGCATCATATAGAAGGCGCATTGCCCCAACCCGGTCTTTTCCGGTTTTATCTATACGACAATTACTCGCTTCCCATGCCCGTCGTATACGCCTCCGGACGGCTCGTATTCCAAGAGTTTATCGGTCCGGACGGTGAAATACTGCATCCACCCGTCGATACCCCGCTTGTTCCGGCGTCGGATGGCGTGTCGTTTATTGTTGCCGACGACCGTCTGGCGCCCGGACGCGATTTTCATGTCCGTATCCGTTTCTCGTCCGAACAACCCGAAGAAGACCGGTTCGACTTTACGTTTTATGCGCATTCCGGCCCAGCGCTTCCGGAAAAAAACCTCACCCAGGACGCGCTGGAGTTGCCGCAGACACCGACGGCGCTTCTCGCGGCCATTCGCGTCCGTGTGGAGACCGTCGATACGCTTATCGCGCAAAACCGGCTTACCGAAATCTTTCTTCCGGCGCTCGAAACCAAAAACCTCGCGCTTACCCTCCTCGATCACGGGCATGTCGTAAACGAAGAAGACACCCATGCCTTGTCCGTTGCTGTCAAAACGGTGGTCAAGGCCGCTTGGCTTCTCGATCTTTATGGTGACTATGGCGACAAACCCGAAGCCGAAAAAGCCTGTCGCATGCTGACTGAAGCGACGGAAAAAATAAGGAGGCTGTATGGCGCTTCTTCTCCGTGAGGATGACGTGACCCGGCTGCTTTCCATGGCGGATGCGCTAACTGCGGTGGAAAAAGTCTTTCGGTTCCACGGATGCGGTGACGCCACCAATATGCCGCGTTCGCGGGTGCGTACGTCCGGTGGTATGTTGCATGTCATGTCCGGGGGGGTAACGCCACTTAACGTCGCGGGATTGAAGACGTATACGACCACCCGTCAAGGCGCGCGGTTTGCCGTACTGCTGTTTCAGGCCGACACCGGCGCGCTGCTTGCGATCATTGAGGCGGACCGACTCGGTCAACTGCGTACGGGAGCCGCCAGCGGCGTAGCGACAAAATACATGGCCCGCACCGACACCCGCACCGTGGGCATCGTGGGAACCGGCTGGCAGGCGCGCAGCCAACTTGCGGCGGTGTGTGGCGTCCGGGATATCGAACTTATCCGGGTCTTTGGAAGAGACGAAACACGCCGTCTCCTCTTCTGTCGCGAAATGTCCGAAACCCTGGGACTTCCCGTGTTGCCGGCAGAATCGACCGAAGAGGCGGTTCGTGACGCGGACGTTGTGATTACCGTTACCTCCGCACGCGAACCCGTGCTCATGGGCCGACATCTCAAACCCGGCGCACACATAAACGCCGCCGGTTCCAACGCGCTCGACCGCCGAGAAATCGACAAAGAAACCGTACGCCGAGCAAAAATCATCGCCGTAGACGCAAAAGACCAAGCCCGTATCGAATGCGGCGATCTGGTAGAGCCGATCGCACAAAGCCTCATCTCGTGGGATGCCATACACGAACTGGGTGACATCGTGGCGGGCCGTGCCGCGTTTTTGCGCGCGGACGACGACATTACCCTGTTCGAGTCGCACGGGCTGGCCATACAAGATCTGGCCGTCGCGGCGTTTGTCTACACCCGCGCGCGAGAAAACGGCGCGGGAATCGAAATACCGGGATTCGAAAAATAGACGCCTGTCCGACAGGCAAGGAGCCGTCATGAAAAAATGGAGCGCATGGCTGTTGTTGTGCTGGAGTGCTGCGGTTTATGCCCAGGGAGACCCCGTGGACAAAAACATGAAAACACTCGGTGAAGTCTTTGACACCCGCATGAAGGAACTGAGCGTCGTAGGTGGGGCCGTCGCCATCGTACACGACGGAAAAACCGTGTACACCCGTCATTACGGATACGCGGACGAAGAACGCAAAATCGTCGCCGGTGACGAATCCATCTATCTCTGGGGTTCCAACACCAAACTGTTTACCACCCTTGCCATCATGCAGCTTCGGGATCACGGCAGATTGACGCTCGACGATCCGTTGGTACATTACATCCCCTCGTTTCGAAATGTAAACAACCCGTTTGCCAATACCAAAACCATCACGCTCCGTATGCTGATGAGCCATAGTAGTGGTCTGCAAAACGGT
>Ga0194132_10009027_pt1 | contig 13986 bp, 9 predicted proteins | sample TA2KigOf80mmetaG_FD_148612 | JGI IMG/M metagenome (GOLD analysis project Ga0194132, IMG submission 148612) | Freshwater microbial communities from Lake Tanganyika, Tanzania - TA2015054 Kigoma Offshore 80m | ecosystem: Environmental > Aquatic > Freshwater > Lake | place: Tanzania: Lake Tanganyika... | reverse complement strand
ACAAAGTCGACAACCGAAACGTTCGGCGTCGGCACGCGCATGGCGTAGCCGTCGAGCTTGCCCTTCAACTGCGGCAGCACGAGGCCGATCGCCTTGGCGGCGCCGGTCGAGGTCGGGATCATGTTGATCGCGGCGGCACGGGCGCGCCGCAGATCCTTGTGCGGGAAGTCGAGGACGTTCTGATCGTTGGTGTAGCTGTGAATCGTCGTCATCGAGCCCTTGAGAATGCCGAACTTCTCATCGAGCACCTTGGCAACCGGGCCAAGGCAGTTCGTTGTGCACGAAGCGTTGGAAATGATGTTGTGCTTGGCGGCGTCGTAAGAGCCATCGTTCACGCCGAGAACGACGGTGATGTCTTCGCCCTTGGCGGGAGCGGAGATGATGACCTTCTTCACGGTGCCACGCAGGTGCTTGGCTGCCTGATCGGCGTCGGTAAAACGGCCGGTCGATTCGACGACGATCTGCGCGCCGAAAGAGGACCAGTCGATTTCAGCGGGGTCCTTGGTTTCGAAAACGCGGATGCGCTTGCCGCCGATGGTGATGGACTCGGCGTCGCTGGTGACTTCGGCGTCGAGTTGACCGAGCGTCGAGTCGTATTTCAAGAGATGCGCGAGCGTCTTGTTGTCGGTAAGATCGTTCGTCGCGACGAACTCAATCTCGGGGTTGTTCAAACCCGCGCGCACAACGTTCCGGCCGATGCGGCCGAAGCCGTTGATCGCAACTTTTACTGCCATGTACTTTGAATCTCCTTGCGGAAGAGGTGGGATATCTCTTCAGTGTACCGTGTCGATCAGGTACAGGCGCATGGAGCGGCTGATAGTTTCGGCGGGTTTGTACTTTTTCAACCAGTCCAACTCCGGCTTCAGACCGGCTTGAACCGCGCGCGCCGCTTAGAATGATTGATTGCGGACGCTGACCAGCGTGCAGCCGGGAGCTTCGAGCGGCCACCAGAATTCTTCGAAACGGCCAGGGAATTGCTCCTTCCACTCAACAACGCCGAAGTAGGCGAGACGGCACTTCGCGATGTCGCGGCGATCGAGCGCGGCAACGGCGCGATGCAGATCCTGGCCCCAGTCTAGGTCGCTTTCGGCTAGGATACGTTCGGGATGCGCGCCCGCGAATTCATTGAACCAGAACGCATAGAGGGATGCGCCTCCGTTGTGTTCCATGTGAGCCAAACGCCGAGTGCGATGGCGATGTAACGGCGCGTGCTCCAAATATGCGCGAGCGCGATGCCGGCGGCGATCGCGACACCGATATAGAGCACAAGGGCGTGCCGAATGCCGAGGTTCACGTTCGACGGCAACAGGATCAGCAGCGCGACGGCGAAGAGGCGCCAGGCCCAGCGCGCTTCGCGTCGGAGGAGCGCAAGAGCGAGGAGGATCAACACCGGGGTCGGCGTCTTGAAGAAGAACGCAACCGGGAAGAATCGCCAGTCGCCGGTGTTCCCGCTGTGGCCGAGTAGATAGGTAACGTGACCCTCGGCATTGGTTTGCGCGCGACTTCTACACCTTCGGCATAGGCGGTGAAAAACGCGCCGAGACCGGCCACGCGCGCGGAGATCGACCCGCGCATCTCTTCGCGCGGCTTCCAGAACTCTTTCTTGAATCGGTACGCGGAAGCGATAACGGCAAGCGCAAGCAGCAAGCCGGCAAGCAGTTGCACGGCGTGGCGGCGCGAGAACTTTCGAATCAGAATTGCGGCGAACACGGGCGCGAACGCAAGGACGGTGAACTTCGACACCAAAGCGAGCCCAAGTGCGAGAGCGGCCCAGAGCGTGTTCGGCCACTGCGGGTCGCGCTGCCACACATCGAAGCGCCAACCGAAGGCGGCAAGGAGAGCGACAGGCGCGAGGTCGGTCGTCGCGAGGCCGCTGTGACCCAGTATCGGCGGTAATTGTGATGCGACGAAGTGCGTGGCGAGCGCGATCTCGGGCGAGAACCGGAAGAGTGTCCATCGCCAGAGCGAGACGCAGAAGATCCAGAAGAAAGGGAGGATGCCGGCTCGAGCGAGGAGCAGCCCGCGCCGGTATTGTTCGCCGGCGCCGAGCGCGGCGACGCCGCTACTATGCGGGTCGACGTCGGGATTGTCGTGGCGGCCATCGAGAAGATCCGGCAGTGCGCCGATAGCGATTCGAGCGAGAGGCGGATGCTGGCGCTCGCGCGTGTATTGCTTTTTCTCCCACCATTCGAGACCGCAGGCAAGATGGAAGGCTTCGTCAAAGGCCTGCGAGAAGACGCCCCAGGTGGAAGCGATGCGGACCGAACCAATGACGAGCAGCGCGAGAGGAAGCCAGAAACGAATCACGCGTCCTCGGCGGCTTTCTTGAGTGCGGTTTCGAGCGCATCGCGATCCATCGTGGTGCTGATGAAAAGCTCCTGGCGCGCACCATCGCTAAGCGCGATCGCTTTCCACCCGTTGGTAACGGGAACGGTGACGCGAACCTTCACCGGGCCTCGTGCGTCGCGGACGATAGCGATGCGGCCCGGGACAATCGAGCGGATGTCGTCGCGATCGCGCAGCAGCCGATTGAGCATGGCGCGCACGCCATCGAGGATGGAATGCTCGATCTTCAAGCGGTTGTTCTCCGTACGCAGGCGCATCTTGGCCATAACACTCTATTTGAACTGGTTTTTTCACCTGTCGCGCGGGTGTGCATAATCCTACATCCGGAGGTTCAGCTCCGAGAGGCCTCGCCAACCCTTTTGTTTGCGCGGTCACGACGCCGGCGAGTATTCCGGCAACTACCTAACCTGTTTCCGAACCTGAAAGTCCAAGCCAAACGCGCCATTCTCATCGCGCAGCGCAATGAGCGACCACTCCCGGCTCATGTTCCATTCCAAACGCACGACCTGTTGTTGCGAGCGGTTGAGGTTCGTCACGAACGTCATCGTCACATCCTTCGACACCTGCTGTTCGACCGTGACGCGCGCTTGCGGTGTGCTGTCGAGACCGGAAATCGTTGGATCGATCTTGATGCGGCTCACGCCGAAGAAGCGCTGCAATTGGCTCGACAGCGGCGCGGAGATTGCACTGCCCAAAAGCGAGTTGCCGCCGCTTTCGAGGAACGATCCGCTGGCGCTCGATTGGCTCGTGCCGACAGTGGCCGATGTCGGTGAGCGGCCGACTGTGAGCAGGGCGATAATCTCACTGGGTTGAAGCGGCGGATCGGAACGATACGAAACGTTGAGCTTCTTCACCGGCCCGGAAAAGTTGACTGTCACGTTGACGCCACGCACGCGCGTTTCCAGATCCATGTCGAGCGTGGGCTCGATCGTCGCGGGATTATAGAAGGCGACTTCGCCGCGCTTGATCGAATATTTATTGCCGAAGAAATTCACGTCGCCTTGACTGATCGAAACTCGGCCGAGCACGACGGGCCGCGATCCCACGCCGCGCACCTGCAAATTCGCTTCGGCCTGCAAATCGTTCGTGAGCGATGTCGTGAATTGCGTGTCGGGCGCAGTTCGCACTTTCACGTCAAGTTGCATGTTGGCGAGGAAGCGATTCGGTTCGCCGGGCGCCGCCTGTGCGCGACCGGCGCCGGCGAGCAGGCCGCCGAGATCGATGCGCGGCGTAAAGCCGGAACGCAGCACGGTGATGTTGCCCGCCAGCAAGCTGCGCGTGGCGGCGCCGGTGAGCGTTAGATTTGCATCGCCGACGGTGCTGACTCCCTCGGGGTATCGGATGCGCACGCGCGAGGCCTGCGCTTGTAGGCGATAGAACGTCTCGGCGCTGGCGAAGTCGAAGAAACCCGCAAGCGACAGTTCGCCGCCGCCCGATTGCGCGGTGAGTTTGTCTTGAATCGTCGCGCGGCGCCGGTCGAAGAGAACACGTCCCGTAACTTTGTCAAGCCCGTTGGGGACACCGTCAACATTGAGCGTGGCGTCCTTCAATTCCAGCGATCCGAACACCTGAGGGCTGGCGAGTTCGCCGCGGACGCTGGTCTGCATGGTCGCAACGCCGGTGGCCACGAAGTCCTGGCTGTAGGCTCGCAAGCCCGCTAGGTTAACGCGGCCGTTGACGCGCAGATCCCACGGACGTTTTTCCGCCAGCGAGAACGTCCCGCCGACCGAAAGGTTCGTATCCTGTCCGACGAAGCGCGCCCCGCGAATCTGAATCGTGCGTCCTTCGGCGGAGAAGACGACCGGTCCGTCGTTGCGGAGTTCGAAACCGGAAGCCGCACCGCCGCGCGTGGTGCGCGCGAACAGTTCGGGTAGCGCGACGGCGACGCGCCATTTATCGACATCGAGTAGCGGACCGCGAAAGTCGACACTGCCGCGGAAGCCGCCGGTAAACGGCCACTCTTCAGCCGCGACCTTGGCGGGCCGCAGCGATTGAAAGACGCGAAACGGCATTTGGCCGAACTCCATGCGCGCACTGCCGGGGTAGCCCGCTTCGAGCTTCCAGGCCGACGTGCCGCGAATGGCGGCGCCGGCGAGCGTACCATCTATGGCGACGCTCAAATCGTTGGCGCGCGTGGTGGCATTGAGGCGCAAGTCTCCGAAGGACTCACCATCGATGACGATGTTCGACAATCCGCCGCGCGCTTCGGCGGCGCGCACCTGCCACTCTTTTCCGGCGAGTTGCGCGGTAACTCTGCCGCTAGCCTGCACGGCCGCGCGAACGCCGGAGCGAATCGATTGCACCTGTGGAACGGTAGCCAGATCCAGACCGGCCAGCGCGAAGTCGATTGTGGCGGCGCCGTTCCTGACATAGAATCCTTTGCCGTTAAGCTTCGCCGCGCCGCGCGTGGCTTCGAACTCGGAGACATTGACTCGGCTGCCGTCGTAAGCGGCCTTGAAGCGCAACCTGTCGATGGTCTCGCCGCGCCAGGCCGGCCGGAACCAATCGGCGTCGATGTCACCGCGAGGATCCCCGACGGATCCGGTCAGCCGGATCGATGCGTTGACTAGGCCGTCGATGCGCTCTTCAATGCCGATTTGTTCGCGAACCGTGGAGAGATTGACGCCGCGGGCGTCGACGCGGGCGTCGATCGTGCTCGATTGGTTCGCGCGCCAATCGGCGAGGGTGACGGTCGCGGTCCCGCTCACGTTGGCCGCGCCTTGCGCGGCCGTTACGCGCGTGAGGGTCAGTTTGCCTGGCGAAGCGATCAGCGCGGCGGTAACGGAATCGAACTTTGACTTTTCATAGACGGCATTGGTCGCGCGCAGTTGGCCCGCGGCAAGCGGGTCGCGCGCGGTACCAGACACAGTACCGGTAAATTCGACTGTGCCGCTATCGAGCTTCACCGCCAGCCGGTCGTCGACACCCAGCGCGCGCAGATCGTCAAGACTCGTGAGGTTCGCCTTTACGCGCAGCGTTTGATTCAGTGTGCCGCTGAACTCGACGCGGCTGGATGGGGTGATCAACAGCGAGTCGCCGAAACTGATGTCACCGGTGGCGCCGCGATAGGCGGCGCGCAGGCGGCCTTCGATGGCTGTGGCGCCTTCAGCGGGCGTAATGGCGAGATCGCCGCTGGCGTCGATCGGCCCGCCAAACGGTGCGCCAAGGTGAACGGGGCCCGCGACGCGGCCACTGAAGCCGAGCGACTTGCCCGCGCGCGCTTCGATGTTGGCAAGCGAAAACTCGGCGATGTCGCCGTCGACTTCGACGCGCTTGTACTTGGGCAGCGCGGCGCGCCCTTTGAATTGGCCTTCGGGCGAATCGGCGCGAAGATCGGTAACGGTAAGCGCGTCGGGATTGGCGCTAATTCGTCCCGTCACTCGGACAGGATTCATCCGCAATCCGCGCGCGGCGATGTCGAGCGCGGGCGCGTTGAGATCGCCGTCGTACTGAAAACGCGGTCCGCCGAGCCATTGGAATTTTCCCGCCGAGTGAAGGGCGCCGCGCCCGGCGATGAAGCGAAACAGGCGAGTCGATTCACCGAGATCGGTTTGCACTTTTAAGTCGAACTCTCCGCCGATCGAGTCGGCATACACGACGCGGCCGGCGCCGTCGACACGCGAGGCGACGGACACGACTTCGAACTTCGGCAGTTCGACCGCGCCGTCGCGCACGGCGAGATCGGCGCGCAGATCGACGGGCAGCGCAGGCATTCCGGGCATCTCCAGCAAAACGTCCTTCGATGCCACCGAACCCTTGTAAACAGGGCCGTCGAGAGCCAGCTTGGTTTCGAGGTTCTTCGCCGCGACGGCGAACGGCGTGCGCGTATCGGCGTAGTTAAACTCGCCGTTGGTAACGGCAAACTCTTCGATTGCCAAAGAGAGAATCGTGGCGAACGCGGAGCGATCGGCGCGGCGTGCACTGGCCGGCGAGGGCAGATTCGAGCGACCCTGGCTGTCAAGAATGATGTTGATTTGCGGTCCGATAATGGCAAGCCGGCGGAGATCGACATCCTTCTTCAGGAACGACAGCACGCGGAACCCCGCATCGATGCGCGTGGCGGTGAACAGCGGCGCCGCTTGCGAACCCTCGGTTCCGCGCAGCGTGAAATTCTCGATCGTCGCGCCCAGTAACTCGGGATCGAATCGGAACGAGCCGATCGACGCTTTGCCGCCCGTTGCCTTTTCGACTTCGACAATGGCGCGCTCGCGAACTCTGTCGCGCAGCCAGTCGCTGCGGAGCAGCATCCACCACGAGCCATAGCCGAGAATGCCGACCGCTACGAGCGCAAGCAACTTCTTCTTCTTCACCGCCGCGCTCCTTTCGGCTCGAATGTTTCAATGCGAGTCTGCTGGCGCGTTTCCCGCAGCCACTGATCGAGGAAGCGTACCGCCTCCGCCTCCACGTACGCCGCTTCGACTCGCTCGCGCGCCGCTTCAAACGCCGGCTTGGCGCCGTCGGGCGTCCAGTTCGCGTAGTAGGCCAGCAGGGCTTCGTCGGTAATTTGTACGGAAGGGCGGAAGCGATAGGCGAGAAAGCGAGCGAACGAAAGGCGCCAGCCGAGGTCTTTCGACAGCTCGTCTTCGGTGAGACGATACTCGCGCAACGCGTTGATGTACGCCGCGTCGCCGCCGAGTTGCGAGCGCACTTGTTCCAACGCGACGCGGACTTCGTCGGGCTGCGCCACCGGATAGCGGCTGATACGAATTTCTTCTTTGACAAGCGCCTGCTCAATCATGCGATTGCGCGCTTCTTCCCAAACGGCTTGCGATTCGTTGAGCGGCGTTCGCGCCAACATCGCCGAGACGCGCAGCGACCGCCGCAATTGGCTATCGGTAATGACCGCCCGGCCCACAGTGGCGACGATGCGATCGACGATTTCGGCGTGCGCGGCGACTGCGATCGACAGGGCGAGAGCAAGAGTCCGCATCAGAATGTCTGCCCCAGTGAGAAGTGGAATTGCAATTGATTGATGCGTTGCACAAGCCGCGTGCCGCCACCTAACAGCAATTGATCGCGCGTGCCCCGGAAGCCGAAGAACTTTGGAGAGTTCGGCGAAAAGCCGATATCGAAACGCACCGGCCCGACCGGAGTCCGGTATCGAATGCCTATGCCCGCGGCGTGGATCATGTAATCGAAGTCTTGCACGCCGCGCTGTTGCGTGCGGAACGAGATCTTGTTGAGCGAGCGGTAGACGTTGCCCATGTCGTGATAGAGCACGCCGCCGAAAGTGTCGCCGATCAGCGGGAAACGCAGTTCCGTCACGTTCATCAGAAGCGCCTTGCCGCCGACTGGAAAACCGGTGAACAAATCGCGCGGGCCGGCCTGATTATCGGGAAAGCCGCGATGCGTCGCGCCGCCGCCGGAGAAAAATCTTTCGGGCAAGGGAACATCGCGCGACGTGTCGCTGCCCATGATCGAATACATTCCGCCCAGCGTTGTCAGCCGCGCGAAGGTGATGTCCTTGCGAACCCGGTGATAGCTGGAGTTACGCACGAGCAAGCGAAGAAAATTCGACTGCGATCCAAAGTAGCCGCTGGCGAGACCGAAGTCGATGGTGTTGTAGACGCCGCGGCGCGAGTCGATCGGATCGTCGCGTTTGTCCTGAATGAGCGACGCCGACGCGATTCCGACACGCACCGGTTGCGAGAGAAGCGGAATCAGAGCGGGATCGATGGCAAGCGTTGTGTCGTTGATATTCACCCGCCGGAACGTGAAGCGGTACTGCAAGGTGTTGGCGCGAGAGAGCCGCTGGCCAAGCTGAACCGACGACTCGAGGCGTTCCGCCTCAAACGTGCGCACATCGCGGGAGTTGTCGTAGAGCGCGGTGAAGTTCAAGTTGAGCTTCGCGTTGCCGGTGAATTGGGGCGCGTAATAGCTGGCGACAGCGCGCTTCTGAAAATTCGAGAACTGCGTCCGGAACGAAACCGTGTGGCCAAGTCCCATGAAGTTGACGCGGCTCACGCCAAAGTTGATGCGCGGCGAGAAACCCGGCGCGCCGGCCGGAGCGTCGAAGGTTCCGATGCCGCCGCCGATTCGCGCCAACTGCGCGCCGAATCCGTAGGTATAGGAATAGCGGCTGGCTTCTTCCAGGCGGTAGAGAACATTCTTGTCGCGCTCTCTGCCCGCCGGATTTTGCACGGCGATGTCGACTTTGGCGAAGATGCCGAGTTCGTAGAGCTGGCGCTGCGCGTCGATGATGGCGCTCTGCGAAAGCGGGTCTCCGGTGTCGAGCGGAATGCGGTCGTAGATCAGCCGCGGCCTCGTGGTGCGGTAGCCGCTGACAAGCACCCGGCGCACAAAGTTGCGGCGGCCTTCGACAACGCTGAACTTCACGTTGACGCGGTTGGCGCCTTCGACAGGCTCGGCCGTGATTTCAAGAGACGCGTCGGGGAAGCCGTTGTTGAAGTAGTAGTTCAGGATGGAATCGCGATCGGTGATAACGCCGAACTCCGAATACGGCTGGCCCTCGACGGTTTGGAGCAATCGCTGCACGGTTTCGAGTTCGCGTAAATTGACGCCGGTGACTTCGACACTCTCCACAAACCACTGCGGGCCTTCCGTGATGGTCAAGTGAGCGGCGACTGCGGTTTCCTTGTTGAGAAACCCTCGTTCGACGCGGTGTTGGACTTTCACGTCGCGAAAGCCGTTGGACCGGTACAAGAACTCGATGGCGCCAGCGTCCTTGCGGAGCATCTCTTCGCTGAAGCGGCCGTTACGGTAGCGAAGGCGTGTAGCGGGCGTAATGGTCAGGCGTTCGACGATTGTCTTTGTGTCGAAATATTCGTTGCCTTTGACATCGATGTGGACAAGCTTGTAGCGTCCGCCTCGGTCGATGCGGAAAAGCACGGTCTGCTCTCCGGAGCCGGTTGCGGATTCGTCGAGGAAGTCGACATCGGCGTCGAAGAAGCCCTGGCCTTGGAGATGCAGCGTAATGTTGCGGACGCCTTCATTGAGAAGATCGCGATCGACGGTGCGCTCTTGAAAAACCGGTACGAGACGGCGCAGCAGTCCGCGACTGAGGCGCGCGCCCTCGGCGCGAACACGAATCCGCGGACCTTGTTCGATGCGCAGATGGGGGCGGACGCGATTTTCGTTTTCGAGATACTCCAGGCGATCGAGCGCGACCTTCGCCATGAGGAAGTCGCGCTTTTGAAACGAATACCGGATGCGTTCGAGGCCGCTCTGCACGCGGGCTTCGGTGACCTCCTTGTAACCCGCGGCGCCCCACAGCCGTTGCCAGCGAGAGGGGTGTAGGATTTGTTTGGCGGTCAGGCCGGGATCGCCGCTGATCGCCGGAGCCGAGAAGCGAGCGCGCTTGCCGGGCGAGATATCGAATCGCACGTTGACTTGCTGCGTGATTGACTCGTTGGCGAAAGCCGGCTTGACGGTGGCCTTATAAAAACCGTTGTCGCGGAGCTGCGAGAGGACTCCCTGGGTGGCGTCGAAGAGGTATTCGTCGCCGAAGTCCTGGCCGAGTTCGAGGCGCGTCGGGGCGATGAGTTGGCCTTCGTTGGGCGGATCGGGGACTTTGTTCACGGCGACGCCGCCGACGAACCAGGATGGCTCGGTTTGGAACTCGAGGATCACCTCGCCCCCGCTCAGAGTGGCGTCGACATCGATGGCATAAAAACGGCCCGTTTCGTAGAGCTTCTCGATGGCCTCGCTGATGCGCGCGGAGTCGAAAAGGTCGCCCGCCTTCACGGGATTCATACGATCGAGCGTCGGGAGCGGATACGGTTGCGAATCGGGCGCGTAGCGGATCGACGCAATCTTACGCCCCGTGAACGCCGCTTCTGGAGGCGCCGTTTGCGCCGCGGCTGAATAGCCGAGTACGGCCAACAACGGTACGATTCCCTTGTAAAGGTTGGGGGACGCCACCAATCGTCATGATAACGCGCGGACCGGCGCGGGTTACGCGAATTTACGTAAAGCCCTCTCGGGCTATGTCATAATGTGGCCAACCCTGGAGGGAGGCCATGCGGTTCTCGTCACTCATCTACGCGACTTCGATTATTGTGTTCGCCCAGCAACCCGGCGCCGCTCCTGGAGCGGGCGCGGGTGGCGGCGCTACCGCGCCGACGAATCCCGGCGGCGGCGGTGCGACAAACCCGACCAATCCCGGCGCGGGCGGCGGATTCGGCAACACGAACCCGACGAATCCGGGCGCCAATCGCTTCCCCGGCCAAAACCAGGATCCGAACAGCCGCTTCCCGGACATGATGCAGAACCGGCCGATTTTTATCAGCGGTAAAGTTGTACTGGAAGACGGAACGCCGCCGCCCGATTCTGTGACAATTGAGCGCGTCTGCAACGGCGTTGTGAGGCCCGAGGGATACACGGACTCCAAAGGGCGCTTCAGTTTCGAACTCGGCCGCAACAACAACGTCTTAGCCGATGCGAGCACATCGAGCGGCATCGACGACGGCCTGTTCGGCGGCGGAGGCTTTGGCGGTAATCAGCGTTCGCCGATGGGCGGATTCGGCGGGCAAGGCCGCGGGATCAGCGAGCGGGATCTGATGGGTTGCGAAATTCGCGCGTCGTTGTCGGGCTTCCGCGGCGAGTCGGTAAATCTGGCGGGGCGGCGATCGCTCGACAACCCGGATATCGGTACGATCATTCTCCGCCGGCTGGCCAATGTAGAGGGTTACACGTTCTCGCTGACGACCGCGATGGCGCCGCGCGAAGCGAAACGCTCCTTCGATAAGAGCCGCGATTTGCTGAAGAAGAAGAAGTTCGACGAAGCGCAGGCGGAGTTGGAAAAGGCGACTACCGCGTACGCCAAATATGCGATCGCGTGGTATGACTTGGGCCGCATCTATGAGATGAAAAAGCAGAGCGACGCGGCGATCAAGGCCTATGAATCCGCGATGGCCGCCGATCCGAAGTACGTGAATCCGTATACGAATCTGGCTTTGCTGTTGGGTCAGAAAAAAGAGTGGCAGCGTACGGCCGATGTGAGTGCGAAAGGCATCAAGCTGAACCCGATCGAGTTCCCGCAGTTGTTTTATTACAACGCCGTGGCGAATATGAATCTCGGTAAGCTCGATGACGCCGAGAAGTCCGCGCGCGATGGCGTCAACTCCGATCCCAAGGGCCGCATGCCGCGCATGGATCAACTTCTTGGCAGTATTCTCGCCTCGAAGAACGATCTAAAGGGCGCGGTGGAAAGCTATCGAAACTATCTGAAGAAGGACCCGAATGCGCCCGACGCCGCGCAGGTGAAGTTCCAGATCGCCGAGTATTCGTCCGAAAAGCCCGCGGCGCCGGCGGCCGCGGTCGCGACGGGGCGCGTTGTCGAGGAGATTCCCGAGCGCGGGTCCGCGCCAGCGGCGCCTCCGCCTCCGCCGGCGCCCGCAACCGTTTCGGCGCGTTCGGCTTGGCCTTCGTGGTCCGGCGGGATTTCGGATCTGCCGCCGGGCACGTTGTCGAAGACGCTGGACGCCGCTGCGCTAAGCAAGGAAATCACGGGCGCCGTCTATTTGATTCACACCGCCGGCGATGTGGGACAGCTTTCGAAACCGGTGACGAAATACCAGGGCGCGGCCGTGGCAGTTTCGAAAAATCTACTAGTGACTAATTGCGATACGCTCGAAGCCACCGGCGCGACGGGAATCTATCAGAGCGACAAGCTGCTAACGAGCAGCGTGCGGCTGACGAAGTCGAGGCGCGCGGCGGGCCTGTGCGTGTTGGAAGTTTCGGGCGTGGCGCTGCAACCGGTCAACGGCGTTCGCTACGCGCAAGATTTAAGCGCGGGCGAAAAGACGTTCACCCTAACGCCGCAAGGCGTTGGCGAAGGGAAACTGGCGTCGGCCAAAACACAGGGCGGGTTGAAGCTGTTGCTGGCGACATCTCCGGTGACCGCCGCGACCTCGGGCGGCGGGTTGTTCGACGAGTTCGGCAATCTAATCGGTGTGACGACGCTGCGTTCGATGAACGCGGTCATCGCAGTCGAAGAGTTTTATCAGTAACGCCGGTGTACACTCCGGCGCATTTCAGAGAGGCCTCGCCCGACGCGCTGCTCGCGGTGATACGGCGATTTCCGCTGGCGACGATTATTGTACCGACGGCGCAAGGCCTGGAAGCGACGCATGTGCCGATGCTGCTTGAAGACGGCGTCTTGCGAGGACACGTTGCTCGTTCGAACCCGATTTGGCATGCGGCGACCGGCGAGGCGCTGGCGATCTTTCAAGGCCCGCAGCGTTATATCTCACCGAACTACTACACGACGAAACGTTCAGATCCGCGCGTTGTCCCGACTTGGAACTACGTCGCGGTGCATGCGTATGGCTCTTTGCGCGCATTTGAGAGCGCTCACGAACTTCTACGTGTAGTTACGGCGCTAACGGATGCGTTCGAGGCGCCGTCGGAACATCCGTGGCGCGTGAGCGATGCGCCGCGAGAGTACATCGAAAAACTGCTCGGCGCGATCGTCGGCATTGAGATTCCGATCGTGCAAATCGAAGGCAAGTGGAAGTTGAGTCAGAACCGGCCGGCCGAAGATCGCGCCAGCGTCCGATCGGCGCTCGGCGATGAAGAGATGGCGCGGTGGATCGACGCTACGGAAGTTCCTTAATGCGGAGATTGCGGAACTCAGCGTAGGCTTGATGGCCGAGCAGCGCGATGTGTCCGGACTTGCGCGCGAGGCCCGGGTGTTTCTTCAAGACCTCCGGTTCGCGCACTTGATCGAGGTCGGCGTCGACGATGATCGCGCCGTTCAGCGTGATGGTGATGCGGCGGCCGTCGGCGCGGATCTCTTGCGCATTCCATTCGCCGGGCTTCTTTAAGAAGCCTGTGCGCGCGGGCCAGACGTCGTAGATCGCGCCGTGATATTGCTCGGGCTTCAACTTCATCGGGCCGTATTTCGGACCGCTCTGGTCGAGCACTTGGATCTCCATGCCGAGCGTCGACGTATGGCCGTTACGCGGGGCGCGGATGCCGATGCCGTTGTTCGAATCGGCTTCGAGCTTGAACTCGAAATGAAAGACGAAGTTGGCGAATTCCTTGTCCGTCATGAGCTTTTGCCCGCCGTCGAGCGGGCAGACGATGGAGCCGTCGCGCACGAGGAAACCGGGCCCTTGCTTGTTGACGATGAACCAGCCGTCAAGCGTCTTGCCGTCAAACAGCGGCTTGAATCCGTCTTCGGCGAACAGCGCGGCCGAGAGTAACAGCGCGAATCTCATATGTCGAATCCATGCTGTTTGCGGTGATGCGGGCCATCGTATGTCTTTGCGGATTTGAAGAGTTCATGGCGGCCGTCGCTGGCCTCCTCTCGAACTTTACTGAGCAGCGTCTCCTTCTCGCCGGCGGTCATCGGCTTGAACGTTCGCGCCAGCGCGATGTCCTCTTTCAACTGCGCCATCGTCGTGATTCCCATGACCTGGGAAACGATCGGAAGACTGAGGCAGTATCGAAAACAGTCGGTTGCACTGAGGCCGAACTTTTCGATCAGGCGTCCTTGCGGATGCCCGCCCGCGAGGCCCTTCATGCCGATCACACCGACCTTCTTATTCAGGCACACGGGCACAACTTCCTGCTGAAAGCTGCGATAGAAGCGGTCGAGGACGTTGATCGGCATTTGCGCCGTGTCCCAGTCGAGCGGCTTACCGAGCATCTTCAAGTGGATGCGCGGATCCTTGT
>Ga0194132_10009026_pt1 | contig 13991 bp, 15 predicted proteins | sample TA2KigOf80mmetaG_FD_148612 | JGI IMG/M metagenome (GOLD analysis project Ga0194132, IMG submission 148612) | Freshwater microbial communities from Lake Tanganyika, Tanzania - TA2015054 Kigoma Offshore 80m | ecosystem: Environmental > Aquatic > Freshwater > Lake | place: Tanzania: Lake... | reverse complement strand
GGGTCCGCCACCACGTGCAGCGCCAGCGCCGGATTCGCCAACACCTCCGCCGGAAACTGCGTCGCCAGTTTCACCACTACCGCGGCCGGCGACGCCGGATTGCCTGCCACCCTCGCCCGCACCCGCGCATCCGCGTGCCCCGCCAGCGCCGTCAACAGCGCAGCAGGCGCGGCCGCATTCCCCGCAACCACCCGCGCCAGCGCCACGGAGGTCTCCGCCAGCGCCTGCAGTCGCGCGGCGGTAGTCCCCGCCGCGGCCGCCGCCGCCGCCAATGCTGCTGCTTTGCCTCCCCGGCTCGTCGCCGTCCCGCGTGTCGCCTTCGCCATCACTAGCCCTCCTTGGACTCCAAGTCGGCTTTCCTCTGTTGGCGTCTCACCCAACGCCACGCCCCGAGCTTATTGCACCGGGGATGGCCGAGGGGCAGGCCGCCCCAGCACCTCCGCGGGCGCCGAGGCGTTTTCCGAGACGCCCCTGCGCACGTCCTTGTCCTGGTCCTGCGCCAGCTGATCAATTACGCGGCACACGCCATTCTGCGGCAGCAGTAACTGTCGAGCACCAGCACGTTAGCATCGAAGGTGTTGCGCTACCAGACAGCGTTGGCAAAGTTGGTGGGAACCAGCCCATGGCCACCGCGCTTCGCGTGGCTCGGCGCGCGCTGGCAGTCGCCCAAGGATCGCAACGCGCCCACGCGGAGGTCGGTGCTTCCCGAAGTCCGTTCGTCGGTGGTGGTGCACGCGGAGATCCTCCAGTCGCACAGGTCGGCGTGGGCGGATGCGGCAGCCGCCGAGCGAAAAGGGCTTCGTCGGCTTTGAAGCCGTCTGGAAGCCGATGCACAAGGAAGCGCAGTACCAGACGCCGAAGAAGCCGTAGGCTTCTCGTCGACAAGCCGTAAGCGCCTGAGCCCGGGCCGGCTGCTCATCCCCGGCTCGCCGCAAAGCGCGTGCGCACGAGGTCGCGGAAGTAGGCCGACCCGTTTCCTCATCGCTATTCCGATGACAGGCAATTTGACAATCCGAGCGTCTACTGTTCTGACCTCTATTACCTCCTAGAACGCATTGCAGCGACCTTGCAAAACCATCGGCGCGGTCAACCAATACATCCTGTCTTGTCAGCAATTGGGGAATAGCAGCAGAGCGCTGCTCAGCGCATCCACACGTCGGCGAGCCCTTTATGTAGTTCGTGAGGTCACCTCAAAGTTGCTGGGAGCGCCGAGGAACTGCAGGACAATATTACGAAAAAAACGAATATCGACATGCGAATGGCGCCCCTTCGTCCACGCGTCGAAGATCTGCCAAAGCCAGTCCCCGTACTCATGGTCATGTGGCTTTGTGCGTAGAGGACGCCGGCCCCAATGATGATGAGGGAGAAGGAAGTCGATGTGGCCAATTTGCAGGGCCGCCAAATCGTCAAAAACCTCCAAGGGGTCATTTGCTACGTCAATGACGGCAAGGAGCCCGCACGGCTGACCGGGAACACGCGCCTGCAACAATCGAATGCCTTCTATGGTGGCATCATAAGACGACCGCCCTGATCGAAAGACGCGATGGCGATCGGCGTCTGGATCGTCACCGAAACAGGCTCACGCTAGAGCCCCACACACCGCAACAGCTAAAATGTTAGGTTCTACATTATCTAGCAGGTTAATTGACTCAACATTTCTTGTATCCCTTCTTCACCTTTTCCGCCGTCACTTTCGCAGCATGCTCGGCTGCTTCGGCGGGTGTTCCCAGTTTTTTGACTGTGGTCTGCCCATCGGTACCAATCTTCCCGTAGCGCACAGTGACCGTGCTGCCATTGGTGTCTATCTCCCAGAACTTGCTAGAGGTCTTGTCTTTGAATTCAAAGTAGGATTTGGGCACTGCTGCCTCCTTTTATTTGGCAGGTTAATTTTATAAACAATTGGCGTTGGTCACCATCAGCATTGAGGCTTGTTACCATTTCCTGTCAATTACAACAAGCCAGCCACCTACATACTGCGCTTCCCGCGGATTTGGGCACCGCTGCCTCCTTTTAGGTATCAAGCAAGATATGGCTTTACGCCTTATTCCAGCCCTTCTTGATATTCTCGCTCACCATCCCGTCGGCGATTGACATGGCCAGCTTCTCGGTTGGTGCAAGCCTGACCTCGCGCTCAAGCGGAGTAGCACGACCGGCGCTGTAATCCGTCCAGTGAACAACGTAGGCCGGGTAGCTGGGCTCGACGTCCTCTTTATTGGTCTTCCAGACGAGCAGCTTTCTGACGGCCGTCTGCCCCTTGGCATCTCGGGTCCACACCTCCCGACGCAGCACCTTGCTCGCCGGCAATTCCTGTGCCGCGGTGTCTTCAGCGAGCGTTGCCGAGACATAGGCCTCGACCTGCGCAAAACGGATATCGTGCTGCGTGACCGACTTGTCAGTTCGCAAGCGCTCAAGAACGGGATAAATCGGACGCGGACAGGCCCGAAGTCCAAGGCTCTTCCACCCTGCCTTGTCGAAGGCGATCAGCATCGATTTCGCCGTGCTGCCATCTGAGCGGTCGGCCTGAAGGTCGCTCAGCTTCAGCGCGCCCACCACTTCCGGCTTGACGAATGTATAGAGGCCGCCGCCGTCGCTGGCATAGCGAACGCTGGATTCGGACTTGAGCGGCGACAGGTGCGCAAGCAGGCTTTTGCGATCGGCGTCGCTGCCGAGATTGCCGCAGCCGCCCAGAATGTGGAAGTTCTTGTCCTCGTGCATCAACCCCAGCAGGACAGATCTCGCCAGATCGGGCTGATCGGCTTTTGTTGTGTAGGCGATGATTGCCGCATCGATGCTGATCTCGGGCTTAAGCTTGTAGATCAGACCGCCATCAAGCCTGATCACCAGCCCTTCGATATCGCCGGGCACGATACTCTTCTCAAACAGGGCCCGCACCTGGCCCGCGCTATTGAAGGTCTCCAACGGGACAACCTTTAGGTTGTCGCCGCCCTTTATGATCTTCGACATCCGAGCGTGGCGGGCGTCATAAGTCGTCGGTTCGCCTCCGGCATCGCCGTCGCGCAACAGATCGAAGGCGGAAAAGCAGATCGCGTTGACCTTCGCTTTCTTGCCGCCCGCCATGACGGCCGCCAGGTCTCCCACGCGAGCGCGCCTGCCCTCGGTGATGGCGTGCAATTCGCCCGCGATCACCACGCCGTCAGGCAGTCCGTTGGCCTGCTTCAGAACCGGAACGTCGCCGGCTATGACCTTGCCCCTCGAATTGACCAGCAGCGCCTGCTTTTGCAGCGCCACCAGAAACCACAATTCGCCGTCGATCTTCGGGGACACGAGGATGCGGCCGGGCGGCAGGGTCTCGATTTCTTCGGCCCGGAGCGACCTGTAATTGCCGGCAACCCGGCGCCGATAAGCGGCGATCAAGTCGACAAGGGCGCCATCGCCAAGGTCGGCATCGCAGGTGCCTGCACCAAGAGGGGCCCCGCCGCTGAGCAGTTTACTCGCCACGGCCACTCCTCCCTGCAGGAGCGAGCGGCTTTTTCAGCTCCATATCGCTGAGATGAAGCATCAGTTTGTAGCTTTTGCCCTTGGTCCTCCCCGACAGGAAGCCGCGGTAGGGCCGGCCATTGGCCTGGAACACCAGGGGCCCGCTGCCCTTCTCCCCGGTCCCTAGAAGCATCAGCGACTGGCTGTCCTCAAGCTCCTTGGCCATCTGATGGAGATAGTCGAAGGTGAGTCCGTCTACATGCTGGAGCTGCAGGCTGCGGCGGAACGAGAACCGGCGAACCGCATCCTTGATCGGCACCTTGCGCCCGGTCCAGCGCACCGGCTGCTCTACATTGACATTCGACGCGACATCGACGGGATCGCGGCGCTCTTTTTCCGTCCCATCGGCATTGACGATCAGCTCGATAAATCGCGGATCGGCGTACATCACTTGGCCGGTTCCATCGAGATAGACCGACTGCGTCTGCTCAATGAGCGTGCCGACGCGCTCGAGATCGGCCTCGGGATCCGCCTTGATGAGTTCCTGGGTGTAGTCGTTGCCGAAACGGGACTTCAATGAGGCATCGGTGCCCGACTCGGCCGCGGCGACGTAACGTCTGAAGACGACCGTGGAACCAGGCACGCCCAGTTTCGGCGCCGGCAGTGCCTTGACCGGCGACATGCCGACGGTCGCGTCGCGGCCTTTTGCGTTTGCCAGATGAATGGATGAAGGCATTAGCCCCCCGATGCAAAACCCGATATGCCGTTCAGGAAAACTCCGGATCCATCATTTTGAAGACAACCACGCCAGGCCAGCACATGCGCACTTGAGGCCTCACAACGACTCGAAATCCAGATCGTCAGCGTCTTCTTCTTCAACAACAGGCGGAACGAAGACTTGCCCCTCCTCGACCCAGGCCTCAACCGTCGGCTGCCCCACCAGGGCAAAGACCCCTTCATCGTTGGCGACAAGGTAGGCGGTCTCCACAGCTAGGCTCGCCGAATAGTTGAATGGGAACCGATATACCGATCCGCTCTTGAGGGCATTCAGCACACTCTCGGCGCAGTCTTCCGGCTCAAGATAGAAAATGCTCTCGACCTGGAACCCTAGGATCTCGCTTGAGTTAATTGGCCCTTCCAGGTCCTGCGGCACCCCAAGCGTCGATGGCTTGGACTCCACCTTGTTGCCGTCGGCATCTAAACCAACCATCTCGCTGCGGGCCACCCATCGGCCATCCCCGGTGAAATAAGCCTGAGATGTCATCCCGCTTAGAAGCAATTGGCTGCCGTCCGCAGTCAGCGAAGCGCGGCTGCAGCCCGCCCCTTTGGCGTCGACTGCAATTCTTTTTCGGGAGCCATAGATGCGGGCCCGGTCAACCTTGGACGGCGCAAAGGACAGAGTATCTTTGCCACACTTAACCATGACTGACTTTGCCATCATTGCCCCCGACCGAAAATATCAATCAGGCTGCCACTCGTGTCAACTTCAGACTATGCTGGTCTCGTAGGAGTGTCAAGGCACTGCAGCACCTTGAGGCCGAGCTGCCCACACGGGTGGGTGTCGACGTTTCGAGGCCCGTGGCAACGGTGGGCATTCAAGGCTCCTATGGGCCGGCAATGTCAGTTCGTAGGCGTTCCAGCCCTTCCTGATATTTTCGCTCAACGGATAGGAAAATCTATCCGCCCCAAGCTGCGTTGCACCGCACGATTTGGCCATTCTCCCGCTCCCTGGTCCCGGTTTGACGGCGCACAATGCAGCTTATGTTGCCCCACGAGTCGCTATTGGTAAAGATCCAATGGTCCCTTTCAGCCATGGGCCGACTCGAATTCCGTCATGGTTTTCCTGCTGCCCAATGCCTCCTCGATGGCCACCAGACACTCGTCCCGTTTTTGCTTGCTGGGAAACTTGATCCCTCTCGATCCGAACGGCCCATGAAGATACAGATGAACCTGAGACTGACGTGTTATTCGCTTGACCTCGCTCAATGGAACCGACTCCATATGCCCAAGCTCTCTGATGAATTTGAGCTTCAGATAATCCGTGATCGAGTAATTCGCCATATCCTTGGGGAAAACCACCTTATCGCTTCCCCGGTCAACCAGAACCCCCAAGTAAGTTGCGCCAACCCAGCATGCAACATGGAAGGTTGCCCAAATGAGAATCGGCAAAATCGGCGAGACAATTAAACACCATACTGCAGCTTCTGTTAACTGCCCTCTAGCCACAAAATTATCATGAAACCCTCCCTCAGCGAACACCTGGAGCCAAGGAATCAGCGTAGACCCCAAGGCGCTGCCGACGAACGTCCCTACAACGACCGGGGGCAGGATGCTTGACGTTTGAAATATCCGCTGAACATCGTCGCTGATGCCATGACGTGCTCGCAAAACATAATAATGAATGGTCGCGATGATCAGGAAAGGGATAAATACAATCAGCCCTATGAATATCATCACCGCCTTGCCAGATGCATCATCAGATTTGGATTTGCGTTTGGCCATCTTGCCCTCACTTAATCTGGTTTGTTTTCAGGCTGGCATCAAACGGATAGGAAAATCTATCCGCCCCAAGCTGCGTTGCACCGCACGATTTGGCCATTCTGCCGCTCCCCGGTCCCGGTTTGACGGCGCACAATGCAGCTTATGTTGCCCCACGAGCCGCTATTGGTAAAGCTGCGCTTGATGATACGGTGCGGCGGATGAGATGGCTTTCAGAACAGGGGGGGATGAGCTATGGCAAAACAGTACTTCGAGTTCAAGGACAGAACATCGAGCAAGTTTTGGGAGATCGATGTCAAAGGCAAAGAGGTGACGGTGCGCTACGGCAGGATCGGCACGGACGGGCAGGCTACGACGAAGGAGTTCAGCTCTCCTGCGGCAGCGGCTGCCCACGCTGAGAAAGTTGTGGCCGAAAAAGTGAAAAAGGGCTACACCAAGCCAAGCGGCGCTGGCACGTCTGCCAAGTCTTCGCCGTCGCCCAAAGCCTCAAAGTCAAAAGGATCGTCGAAGAAGCCCGGTGCCACTCCCAAGGCGCCGAGCCAGAACCCGAAGAGCCCGCCCTCTAAAGTGGGTATCATCGTAACCCACCGGATCGCTCAGCGACTGGAGATCGACCTCCCGTGGCTTCGCTCTCCCCGGAGCCCAGCCTCCGCCGGTGGCTGGAGGAATTGGGCACACAGGGGCGAGTACGCGTCGAGGCGACGGCGCCCGCCTCAAGCCCGGTGATCCTCGACTGGTGGAGGCATTCCGGTTTCGTTATGAACGGCATCGCCGAAATTGGCTCCGAGGGCAACGCAGCAGAAATCGCGCTTTCGTGGAGTCGCACGAGCCGCTTATGGCGCAAGCCACGAACGGATGGCTACTGTTTGAGCTGGGCTACTGAGGCTGCGCTGGATTTGGGTCGGGCAAAATCCGGGCAAGAGCAAGCCGGTATGCGGCGGAGACCGGCGGGAGGGTGTCGCCAGACGACGCGCGCTCCTGGAAGTACACCGCTGTGCGCTGACGGTCCCGCGAGAACCACCACGCAACCACGAACAAGCGCCCCGCTGCTTCCACGCTATCTGGGTCATTAGGGCGAGCAGTTGCGACGAGTTCGGCAAAGTTTGCCCACGCATTGGCACGTGTCGGCGCAAGCTCGAGCGCCCGGACGACATGCTCCCATGCCGCCGGCAGGCGACCCGCCTTGAGCTCGGCATACGCGAGGTCATTGACGACCTGGACATCAAGCGGATCCGCCTCATGCGCGCGCAGGAGCAGGTCGGCAGCATCTGCCGCGCGCCCTTGCTGCAGCAGCGGCAGCGCCTCGCCCAAGAGCGCACGGGCTGCCCGGCGGTCGCCCCTAGCGGGCTTGGGCAAGTCCGTGATTGCCGCAACCGCCTCTCTGGCTGCGATAGGCCCATCAGCCGGCAGCATGTCAGGACGAAGCTCAGGCAGGGCGTTTATCGCGCTAGTGATCTCACCGAGCGCGGTGATGACAGTGTCTCTGCTTGCGGCAGCCCCTGGCACAGCCTTCGCGCCATCCTGCGCGGCTGGGGCCACCTTGGGCTCGGCCACCTCCCTACCCTGCGCGGCGTCAGTGGGTTGCTGTTGTGCGGGGGCGCTGCCCCCGAGGCTTGAGCCTGAGGCCAGGCTTGCACAATCCCGGATGGGCGCGGGGCCAGCCACGACTCCAGCGGCGATGACAAAAGTGAGGCCAAGCAGCAGCCAGCCGAGTATGCGCCGCCACCCCGCAAACAACTTCTGATGGCCGTCCGGCCCTGGAGCCTTGAAGCTGAAACCGATGCCAACGGACCGATGGATGTGGACGCACAACCATAGGACTCCGAGCTTCACCAGCAGGTAGCCGAGAAACGCCCCCGTGAACTCTGCGTTTCGTGCAATCGCACAGGCCTGCAGCGCGCCGACGATGGGCCACGCCAAGCTTGCCGCGCCCCAGACGACGGGAGCGAAAATCCTGAAGTCCACGGCGCTGCCGTCGACCGCCCTGAGCGTCGAGGTGGCACGCCACACCATGATCACGGCGCTGCCAAGGAAGGCCCCGAAGGCAGCTACGTCTCCCGGCGTGAAGCGCCAACCCCCGAAGTTCGCGCTGGCAACCACGAAGACTCCAGCACCGAAGACGAACCAGGAGGCATTGACTGACAGACTCGCCAACAACGGATTCCACCTGCCTCGCTTGACAGGCTCGGGCGCCTCAGGCGGCCGGGTATCGTCGGGGGAGTCCGCGGGAGCTCGGCCGTCCTTCCTCTCCTTGAGGTGCTTCTCGAGATCTTCTTTCGCGCGTACCTCTGCTTCGGCTCTCGCGAGCCGATCAGCCTCCTCGCGCTCCCGCCTCTTTGCGTCGTCTCGCGCTTTTTTCTCCGCCTTCTTTCGCGCCTTGTTGTCCCTTTCCTCGCGCGCCTTCTTCGTCGCCTTTGCGCGCTTCGTCTCCGCCTCTTTCTCGAGGGCTTTCTCACGCGCGGCCAACGCGGCAACCGCTTCGGCCTCGAAAGCCACCTTGCCCGTCTTTACAAAAACACTCTCGGACTCGCAGGGGCGACCATCGGCAGAAACCAGCCCTTGGGCGAAGTGGTGGCCACAGGTTATGCAGGCCACGGCGTTGGCATTGTCCAGCGCACAGATGGCGCATGGCCACGGCGCGCCGTGGGCCGAGCACGCTAGCGGCTCGCTGCAGCTCGGCAGAATGCCGCCGAGCCGACGCAACTCCTCCGGCGTCAAACCTGACAGCCCTGTCAAAGCACGCTCCGTCAAGTGCGGTCGCTATCGCTCCAAGGTATCGCGCCCTCGACCCACGCATCCTGCCGAAAAAGCGCCCGGGAATAGCGCTCCTCAAGGGCTCCCTGAAGGCTCGCGACGCTAATGCTCTTTCCCATCTGCCCCAACAACGCGGAAAAGTCGACTGAAGACAACCCAGCATCGCCTTGCACTGCCTCAATCTCCGCGCCATTTGCCTCACCAAGCTGCTGAGCCGCATCGGAGAACGGGACGGCGCAGAAAAGCTTTATCCTGCGGGCATGCAACTTCTCAATAATCTTCGGGATTGAGTCGAGCGGCGCGCCACCGACGACTCCATTCTCTAGGATTTCATCAGAAAAAAGCGCCACCACGCGCTTTGTGTCCGCCACGGGGCCAAAGGGGTAATCGAGCGCAAAGTCGAGCGCCAGCAGGTTGTCCTCGTCTCCGGTGACCCTGAGGCTATCCAGAAATGCCAGTACCTTGCCCGAATCCTCGGTCAGGAGGGTGACTTGGGTGGCTGGCCCGTAGAGCGCGGCATTGGTAGCCCTCCAGTCACCAGCAAGCGATTCAACACGGTAAGTCAGGTTCTCGCCTCCAGCAGAGGAGGCGCTGAGAGCCACCACGCCGAAGCGAACGCGGGCAACGTGGCCCTGCATCGGCCTCACCAGGTCCCGCAGGTGGGCCTTGAGTTGCTCGATGCATGGCGCCATGCTCGAGCTCGTGTCGATAACAAGAACTACGTCGACATTCGGGGTTTTCACGAGGCGCTGTTGGCAGCCAGCTAGGCGCGGTCGTCTTCGCTCCAACCGGACCCCTCGCCCCACCGGTCCTGCTGGAACAGGGCGCGCTCGTATTTTTCCTGCAGCCCACCTTGCAGGCTTGCCACGCTGATGCTCTTGCCCATCTGCCCGAGCAAGAGTCGGAAATCGACGCCCCCCAGGCCATTACCTCCTTCGACAGGCTCGATCTCCGCTCCATTGGCCTCACTCAGCCTCTGGGCCGCGTCGGAGAAGGGGATAGCGCAGAAGAGCTTGACCCTTCTCGCATGGATTTTCTCGACGAGCTTGGGAATCGCGTCGAGCGGCGCCCCCCCCTCCACTCCGTCCTCGAGCTTTTCATCCGAAAAGAGGGCAACGATCCGTTTGGTGTCCGAGACCGGGCCGAACGGATGGTCAAGCGCGTAGTCGAGCGCTACCAGGCTGTCTTCGTTTCCCGAGGGGGTTAGGCCGTCGAGGCACTTGATCACCTTGTCGGGGTTCTCGGAGAGCAACTCAACCTGGTTAGATGAGCCGTAGAGCGCATCGGTCGTTTCCTTGCAATTGCCGGCCAAGGTGTTGACCTTATAAATCGTGCTCCGGCCCGAGCTGGACGCGCTGCACCCCACCACGCCATACCGCACCCGCGCAACTTGGCCCTGCATCGGCCTGACGAGCTCGCGGAGGTGTTGTTTCAGCTGGTCGATGCAAGGTCGCATGCTGGAGCTGGTGTCGATGACCAACACGAGATCAACGTTGGGCGTTTTCATTCGCTCACTTTCACGAGGTTGGCGTCGGCAAGGCTCCGCTCGGCGGGTGGCTCTACGCTTTCGGTCGCCGCAGGGCCGACCTCCTGCGCCGACGCGGGCACCAGCCCAGGAATATCCGGGTACAGCATGGCCAGTTCCGCACGGTCCACTGCAATGTCGATGACCTCTGGCACTTGCGAGGGCCTGCCGCGGCCAAGGCGCAGAAACTCCTCGTAGTTGCCATATGCGCTTGCCGTGCTTGTCCGGTTGTCGTCAAAGCCGAAGCCCCTCAGGCTGAGCACGGGATTGACCTTGTACATGTCGTAGCTTTCGAAGCCCCCAGCCGGATGCACGTGCCCGATCACCATGTGCCGGACTGGGAACCACTCGGGCTTCAGGGCGCAGAATGCCTCGAAATCCCTGTACCCGTATTGAGACCCGGGGTCATAAGGGTTTCGTAACTTCTTGGGGTGTCGGCTGTGAATTCGCGTCCAGGTAAAGTCGGTCAGGCACTTGTCGCTGCACAGCCAATCGAAAAACTCTGCTTCGCTGGCAGCAGCAGTCCCCGCCGCTTGCAAGTCGCTCAACGGAAATCCGCCATGCGTCGCCAGTAAGCCATCGGGGAAGAGCATGGCTCGCGGGAGGCGCTCCGCCATCTTGATGAAAAACCGCCCCACCCGCTGACGAAACCCCTGCATCTCGTCGCTTGCATTGAGGACCTGGAGAAACTCGGCAGGCTTTACGGAGGCTGAAAAGCTTCCCCTTGAGCCCTCGCTGAATGCCAAGTCGTGGTTACCCGCGAGCCAAGCAAGCCTTCCCGGCCGTGTCATGCCCCAGTACAGCAGGGCAAAAATGCACTCCAGCGGCCGGTCTCCTCTATCAACCATGTCGCCGAGAAAGAGGACTCGGCAATCCGGCTCTGCCTCCTCCGCCTTCCGCAACAGCGTGCTCAGGGCAAAGAAGTCGCCGTGCAAGTCGCCAATGAAAAACCACTTCTCTATTGGCCCAGCCTCTTCGGCACTCAAACGCAGCACCTTCCGCGGGCCGCCGAACCCCTTCACGGGGAGGCTACCCTGGCGCATCCTGGCCTCGAGGAGCTCAAGAAGGGCCGGCATCAACTGCCTGATGTGCACCAGCTCCGAATCGGGGGAGCGCCGAGGATCAACGTCGCTGGTTGTTGCCGGCAGCCGGGCTGGGGCAGCTTCGGCAGTGTCGATTGTGGTCATACGAGCCTGACTGTGAGAGGCAGCTTTTCGATGCCCTTGGCAGCGTTGCCTACGGAAATCCGCATGCCGTTGCTGAGGCGCACCAGCGACGTCAGCGGCTTGCCATTCACGATCGTCTCGTTGTGGGTGCCGCCCACCGGGCTGATGCACCAGGACTTTTCAGCATCCCGGTGAATGCGGAATTGGGGGTCACTTACGAAACGTGCGTCATCCCCGGCCGCTTTCAACATGGGCCTGCCAACGGCCGTATCAATCTGCATGGCCAACACGACATTTCCGCCGGACAGCAACTCGACACGCGAGAGTGAGGGCGATTTGGGCGGCGGGGGTACCTCCGCCTTCTTCGGGGGCGGGGGCGGCGGCGACTTCGTCTGCCCAGCCTCGCCCTGCCCCAGCAAGGCGTCACGGAGCTGCACCGCAGTTGGCCGCCTGTCGGCGTCCGGGTCAAGGGCCCTGTTGACCATCTCCTCCACGAAGGCAGGTGAGCCGACCTTGGGGATAGGCTGAACGAGGCGGAATCGCTCAAACCGCCCACTTTTGATATCGGCTCCGTAGTCGACTGACTTTGCGAACGGGTGCCCGCCGGCCAGTAACTCCGCGAGCATCAGCCCGCAGGTGAAGATATCTGACTTCTCATTCGGAATAGTCGCCTTGCCGCCGTGCTCCGGCGAGAAGTAGAGCGGCGTGCCAACGTAGCCCCCTGTGGACGGGTCCCCATGCCACGGAGCGCGCCTGTCGGAAAAGATTGCCCAGTCGAGGTCAATTATCTTGAGGTGGAAGGCACCCGCGGAGTGCGGGTTCGGAGTCAGAAAAAGGTTGTCGGGCTTGAGGTCCGTGTGCACGATCTGCCGGGCATGCAGGGCGGCAATTCCCATCATCATCACCCGCGCAAACGTAACGCGCTGCTCCCAACGGCTGCCTGGCGCCTCCGAATTGAACTCCTCGATGAAGCCCTTCAGGGGCTTGCCATTTTCGATGAACTCGAACACTTGGTGAAACGTCCGCTTCGCGCGCCCTTCTGTCCCTTCGAAAAAATCGATGAACTCGTAACAATATTGCCTGAGCGCTGGGCTCGTGGATATCCGCTTCTTCAACTCCTGTTGATGCTCGACGAACCCCCGGTACCAAGGGATGGTGGGGGTCGGGGCAAAATACCTCTTGAGAAACACCACTCGCCCCCGGGCAGTCGATTTCGCCTTTGCCGCATGCGCGAAAGCCCCCTGGTTCAGGACTGCGTCAACCGTGTAGGTATCCGAAGCGGACTTGATCCGCTCGTTGCCGCTTAGCTTGATAGGCACGCCACCGCGCCCTTTCAGGACACCGTTTCCACGACGCTGGAGATCGCGACCGTCTTGGCGAGCTGATCCATCACCTTCTTGAAATTGGACTGATTGGCGGAGTAATCCGCAAGGGCCTGCTGGGGTTTGGAGTCGAGCGTGCCGACGATCTCCCACTCGAGCCCGCTCATTATCGTCAGCTCCCCGTAGCTGGGCGCGTCCGGCGCGAACAAGATCACCTTCAGCCTCGCGGCCTGGCACAGGTTGATGAGGTCCGTGACCCCCCCCGCAGTCCCGTCCGATTGCTTGAAGCTCAGCTTGCAACTCGCGTCCGTGAAGACCACGACAACCCGGCTCGCGTCGTGACGGTGCCGCCAGGCGTTCGGGCTGGGGGCTGCTCCCTTGTCAGAGGTTGGCCATTGCGTGATCTCGTAGAGCGCATCAAGCAGCGACTCTGGCTCGTCGTGTCCTCCCTTGGGCTCCAAGGCCAGAAGGTGCCCCTTCACCTGCCCAGCGTCCGCAGAAAACAGGTTGTCTACCAGCCAAGACGGGCCATCCCAGTCCTTGTCCCGATAACCGACGACACGAATGCGCCAGTCCCGTACAAGGACGCCGCCATTCGCGTCCGGGTTGGCGAGGCTGTCGATGAACGACGAAATGTTTTGGGCTATGGCCCCAAGGCACGTTGTCATGCTGCCAGTGGCATCAAGAAGAAAAACAAGGTCGGGGATACCTTTGCGTTGGTCGAGGGCTTTTTGGCTCATCGCATGTCTCCTTGTAATGCGCCGAATATAAAGTTCTCACTCATAACTCTGCCGTCGCCCGCGAGTACTGCCATGCCGCCGAATAAGTCACAAGCCCTTACCGTTCTGGCCTTCGGGGGATCAGGCTGCCTGAAGGTGGCCGGGCGAGCGCAACTCATTGATTATTAATGTATCACGCGGTCGCCCGTTCCAGCGACTTGCTCAGTTCCGCGCGCTCTTGCTCCGTTCAATCCCCATTTTCTCCCCAATGCCACGCCATGACTCGTTTAGATATCGCGTTTTCCAGCTACCTGAGCCCCCACCCCGGGGGCACCCCCCGCTTTTCAATCTGGTTCCATCCGCGCACCCCTTACACCTGGATTTGGACAAGGGGAGGGCATGAGCTACATCTTCGAGCTCCCCGCACAACCCCCTGACACCCCCCCGCTAATCCGCCTCACCCGCACGTTTCATCTTGCGCCAGTCCCAAGGAGCAACCGGCTCATCGTCGGCCCATAGCCCGCGCCTGGCCCGTCGTGCGTCTTCCTGTATTGCGTAAAGCGGCGAA
>Ga0194132_10009025_pt1 | contig 13992 bp, 10 predicted proteins | sample TA2KigOf80mmetaG_FD_148612 | JGI IMG/M metagenome (GOLD analysis project Ga0194132, IMG submission 148612) | Freshwater microbial communities from Lake Tanganyika, Tanzania - TA2015054 Kigoma Offshore 80m | ecosystem: Environmental > Aquatic > Freshwater > Lake | place: Tanzania: Lake... | reverse complement strand
AAAGGAAAAGTAGAGAATGCAATTGGATAAAAAATTTCTATTTCAACTTTTGTCTTGTCCCACAGCCCCGTTTCGGGAATCTCAGGTGGCCTTTTGTGTAAAAAGTTTCTTGGAAAAAGAGAAACTTTCCTACTTCGAGGATCCGATTGGAAATATTGTAGTTGGGGCCAGTTCCCAAGGCGAGTATCTTAAAAAATTGAAAAATCTTGAGACTGACCCTGTGAGATTTTTTATCGCACATATGGATCATCCCGGCTTTCATGGAGTTAAATGGATAAGTCGAAAGATCCTTGGAGTGAAATGGCATGGAGGAACTCCAAGAAAATTTTTAACTGGTTCGAAAGTTTGGCTTTCGACACAAGCGGGAAATTTTTGGGAAGGAAAAATACAAAAGGCTAAACTCAATAAGGCCAAAACTGCGCTGGCGTCTTCGCAAGTCGTCATCACCGACACTAAGGCAGTGGAAGAGATTGAATGCGTTCAGGCCAGAGAACTTTTTGGGGCATTTCTTTTTAGTTCCCCAGTGTGGGAAAAGAAGAAGATCCTTTACACAAAAGCTGCCGATGATTTAGTCGGTGTTTTCGCTATTTTGACCTTAGCGAAGCATTTAAAGAATCATCATTCTAAGTTCTTGGGGCTAATTTCCCGCGCTGAAGAGGTGGGATTTGTCGGTACTATTGCTCACTTGAACTTAGGTTGGATGAAGGCGTTTGGGTCTAAAGTAGCCGTTGTAAGCCTTGAAACCTCAAGAACTCTGCCTGGCGCAGTGGTTGGAAAAGGGCCTGTTGTTAGACTTGGAGACAGGGCGACGCCGTTTGATCCAGAATTAACTCAAGTTTTAACTCAAGTGGCTCAAAAGAAACTAAAATTAAAATATCAAAGAAGAATAATGGATGGAGGAACCTGCGAAGCGACCGCTGCTTTGGCGTTCGGCTATAGAGCCATGGGAATTTCTATCCCGCTCGGTAATTATCACAATCAGTCTTTCGAAGCAGGGCCTGAGTCCAGAGGGGAATGGGGTCCTGCACCGGAATTTGTTCATCTTGAGGATATTCAAGGCATGTTGAAGTTGTGTGAAGGGTTGATGGAAGACAATCTCCCATGGAATGACCCATGGCAAAAAAAGCGCGAAGCTTTATTGAAGTCTCAAGAAGAGTTGAGCGAATTATTAAAATTGAGGTGATGATTTTCGTTTTCTGGATTTTCGGATCTTGGCCAATGAGGGGGAGCGCTTTTTCTTTTTACTTTGGGCAACGGTTTTTGTTTGAGACTCTAACCACTGGTAGTTTACCGACTTATGCTTTATTTGAGTTGGATTAAAATTGGGTCGGTGCATTTGAGCCAACATTTGACACTGTCTTTTCGACTTTAATTTGGAAGTAAATTGAAGCTTGATAATCTCACCACTGTTTTTCTCATTTGCGATTTGGATTTTACATTGTCCGGCGAATAGAGTCGTAGATAGAATCAGAGGTAAAAGGATCGTGTATTCTTTTAGTCCACTCACCCATTTTTTCAAGTTCCTCAACATAAGGCCCTCTCGAACCACGCTGGTGTTCTACTAATTCAATTCACGCGCCAATTAAACTAGGCTTGAGAGGGACTGGGGAATGACGTTTTTTGTCTTTGGCGGGGTTGTGGCTTTTACAAGGCTATGGCTCACTATCTTTTTTGTGTAATTGGTCTTAATGCATCTTCATTTCGGCTCTCAAAATAGGCTCTTACCTTTTGGTGAAGAACCAGTTTATTTCTGTTCCATTTGTAAATTCCATTGGAGTCCAAACTAATATCTTCAAAAGGGTTGAATTGGTGTTCAACTAATATTTTATCCCTATCATAATATTGCCGATTAGCCAGAGTCCCGTGAGGCAGGTGTTCTACAATGCCCTTGATGTAGGAAATATCTTTGTTAACACAAACTGCTGAGTCCCACGCCCAGAGAAGAAACTCTTTTCTAAGGTACGGATTGAGACGTCCAATCATTTTATGGTCCCAGAGATGTAGCCAGCTTAAAAGTTGGTAAGTGTCGCTAGCTCCTAAAATATGACGGTCAAAAAAACCGTTTTTTAAGACAGAACGTTGAGCAGCCCAAGCGATTCCTACTTTTGGCCAGGGTTGGGGCCAGGGCTGGACTATATCATGGGATTCCATGTATTTTCCAAAACTCATTCCATGATTGACGGGCTCTGAACAGCTATTTCGTTCATAAACAAATTCGAAAGGCTGAACTACTTTATGCGTTTCCAATTTTTTTTCCGTCTCTTCGGCCCAAGAGTTATTTTTAAAAATAATATCTGCATCCAACCAAGCTATTTTATCTATTTGCTCAGGGAGGGACTCCAAAGCAATGTTTAAAAGCCGTTCCTTTTGCCACATTAAGTTCTCATTCGTTCCTCGGATTTGAATGGCATCTTCAATGAAAAAAGGTTGATCATTGAACGCCAGTTCGACCGTTAAAATCGGGTGATTGAGGTTCTTTCTAAATTGGGCGTAGTTATCCCTGATTTTACGGGAGTTCGTAGGGTTGAAAACACAGGTAATGATTCCTAGCATAGCTGTTTCGTTGATTTACACTTTATTTGAAGAAGGTGCCCAGGGAAAAGGGCATAGTCAAAAGTTTTTTAACCTGCTTACACGCCTGGTCATGATAGTTAGCACTGTCTAAATAAACAGTTCACTTCCAGAGCCGAGAACTACTCTATTTTTTGCTACTGTCATGGCGGTTTGATATACTTTTACAGCCAATGCAAAGAGTCTATTTCACCTTTATTCTTTGTTGTCTTCTAGTGGGAATGGTCTTTTCAATGACCAGATGCGGGGATATTCCCACCAATACTAACATTACGATACGTATGGGGTCTCAATAAGATCTTTTTATGAGAGTTCTTCTTAGAGTTCTTTTAGGTTTTTGGACAACCCAATCTTTAGCGGTGCTTGATCCCAGTAATCTAAATGCAAATATCTATGCCATGTACGTTTCAGTGAGTCCCTACTGTACTAGCCCTAAACTTATATTTTCTAAAGACCTTTCGACTTTTTATGATGTTTTTGGTTTTCCTACTTTGAGTGTCACTGACAATAAAGATCGCAATTACGACGGAACCTATTCGTGTCTTATTTTTAAAATGAGTGAAAGAGTTACCTTCCGTCCTAACATCAGCGGTGGGGAAACTTGTCTTTTTACCCAAGACTACACGAAAGATTTCTGTTCTTTAGGCTCCGAAACAATGGGAGTGGATGGAACTGCGATTAATTGTTCAAACTCCGGTGACGAAACTGTTTATCTTTACTTAAGTACCGCTTCTAATACCAACAATCCTGATTTAGTGACAAAACCCTTCCTGCCACCAACAGCGGGAGATACTTCCAGAGGGATTAAACTGGTTACAGCCTTTACCATCTCAGGTTCGACTGGCGGGAGATTGATTATAGACGGATCTTCGCGGATCACTGCTGATGGTGGAAGTTGTTCCATAGGATTGCCTAAGATTTCGTTTGCAAAAGAATAGAACTATGAGAACTCTTATCCTTGTCTAATATTTTTATGACCTATGCTTGATACGGGCATTTAAAATTCAAGGAAAGTCCTCTGTGGTTAGCGATTTTGGCTAGTTGGGGAATAGCTTTTTTTGAGTATTGCCTTCAGGTTCCCGCTAATAGAATGGGTTAAGGGAAATTTACCGGAGTTCAACTCAAACTCATTCAAGAGGTGATTAATACCGCTCTAGGATTTGGATTAATGATCGCTGCCGTTTTTTTTATTTTTCGAAAATAGCTACTGAGATTTTAGTTGTGAGAACTTTTAGCAGTTTTGATGCTTCTTTGGATTTGCCTTAAGGCATTTTCAGCCATTTTTAAATTGGGGGCGAGAGCATTAGCTTTTGCAAAGCTATCGCGTGCTAGAATTTTATTACCTAAACCCAAATAGGATAGGCCCAAGCCCTGATGGGCATAGGCCGAAAGAGGATTGAAGCCGAGGGCTTTTTCAAAATAGAGTTTCGCTTGATTAAATTGTTTGAGACACAAGTAAATATTGGCTAATCGGGTGAAATCGGAAAGCCTGGGGTCGAGTTTGCCTGCCGCGACATAGTGCTCGATAGCTTTGGGATAGTTTTCTTCCCGTTCATTCCAGTAACCAAGAGCGTGATGGGCAATGGCGCTCTGAGAATTTATTTCTAAGGCAACTGTGAGTAAGCGCTTGGAATTGGCCCAATTGAGAGTTTGAAAATAGCTTTGGGTTCCTATCACGACTAGATAGGAGATGAGAGCAATCTTGACCAGTGGTTTGTGCATCCAAAGACGAGTTAAGTGCGCCACGGCTAAGCCAATCCCAATCATGGCTAAATACAAGTCTCTATCTGCTACGCTAGAAGAGGTTTGAAACAGGAGTCGGTTGAAAAGAAAAATAGGGAGTAGGGCGCTAAGAACCAGTCCCTCACTGGCCAGAGCCCAATTGAGACGATTCCATCTTAAGAAAAGAGTTAGGGCTAATATAAAAGTAAAAAATAAAATGGCTGTAGTATGGATGGAAGTGTGATTAAAAACCCAATAAGGAGTTCTTCCATAATCAATTCCCAGATTGAACGGCATTACGAGCTTCCCAAGATAAAAGCTTAAAGAATCTAATCCTAAAATGACTTTTTGTTGAAAATTAAGATTTGAAGAGGGGGGTTGTGTCCAACTAGGGCCAGAGTGTTGAAGGACGATGATAGGCAGAGTCAAAAATAACCAAAAGGATAAAGTTTTAATTCCATGCTGAAAACGTTCCTTGCGATAGAGAAACACTAAGAGAACAAAACCCATCAGGGGAAATGAGATTGACGCCGGATTGGAAAAAAGACTCATTAAAAAACTTAGAGTTGAGAAAAAAAATAATAGGCGAAAAGTTTTGGACCGAGGGGGGTATTCCTCAGCGAGGAGAAACAATCCCAGAGCCAAAACTCCCAAAAAACCTCCCAAGGGCTCTTTGAGGCTTGAAACCCAAGCGACCGATTCTACTTGAACGGGATGAATAGCGAAAATAAGACTTCCGAAAAAACTGCCAATCGGGTCTGAAGTCAAAAAACAGAATAGCCAAAATAACAAGATGACCATCGCTAAATGAAAAAGAAACGGGAGCAGGTGAAAAATAAAGGGATCAAACCGAAATTGTTTGGGAACTCCAGTGGCTGTCTGAGGCAGTTGGTTGATGGGTCGGTTTTTGCTGAATTGGGTTGTTAAGCTCCACAGAGAATAGGTCAACGGCATATACATGACATGGGGGCGTTTCCAAAGATTAGAAAGATTTTCTTTCGAAATAGGGGATAAATAGGGGTTAGTGTCGAGCTGAGTCGTATCTTCTATCAAGACAAAGTCGAAAAAGGGAACTCGAAAAAAGACGAGAGATGTCAAAAGAAGAAGCAGCAGGTTTAAACAGACGAACCGTCTCAAGGCGTAGGCTTTCGGTTAATATAATCTCTGGCTCTTTCTTCAGTTGAGATAACTTTCTGTGATTCCGTGGAAAACTGCAATGCCGTCGTAAGAAAAAATCCGTGGTTGTAGGCTTTAGGTAGAGCGACGGTGCTGGATCCCGTAGTAAGCGATGAGGTATTATAAATATTTATAAAACCGTAATGGTATTTAGCGTTGAAAGCGATCTTAAGAGATGTTGTTAAATCCGTTTCAAAACCCAATCCCCCCATCACACTGGAATCAAAGTTTCTGACATAGGTTAAAGGAGCTGGAGAGGCGATGTTTTGAGTGCCTTTCTGGGTGATGACATCTGCAGTTCCGCCGAAGTCCAAGTAGAATCTTGATCCTTGAGAGCGAACTATGGGAAGTCGTCCTATAAGTCTTAATTGAAAGTAATTAAGTACAATGGCTTGGTTGGAGTCACTAGCGGGGCGGTAACCCTTACCCACAACATAAGCTCCAGGAAGAAAAGTGATGAAGTTATCCTTAAAAAATTCCCAATAAATCCCTGCTACAACTCCAAGTCGACTCTTTTCATTTGTGTTCTCTTCTGAGATGGAAATATTTCCTGAATTTAGCCCGCCTTCAAGTCCATAGTTGTAATGGGATTCCTCGGCAAGGCCGAGACGCCCGAAAAGACAAATGATAATCAGTGAAAAGATATGGCGCATATTGTTATTTTTGTGTGGTTCTAAAAAGAAGTATACCTCGTATTCCCAACTTTAGGAAATAACAGAGATTCTCAGTTTACATCGCAGGGACTTTCAGCGATTCTTGGCTCTTAAAAAAAGATAATTGGAGGAAAGTACAAATGATAGAAGTGGCCCATCAGTTCATAGACCTGTTTTTACATTTAGATGTGCATTTAAGCACTGTAATTCAAAGTTACGGCACTTGGACTTATGCTATTCTTTTTATGATTATCTTTTGCGAAACTGGTTTAGTGGTGGCTCCTATTTTGCCTGGAGATTCTCTTCTTTTTGCTGCCGGAACTTTTGCCGCCAAAGGGGATTTTAGCCCCACTTTTTTGATTCCGTTGCTAATTATCGCAGCGATTTTAGGAGACGCTTTAAATTACTCTATAGGTCGATATTTAGGGCCCAAGGTACTTCAAGAGAATTCAAGAATTTTTAAAAAAGAATATCTAAATAAGACTCAAAAGTTTTATGAGCGCTATGGTGGCAAAACGATTATTTTCGCTCGCTTTGTTCCTATCGTTCGAACTTTTGCCCCCTTTTTAGCAGGAGTAGGCAAAATGAAATACACTCAATTTGCCGTGTACAATGTAGTGGGTGGGATTGTTTGGATTGTTTTGTTTGTTTCAGCAGGATTGTTTTTTGGAAATATTCCTGCGGTCAAACACAATTTTACTTTGGTCATTCTGGCGATCATTGTTCTCTCGATTCTTCCCGCCGTGTTTGAAACTATGAAAGCAAAATGCAAGGCTTGTTAGCATGAGTAGCGCTGGAACGAAAAAGCCAAAAGAAAAAGTTTATGTTATCGATGGAAGTTCTTATTTCTTTAGGGCGTTTTATGCTATTCAAAGGCTCTCCAATTCAAAAGGATTTCCCACGAACGCCATTTTTGGTTTTATCAACATGCTCCTCAAAGTTCTCGACGTTGAAAAACCTACCAAGTTGGCAATAGCCTTTGACACCGCGAAACCTTCATTTCGAAAAGAGATCTATAAAGAGTACAAAAGTAATCGAGAGGCCCCTCCTGAAGATCTTATTCTTCAGATTCCTCATATTCTGCGATCGGTGGATTGTTTCGGGATAAAACGGCTAGAAATGGAAGGGTTTGAGGCCGATGACATTATTGGAACTCTGGCAAGAAAGGCTGAAGAGGAAGGTTATCAAGTTGAAATTATCTCTTGTGACAAAGATTTGATGCAGTTAGTGACTGAGCATGTGATCGTTTACGATACGATGAAGGACAAGCGGTTTGATCCGAAAGGCGTCAAAGAGAAGTTTGGAGTTGAAGCGTCTCAAGTGATCGATTTCTTAGGTTTAATGGGGGACGCATCGGATAATATTCCCGGTGTTACCGGCGTTGGGGAAAAGACGGCCGCAGATCTTTTAAATCAATTCGGATCTATCGAAGGAATTTACGAAAATTTAAATCAGATTAAACAGGAAAAAAGACGAGAGACTTTAAAAACCGAAAAAGAGATCGCTTTTCTGAGTCGCGAGCTAGCGACAGTCAAATGTGATGTGCCTATTCGAATTGACTGGAGTGAGCTTGATTACAAAGGTCCTCGAATGGACGAATTAAAAGCTTTTCTTGAGGAGATGGAATTTCAAAATCTGATGAAGCGGTTCGATTTTAAAACCGACAATGCTCATTTTAGGCCGGGCCATTATGTCACTGTACGGACCTTAGAAGAGTTGGAATCCCTGATCTCTAAATGTGAAAAGGCCGGTCTTGTTGCGCTGGATACCGAGACTACCTCGCTTGTGATTCATTCGGCGACCCTTGTTGGTATATCAATCTGCATTAAAGAGGCTGAGGCTTTTTATATTCCTATTAGCCATTGCGCCCTGGGAGCACCGGAAGCTCTCATTGAAGGGCAATTAGAAAACGATCTGGTTTTGGAGAAATTAAAACCACTTCTTGAGAACCCTAAGGTCAAGAAGGTCGGGCAAAATCTAAAGTATGATATTCAGATCTTAAGACGATGGGGGGCGGTAGTAAAAGGTATTGTTGGAGATACGCTTTTGGAGAGCTATCTTTTAGATCCAGAACAGCCTCATAATTTAGATGCATTGGCGTTACGTCATTTAGGTCATCAGAATATCAGTTATGAAGAAGTGACAGGGAAAGGCAAAAATCAAATTTCCTTTGCTGAAGTTTTGGTTGAAAAGGCGACTCAATATTCGGGAGAGGATTCAGATGTAGCCTTTCGATTGTACCACCGGTTAAACCCAACGCTTAAAGAGGCAGGGCTCCTCACACTTTACGAAAAGACCGAAGTTCCCCTTGTTGAAGTTTTGGCCGATATGGAATTTACCGGTATTGAAGTTGATAAAGTCCGTCTTCTAAAAATGGAAGATGATTTGACCGAGGATATAAGTTCTGTTGAAGATAAAGTTTTTGAAATTGCGGGTGGGGCTTTTAACATTAACTCGCCTAAGCAGCTTTCGCAGATTCTTTTTGAAAAGTTAGGGCTGCCCGTCGTTAGAAAGACGAAAACGGGAGTTTCAACGGATGAGAGTGTTTTGCAAGAGCTATCGAAGTCACATGAAATTTGCCAATGGATTTTAAAGTATAGAGAATTCAACAAACTTAAATCAACCTATGTTCAAGGGCTCCTCGAGCAGATTCACCCTTCGACGGTGCGAATTCATACAAGTTTTAACCAAACCGTGACGGCGACCGGGCGTCTATCGAGTTCTAATCCCAATTTGCAGAACATCCCAACGATTGAGGATAAACGATATGATGTGAGAATGGCCTTTGTTGCTTCAGAAGGGAACAAACTGCTTTCTGCTGATTACTCTCAAGTGGAGTTGCGAATGTTGGCAGATATGAGTGAAGATGCAGAACTCATGCGGGCTTTTAAAAATAATGAAGATGTACATGAACACACAGCCCGACAGATTTTTAAAACAAAGACAGTTTCTCCTGAACAGAGGAAAGTGGCCAAGACGATTAATTTTGGTGTGGTCTATGGTCAGACACCTTATGGATTGTCACAGACCTTAAAAATCTCTCCGGGTGAAGCTAAAACTTTTATCGATGCTTATTTTGAAACTTATCACGGGGTAAAAACGTTTTTGCAGTCGGTGATCGAAGAGGCCCGAAAACAAGGTTATGTTAAAACTCGCTTGGGTCGTCGTCGGTTCATTCCGGAAATCAAATCGGAAAATCGAATGCGAAGAGAAATGGCCGAGCGAGCGGCGATTAATACCCCTATTCAAGGTTCGGCAGCAGACATGATCAAAGTGGCGATGTTGTCGACATTTCACCGCCTCAAAAAGGAAAAGTTGAAATCTAAATTATTACTTCAAGTGCATGATGAATTGGTTTTAGAGGTGCCCGAAGAGGAAAAGCTTCAGGCTCACACGATTTTGAGGCAGGAAATGGAAGGGGCCATGTCCTTGAAAGTACCTTTAAAAGTAGATATGGGATGGGGAAAGAACTGGAGAGAGTGCGAATAGATTTTTGACGCGAAACAATTTTTCTAAAGATTCGCTTCAAAAACAGTAAGTTTCCCGCACACCTAACGCATCACATGCCAATAGCACTCCGCTTAAGACGCGTTAAGTAGTGAGAGTCTCGTTGACCGTAAATGTATGGTACATGCTAATATGGCAATATAGGGTGAAAGTTGAATTCACTCTAATCGTTGGTAGTCAATTCCCAAAAACTTAAAAGAGTTAATAACCCCGAAAAAATGGGGGCCGGCCTTCGTTTGTTTAATTCAAAGGCAGGGTTTTTTATTCTCTGGAGGATCGAGTGAAATTCAATCGCCATTTTACAAAGAAAATGAAATCGAGTTACGAAGGAATCACATTTGAAACTCGTAAGTCCGAGATTAGAGAGGCCGATGGGCGTGTGGTGTTTTCACAAGAGGATGTGGTTGTCCCATCGACCTGGTCTCAAGTGGCTACAGATATTTTAGCCCAGAAATATTTTAGGCGTACCGGAGTGCCGACCAAAAATGGCGAAACTCGAGGTGAAAATGATTGCCGACAAGTTTTCGATCGGATGGCAGGCTGCTGGACCGATTGGGGAAAACGTCATGGTTATTTTGATTCCGATGCCGACGCCAATAATTTTTTTGATGAGCTCTGTTTTATGTTGGCCCACCAAATTGCTGCACCTAACAGTCCTCAGTGGTTTAATACAGGTCTGTTTTATGCGTATGGGATCAATGGGCCGGCCCAAGGCCACAGTTATGTGGATCCTAAAACCGGAAAGCTTAAGTCTTCGGAAAGTGCTTATGAGCATCCTCAGCCTCACGCTTGTTTCATCCAGAGTGTTAAAGATGATTTAGTAAATGAAGAAGGGGTGATGGATCTATGGATCCGAGAGGCCAGGCTTTTTAAATACGGGTCAGGTACCGGAACCAATTTTAGTCAGCTCAGAGGTGAAGGAGAGAAGCTCACTGGAGGCGGAAAATCGAGCGGCTTAATGTCATTTTTAAAAATCGGGGATAAAGCCGCCGGGGCCATTAAGAGCGGAGGAACCACTAGGCGCGCCGCCAAAATGGTCTGTTTGAACTTGGATCACCCGGAAATTGAAAGTTTTATTGATTGGAAAGTAATCGAAGAGCAAAAGGTTGCGGCCTTAGTCGCAGGCTCTAAAATGATCAAAGACTGTCTCTCTAAAGTTCATCGTTGCTGTTTTCAGGGTGATAAGGTCGAGACCGATCTTACAAAAAATAGTGATCTTAAAAAAGCTATTCGCTCTGCAAGAGCCGCTAAGATTCCCGATAGCTCAATTGCTCGAATACTTCAGTTGGCTCAGCAAGGGAAAAGAAAGATTGATTTCACCGAGTATGATGTCGACTGGCAAAATGAGGCTTATGCGACTGTGAGCGGACAGAACTCCAATAATTCAGTCAGAGTTCCTAATGACTTTTTTGAAAAGTTGGAAAATGGGGGAACTTGGTCGCTCAGATTTCGAACCAATAAAAAAATAGCCAAAGAGATTGATGCCAAAGAACTTTGGGAGCGTATTGCCTACGCTACCTGGTCGAGTGCCGATCCGGGAATCCAATGTGATACAACAATCAACGAATGGCACACCTGTCCGGCTGAAGGGCGCATTCAGGCTTCCAACCCCTGCTCCGAATATATGTTTCTAGATGATACTGCTTGTAATTTAGCGAGTCTCAATTTGATTAAATTCTACGACGATCAATCGGGAAAATTTGATGTGGATGGCTATCGCTATGCGTGTCGGCTTTGGACGGTGGTTTTAGAGATCAGTGTTCTCATGGCTCAGTATCCAAGTCGGGCCATTGCACAAAATAGTTACGACTACCGAACTTTAGGTTTAGGGTATGCGAATCTTGGGGCTCTTTTGATGTCGATGGGACTATCCTATGGAAGTCCAAAGGCTCTGGCCACCACGGCCGCCTTAACTTCGATACTGACCGGGCAGGCCTACGCGACTTCTGCAGAGATGGCACAGCATCTTGGTGCGTTTTCGAAATATAAATCCAATCGAGAGTCGATGCTTAGAGTGATTCGAAACCACCGAAAAGTGGCGATGGGAGCTAAGCCTAAAGAATACGAGGGGCTCACGGTAGTTCCTCAAGCGGTGCAATGGGATCTTGTGTCCGTTGAGCTTAACCAATCCTCTAGAAAAGTTTGGGATGAGGCTTTGGAGTTGGGGACGGAATTTGGTTTTAGAAATGCACAGGTTTCGGTGATAGCTCCTACCGGAACAATAGGACTTCTGATGGATTGCGATACGACCGGAATCGAACCCGATTTTTCGCTCGTAAAGTTTAAGAAATTAGCTGGTGGGGGGTATTTTAGAATTATCAATCAGTCAGTTCCTAGGGCCTTAAGAAATTTGGGGTACTCGATTGAGCAGAGTGAAGCTATATCTCAATATTGTGTCGGGCATGCTTCGTTGGCCAATGCGCCGTTTATTAATAACGAAGCTCTCTCCAAAAAAGGTGTGGGTGGAGAGCAGTTACAAAAAATTGAGAGAGCTATCGCGAGCGGCTTTGATATTCGATATATCGTGACCCCCTTTGTTTTAGGTGAAGATTTTTGCAGGCAAGCGTTAGGCGTTAGGGGACAGGATCTTGATGACCCTAGTTTTTGTTTGCTTAAAAAGTTAGGGTTTACCGAAGCTGAAATCGAAGAGGCTAATCGGCACGTCTTTGGCTCTATGACGATTGAAGGGGCCCCCTTCTTAAAAGAGGAGCATTATCCCATCTTTGATTGCGCCAACAAATGCGGGAAGTATGGTCAGCGGTATCTTTCTTCAATGACCCATATCGATATGATGGCGGCGGCTCAGCCTTTTATAAGCGGAGCTATTAGTAAGACGATCAATATGCCTAATGAAGCGAGCGTCGAGGAGATTTCTCAAGCTTACTTAACCAGCTGGAAAAAAATGCTCAAAGCGATTTCGATCTATCGAGATGGTTCAAAATTGAGTCAGCCTCTTAATGCTCAGATGGCTAGTAGTGTTTTCAGCCAACTTGGGAGTGAAGAAGAGGATATTGATCTCACAGATCTCAACAAATCGGATATCAAGCAAATCACTGAGAAGATTGTGAGAAGATGTATTCGAAGAGAGTTACCTAAAAAGCGTTTTGGTTACACAGTGAAGGCCACGATCGGGGGACAACGAGTTTATTTGAGAACAGGTGAATATGAAGATGGAACGTTAGGGGAAATTTTTGTGGATATGTACAAGGAAGGGGCAGCTTATCGGAGTTTAATGAATGCCTTTGCGATAGCGGTTTCGTTAGGGCTCCAATACGGGGTTCCTTTGGAAGAGTATGTCAACAAATTCAATCTTTTCCGTTTCGAACCCAATGGCCATGTAAGCGATCATGATAATATAAAATTCTGTTCTTCCATCATCGACTTTATCTTTCGAGATGTGGCTATGAACTATTTAGGAAGAACCGATTTAGTCCATGTGCCTCCTCAAGAAGAGTTGGCTGTTAGCTACAATTCTGCAGCTTCGGTCACTACGATGGCATCGATAGGGGGAGGGGGGCTGCAAACGGTGAGTGAGTCAGGAGGAACTTCACTAAGGTTCCATCGCGAGACCGATCTTGTGATTACAAGCGAGGAATGGTCAGATGACTTAGCTCTGGCCTCTCGACTAGCGAAAACCAAAGGTTACGAAGGAGATCCCTGCGGTGAGTGCGGACAATTTACCTTAGTCAGAGGTGGCACTTGTCTTCGTTGCGTGAGTTGCGGATCAACGTCCGGGTGTTCTTAAAGGCCGGATACTCGAGTAGGTAACGAAAACCAGAAGCACTCGAGCGAACCGCCGCTTCGAACGAGAATGGATAGCAATTTCAAAGGCCCTATTTTATGAAAACCTCCTTTACCTAGTCTGGTTTCTGTATTCTTGTGATTGAGTTTTCGTATTATGACTCAAACCTTTCTTGATTAGTTTGGGTAGCGTTGCCGCTGCGGATTTTAGATCTCGAAACGAATTCCAATCGAGCGCACTCAGCCACCTACGGATGGTAACAGTTATTTCAAGGACAAGGCTACTACCAGGTAAATTCCTTGGAAAAAATGAACCAAGACTCCCTCTCCATGGATTTTATCCGAGCTGACGGCGGGGTACATTCATTTTACTCAGAAAAAAGATTAGCCAAAAAACTTCGGGGACAATCACAGCCAGTTCTGAGACTCTTACAAAAGTGGGAAGTGGAGATTACGTGGTTCGCTTTTACCGGCAACGCTGGGGCACATCCATTTCCAATCCCGCAGAAGGAGGATTTCTATCAATCTCCTCCTGTACCCGGCATACGACCCTGACGATTACGGATTAATATTTTGGAAAGCCCCATGAGGGCCTATTAATGTGCTGTTTATTAGCGATAAC
>Ga0194132_10009024_pt1 | contig 13993 bp, 11 predicted proteins | sample TA2KigOf80mmetaG_FD_148612 | JGI IMG/M metagenome (GOLD analysis project Ga0194132, IMG submission 148612) | Freshwater microbial communities from Lake Tanganyika, Tanzania - TA2015054 Kigoma Offshore 80m | ecosystem: Environmental > Aquatic > Freshwater > Lake | place: Tanzania: Lake... | reverse complement strand
CAGTAGTATTCATAAGTGCTTGCGCTACTTCTCGACCATTTAATACTAATTTAACGTTTATTGTTGGTGCTTCTCCTGAAGTGCCACTTGAACTTGTGGTAGTAACTGTAGATTCAGAAGATACAATGGGAGGTTGAGTTGTGGCAGATGGTATACTAAGAGTTGCTATGGTAGCATTAGTTTGCGCATTAATCGCTGCAATTGGTGGCTGTTGAATCACTGGTGGTATTTGAATAGCTGCGGTTGGTGCTGGTGCTAATGGTGAAGGCTGAAGCATAGCTCCTGTAGCAGGGGGTGTAGTTATGGACTTCATAGTAGAAGAAGTGGACGGTACGGATACTCCAGCAGGAGTGGTAGTAGAAGTTTTTAATGCTCCAGAAGATGGAGCTTTCGGGGTTGGTAAATTTATACCTTCTTGTATTTTAAGATCTGATACGAGCTGCATTATTTCTGTATTCCACGTACTGAGACTCTCAGCTAGATCTCCCACCACGCCTCCAAAGCCTTGAAGTGTTGGAGTTAGTTGGGCAAAGGTCTTATCTACAGATTCTATAACACCAGGAGCAGTGCCAGTTCCAACCATTGTTTTTGTAGCTTGTAGTTGAAATGCTTTTTCTGATTTTTGTTGCGATGTACCGATCTTATCAATAGTAGTTTTATCTGCTTGAATTGTCTCGATACCTTTTTCGGCAGCTTTTTTCTGTTGCTCTATCTTGGATTTGGCCTGTTTAGGTGTTAACCCTTGAGCTAATTGTTCAGCAAACTGAATTGCTTGGTCAAAGCTCATGCCAAATGTGTCGGCAACTCTTTGTACTTGTACTCCATACTGAGTCGCATCTACCTTACCCTCTTTAAACTCTTTTTGAGAATAGAACTTACCACCTGTCTGACCTTTTACGGTTTCAATCATCATTTGTTGTTGTTCCGTCTCAGAAGCCATAGCAAATTTAAGACGAGCTGCCATACCTGTCTCACCTGTAGCGGCATGGGCGTAAAAGGCGGATTTACCAGCATCGTTGGCGGCCGATGAGGCTGCCTTATATGCTTGCGTATTAGTTTCTAACATAGACTGCTCAGACTTGTATAGTAGTTTACCTTCTTTTTGAGCGGTGGCGACGGCAGCAAGAGATGTACCAACATTATTGATGTCAAAATTAAGATATTTGTATGAGCCACTTAAATTGGTTAGTGTTCCCATTAAGTTGCCAGTTGAAACTCCAGTGTTTTTTGTTTGATCAGAAAGATAAGCTACACTATCCGCATACTCTCTTGCACTCATTCCTAAATTATCATAACTGGAAATTGAACCTTGTAGCATGGTCTGGTAGTCTATGCCTACTTGTCGGCCAGTGCTAAATAGATCTGCTGCTTGTTGCTGTATAGCGTTGTATTTTGTTAAAGCATCGGCGTTACGACCTATCGCTCCAGATTGAGTATTGTAACCAGCCGCAAGATTATTTGAGTGTGATGCTAAAGTTGCGGCGCCAGAAATGATTGTACCCATCCCTTCGCCTAATTCAGAGCTACGATGTGAGGCTGTTAGAATAGTAGCATTTAATTGCTCCATTCCTCCTTTTGTATTCGTTATGGAGCTAAGAAAATTTCCTGAAGAAGCAATTGTTTTTGCCGCAGCTTGCTGATAGCCCTTAATGGTATCTGTGACACCTATGATGGTTGTTGCAGCAGCACCAACCTTGCTATCAGCTAGGGAGCCTATAGCAGCAGCTGCGATTCCAAGAGTATTAGCACCTGGAGTAAGGGTAGCAGCACCAATTTGAGTTGCAGCACCTAGTACAGTTTTGCCAGGATTAAGTACATCAGCGGGCTTGGATCCTTTTTTTACTTCTTCTGTTATCCCTTTATCTCCTGCCTCCACTATAACTTCTCCTAAAATTTATTTTTTATTAGCTCTTGAGATCTTCCTTGGAAATTGGTTTGCCAAACAATTCTTCTATTTGCTGAGTAAAGATATCCAACTGCTCATCTGAGTTCATTGTTTCTGCAGTTTCTCTATGAGACTTAACAGTACGAACACCTTCGGGATTATAAAAAGCCATAGCATACTCTGCTATATCTCTGTAGAATTCAAATCTTTCTTGTAAATCTTGATTAAAATGTTCGGAAAAAATCCGCCAATGACGAGGATGTAGATCAGTCCAAAAAGGATCTGTATATGGGATACCCCACGCTTGAGATAGCTTCCATCGGAGCCTACTAACTGGCTCCGATGCTACTTTTTTAGTGCTTCTTCCTCTGCTGGAGTACCATCTAAAGTAGTCTTTGCCTTTGTATTTTCATATGCTACCCATAAGGATACCATCACTTTGTCACTTAGCTTTGCGAGAACAAATTTTTTCTTTTCAAGAGGGGTACTACCTTGTGCTCCAGGAAAATTTTCAAATGGTACGCCATTTAAGGTCGTTATACTACGAGCCAATAGTTCTATAGCAGAATGTAAGTTGGTTGATTGCTCATCTTGTAAGGACATTTGCTTAACCACTTGACGAGCCTCAATCTCTTCAAGAGGAGAAAGAGTTTTAAGTTCAAATCTAAACTCTCCCTTTTCTGTGGGAATTGAGCAAGTTTCAGTAGCATAGCCAAAGTCTAAAAGACTTATAATATCTGCTAAAAGATTTTTTTGTTCGGTCATTTTCTTTCCTTTTTATCTTACAAGAAGACGATAGTTACTATATAGTAAATAGAGGTATACTAAAATAGTAACTATCGTCATAGTTTAATCATTAGTCTAGAGCAGTTGAGTCAAATGCTGACATTATGCTATTGCTTGGATCAAGGGAACTCTGCTTCTCAAGAGTATCCGTAGAGGTAGCTAGCATGCCTGGAGCTGTTTGATCGTAAACGTATTCACATTTTAAGCTGCATCTTTCTGTAATAATGTAGTCGTTTTGAGTATAAGTAACATCAAGACTTTCAAACCAACAGTTGCCGTAAACAGTTTCCATTGCAGTTCTACTAGCGGGAGTTGGAGATGGAGCTGGAGCTGTTTTCTGACCATCTTGTATGTAGGGATTATAGTCTTTGACTATTATGTCAAAAGGATGACGTTGAGCATGAATATGGCGATACTCTCTTTGTAGGGCTTGTGGTAATCTTTGGAAGTCGAATACTATGCGGTCAATATTTAGAGAGTAGGTAGTAGCAGATTTTGGTACGAGTTGAATAATAGAATCAGTGCCGATCTCATAAATCTCATTAATTGAGCGTTTTTCACTGGCCTGAAGACTTTGAACAGCGCCGATTGTGTAGCGCTGACCATCGTCTGCTTGAACTTGAATTACAATTTGAGTACTTAAACCTGCTTGCATGCGTTTTGCATGAAATGGTTGACCAGCATTTGTGCTAGACCCAGTTCCTCGAGTCGTACTATTAACCCTATCTAAAGTAGTCATGTGATAATCTCCTTGTTTTTATTATGCACCAATGGTAAAGTTAATAAAGATCCAATTCAATGGGAATACTGGTGAAATATTAAATCTTACATCGATTTGACGTGGCTCTTGTGGATCTACAAAAGCGTCAACGCCTGAGAAGCTATTTACAATACCTTGAGATACAAGAGCGCCAAGAATACTGGTGGTCGTGATCTTGACATCGTTTGGAGTATTTAAGGTAATTAATTTACCAACGAATGCATTCTCTAGAGCTACTCTTACTGTTTTAGCTACAAAGTCGGAAATTCGAACTACTGAGTACTCTTCATGAACTGCAAGGCCATCGTTTGCTGTAGTTAAACCGTGAAGAACTCTACCACCGGAAGCTAGAGGTGTTACAATGGCTACTCCTGCGCCACCGATTAGGTTGGTTTCGTCTACGGTAAGCTTTTGTGTGGATGGAATTGTAAAACCTTGCAAGTTTTTAAAGGTAAGCGTTTCTTGCACTGGACTTGCAGCGACAAGACCAGCGGCAGCGGCCGCTATGTACTGAGCGTCTAAGGTTAGACTTGCTCCACCAACTACGCGAGTGATCTCGTACCCACCTGGATAGAAGAACATACTTCTGTGGTATTGACCAAAGTTAGTAGCAATACCAGTAACTGGATCCAGAATAAAGTCTAAATCTACAAACTCGTATGCACCTAACAAGCAGGTACGCTCTCTGCGATTTCTTGTTTGAGACATTAATTGACAATGTAAGAGAGTAGACAACTGAGCAGTAGCGACAAGATTGCTTACACTTGGATCAGGAAGATAGTCTGCTGTAATACGATCGCCGAGCTCAAGAGTTTGATCGACTGTGTGGCTAGCTCCTGCATATGTTGGGTCTAGTGCGATTAGCGCAGCGCTGCGCTGATTGCCGTCAACAGGACCTGCATCGGAACCATCTAGATTTGTTACTGAATAATCTACGCCGTATTGAAGTAGGCGGCCGTTTTTGTAAAGATTCAATAATACAGGATTGCCTGCTTCTGTTCCAGAAGGTATTAGCGCAAGAGGTGTAATGTTGAGGCCTGGCGCACCAGAGATACTATCTCTTTGTAAGAACTTACCTGCACTTGTAAGGCTGGCGTCTGTACTATCGAAAGAGGCGACAACTACTTCATTGTAGATTCGACTGTGTGTGATAGGCACAAGAATCTCAACAGTTTCTTCTCTTTCCAAAGCTGCAAGAGCTGTTGCCATGGTAGGTTCTGCTTGTAATCTTCCATAGGTGTCTACTACTTGACCTGCGTGGACAGGCATAACTACACCTGCGCCGTTCTCAAATGCAACCTGAGCGGCAAGCGAGATTGTATTGAAGAATGATGGGTAACCATGCTTAGCTACGACAGACTTGAGATTAAACATCATCTCAGGAGAATTTAAATCTTTAGTACAAAGATAAGATACTACTAGTGTATCGTTAGGAGCGAGAGGTTGGTCTAAAACAATTCTACCTGTTACTTTATCAAACACGTAGTGATTGGGTTCAGGAGAACCAGCAGTAATGCCAAGACGCTCTTTAAGTTGTTCAAATTGACGACCCCATTGTGTATTAAAGAAGCCAGTACCATCAGATTCACCTTGTTGACCATCTAGGGAATCGTAGCCATCTACACCAATATTGAGGGATGTAGCTGTAGGGTCAGAAGTTGCGGTTGTGTCGCCAAACTCGTTTACCCAGGCATCAGCCATATCCTGACTAAGAATCTGAATTAGAGGTAGGTCAGATGGGCTGCCGGTTGGATTGATGAAAACTTCAACAGTTCCTGCCACGACAGGGAAGCATGAAAGTTGAAAATGTCTTCCGTCTGGTGAATTTGCTGGACTGAAGCCTACGGGTGAGCCGTCGGCGCCGTTGCCAGCAGCGCGGGCAATAAGTACCTCTTCTCGGCGGCCTTGACCGAGAATTGCAATAACTGTTGGACCACCTGGAAGCGATACTGGACCTGGGCGAACCTCTACTAAACTAAATGCGCCTGGGCCGACGTAGCCTACTATACCTGGAATATTAGCCATTTAACATCCTCCTTGGTTTGATACAACTTACAATCCCGATGGGCGACGTAGAAGATATGTCTCGCTACGCTGTATCAATAGTTGTTTTATTGATGAAATATTATTTATCTTTGCTATTCTATTTGAAATCGCAATATCTGTATCTGCTAATTCAACTAGTAATTTATCTATTTCTGTTGTAATAAAATTTAGCGAAAACCTGTAAGGTTGGTCTCCGTAAATTAAAATCATTAGAAAATCTACGGTAGACATACTATCGTAATCGTCGCTATTTATTAAGGTCCAACCATTTGTAGTTACTAAAATATCGTTTGATTCATCTTCGGCTAATCTTTTGTAAAGTTCGCCCGCTGTAACATCGCCATAGGCGTCTAGAACTAAATTTTTAGCAACAAGAGTCGGATTTTTCCTGCTAAGCCTCATTATTACAGTATCGTCAGGCTGAACAGTAATATGATAATTTAAAGGTTCTGACTTACTCTTTGTGAATAGTTTGGCACTTGCGAAGTTACGAAGATCTACTCTGCCGTTGGTGTAAACAAATGTATCTTTTAGAACTACTGTTCCATCTGGAAGAGTTCTACCTTGAGTAGAAGCCATAGTTTTTGCTACACTAGCTTGTATTAGTGCTTTTCCAGCTGCTTGAAGATAAATAGCAGAACTAGAAGGTATATTAATACTTCCAGGAACAGTTGAATCAGTAAAATTAGCAAAAGGAATTAGTGTGCTGCGAAGTACCTCTCTCCAATAGCTTGAGGGTTTCCAGCTGTTGCCGCTAAAAACTAAAGCTATAGGAGCGAGACCTGAGGTGGCGGATAGCTTGAAGTCTACGCGAATTGGTTTATTATTAGAGGGATCTATAACAAAAGGCGAGGTTTCAAGATCGAACACCTCTACTTTATTGTAGGTTGTTATAGGTGGCGAAGTTGATGCATCTTCTTCGCCGGTGGTGGTAGTCATATCGAAGCCAATGGCTTGTAAAGTATCGCCTACAGGAACTATACGGCGCCAATCGCTCATAAACTCAACAGACATGGGTTGCTGAAATATAAAATCATTGCGATACTCTGTCTCGCTTTGAGATCCAGCGTTTACGGTAGTTACAAAAACGCCGCGGGTGTATAATGTATCGCGACCTGATTCGGCAAAAATGACTTGAAGAAAATTTGCCAACTCTTCTCTCTCAATTGTGGAGCTAGCACTAATTTGAAAACTTAAAGTGCCTTTGTATAAGCCTGCATACTCGTAGTGTGAAGGTATGAAATTATTTTTTTGATCTCGCTTTACTGATCCGTCAAGATTTAATTGAGGTTTAAGTACAGTATCAAACGGACTTTGAGAAAACTGAAGCCATTGAGTCTGAATGTTGTCGATACTCATTGTAATTGTAGGAAGAAAAAGAGCGTCTTCTGTATATTTATCAACAATTACAATTTTAGTAAGCTCGAAGTCTGGACCAGGGCTGTCTTCTCTACGTACATATGTATATAAGGGATGATTCGAAAATACTTGCCTTAAAAATTCTATAATAGTATCAACAAGAACATCTGCATGGGTTGATTGCGTCAGCTCGTACTTGGGACGAGCTTCGCGAGTCTCAGGAATTAGTTGTTGTTCACGAGCCATATTGATCCTACAATAAAAACTTCACTCTAACTCACTTAAGTGCAACATGTACAAGTTAACTATTTGTAGCATTGTAACTTGTGGATGTTGAATGTAATATTTCCTGTTTTAACATAGAAATATTCTTAGAAGAGGATTTTATCAATAGGTCTAAGAATGAATAATGTGAAATGCGAATGATACCACATTGCGCAAGGAGGTAAGAGTTAAATAAAGAGATTTTAGCCTGCCATCATAATAACCCAATGAGTTCCGTTAGATTGGAGCGTAGCCCATTTGCCCGAAGCAGCGGTAAGAATTGCTGTTCCAGCTGTATCAGAGTTTATGGGCTTGACATTGCTTGAAGCGCTAATGACTGCTGACGCAGGTAGTGTTTTAACGATCAAAATTCTACCTGGATAGCTGGCCGGGGTAGGAAGTGTGATCGTACCTGTTGTGCCAGGTGTTGGATGATTGTAAATAAGTGAATAATCAGAGTCTATAACTGTATAAGTTGTAGTAGTAATTGATTTGGGAATACTAACACTAAAGGCTGTAGTCGTTAAAGATCCTGTGGTTGTTAAGGATCCTGTAATAGTTAGTGGTCCCGATAGCCCTGATAGGGTCCATACACCTGAAGCATTTACTTCGCCAACTTTAATGCTGTTGGTAGAAAAGGCTAAAGTATTAGTAGCGCTTCTATATATACCATTGGGGGGCGGGGTTGTTTCGGTAGTATTAAAATTTAATCTGCCGTTAATGTTGTGTGTTACACTTCCAGCAGACTTTCCAATTGTCCATGAGGTGGATGCGTCTACTATTCCAGAATTGGTGCCGTTGGAGGAAAAGCCTATACTGTCGGAGCTAGATAAATATAATCCAGTGTTGATACTATCACCAGTAAAGCCTATGCTAGGATAAGTCACTGTACCTGCATTGTTTAATCTTAATCCGTATCCGTCAAGGGTAAGGACTGTTGATGTTGATGACGATATTTTAGTTTTAAACTCTATACTAGGATTTGTAGTTCCTGTTGCGTTTTGATTGATGATATAATGCGTAGTTGTAGTCATCGTTAATTATTCCTCACTGCTATCCAATCTAGGGTTAAGCTAGATGGATCACTTGTATCGCTACCTTTAACTAAAGCAAATGTAACTCTTTGAGTTGTGCCAAGATCTACTAGAGTCATATTGGTTGCCATAGCTGTAAAGGAAGCTGCGCTAATAGTGCCGGTACCATCTCCAGAAGTGTATACGTCTACTATGCTTTTGGCAGTAGCATCGGCCAGTATACCTAACCGAATGTCGTTTGCAGTAGCAGTGCCTTTTATCATAACTAAAATTGAACTAGAAGTTGCCACTATTGCGACTGTAGTTTGTATATCGTTACTAATTTCGTAGGTAATAGTAATATTATTACCTGCGCTACCAGCGGTTTTAGCAACAAATTGTAAGTTGTTGTTGGCTTGTCCTGTTACAGTGGTCCGGGAAGCCTTTACGGCTGGACCGGGTTGAGCGGTAGTAGTAGTTTGAGTTCCAATAGCTACTATCCTAACATCATCACTAGATAGTAGATTGAAACTGCTTACATATAAGTTTGTAGCATCTGCTATGATGTAGCTTGAAGGATCGAAGAACTCCCACGTACTAGATTCTTGTATAAAATGCATTAGAATAATGTTAATCGGAATCATTCCTAAACTATGCGCTATGGTAGCTGTTCCTGTTGGTGCTATGACATTAGCAGCTTTTACTCCAGAATCATAAGTTCTAAGCGTACTAGAAGTGGTAAACAACCTTTTTAAGGTAAAAGTTGAGCTTGTTTTATCAGAAACATAGATGGTGCCGATATCATAAGGATTAGAAGGTGGAGCTGACGTTGAAAGAGAGAATGCTACATTAAATTGGTCAGTGCCTAAATTATGCGTTACTGTTACTTCGGAGAAGCCAGTACCTGAAGCTGTAAAAGATGTGGTACCAGTTTTAATAGCTCTAAAAGTTGCTATCCTAGCATCAATCTCTGCATGAGATAGAGAGCCTATATTGGATAAGTTGGTGTGATCAATAGTACCACCATCGCCATCGCTGGTATGTGCATGAGCATCTCCGCCGGTTACGTGGAGGGCATCGGCGCCGGTGGTTGCTATGTTGCCTAAGTTGGCGTGGTCGATAGTGCCACCATCGCCTAAGGTGCTAGAATGTGTATGTGCATCTCCGCCAGTTACGTGTAGAGCGCCGGAGCCGGATGTAGTGATATTAGATAAATTGGAGTGGTTAATTTGCGCACCTTGACCGTTGGAGTGGTCATGTGCATCGCCGCCAGTGACATGATTAGAAAATTTAGGGTTAGTATTTTTTAAATCGTTATGATCAATCTGTGCTCCATCTCCAGTTTTATGAGAGTGGAGATCGCCACCTGTAACATGGTAGGCCACATTAGGTAAAGGAACGAAATCGTTACCTTGCGTTGGTAAAGTGTTAATTCCTTCTAGATCTTTATGTTGAATAATTCCAGTATCTGCGGTATTAGCAGAAGAATCTACAATCCATTTCGCATTGGTACTATCGTATCTTCCTTTTCTATGGGTATGATAATCACCTTGTGTTACGTGACGTGTTGAGCCACGAGTTGTAGTTGTAGGTACCGTCTCTATATTGAATAGTTTTGTATGATCTATACTATATTCTGCAATTAGGGTGCCGGTAATTTTAACATTACCCTCTATCTCTAGTGCAAGAGATTTTTCTTCTTGAGTATTGTCGGTAATTCTCAATAGTGAGCTATTTACTGTGCTTTTACCTACTATTTTGTTTTGTCCTAGACTAGGAAGAACTCCAGTAGAGAGAGCTGTAGTATCAATCTTAATAGGAGTCATAATCAAAGTAAGAGGATTAGCAATTTCAGGAGCAAAAATTGTAAGAGAACCTAAAATATCAACACCAGCAGTGCGATCAAGAATGCCGCTACCAATTCTAACATGAGGCTTATTTGCTGGTGTCAATAAAACAGAGAGAGCATCTGCAACATTAATTTGCTGGTAAACTAAATTTCGCTCTGCGATTCCACGTTCAAGTCTATTTAATCGATCAGCTACTGTTGCTGTTTTAGGATCTGGGGTAAATAGACCTATATTAACATTTGAACCTAGAACAGATTCTATGTTTAGAATGGCACTTCGTAGTGCATTAATATTTTCACCAATATTAATAGATACGGTGGTTGTAAGAGGTAGTACATCTAGTTGTCCAGGGTATCTAATGTCTAGATCTATCATTGTTGTTCCTTATTAGGTTAGGAGCCCTCTAGCTCTTAGCTCGTTAACACCATCGAGTGTGCCATCGCGGGATCCTGCAATCCAACCTTCTATAAAGTATTTCTTCTTTTCAGCAACAAGAACTTCAAGAACATTGATGTCTGTATTTTCAGGAATTTGTTGCGGTGTAGCAAATTTAATAATTTTACCGTTGGTTGAAACAAAAATGGGGCCGTAGCCTTCGTCAATGGTTCCATCTTCGTTAAAATCAGGTGCATACATAGGTTGCTCAAAATTCAATGCCCGCATAAAATTAACTTCATAACCCATCTTGTATCCTTCTGTAAAGAGTCCAGAAAATGCAGCATCTCCAAAGCGGTCCTCAGTATATTCTTCAAAGAGACCACCAGACTCAGTTCCTAAGCCTTCATGAATGCGAGCGCCTTGAAGTGTACCGGCAGCGGAGACGTCTATTTGTATATCTGCCAAATCTGGAATGGCAAGAGGGTCAAACGAATAAATAATATCTGTAGGATCAATCCGTACAATAGTAAATTTCTGGGCTCCGGGAGCGCCACCGAATGCTACTCCTCGAGTTACGTCAAGTACTTCGTAGCGAAACTCTTCAGTTCCATCATCCGAATTATACACAATAAGGACATCTCTCTTTCTAATCTCAGGAAAAGAAAGAGTCCAAGCATTAATTTGTATTTCTTGAAATCTACCTTGTTCTTTTTGTGTTGTTTTTTCACTATATGGTTCAAAGCGCACTAGGATTCTTCCTAGCGGATCTTTGTCGTAAATATAAGGTACGTATCCTGGAACAAAGCTAGTGCCAAAGCATATGTGACATTTTTTGCGTGATCTACCCCTAGCGGAAGAGTTGCAAGGACACTGCACTCCAGTATATTGACGACGAATTAGTTGAACAGATTTACCTGTTGTAGCAAGTAGTTGCTCTTCACGGTTGCGCATTGTTGCATTTAATCCGCCTTCGCGAGGATTGGCTAACCTGTAATAGGGACTTATGCAGCGGCCGCTTGTACTTTGTCCTGTAAATAGTTCGTTGGGAGTTGTTCTATGATAACCTTGAATTTCAGCACCAGGAGGACAATTTTCTGCACTAGATGTTAATTGAGGAGTAGGACAAGAGCCTTCTATGCAGTGAGCGATATATCCATCACTATACCCATCGCTTGAAAAATCATATGGAGTGTTGCCAGATAATTCTCTTTCGCAAGCTGGACCTTTTAGGAGGTCTTCAGGTGGAGTAGTTTGCTTAATGCAATTGTTGGTTGGAGAATTGAGACCGCGACGTATGTATATAGCCATCAAAACTCCTTAGGATCCACTTATGGATCGTAGTTTAGCTGATTAAATAGGGAGAGATAGGAATCCCTATAGTGGGGATATAATCAATACCGCGCTATAGGGAGAAAAGGAGTGATATTTTATAAAAAACTTAGGTAGGTACAGATTGGGAAGCTTTAAAGTCTTCGACTTCTTGAGCTAGCATGTTGGCCAATTCTTCAAGGGCTCCGCGCTTTTGAACTAATTGTGTTTGAAGATTTGCCTCTTCTTGTCTTAAAGTTAAGACTTTATCAAAAAGTTTCTGTGCATAAACAGAAAGATCGCGAACAGCTACCCCATTGACAGTGGGCTCTTGAGAGCCTTGAACTTCATTCATATTTTCTCCTTGCTAGTAGATAAGATATTAGGTTTTAGGCTTATATTGTTTGCTTTTAAAAAAGTCAGAGCGAGTTTTGATAGGCATAGTAGAGGTGGGAGGTGGTGAGAAATCTTGCGCCTCTTCGTCTTCGCCAGAGAGATAGTTTTGATTAATTTGCTCTAAAACCTTTTTTAGAGAGGAGGCAATTCTATCATTTGTTGAGATTTTAGATTGTAATTCAGCAACTTGTGCACTAGAAAGAGAAGGATCTATAACTTCTGATGAAGAAAGAGTTTTGTGTTCGACATTTTTTAAGGAAATCTTCAAAGAAGTTGAGGGGTCAATTCTTTTCATCTACGTCCTCTATGTCTAGAAGTTTTATTAGATGAGGATTTGGTATTAGGACTACTACTGGGAGTTGATAGGCCAAGTTGAGATCTAGCCATCTGATCTAAAGCTGCAAGAGGCGCGAAAACATCAATTCCTTTCTCAAGGTTCCATTGATGACGTGCCTCGCAACTTCTATAGCTATAAAATTTTACATAAAATCCACATGCTTCACATTTTTGTGTGTATGGTTGTTCTTCTGCAAAAATTTTATTATTGTCTACCTTGCAGGTCAATTATTCACCTTGAGACATGAATGAGCAATCTTTTGCAGCTTCAAGAATTTGCTCTGCAAGATCTTCTATTTTTTTACAGGCTTTTTTGTCTGCTCCGCGCATGTCGAGATCGGCATCAACAAGACTTTGAGCAGCTTTTACACAAGCACGAAGTTTAGCCTTAGCTTTACCGCTTAGTTCGCGGCCTTTTTTCTCTTCTTCAGCTTCTTGCTCAGCTTCTGCAGCTAGCTTAACTAAAGTGGCGTCTAGCTGCTGCGCAGCTTCTACCATACCTGATGCGTCAAACTTGTTCGCTAATTTTACTAGCTCTGCCATTTCTTTTGAAAGACTCATTTCCATCTCCTCTTAATTGAATTCAATAATTTAATTAGATGTTTCTCTAATTCAACCGTAATATCAAAGCGACGCTCTACAAGCAGTCCAATTAAAAAAAGTAAGATTAAGGTTAGACTATTGTACACACTGCGCCTCTAGAGAATAGAATAAATCAATAGAAGATCACTGCAGTGTATTAGGAATAAAATGCTTTACAACATCCTCTTGAGGTAAAACTTGACCTTGCGGAGTAGTAGGACGAAATTGATAAACTGGGATCCCGTATTGAATTAGTAATCCAGTGCCGGACATGTCCCTATATGGAATAAGATAGTATACTTCTTTAATATTTTTAGCATTAATAATTTTTTGAGCACATCTAAAACAAGGACTATGAGTGATAAACATTCGTGTTGGCTTTGACGTCTTACACTTAAGTAGGCAGTTCTCCTCAGCATGCACGAAAGTATCAGAGCTAAAACAAGTAGATAAATTAGATCCTCCTAACTCATCGCCATTGTATCCAAAAGCGTAAATTTGATCCATCGGAAGAGAGGAAATTACAGCTCCAACTTGCAGTCGAGTAGAAGGAGAAAGAGAAGCCCACGATGCAGCGTGGTTCATCATCATCCATTCATAACTAGGAGTTGTAGTCTGCTTATTATTTGTATGAATAACCGACCATGTTGAATATTTAATCTTACCCTTAGAGATTAGTCTAAAATGAAATCCATTCTGCTTAGCCCAAAACTGAATGGCCTCAAAGCGCTTCTTGTAAAAGTCCCAATCCTGCTCTAAAAAGTCAATAATATCTACAATCCATTTTGCCCCAGTCTCCCACTCTAGCTCAAAAAGAGGAGTGAAGATATAATCAATATTAGAATAGGTATAACCTATTCTAATATTAGAATTTTTAATGCTTATAAGACCTTCACTAGAAGTGATTGAAGACAACCACTCCTTTTCAAGGATAGAATTTTGATTATACCTAATGGTATCATTATTAGGTAAAGTAAAGATGCCTTCGATAAAAGTAGTGGTAGGTGTGTGATTAATAGTGCAGATGCTT
>Ga0194132_10009020_pt1 | contig 13998 bp, 14 predicted proteins | sample TA2KigOf80mmetaG_FD_148612 | JGI IMG/M metagenome (GOLD analysis project Ga0194132, IMG submission 148612) | Freshwater microbial communities from Lake Tanganyika, Tanzania - TA2015054 Kigoma Offshore 80m | ecosystem: Environmental > Aquatic > Freshwater > Lake | place: Tanzania: Lake... | reverse complement strand
CCTGATCTAGTGTGGCCAGGCAAGACCACAACGATCCGCGAACTCCTTGCCATGCTCGACACGGACGAAGTCATTGAAAAACTGGAGTAACGGATACCATCATTCCGCCGCGGCCGCCGTTGTGGCGGGGTTGCTGCTGTTCTGCGGCAGTTTCGCACATGGGTACCCGGCAGCGACTCATCAGACATTCTCCTTTCTCGCGGCGAAACTGTTCAACCAGTGTGCAGAAAGGTCAGGCGACACGCCGCTTACCGCGATGCAGGTTCGATACCTCGCGCGAGCAACCGTCGAGATGACGGATCGCAGTGCCCCCCTGCGCATCTTCCGCTGGAACTACTACGCACCCCAGGACTTTTCCGGGCGCGTGCTCGGCGGGCTTGTGGACACACGCTTCAATGGCAACTACGAAAGGCTGGTGGCCGCACTGGATGAACCGGGTACGGAAGTCGAGAGGCTCGAAGCCCACGGGGCCGTGAACTTCTACCTGCACCATGTCACCACGCCGCAGCGGGTGGTGCCGGTTTACACCAACCGCCTCTGGCGCATGTCGTTTTCTGACCGGTTTGATGCTGTACTTCCTGACGAAGAACGTATCCTCGCTGCGCTGGGAGATCCCTGTGCAGTGATCCGCGATGCCAGCCCGGATATGCGGGGTTTGTTGCATGTTCTGGCTGAAGAAACCCGAGCCCGGGTACGTGAATCAATCCCCGGCATGCAGGTGACCTGGGAGGTGTTCTGGGAATTTGCCAAAGAAGACGGCGCGTTTGGTGAATACGGTCCGGCGGGCAACAACTTTGGTCGTGAGGTTGAGTTCGACTGCGGTGATGAGGGCCGGTGTGTGCTGCTCGACGACGATCCGTTGTATCTGGATTTCGTGGCGGCACGCCATGCGGCGGCGGTATCGGCGACGTTACAACTGTTGGCACGGCTCGCCAGCGCTGGGAGCGAACCGCAAGTCGAAACGCAGTCCGAGGCCGAATCCCTTGTTGAGTGATGTACGCGTCCTCGATCTTTCTGCTTCCGAAGCGTGGCTCACCGGACAACTGCTGGCGGACATGGGTGCCGATGTGCACCTTCTGGAGTTGCCAGATGAAGTCGCGACGGATACCTACTGGCGATCCGCCTTTGCCAATGGTAAACATGTAGAGACTCTGGACTGGCGCCGTGATCGGGCGGCGCTCTTCGATAAGCTTGCCCATGCAGACGTACTCATCGAATCCCTCGGCCGGGGATTTGATGAAGCCGTTGGTGTTGCCCGCGAAGTGCTGGCATTACGCTTTCCTCGACTGGTGCATGTCTCCATCACGGGATTTGGCAGCGAAGGTCCGAAGGCGCGATATCAAGCCACCGATCTCATCGCCTGCGCCGCATCCGGATTTCTGTATGTCAGTGGCCGGGCGGATCGTGCACCGCTCCGGGTTTCCGCGCCGCAGGCGTTTCACCATGCAGCCGCAGACGCGGCTGTGGCAATCCGTTTGGCGTTGACGGAGCGCGAACGGTCTGGCCTCGGTCAACACATCGACGTGAGCGCGCAGCAAAGCACGACCTTTGCCTTGTTGTCGCGCGCGCTCGATAAACCAACGGGTCAGCCCAAAGCCATGCGATCCGCGACCGGAACGCAGATCGGTGCCGTGCAGCTGCGCAATCTTTTTGATGCCAAAGACGGGCCGGTGATGATCCTGCAAGGAGTGCTGCCGCCGGTGCATGCGTTCATGACGCGGTTGACTGAATGGCTGCATGGACTCGGTTATCTCGATGCATCTTTGCTCGGCCAACCGTGGGGGCAGATCGCCGCACGCATGGCGACCGGGACGGTGACTGCAGAGGACTGGGCACCCATTTCCGAGGCCATTGCCAGGGCGGCCGCAGCACATACCAAGGCAGAACTCATGGATGTCGCCGTAGATCGTCGCCTGTTAGTGGCCCCCGTGTTTTCCGTCGCCGATATCCTCGACAGTCGCCAGGCGCAGGCGCGAAAACTGGTGCTGCGGCGATTCGGAGAACACCGCCTCGGCCCCTTCGCTCATCTGTCAGGTTCGCCGTTGCCGCTCAAACGAAGCGACGGCAAGGCCTGGCAGGCCCGAACACCAACAAGGACCGCTGCTTCCGCGGATGGTGCCTTGCCACTTTCCGGCGTGAAAATTCTGGACCTCTTCTGGGTGGTGGCAGGCCCCGGCGCGACCCGCATGCTCGCTGACTATGGCGCCACTGTCGTGCATGTGGAATCTGCCACCCGTGTGGACATGATCCGTAATGTACCGCCCTATCATGGCGCGGTGATGAGTCCGGAAAACGCGGCTGCGCACCACACGACCAACGCCAACAAGCTCAACATCGCGCTCAATCTGACACTGCCGGCAGCGCGTGAAGTCCTCGAGGATCTGGTGAAGTGGGCGGACGTGGTGACCGAGAGTTTTGCGCCGGGCGCCATCGAGCGTATGGGGTTCGGTTTTGAGACCATCCACCGTCTCAATCCGCGCGCCATCATGATCTCGAGTTGTCTGCTGGGCCAAACGGGACCATTCAGTGGTTATGCCGGGTTCGGCAATCTCGCTGCGGCAGTGAGCGGTTTTTTCGGACTCACCGGTTCGCCTGCAGAACCACCGACAGGCTGTTCTGGTCCCTACACGGATTTCCTGGCGGTGCGTTTCAATGCGTTGGCGTTGCTGCATGCGCTTGAACACCAGCGTCGCACCGGTGAAGGCCAGTACATCGACATGGCACAGGCAGAAGCGTCATTGAATTTTCTCGGTGCGGAATGCGCGCGCTACTTTGCCACCGGCAGAGTGAGTGAGGCGCGTGGCAACCGTGATCCGGATCTGATCCCGCAGGGCGTGTTTCGGGTTCAGGGAGAAGACCGCTGGATCGCGCTCTCCGTAGGTAGTGACGCCGAATGGTCGCGTCTCTGTAAGTTGTCAGGGCATGCAGCGCTGTCGGGTCTGCAGAGCTTGTCGTTTGCCGAGCGGCGGGCGCGTGAAGACGCACTGGAAGAGGTGCTCGCGCAGTGGTTGGCGGGTGAGGATGGCGCAAGCATTGAACGGCGCTTGCAGGCTGAAGGCATACCCGCCCACTGTGTACTCGATACTCTCGACCTCTTCGACGATCCGCAGCTCGCGCACCGTGGGCACTTCATTCCGGTGCGGCACCCAGACCATGCCAACGCGCATGTAGAGAGTTCACGTCTGCTGATGTCACGCACATCCGCCAGAAGACCTGAAGTTGCGCCCTGGTTTGGTATCGACAACCAGGCGGTACTCAGCGGCATACTCGGTTATGACGATGCGCACATTGCCGCTCTCGAACAGGCGGGTGTACTCAGCTAGAAACTTCAGCGCTGGACCAGCTGGTCACAATCCACCAGTGCACATCCATGTCCGGAGTCCTGAATGCACTTGGCGATGACACGTGTTGTGGAGGCTGCTGAATCGTTCACGGAAATTTCCGTGGCAGTGCTTCCCATAGGGCTGTTACCAGCGGCGTTTGTGCCTGCGGTGTTTGTGGCTATGGGTCGGGTATCCGTTGGGTTGTCTTCTGTTGCGGCGAAGCCGGTATTTTTGTCGGCAGGTGGGCTCGTGAAGTTCTGCCCTGATTGATCTTGAAACGTGCCGGACCCGTTCGCCTCTGCAGCAAGCTCCTGTGAAGCAGACGGCGTCATCGCGGCAGACATCGGTTGTTCGAACTAGAGCAGCGTCGCCACAATGACGGCCATGACCGCCAGCAGCATCATCGGTGCCGCGTTTTCACCCAGCCATCCCTTGCGTGCGATGTTCCCAGGCGCCGGATTCCGGGGGCCGAAAGATCCGGGACGTCCCTGTTTCAGCCACGCGGCGAGTATAACCAGCATTTTGTCGGCGGAGCGTGAAGGCCAACGGCGAAGGTCAATCACCGTATCGTTTTCGAACGGGATCTGTGCCGGTGTGATATGCACGAGTACCGCATCCGGTCGATTCCGGAGGATGTCCACGAGCCAGCCGTTGGCGTTGAGAGTGTCGCCGCAGATCACCAATACGTTCTTGGCTGACACTGCACAAGGTCGAACTTCAGAAGAATCACACTCGAGCCCAACCAGTTCGAGGAAACGCTGCAGCGGCCGCACGAGGTGGGTATCTTCTGGTGCATGGAGGATGAGCGTGGTCATGCCTCAAGGTTAGCTTTTTTCACCGCGCCAGCTGGCTGCAGGCATAATCCGGACAAAAGCTGCCGCCACCGGCTATTCACTGCCGGAGGAGAGAATTCACGGGCGGCAACTGGAGTAGAGGGGACATCACCGTGCATCTCGGTCTCACGCCCTGGGATTGGACCAATTCCCTGGCGCGCCATCTGCAGGAGCAGGCGCTTAAAGCTGAACAGCTCGGTTACGAGTCGTTCTGGCTGCCGGAAAACCACTTCAACGCCACTGCGATCCCTGAACCCTTGATGTTGCTCGCGGGTGTTGCGGGTGCGACGTCGACCATTCGCCTCGGCACCACCAGCTACCTGCTGACCCTGCGGCATCCGTTGCTCGCCGCCGAACAGGTCGCCGTGCTCGATCAGCTGTCCGGCGGCCGGGTGATCCTTGGTGTCGGGCGTGGCTACGCGCCGGACATGCTGAAGGCATTCAATGTCGTGCCACGTGAGAAACGGGAAATATTCGAGAGCGCTCTCGAGATCATGCGCCAGGCGTGGTCTGGTGAGCCCGTGCCAGTTGAAGGTACCGCGGGAATCACAGTGGGTCCGCGGCCGTTGCAGGAACCCCATCCGCCGATCTGGGTGGCGGCATTCGGACCGAAAGCGCTCGCGCAGGCGGGCAGATTGCAGTTGCCCTATCTTGCGTCACCGATGGAAAGCCTCAATGTCCTCAAAACGAACTATGCGAGCCATCGAGAAGCGGGGGGCCCTGAAGTGGACTGCGTGCCGGTGATGCGAACGGTTTATGTGACAGAGAGCCATTCGGAAACGGAAGACCTCAAGAGGCGGCTGCGTGAACTCGTGCGTCCGGGAATCACCAGGACCGATTCGCAAATAGTTGACTTGGATGACTGGACCATCGTTGGCGAAGCGGGTTACGTGGCGGAAAAGGTTCACGAGTATCGCGAAGTGCTCGGCATGACCCATATGATCGCGGCGCGGCTGCGTCTGCCGGGGCTCGATATGACGCGGGTCTTCCGCTCGGTGAGTCGCCTGCCGGAGATTGTCGCCGGTCTTTGATGCGGCGAAACTGTGGGGCGCACGCAGGCGCCACCAGCCAACAAACAAGAAAAGGGGAGAAGAGCATGACATTCAGGGTATTGTGGCCGGTGATGCGGTGGCCGGGTGACCGCGCGCCGGAACTCGCAAGTGTGGCCAACGGTGGCGAGGCGCTGTTCTATGACTCGGCCAAATCCGTGCCATCCGAGGTGTGGGCTAATGCCGACGCGCTGGTTAATGGTGTCGACCTGGATGCATCGATTCGCAGTCAGCTGACCCGCTGCCGTATCTTCGTCAAGCCGGCCGTGGGCTTCGACAACATCGATCTCAAGGCGTGGGGTGAACTCGGTATCCCTGTGTGCAACGTGCCGGACTACGGTACGCAGGAGGTGGCCGACCATGCCATCGCCCTGATGATTGATCTGATGAAGGGCATCACCTTTCATACCCGAGAACTCAAGAAATCACCGCGGCAGTACTGGCGTCCGGCGCTCAACCCGTTTGGCCGTCGCTTGTCGGCTTGTACGTTTGGTGTGGTCGGCCTCGGACGCATCGGCACCGCCGCAGCGCTGCGCGCCAAGGCGTTCGGCATGCGGGTCGTGTTTTATGACCCCTACGTTTCCAACGGCACCGATCTCTCGATCGGGGTCAAACGGGTTCACTCCCTCACGGAGCTCTTTGGCATGTGCGATGTGGTCAGCATCCATGCGCCGCTGTCAGCGGGTACCACGAAACTGATCAACGCGACGGTCCTGGCGGCCAGCAAACCCGGGCTCATTCTCATCAACACGGCCCGTGGTCCGATTATCGATCTGGATGCACTGCATGACGCCCTCAAGGCCGGAACCGTACAGGCGGCGGGACTCGATGTATTGCCGGAAGAGCCGGCGAATCCAGATCATCCACTGATCCGCGCTTGGGCTGCGGATGAAGAGTGGATCGATCACCGGCTGGTGTTGACGCCGCACTCGGCGTTTTTCACCCCTGAGAGTGTGTACGACATGCGTTACAAGGCCGGTGAAGTAGCGCTGACCTATCTCACTACGGGGCGTTTGCAGAACTGCGTCAACGAGGCGTTTCTCAAGAACCGGCGCTGAGGTTACCAGGCTGCTAAAAAAGCAGCCTGGTAAGTCATCTATGGATGGATGGCCTGCAAATCCAGGGTGAAAATTTAGGATTTGACGCGAGTGGGCGTAGCCCCCTTACTTTGAAAAAAGACAGATGAAAAAGTCCAGGAAGGGACTTTTTCAGTAACCTGTTAGACGGGTGGCGGCGAATCAACCGTCATGAAATGACGCCTCTTGCGCGCCACTCATTAAAGTGATCGGCGAGGCCCAGCTCTGCGAGGATTTCGCGGGTGTGTTGGCCGACGGTGGGTGCATCGCCGGTGGTTTCGAGTGGGGTTCCCGAGAAGAGTGGCGCCGGGCGCGCTTCGATCAATTCACCCGCGACGGCATGCCGGCGGCGCCGCAGATTGTGGTTGTGGCGGATCTGCGGGTCGTCTTCGAGTTCAGTGAGTGTTCGAAAGCGTGTGAATGGAACGTCTTCGCGCTGCATGGCCTCCGCGGCTTCGGCGACGGTCATGCGCGCTGCAGCAGGGGCAGCCCTTTCGGCGAGAATCTCCTGCAGGGCAAGACGGTTCCGCGTTCTCTTCTGCAGTGTTGCGAAACGTGGATCTGCAGCTACTTCCGCCATTGCGAACGCCCGACACATTCCGGCGAATTCATCCTGTGAGAGGGTCATCGTCACGCCCCAGCCATCCTTGAACTGGTGCACCGTACCTGACGCGCCGACAGGGGGGCGCTGATCTACACCATCGCCTTGCAGGATGATGTCCGCAGTGGTGTCCGCCCAGATGAACTGCAGCGCGGTATCGAGCATGGACAGTTCGATGAGCTGACCTTTGCCAGAACGGGTTCGGGCGAGCAGCGCGGCGGTGATGGCCTGGAAGCCCGTCCATGCCGTGAGCTTGTCGAGCAACAGCATGTTCACCTGCTCGGGTTTATCCGGATGTTCGCGGTGAATGCGGCCCTGAATGGCGCCGATACCCGAGTAGGCCTGAATGATCGGATCGTAGGCGCGATCACCCGCACGCGGCCCGGTCTGTCCGAAGCCGCTGATGCTGAGATAGACGATGCCGGGATTGATCTTGGCGAGGGCGTCATAGCCGACACCTAAACGATCCACCACACCGGGGCGGAAGTTCTGGATGACAACGTCGGCACCTTTCGCCAACGCTTCGACGATCCGCCGCCCCTCCGGCGCACCGATGTCGGCGGCAATGCTGCGCTTGCCGCGGTTGATCACATGGAAGAAGCCGGAATACCCGTTACGTGCGCTGCCGACGTGGCGCTGGATGTCGCCGGCTTCGACCCGTTCAACCTTGATGACATCGGCACCTTGGTCGGCGAGCAGCGCGCCGGTAAATGGCCCCGACACCACTGCAGACAGATCGATCACCCTGAAGCCGGTCAGTGGACCTGTCATTCTGGTCAGCCGCGCAACGGATTGATGGGTGGCCAGTTCGCCTTGCTGTCGAGGATCTTGCGGCCGATCTGCGCCACGTCCCAGGTGCCTTTATCCAACGGTTGGTCGGCAATTGGCGTCACCTGCCATGAGAGGAGGCTCACACGGTTGCCTGCAACGAGCAGTTGGCGACCGGTCACGTCCTTGGCTTCATCAGTGCACAGCCACACAACGGGCGGCGAGACGTTTTCCGGCGGGAACTTGTCACCCACACCCTCCGGGAAGATGTCTTCTGTCATCCGCGAGAGTGCAGTGGGGGCCAATACATTGACGGTGATGCCGTACTTCATGCCTTCAAGCCACAGGCAACGCATGAAGCCGGCGATGCCAGCCTTCGCTGCGCCATAGTTGGTTTGGCCGAAGTTACCGAGCAGGCCGGATGTAGAGCTGGTCATGATGATCCTGCCACCGGTGCCCTGTTCGACCATGCGGTCATAAGCCGCCTTGCTGACGAGGTAGGTGCCCTTGAGGTGGACCGCGACAACGATGTCCCACATGTCGTCAGTCATGTTCTTGAACGACTTGTCGCGCAGGATGCCGGCGTTGCAGATACAGATATCGAGCTTGCCGAAACTGTCGACCGCCGTTTTCACCATGGAGCGGGCGTCGTCCGCACGGGTGACATTGCCGTAGTCCGCCACGGCCTTGCCGCCGGCAGCGCGAATCTCGGCAACTACGCTGTCCGCCATGGAACTGGATCCGCCTGAGCCATCCCGTGAACCACCGAGATCGTTAACCACAACGGCAGCACCTTCTTTGGCGAGCAGCAGTGCGTGCGCACTGCCGAGACCACCGCCGGCACCGGTGACCAGTGCTACTTTCCCGTCGAGCATCCCCATGATTTCCGCCGGTTTATTTATGTTTGTCTCGCAGTCTACGGCCCGATGCCCATAAGGCAAGGCGAGGCAGAATCGTGCGTATGGACGGACGCGAATACTTCAATTTGCGAAGTGCCGCTCACGCGGGTTCCGTCAGGCGAGCGCTCGGGTCTATAGTTCTACCTGTCACGACAAGAACAACCCGGTGTATCGGCCGAACAATGCCGAACTCAACGGGTAGACAAGATCGGGAAAGTTGAGCCGAATATGCCAACACCGCTGCAAGCCGGGCGAACGCCGGGAGATGATCTGGATCTCTCCCTTGATGACATGGTCGATCTTTTGTCGCGGGAGATCGAACGGCTGAAAGCATCGCTTGAAATGTACCGGCTGCTCGATCATCCACAGAAGCAGGACATCATCCTTCGGCACGTACAAGCGCTGGACGAACGCCAGAATCGGCTGGATGACCTCAAAGACCTGCTGCTCGCCCGACAGATGCCGCACTGGCGAATCGGCGAGACGTTCTCCCTCAGATCTTGAGCCAAGCCTGTATCGCTGCAACCAGTCGCTGACCTGGATTGTCGGCGCATAAACGGGAGAGGGTTCCGAGCCCTCCGGGATTGGCCACGTTCACCTCGACCAACAATCCACCACTGGTGTCGATGGCAGCAAAGCCAGCCCCAGCCTCTTTTAGGCGCCGCTCCACTTCAGCGATGACCCTGAGTTCAGCATCAGAAGGTGTCCCGTTCTTGGCGACTCCACCAGCAGCGAGATTGGCAATACCCGCTGTTCCGGGCTCCCGCCGATAACTGCCGATGCGGGTATTGCCAGCGATCAGCGTGCGATGTTCACCAAGCCGGATGTGTTCATTGTCCTGTTGCAGCAGGAACCAGGTACCCGGCGAGCGGCTCATGACGCTGTGCAGCAGATTTGCGTCATGGGCACCAAGCCGTGTGACTTCCCGCCCAAAGCTGCCCGCCGCCGGTTTCAGTATCCAGTGGTGGTGTGATCCAAGTTGAGACACCAGCACCTCCGGATCGGAGGCCGCATGTGTTGGTGCCATGAGATCCGCCCACATCAGTTTGCCGTGCAACAGCAGATACACGGCGGGCGGGTTGATCAACCGCGCACCGCTATGCGCCAGCAGCTGCATGCGATCGATGAAGTCCGCCCGTAGCCCCAACCCCAGGGGCCACACCAGATCGAACTGCTTGAGCACATGCGCTCCGCTGCGAACGTTGCCGCTGATCCACTTGAGGTTCTGTGTGCCGAGGCTGACTTCCCATCCGGCCGATCTGAATGCTGCCGGCAAGATGGTTGTATTGTCGGTGGCGGGATCTAACGGGGGCGCGCCTTGCGTCGGATCCGTCAGAAAGAGGATCGATGGCATCACGCCCTCCGATAGAACGGGTCTGGCTGCCGGACCCGCCGCGGCAGTGTGTACAATGACGATGGAATCACGATTACCCCAGCGGTTGGCCGTGCAACTCAAAGATCACAGTTTACCCGTCGAACAGATTCCGGACCATTGTCCGGTGCCTCTCAGCGATGCACGCAAAGCGGAACTCAAGGCGGAAATCACTTCACACCTGAAGGCGCGTGATGCGGTGCTGATTGCGCACTATTACGTCGACGGTGAAATCCAGGACCTTGCCGAGGCCACGGGTGGATTCGTCTCGGATTCGCTGGAAATGGCGCGCTTCGGTAAGCGTCACGCCGCCAGCACGCTGATTGTTGCCGGCGTTCGTTTCATGGGTGAAACGGCGAAGATCCTCTCGCCGAAAAAACGGGTGTTCATGCCGACGCTCAAGGCGGAATGTTCGCTTGACCTCGGCTGTCCGCCGGATGAGTTCGAAGCCTTCTGTGATGCGCATCCGGATCGGACGGTTGTGGTGTATGCCAATACATCAGCCCGGGTGAAGGCGCGTTCTGACTGGGTGGTGACATCGAGTGTGGCCCTACCCATCGTCGAGCACCTGCATGCGCGCGGAGCAAAGATTTTGTGGGCGCCGGATCGTCACCTCGGCCGCTATATCGAGCTCAAAACCGGCGCCGACATGATGTTGTGGCGCGGCGCCTGTGTGGTGCACGACGAATTCAAAACAAAAGGTCTCAAGGATCTGATGAAACTCTATCCGGAAGCCGGCGTGCTGGTGCATCCGGAATCACCGGAAGAGGTTATCGCCCTTGCCGATGCAGTGGGTTCAACCAGCGGCATCCTCAAGGCGGCGACTGAGCTGCCTCATACCACATTCATCGTCGCCACCGACAAAGGCATGTTCCACAAGCTCAAGCAGAAAAATCCCGGCAAGCGCTTCGTCGAAGCACCGACCGCCGGCGATGGCGCCACTTGCAAGAGTTGCGCGCACTGTCCATGGATGGCGATGAACCACCTACAGGTGCTGGCAGATACGCTGCGCTCTGAAGCACTGATGCTCGCAAATGAAATTCAGGTGGATCCTGCCGTTGGCAAGCGGGCGATGGTGCCACTCAACCGCATGCTGGATTTCAACTTTTCGAAAGCCTAACCCGCTTGCGCCGTGCGTAGTTCGGTGCGCAGATCCATGATGCGTTGATCGAGTTGTGCACGCAGCCGTTCATCGGACCGACTGATAAGACGCTGCGCGTACTCAAGGTGCTGGATCGCACGGCTGTAGCCACCGTGCAGCGCGAAAAACTCCGCGCGGGCGCGATGTACTGCAATCACGTCCCCAGCCAGGCCCGCGGTTTCAGCGAGTTCATACCAGATGTCGATGTCACGCGGATTGGCGAGGCTTTGTCGTTCGAGGACTGTCTGCGCTTCTCGGTGGCGGTTGTCCGCGCTGAGGGCGCGCGCGTACAGCACCGACAGAGGCGTGTTGTCAGGATTGAGCACCAGGTGATGGCTCAGGAGATGCGCGGCCTGATCAGGTTCACCGGCATCGATCAGCGACTCGGCGTGTGCACCCACGTAGAGGATCTTCTGAGGATCCGTGCCGAGCAGTGATTCGGTGATCGCCAGGGTTTTGCCTTTTTTTCCCGTCTTGCCGAGCGCCAGGGCGAGACCGTATTCGGCTGCCATGTCTTCAGGGTTCTCACGCAGCGCCTTTTCAAACACCGCAACCGCGCCAGCCGGACTCTTGGCGTAGTTCACCTGGGTGCGAACCCGCATCAACCTGTAGTCCAGCTCATTCAACCGGCTGTTGGCAGGCTGTCCTCGGTACATTGTTAAGTTCTGCAGTTGCTGCCGCGTATCGGATACGCGTCGATCCGTCATCGGGTGCGTCAGCAGAAACTCGGGTGGCCGGCGGGTGAATCGGTATGCATGGTGCATGCGCTCAAACATCCGCGGCATGCCTTCCGGATCGAGACCGGCGCGTTTGAGCGTATTGAGGCCGATGCGGTCTGCTTCGGTTTCGCGTGTGCGGCTGTAGCGCAGTTGTCTTGATTGGGCCGCGGCCTGCACGCCGCTGATGGCGGCCATGCCGGCGTCACCACCGCCCATGGCAGCGATGGCTATTGCAGCGATAAGGCTCGCGATGGTCAGCGGGGTCTGGGCACGTTGTTCTTCAACACCGCGGGCGAAGTGGCGCTGGGAGAGGTGGGCCAGTTCATGTGCGATGACAGATGAATATTCGTGGACGTCATGGGCACTCAGGAAGAGGCCGGCGTTGACACCAACCACACCTCCCGGAGCGGCAAAGGCGTTGATGTCCTTGTTGTCGATGAGTACGACCCGTAGCAGTGAGTCGGCGAGATCGGAATACGCGGCGAGCTGGCTGATGTGCACGGTGACGTAATACTTCATCAGCGGATCACGGCTGGTTGGTAATCCGGCATAGACCTGCTTCAGAAAACTCTCACCGATCTCGCGCTCGAGTTGCGGCGAAATGATGCTCGACGACGCATCACCTAGACTTGGCATAGCCAGAGGTTCGTCGGCTTCGAATGCGGCATCCTCAGGTGCTTTGAACGTCGCCCGGTCAAGGCTGACCGGCTGCGTCGGCTCAGCTGCGTGCAACACTGAAGTGAGCAGAAGTGGCGCGATCCAAAAGGACCACGATCGACGAATCCAGAAGCGAAGACGGGTTATGCGCATTGCTCGGATCATAGTGAATGGGTGGCCTGAATGCCTCCTGAATCCGGATATACTCGGTCCATGGACGAAACCGTTCTCGATGTCAAAGGCCTCACCTGCCCGATGCCGCTGCTCAAGGCCAAGCAAGCACTCAACAAGCTGCCACCCGAGAGGTTGCTTCGGGTCTACGCGACTGACCCCGGCTCAGTTCGAGACTTTGCAACCTTCGCCCGCCAGAGTGGTCACGGACTGCTCGAGTCCACGTCCAGCGAGGGTGTTTTCAGTTACCTGCTGAAGAAAAAAACCACCTGAATTACTCGCCGCCGACCCACCACGAAACAGCGGTGGTTCCCGCGCTGTGGAGTGCTGCTACCGCGGGCTGCTACCATGCGCGCACTTTTTCGAACCCGGACGATCGGCATGTTAAGGGGAAGCATCGTTGCCCTGGTTACGCCCATGCATGCAAATGGGGACGTGGACTGGGTGGCGCTGGAAAAACTCGTGCGCTGGCACCTCGATAACGGCACCCATGGTATCGTGCCGATGGGCACCACCGGTGAGAGTGCGACGCTCGATACGGATGAACACCTGAAGGTCATCCAGCGGACCATCGAGATCGTTGCCAAGCAGGTTCCCGTCATTGCCGGTACGGGCAGCAACTCCACCCGTGAGGCCATTCATCAGACCCAGGCTGCCGCGCAGTTCGGTTGCGATGCGTGCCTCATCGTCACGCCGTATTACAACAAGCCGACTCAGGAAGGTCTGTACCAGCATTATAAAGCCATCTCGGCAGAGTGTGATGTGCCGGTGGTGCTCTACAACGTTCCGCCACGTACGGCTTGTGACATGAAGGCGGAAACGGTCGGGCGCATCGCAGCGCTTCCTGGAGTAATCGGCATCAAGGAAGCCTGTGGTGATCCGGAGCGGATTGCACAGATCAAAGCTGTCACGCCTCAGGGATTCATCATGCTTTCAGGAGAGGATGCGCAAACTCTGCGCATGATGGAGCTTGGTGCAACCGGAACGATTTCCGTCACGGCCAATGTACTGCCGAAAAAGATGGCGCAGTTCTGCGATGCGTTCCTCGGTGGCAATACCGCTGCTGCCGCAGAGCTGGATCGTCAGCTGCAGCCGATCCATCAGATCCTGTTCGTTGAAACCTCGCCTGCTCCCACCAAATGGGTGCTGCTCGAGATGGGCATGATCGAACGCGGCATCCGTCTGCCGCTGGTGGAGTTGTCCGAAGGCAACCGACCTGAACTCCTTCGCCGGCTACGGGCAATCGGCGCGCTCAACTAACGCGGCTTCTCAACGTGACCGTTAAAGGGATCTGATCGGAAAGTGCACATGATTCGTTATTCGCTGCTGTTGTTCGTCTGTCTCTCACTTGGCGCATGTGGCTGGCTGAATGACGATGAGGGCATGTTC
>Ga0194132_10009018_pt1 | contig 14004 bp, 10 predicted proteins | sample TA2KigOf80mmetaG_FD_148612 | JGI IMG/M metagenome (GOLD analysis project Ga0194132, IMG submission 148612) | Freshwater microbial communities from Lake Tanganyika, Tanzania - TA2015054 Kigoma Offshore 80m | ecosystem: Environmental > Aquatic > Freshwater > Lake | place: Tanzania: Lake... | reverse complement strand
CCGATCACCGGGTCGCCCCGCATCAGGTACACGACGACCGCCGCGATCAGGCCGGTCGCCGTGCCGTTGGCCGTGCCGACCATCACTTCCTTCACCAGGGCCTTGCGCGCGTTGGCGCCCGTCAGCTCCCCCAGGGCGATGCCCCGGACGATCACCGTCAGCGTCTGGGTGGCGGCGTTGCCACCCATGCCGGCCACGATCGGCATGAACACCGCCAGGGCGGTCATCTGGCTGATGGTCCCCTCGAACCAGGCCACGACCGCGGCCGCCACGAACGCGGTGGCGAGGTTCACCGCCAGCCAGGGAAACCGCAGGCGCAGCGACTCGAGCGGCGCCGTGAAGACGTGCTCGTCGCCCGACACGCCGGCCAGGCGGTACAGATCTTCGGTCGCCTCGTCCTTGATCACGTCGATCACGTCATCCACCGTGATGACGCCAACCAGCTTGTTCTCCAGGTCGACCACCGGAATGGCGAGCAGGTTGTAGGAGGCCACCTGCCTGGCCACCTCCTCCTGATCCGTGTCGGCCCGGGCGCTGATCAGGTCCGCCGTCATGATCCGCTTGAGCGGCGTTTCCGGTGAGACCAGCAGGAGACGCCGCAGCGACACGACGCCCACCAGGTGCCGGCGCTCGTCCACGACGTAGAGATAGAAGACCATCTCGACGTCGCGGGCGCCCTGCAGCTCGGCGATCGACTCGCCCACCGTCATGTCCTCGTTCAGCGCGAAGACATTCGGGTTCATGATCCGGCCCGCCGTCCGCTCGTCGTACTCCAGCAGGTTCTCGACGACGCCCGACTCCTTCGGGCGCATCAGGTTCAGGACCGCCGCCGACAGCTCTTCCGGGAGGTGATCGATGAGCGCGGCCGCGTCATCGGACGGGATGTCCTGCGCGAGCCTGGCGATGTCTTCGGCCGGCCGCGTCGCCAGCAGCTGGGCACCAGCCTCCGGGCCCAGCTCGGAGACCGCTTCCATCGCCAGCCGGCCATTGCGCTCGGCGAGGATCGTGAAGGCGGCGACGCGATCGCGATCCGGCAGGTCGCCGAAGACCTGCGCCAGGTCGGCCGGGTGCTGTTTCTGCAGGAGGTTCAGCAGGTTGGCGGACGCACCGATTCTCTGGAGTCGCTTGACCGAGTCAAGGATGAGGTCGATTCTGCGCTGCGCCGCCATGGTCGGGATCCTCTTGCCGGCAAAACACGTGAGCCTAGCACGGATCCCGTTTGCCCCGGCTCTCAGTCACGTGCGCCGCCGAGCCCACGCCGAGGTCGTCGAGCAGGCGCTCGTCGTCCCGCCACTCGGGGCGGACCTTGACGTGCAGGTCCAGGTAGACCCGCGTGCCGAAGAACCGCTCCAACTCCAGGCGCGCGGCAGTCCCGATCGCCTTGATCATGCCGCCGGCGCGCCCGAGAAGGATGGCACGCTGCGAGGCGCGATCCACGACGATCGTGCAGAAGATCCGGAGCACCCCACCGGCCCGCTCCGGCTCCTCGAAGCGATCCACCGCGACCGCGGTCGAGAACGGCAGCTCGTCGCGCGTCACCTGCAGCACCTGCTCACGCACGAGTTCCGCCGCGATGACCCGCTCTGGCTGATCCGTCAGGAAGTCCTCCGGGTACAGCGCCTCACCGCCGGGCAGGTACCCCAGCAGCAGGGACTCCAAGAGCGGCATGTTCGTGCCATCGGCGGCCGACACCGGCACGATCTCGGCGAACGCATGGAGCGTCCGGTAGGTGTCGATGATCGGCAGCAGGGCCTGCCGGCTGACGAGGTCGATCTTGTTGAGCGCCAGCAGCACCGGCGCCTTGACGGCGCGGATCGCCTCCACGACGAACCGGTCGCCCGCGCCCATCGGCGACGAGACATCGACGACCAGCACCAGCACGTCGGCCGAACGCGCTGCCTCCATGGCGACATCGACCATCCGGACGTTCAGCCGGTGCAGCGGCTTGTGCACGCCAGGCGTGTCGACGAACACGATCTGGCCTTCCGGGGTGTGCTTCACGCCCAGGATGCGCGTGCGCGTCGTCTGGGGCTTGTCCGACACGATGGCGACCTTCTCGCCCACGATCCGGTTGAGGAGTGTGGACTTCCCCGCGTTGGGGCGGCCGAGGAGCGCCACGAAGCCGGCCTTCATGCCCTACTCCCGCTCGTCGGCCGCCTCCAGGCGCCGCACCCGGATCTTCGTGATGCGCCGCCGCTCGACCTCCAGCACCTCGACGTGCAGGTCATCCACGTCGAACGTCTCACCCAGGTACGGCATGCGGCCGAGATGCGACAGCAGGTAGCCGCCCACCGTCTCGAATCCTTCGCGCTCGATCCGAACGTGCAGGCGATCGGCCACCTCGTCGATGCTGACCTTGCCCCGGAACACGAAGCTGCCGTGCCCCTCGTCGGTCACCGTCTCCGACTCGACGTCGTACTCGTCGCGGATCTCCCCGACGATCTCCTCCAGCAGGTCCTCGACCGTGACGAGACCCGCGGTTCCGCCGTACTCGTCCACGACGATCGCCATGTGTGCCTGCTTGCGCTGCAGCTCCTTCAGCAGCTCGGACACCCGCTTGCTCTCCGGCACGAAGTAGGCCGCCCGCATCAGCGTCGTGAGCGCCGGCTCCGCCGAGGGCGGCAGCGCGACCAGATCCTTCACGAACACGATGCCCAGCACGTTGTCCAGGCTCTCGCGGTAGACAGGGATGCGGGAGTACTGCTCCTCTCGAAACAGCGTCCGGACCTCTGCCAGGGTGGCGTCGGCGTGAATCGCGACGATGTCCGGCCTGGGCGTCATGACCTCCTTCACGAGCGTTTCCGTGAAGTCCACGATCGACTGCAGCAGCTCCCGGCTCTCTTCGTCCGAGATCGCCCGGTCCGGCTGCGTCTCCGTGTCGGCCTCCCTGGGGCCTGGCCGGCTCTCGCCGGCTCCGCTGGCCTCACGTTCCCCCGGCCGGTGCCGGTCGAGCAGGCCGCAGAGCGCCATCGTCACGGGCAGCAGGGGTCTCGCCAGCCAGTCGAACACGGGCAGAACGGCGTCGAGCACGAGCTCCGGGTCCCGGCGCGCAATCAGGCTCGGCACCAGGTGCTCGAACAGCACGGTGAAGACGCCCAGGCCCAGGAAGAGGAGCACCACCGGCACCGCGCCTTCCCCCCGGGTGCTCGACGCGATCAGCAGTGCGGCCAGCACGATGCAGGCCGCGAGCAGCAGTCGCACCGGGATGAACAGCCTGAGGGGCTCGTCGAGGTAGTAGCCCAGGCGATCGTCGCGGCCACCCCGTTCGGCCATCAGACGCAGCGACAGGCGCATCAGCACGCTGAAGGCGGCCTCGACAGTGCCCAGAAACGCGGTGACGCACGCCAGCAGGAACAACCCAAGCGGAATCATCGGCGGCTCCGCTCGATCAGCCCCTCGACCAGCCCGCTCCGCCGGCGCAGGCGCCGCTCCACGCGGGCCATCCGCCCGTTGTCCCGTTCGTGGTCGTAGCCGAGCAGATGAAGGAGGCCGTGCAGCGCCAGGATCCGCAGTTCCGTCTCGACGGGGTGCCCGGCCTGCCGGGCCTGCCGCCGGGCCACGCCGGTCGCAATCGCGATGTCGCCCAGGCGGACAACGTGCCCGCCGGCGGGATCCGCAGCCGCCGGAAACGACAGGACGTCCGTCGTCCTGTCCACGCGGCGGTACTGCCGGTTCAGCGCACGCACGCGTGCATCGGGCAGCAGGGCGACGGTGACCGTGCCCCGCGCGGCCCTGGGCGCCGAGCGCTCCAGCCACGAGCCGAGCCCATCGGCACGAAGGCGTCCGTGCGGCACGATCGCCACCTGCAGGGTCGTGTCCCGGCCCCGGTGGCGGCGCGGGTGCGCCCCCTTGTCGTCGCCCATCTCAGGTTGCCGACGGCGCCCCCGCCGGACGGGCGTCCACGACCGGCCCCGCGGCACGTTCGTAGGCCTTGACGATCTCCTGGACGAGGCGATGCCGCACCACGTCGCGGTCGTTGAAATGGACCACGCCGATGCCCTCGATATCCCGCACGACCCGCAGCGCCTCCACCAGACCCGAGCGGCCCGTCGGCAGGTCGATCTGCGTGATGTCGCCCGTGACCACGGCTTTCGAGCCGAATCCAAGCCGTGTCAGGAACATCTTCATCTGCTCCGAGGTGGTGTTCTGGGCTTCGTCGAGGATCACGAACGCGTCGTTCAGCGTCCGGCCGCGCATGAACGCGATCGGCGCCACCTCGATCGTGCCCCGCTCCACCAGCCTCGCGGCCTTCTCGCCGTCCATCATGTCGTACAGCGCATCGTAGAGCGGGCGCAGGTACGGGTTCACCTTCTCGGCGAGATCGCCTGGCAGGAACCCGAGCTTCTCGCCGGCCTCGACGGCCGGCCGGGCCAGGACGATCCGGCTGACGTTCCGGGCCTGCAGGTAGCTCACCGCCTGCGCCATGGCCAGGTACGTCTTCCCGGTTCCCGCAGGGCCCACGCCGAACACGATGTCGAACTGTTCGATCGCGTCGAGGTAGCGCCGCTGGTTGACGCTCTTCGGCCCCACGCGGCGGCGGCCGGCGAGCCGCTGCACTCCCTTCACGAAGTAGTCCCGCAGGTCCACGTCACCCTGGTCGGCGACCAGTTGCGCCGCGGTGCGCACGTCCCCGTTGGCCAGTTCGTGCCCCCCGGCGAGCAGGGCGCCAAGCTGCGCGAACAGCCGCTCCGTCCGTTCGGTCGCCTGCTCGTCCCCTTCCACGATCAGGTCGTGTCCCTGCGTGCGCAGGCGCACACCCAGGAGGCCCTCGATGTACTTCAGGTTGGAGTCGTGCGAACCGAACAGGACTTCGATCCCCGCCTCGGGCAGAGCGACCTTCCTCATGCCCGCGCGTGTCCCCCGGCCCGCGCGCGGCCGTGCCGCCCCGCCGACGACGGGCGGCGTCTCATGCGAGGTGGAGCTCCTTGAGCTGCCGGCGATCCACGGCGGACGGCGCACCGGCCATCAGATCGACGGCCGCGGCGGTCTTGGGGAAGGCAATCACCTCGCGGATCGAGCTTTCGTTCAACAGCAGCGCGATGATCCGATCCAGACCCAGGGCGATCCCCCCGTGCGGCGGAGTGCCGTACTCCAGGGCTTCCAGGAAGAACCCGAACCGGAGGGAGGCTTCTTCCGGCGTGATCCCGAGAAGAGAGAAGATCCGCGCCTGCAGGCCGGCGTCGTGGATACGAATGCTGCCGCCCCCGATCTCGGTGCCGTTCAGCACGAGATCGTACGCCTTCGCGCGCGCGCGGCCGGGTTCCCGCTCGAGCAGATCGAGATCCTCGTCCACCGGCGACGTGAACGGATGGTGCATCGCCAGGTAGCGTCGGGCCTCAGCATCCCATTCCAGCAGCGGAAAGTCCACGACCCAGACGAACTCCCAGTGGTCGGCCTTCAGCATGCCGCGGCGCCGGGCGATGTTCAGGCGAAGCTGCCCGAGCAGCTTCGACGCCGCGTCCGGCTCCCCGGCCGCCACAAGGAGAATCTGCCCTTGTCCTGTGCCGGTCGCGTCCAGCATGCGGGTGACGTCCGCCTCGCCTACCGCCTTCATCACCGAGCTGGTGATCGTCCCGTCCTCGCCCCGCCTCGCCCACACGAGCCCGCTGCCGCCCAGCGCCTTCGCTTCGTCCACCAGGCCGTCCACCTCGCTCCGCGAGGTCGCACCCGAATCGGGCACGACGAAGCCGCGCACCGTGCCGCCACCGGCCACGATGTCGCGAAAGACCCGGAAACTCGACGCGCGGAAGACCTCGCGGATGTCCTGAATCGGCATCCCCGGGCGCAGGTCCGGCTTGTCCGTGCCGTACACCGCCATCGCCTCCGAGTACGGCATGCGGCGGAACGGGCGGGCGAGGGTGACGCCGATGACGCTCATGACCTCGGCCATCAGCGGCTCGATCACGCCGAAGATGGTCGTCGGGCGCGCGAACGCCATTTCGACGTCCACCTGCGTGAACTCCGGCTGCCGATCCGCCCGCAGATCCTCGTCGCGGAAGCAGCGGCAGATCTGGACGTAGCGATCCATGCCCGACAGCATGAGGATCTGCTTGAAGAGCTGTGGCGACTGCGGCAGCGCGTAGAACTCCCCGGCGTGTACCCGGCTCGGCACAAGGTAGTCGCGCGCCCCTTCCGGTGTGGACTTGGTCAGGATGGGTGTTTCGATGTCCCAGAAGCCCTGCGCGTCGAAGTACCGGCGGATCGTCGCCGTGATCCGGTGGCGCAGGCCGATGTTCGCCTGCAGCCGGCCGCGGCGCAGGTCCAGGTACCGGTAGCGGAGCCGGACCTCTTCGGACACCGGCGTGTCGTCCGCGATCGGAAACGGCGGCGTCTTCGCCTCGTTGAGGATCGTCAGCTCGCGCACGGCGACCTCGACCTCACCCGTGTCGAGCTTCGGGTTGACGGTCTCGGCCGACCTCCGCCGGACGGCACCCGCCACGCCGACCACGAACTCCGACCGCAGGCGTTTCGCCTTGGCCATCGTTGCGGCGCCGGCGTCGAACACGACCTGCGTCACGCCCTCCCGATCGCGCACGTCCACGAACAGCACGCCCCCGAGGTCCCGCACCCGGTGGACCCATCCCAGCAGGACGACCTCGGTGCCGACGTCTCCCGGCCGAAGCGCGCCGCACGTGTGCGTGCGCGACAACTCCCCCAGCTGCTCAGCCACGCCCTTCCCCCAGCATCGCCTTCACCGCCGCTCCGGCCCCCCGTTCCGCCAGCGTCTCCTGCCGTCCGGACGCGAGGTCCTTCACCGTGACCTCGCCCCGGCCAATCTCGTCTTCTCCCAGGATCGCCACGCAGGGAATGCCACGCGAGCTGGCGTATTTGATCTGCTTCCCCATCTTATCTGCGTCCGGGTAGACCAGAACGCGAAGCCCGCTCTGCCGCAGGACGTGCGCCAGCCGCAGGGCGTGCCCCAGGTCTTCCGGACGAAATACGGCCGTCATCACATCGGCCGGTGCCGAAGGAAGGGACGCCGGGAACATGCCGCGCTCTTCCATGACGACCAGGATCCGTTCCAGCCCCAGCGAGAAGCCGCACGCCGGAACGGTATCGCCGGAGAACATCCCAACGAGGTTGTCGTACCGCCCGCCACCCCCGAGGCTACCGGCAAGGTCCGGCACGTTGATTTCCATGATGGCGCCCGTGTAGTAGGAGAGGCCGCGGGCCAGGAACGGATCGTACGCCACCCGGGGCGCCGCGGCCGTGTCGCGCGTCAACTCCAGCACCACGCGCAGCGACTCACGAGCCTCGACACCAGCGGGCGTCACATCGGCGACGCGGCTCCCCGCCGCCGCGAGCGCAGCCAGGGCACCCGCCACGCCGGAGGCGCTGTCGCCTCCGCCATGTTCGGCGTGGACGGCCAGCAGCCGCTCGCGCGCCCCCGGCGGTACGCCACGCTGCTCGAGTTCCGCCCCGACCCCGTCCGGGCCGAGCCTGTCCAGTTTGTCGAGCGCCACGAGCGCGCCGTCGTGCAGCGCGGCCGGCACGCCGGCTCCGGCGAGCATGCTTGTGAGCAGCCGCCGATCGTTGACGCGGATGCGGAAGTCACCGAACCCGAGTTCGGCGAGGACCTCGCTCACCGCCGCGCACTGCTCCGCCTCCACCACGGGCGAGGTGGAGCCCAGCGTGTCCACGTCGCACTGGTAGAACTCGCGGAAGCGCCCCCGGGCAGGCCGGTCCGCCCGCCACACGGGCTGGATCTGGCAGCGCTTGAACAGGCGCGGCAGCTTCGCCCGGTGCTCCGCCACGACACGGGCCAGCGGCACGGTCAGGTCGTAGCGCAGCGCGAGATCCGCCTCGCCGCTCCCCTCGTGCACGCCCCGCTTCAGGATCTTGAAGATGAGCTGGTTGCCCTCTTCCCCGTACTTTCCCAGGAGCGTCTCGATGTTCTCGACGGCCGGGGTCTCGATCGGCTCGAAGCCGAAGCGCTCGTACACACGACGGACGACACCGACGACGTATTCGCGCCGCCGGACGTCGTCCGGCAGGAAGTCGCGCATGCCGCGCGCAGGCTCGGTTCGTGGCATGCGGGATCAGGCCGGGGGACCGGGGTGCTGGTAGTCGAGCCGCGTGCGGACGTAGTTGTCGGCGTAGCGCTGGATCGACGCGTCTTCCTCCGCCGTCAGGGCGCGCCGGACCCTGGCGGGCACACCCATCACCATGGACCCCGGGGGAACGTCCATGCCTTCCGGCACCAGTGTACCCGCTGCGATGATGGAACCGGTGCCGATGCGTGAGCCGTTCAGCAGCATGGCTCCCATGCCGATCAGGCACCGATCTTCGATGGTGCACCCGTGGACCACGGCCGCATGCCCGATCGTGACGTCGTTGCCGATGACGGTCGGGTTCGTCACGCGCATCACGTGCACGATCGTCCCGTCCTGGATGTTGGTGCGCGCCCCGATCCGGATGCTGTTCACGTCGCCGCGGACGACGACGTTCATCCAGATGCTGCTCTCGGCGCCGATGTGGACGTCGCCGATGACCTGGGCGGTTCCGTCCACGTACGCGGTGGCGTCGATCGTGGGGACGATGGAGCGGAACGGGCGGATCACTCTCAGTCCGCGGCCATGCTCGACCCCGGGGACCGATTCGGCGAGGGACCGCCGCGGAACGACATGATGTGGTTGCGGACCGCCTCGATCTGCCGCTGCGCGTCCCCGCCGAACTGCGGGAAGTCCGACTTCGGGTAGTTCGGCCAGAACATCGGCATCCGCGTGCCGGGCACGATGCGGAGGGGCGAGATCATCCACTCGTCCATCCACTCGGGATTGAGCCGTTCGTGGCCCATCCGCAGGTCCGGCGCCAGGTTGGCGGTTGGCTGATCCGCCGGAATCTCGCCCAGCACGTGGCACTGCTGGCACCGGAGCAGGTCGAACAGCTCCTTGCCGGTCGCGGCGTCCGCAGCCGACGTCTGCGCCATTTCGACCGTTCGGAACGGGCGCAGCTGATTGGGAATGGCCTGGAAGTAGCCGATGACTTCGTTCCAGCGGTCGTCGTTCAGCCCGAAGCTCGGCATGCGGACATCCAGCCAGGGGCGAATCTGGATCGGCGACCGGAGGAACGCGTAGAGCCAGTCGGCCTGGACGCGGGCGCCTTCCGGCGTCAGCAGCGGCGGCCCGAGAGACGGATCCTCGACCAGCGAGACGAAATCGCCCCCGGCGCCTTCGATCGTGTGGCACCCGACACAGTTCTGGCGGTGAACGAGCGCGCGGCCCTGGACGAGGAAGTCCCGGCGCGCGTTCCTGGGCGGCAGCGCCGCGTCGGGCTGCACGTACCGCTGGAAGCTCATGAGCGCCGTGCGCAGCAGCTCGTTCTCGCGCTCGCTCAGGTGGAAGTTCGGCATCCGGAGCTTCTCTTCCGGCGTCAGCACGCGCCCCTGATCGAAGCTGCGCGGGTCCGCGAGCTTCTGCTCGAACCAGGCGAGCTTCGTGTGCGGGATGTCCACGTGGGCGAAGTCGAGGCGAGTGACCAGCTTGCTGCCCTGCTCGGACAGGTCCACGCCGATCGCCTGGGTGTCTTCGAAGCCGGCGATCTCGTGGCAACTGAAGCACCCGTACCGGGCGATGACGCGCTGGCCGAGATCGAGCTGCTTGGCCTGCGCGTCCATCGACGCGATCTTCGACTGCGCCTCGGACGTGGGCATGACCGCGCGCAGGTAGCCCAGCAGGACTTCGTCCACCACCGCCTGGTCGGGCGAGACCGGCGCGGCCGTGCCGGCCGGTCCCTTCAGGCTGAACAGGTAGGCCGCGACGTTCGCGGCCTCGGTGCTGGTCAGCCGCAGATCGGGCATGAAGGTGCCGGGGCTGTAGTGCATGGGGTCGCGCACCCAGTCGTAGAGCCAGGCGTACGTGGTCTTGCTCCCGATGCCCTGGAGCGGCTGGCCGAAGGTCCGGCGCGGGCCGGCCGTCTCGCGATCCGTCTCCCCCGTGATGTGGCAACCGAGGCACCCGGCGGACTCGACCAGCGCGCGACCGGCCTCGACGTTCCCCATCGGGGGATCGGCCACTTCAGGGGTGAACGTCCCGGACTGGTTGAAGAGGTACGCGACCGCCGCCCGCAGCTCCGCCTCGTTCCTGGGCGCATCCTCAGGCGCGTTGGAGTTCGAGTTGTACCAGACCTGCGGCATCCAGGTCGCCGGCTTCATCGCCCGGGGTTCGCGGACCCAGTTCTCCACCCACTCGGGTGTCAGCTTCGACGCCGCCAGACGCAGGTCGGGCCCGGGTTTGCGGAGCCCTTCGAAGCCTCGCGTCTTGTGGCACGCATAGCAGCCCGCCCGTTCGTACAGACCGTAGGCCTCCGCCAGCACGTCCCCCGTCGGCACGTAGATCTCCTCGCGGTGGCACTTCGCGCACGAGGCCTCGGTCATGCCGACCGGCAGCATCGGGTAGTCCCAGAAGTGCGTCGGGTGCCAGTGGTACTGCTCCTCCCACTGCGCGGCCTGCTCCTCGTTGCGCGGCGTGTGCGCCACGTGCGTGAAGTCCACCGACTGCCCCATCCCGTCGTGGCAGACGGTGCAGCCGACCTGGTTCAGCGGATGCGGTGAATCGCTGCCCACGTACGCGCTCAGGTTCGGGTGGGTCCGGAACGGCTGCGGGTACTCCTCGTACCCCGCGCGATCGATCGCGAGGTGACAGGTCGTGCACCGATCCATCTTCGGCACGCGTGTGAAGTTCACGTCGTCCACGACGTTCGGCAGCATGATCTGCGCCACCTTGATCGTCGGCGCCATGAAGTCCGTCATCGGTGCGTCGCGAATGAAGGTCTTCGCGAAGCTCGGCGCGATCGTCCGGAGCCGATCCTGCAGCCGGCGCTGTTCGCCCAGCAGTTCGTCAATCTGGCTCTGCGCCCCGGCAACCTGACCCGTGAACTCGGACAGCTGATCCCGCAGGGCGTCGCGCTCGGTGGTCGTCTGCTCCATCCGGAGGTTCAGCTCGGCCACTTCCGCTGCCTGCGCCTGGATCGCCTGATCGTCCTCCGGCGTGGTCCGGCCTTCCTTGCGCTCGACCTCGTAGTCGTAGCGGTCCACGTCGTAGGTGGCCTTGGCGAACTGGTAGTCCTGCGTGTCGCGATCGAGCCGGATCGAGATCTCCGCCAACTGGGCCTGCAGCTCGTCCACCTTGCCCTGGTTCGCCGCCAGCGCCTGCTCCGCGGCGGCACGCTCCTGCTCGAGCGCGGCGAGCCGGTTCCGGTCGATCCCCTGCTCGGCCGCCGCCAGCTCCTGTCGCGTGACCTCCATCTCGAGCTGGGTGAACCGCCGCTGGGTGTTCTTCCACTCGCGGTCGTAGTCGTCCCAGACCATCCAGATCACGCACAGGAACAGGAACACGCTGGACGCCGCGAAGACGACGTTCAGGAAGTCGACGTTGTATGCGTGCCCGACGGACTTTTTCTCAGCCATATGCCACGCCGCGCGAGGCGCCCCTGCGCCGTGCGCTCAGATGTTGAAGAAGAACTCCGGAATCGCCACGATGTACTTCAGGTTGAAGACCCACCGCAGCAGCATCTTCGCCGGGAGGGACATCATCATCAGGAAAAGGAACGCCCCCACGTAGTACCGGGCCGGCCCCATCTTCTCGTAGTAGCCCTTGAACACCGTCTTCGCGAGCACGACCGGCAGCACGAACGTGTACGCGAACACCAGCAGCAGACCCAGGCTCTCGCGCACCAGCCAGAACTCCGGCATGCCCGTGCCGAGCAACCGCATCCAGAGGTACTGCGAGAGATCGACGTTGGTCAGCGCCTCGAGCTTGTGCGTGTCCCAGTACTCGAAGGGCCCGAAGAAGTTCCAGTTCGGGCCGCGAAGGAAGGTGCCGAGCACGATCAGCGAGCACCAGAGCACCACGAATCCCAGCAGGAACAGGAAGATCTCGGCCTTCCGCTCGGCGATCGTGTAGTAGCCGTTCCCCTTCTCGTTCGTGTCGATGTAGGGGATCGCAATCAGCCCCACGATGATCAGACTGGGCAGCACGACGCCCGCCAGCCAGGGATCGAAGTAGACCAGCATCTCCTGCAGGCCCAGGAAGTACCACGGCGCCTTCGACGGGTTCGGCGTGGCTGCCGCGCTGGCCGGCTGCTCGAGCGGAGCCTCGAGGACGATGGACCACACAATCAGCACGACCGAACACAGGACCAGCGCGATCAGCTCGGTGTAGACCAGGTCGGGCCAGACCCACACGCGGTCGGCCTCCTCCTTCTCCTCCGGGCCGAGGCCGGCGGCGATCCGCCGATCGTTCAGGACCCCCTGGCGCAGCGAGTACCAGGTGAAGAAGACGATCAGGAAGATCAGGCCGACGATCGGCACGTTGTCCGGCTTGGCGATGATCAGCAGGAAGTTCGGGTCGAAGGCCCCGAAGACCAGGAACACCGCCAGGAACGCGAGGATGCCGTACCCCCAGGCCTTGCCGGCGAACATCTCGCGCTTCCACATCAGGAGCACCAGCGCCGCCACCGACAGGAGGAAGAACAGCCGGGGATCGGCCAGGTAGTTGAAGAAGTCTTTGATGATCTGCATCTCAGCTCAGCTCAGCGGACTGACTCACGGTTGGCTTGGGGCTCTGGGCTTTGGATCCCGGGATCTACATCGGCCCGGAGATCCCACCGTCCTTGCGGACCCGCCAGAAGTGCACGGCCATCAGCACGGCGATCACCAGGGGCAACCCGACGCAGTGCAGCACGTAGAAGCGCAGCAGCGCCCCCTCCCCTACGAACGTGCCGCCGAGGAGCGCGAACCGCGCGTCCGACCCCGCGTGTACCAGCTTCACGTCGCCGATCGCCAGCAGCGCCGCGCCGGGACCCTCGTAGCCGAGGAACGGCGTCGCGCGCGCCATGTTCGAGCCGACCGTGATCGCCCAGATGGCCAGCTGGTCCCAGGGCAGCAGGTACCCGGTGAACGACAGCAGGAGCGTGAGCACGAGCATCACCACGCCGACCGACCAGTTGAACTCCCGCGGGGGTTTGTACGAGCCGGTCATGAACACCCGGAACATGTGCAGCCAGACGGTGATCACCATCGCGTGCGCGCCCCATCGGTGCATCTCGCGCATGATGCCGAGCGGCACGTGCTCGCGCAGGCCCACGATGTCCGTGTAGGCGTACTCGAGCGTGGGCCGGTAGTAGAACATCAGCAGCAGGCCCGTGAAGGTCAGCACCAGGAACAGGAAGAAGCTCAGGCCGCCCATGCACCAGGTGTAACGCAGCTTCACGCCCGACTTGCGGATCCGGACGGGGTGGAGGTGCAGGAACACGTTCGACAACATGACCAGCACGCGATTGCGGTCGTTGTCGGGGCGGTTGTGGCGGAAGACCGACTTCCAGACCTGGGTCTCCGTCAGCCAGTTCCAGAAGCGGGTCGCTGCCGGTTCCTGGGGCTGGACGGTCTTGGTTTCAACGGCCATAAGGACCTCGGGTTACCGTGAATCGACGAAAGGCGCTCACACGCGGAGGAAGGCTTCCGAATCCGCCCACTGCCCCAGCTCGAACTGGAACTTCCGGCTCTTGTCCACCAGGATCTGTCCGTCGTCGGCCAGCACGATCCGCGCGCGCTCCAGCGGCCGGGGCGCCGGGCCCTCGAAGTTGATGCCGGTCGTGCGGAAGCCGCTGCCGTGACAGGGACACTTGAACTTCGCTTCCGCCCCCAGGTAGTTCGGCGTGCACCCGAGGTGCGTGCAGCTGGTGAACAGGGCGTAGAAGCCGCTCGCGTTGTGCACGATGTCCTGCGACGTGCGCACGATCCACACCCCCATCGTTTCCTTGAACCGTTCATCGACCCCGATGCCGTAGTCGGATGGCAGGCCGATGCGGAACTGTGCAGGTGGTTCGTTGATGACGTTGGGGAACATGAACCGGCCGGTGGCCGCCAGCGCGGCGGCCGACGCCGCCGTGAACGCGGTCCACGCCACACCCATCCAGGTGCGCCGGGTGAAGAGCGGCGATTCGTCGTCGGCCGCGCGGGCCGGGGCGGCAGGTGCCGTCCGGGCCTTCGCCGCCGCCGCCGAC
>Ga0194132_10009017_pt1 | contig 14005 bp, 14 predicted proteins | sample TA2KigOf80mmetaG_FD_148612 | JGI IMG/M metagenome (GOLD analysis project Ga0194132, IMG submission 148612) | Freshwater microbial communities from Lake Tanganyika, Tanzania - TA2015054 Kigoma Offshore 80m | ecosystem: Environmental > Aquatic > Freshwater > Lake | place: Tanzania: Lake... | reverse complement strand
GATCGGACGAAACCAGAGCCTGCCCAGATCCCGCCCGCCGCGACAGACCACTCTCATCACGCTTCGGCGAGATTCTTCAACAGCCTGCTAGCTATCCCTGACGTTTCCCTCGGGGTCGTGCTCGACGCTGTCGGCGACCTCCATCAGAGTCTTGAGCGATGCCTCGATGCGGTCGATGCCCAGCACGGGCAACCGGCCGTCATCCGTGATCCAGGCGAGCAGGTCCTCGGCTTCGCGCGCCGCGTCCGAAAGATCGGGATAGCCGAAAGTGGCGCCGGAGCCCGTCAGGCGATGGACGCTTGCGCGCACCCGCTCGGCGGCTTCGAGGTCGGTCGCGGCCCGGAAGCGGCTCCAGTCCCGGCGGATCGCGTCCATGGTCGGGCCGAGCTGGGCCGCGTAGCTCCGCCTGAGGGCGGCATAGCGATCGGTCGAGTGCTCGGCCATGCGGCCTTCTCCGCATTCCCGCAGGTTTTCACTTGGGGGAGCAACCGTTGGCCCGGGGCAAGGTTCCCGGCCCGGGAGCCTCAGGCGCTGTGACCGATTTTGAAGTCGTTCTTGCCCGTACGATCCTGACCGCGGAGGAGCCAGAGCGGTCGCCGCGCGAAGTCGACCGTGTAGCCGCTCTTGTCGTTGGTGGCCATCAGGTCGCGGTCGAAATGCGAGGTCGCCGGCATGTAGCGGATGGCGACGCCGGCGCGGCGCTGCGGCGAGCGGTTCGGCGCCGAACCATGGATCATGTAGACGTCGTGCAGCGACATCTGGCCGGGCTCGAGCTCGATGTCGACCGCCGACGATTCGTCGAAAATGCCGTCGACCGTCCGCTGGGTCAGGACAAGATCCTTCCGGTCCTCGGTCAGGTGCGGGTGCAGGACCTTGCCCCGGTGCGAGCCGGGGATGACGCGAAGGCAGCCATTCGCGCGCGTCGACGGATCGAGCGCGACCCAGGCCGTGCATGTCGCGATCGGCCGGATCGGCCAGTATTGGCCGTCCTGGTGAAAGGGCACCTCCATGCCGTCGCCGCCGGGCTTGCAGAAGATCTGGCAGCCCCAGAGCACGATGTCGGGGCCGATCGCATCCTCCACCAGGTCGAGGATCGCCTCGTCGCGCGCGAGATCGAGGAAGGCGCGGCTGCCGCGCACGCCTTCGGTGTTCCTGCCCTCGATATGCGCGCTGACCAGCCGCTCCGGGCGGATCGTCGGGTTGTCGCGGATCAGCTGATCGAGGACCTCGCGCAAGGCGTCGACGCGTTCGCGCGGCAGGCGGTAGCGCGGGATCACATAGCCGTCCTCGCGATACTTCGCCCGTTCGTCGGCTTCGAGGCGCGGCATGGTCAGATCTCCGGTCGGCGATCGCGCCAGCCGGCCGCTTGCTCATAGGCATGGCCGGCGCGCAGCACGAGAACGTCGTCATGCGGCTTGGCCGCGATCTGGATCGACAGCGGCAGGCCTTCCGAGGAGAAGCCGGCGCAGACGCTGGCCGAGGGCGCGCCGGTGACGTTGAACGGCGTCATGACGAGTCGGCCGCGGCCGAGCACCGAGGGAAGCTCGTAGAGCTCGTCCAGCGTCGGCGCGGGCGCCAGCGAGCAGCCGGTGACCACGACATCGACCTTGGCGAGCGCTTCATCGTATGCGCGGCAGAGCTGAGTGCGGTAGCGGAGCGCCTGGATGTAGTCGGCGGCCGAGAGCATCGCGCCCGACAGCAGCCGCTCGCGCGTCACGCGCGCGAAGATGTCGGGCCGCGTGCGCAGATCCTTCTCGTGGATCGCATAGGCCTCGGCCTGCAGGATCACGCGGCAGCAGGCGTCCCATTCGGCCAGCGGCGGCAGCGCGATGTCGACGAGCTTGGCGCCGAGCTTCTTGAAGACCTGCAGCGAATCCTCGATCGCCTTGCGTGCTTCCTTGGTCGCCTCGACGTCCTTCTCGAAGAAGCGGCGGATGACTCCGATCTTCAGGCCGCGGATGCCGCCCTTAAGCGCGCGCGCATAGTTCTCGGGCTTCTCCGGCGCCGAAGAGGCGGGATCCGCGGCATCGGGACCGGCGACGGCGTCGAGCAGCATGGCGCCGTCCTCGAGCGTCCAGGTCATCGGGCCGCAATGGTCGAGCGAGAAGGAAAGCGGATAGACGCCGGCGCGGCTGACCAGGCCATAGGTCGGCTTGAACCCGGCGACGCCGCAGAAGGCCGACGGCCCGCGGATCGAGCCCGAAGTGTCGGAGCCCATGGTCGCGGTGACAAGGCCTGCCGCCATCGCCGAGCCCGAGCCTGACGACGAGCCGCCGGTGAAGTGGCCCGCCTTCCACGGATTGACCGCGGGCGGGAAGGGCAGGTCCTTCGCCGGGCCGCCGGTCGCGAATTCATGCGTGGCGAGCTTGCCGACCAGCACCATGCCGGCCTCGCCGAGCTTCGCTGCGACGGTCGAGTCCGCCTTCGGCACGTTCTTCAGCAGCACCCTGGAATGCGCTGTCGTGCGCACGCCCTTGGTCGAGTAGATGTCCTTCAGGCCGAGCGGGATGCCGTGCAGCGGGCCGATGCGCTTGCCCGCCTTGATCTGGGCGTGCGCTTTCTTCGCCGCCTTGCGCGCATCCTCGCCGAGCACGAGCACGAAGGCGTTCAGCTTCTTGTTCAGCTTGGCGATGCGGTCGAGCGAGGCATCGACCAGGTCTACCGGCGAGAGCTTGCCCTTGGCGATGCGCCGCGAGGCCTCCGCCACCGTCAGATAGTGCAGCTCGGTCATGCGCTAATTCCGGCGGCTGGGGTGGAAGACATGCGACGGCTCGTCGGCGTAGGAGAAGTCGCGCGGCACGCGCTGGAGGGCCGTCCGGTTGGCGCGCTCGGCCTCCTCGGTCGAGGCCGTCAGCGCCGCATCGAGGGTGAGGCCGGCGCGCCTCGTCATGCGCGCGAGCGGTGCCGGCTTCGGCAGCGAAGGCGGGGGTAGTTTGCCGAGCTTGGCGAAAGCCCAGTCCGCGAGCGCGAGCAGCGTGCGGTCGCTGCCGCGCGCGGCGACGAGCTGAACGGCTAAAGGCAAGTGATTGGGGCCGAGCCGGACCGGCAGGCTGGCGCAGGGCGTGTCGGCGAGGGTCCAGAGCCGATTGAACTCCGGATCGCCGGTCCAGGAGAGGCCGCGCGGCGCCTCGCCCGGCGCGGCCGGCGTCAGGATCGCGTCGTAATTTTTGAAGAAGGCATCGACGGCGGCGATGCAGGCTGCGCGCGTCGCCTCGGCCTCGGCGATGAGCGCGGGCGAGCAGGCGAGGCCGGTCTGGATGCGGTCGCGGAAGCTGACCGTCATCAGCTCGCGATGCTTCTCCCATTCCTTCTCGAAGGCGCGGGCGGCGCCGACCGCCATCAGGATCTCCTGGGCGGCGAAGGCGCCGTCGCAGGCGCTCGGCAGCTCGACGCGCTCGATCGTCGCTTCGGGTGCGAGCTTCGCGGCGGCCTCGTCGAGCGCTTCCTGCGCCGCGGCGTCGAGCGAGACGCGCGCCATCGTGCGCATCACGGCGATGCGGGGCTTCCGCGGGATCGTCGGTCGCGTGTCCTTCACGCCGGCAAGCACGGCGTGGAACAGCAGCAGGTCGTCGACGTTCCGCGCATAGAAGCCGAGCGTGTCGAGATCGGCCGCCAGCGGCTGGATGCCTTTGAGCGACAGCGCGCCGCGCGTCGCCTTGAAGCCGGGGCAGCCGCAATAGGCGGCGGGACGGATCACCGATCCCGCCGTCTGCGTCGCGAAGGCCAGCGGCAGGATACCGGCGGCGACGGCGGCGGCCGAGCCGGAGGAGGAGCCGCCGGGCGAGTGGCCGAGATCGTAGGGATTGCCGGTCGGACCGGGATGGCGCCCGGCGAACTCGGTCGTCACGGTCTTGCCGAAGACGATGCCCGAGGCCTTGCGCACCACCTCGACGCACGCGGCATCGGTCGACGGCCGATGCCCGCGTCGGATCGCCGAGTTGCACTCGGTCGGCATGTCGGCGGTGTCGATGATGTCCTTCACGCCGACCGGCACGCCGGCGAGCGCGCCCTTCTTCTTCGCCTTGTCGATGGCGCGCGCCTGGGCGCGGGCGAGATCGGGCTCGAGATAGGCGAAGGCGCGGAGGCTGGGCTCGACCGCCTGGACGCGATCGAGATAGGCCTCGGTCAGCGCTTCGGCGGAGAGGCGGCCGGAGCGGACGGCCGCGGCCGCTTCGCGAGCGGAAAGGTCGGCGGGATTGATCATCGCTTGCTCCGCCGGCTCGGCGAGAAGATGTGCGAGGGCTCGACCGCGTAGTCGAGATCGCGCGGCATCTTCGCCGCCATCTCCTGCAGCACCTGATCGCCCTCGGCCCAGGCCTGGCTCAGCGCGTCGTCGAGCACGAGTCCGGCGCGGCGCTCGAGCGCCGCCATCGGCTTCGCCGCCGGCAGCTTCGGCGGCGTGATGCCGCCGAGGATCGTGTAGGCCCATTCGGAGAGCGCCAGCAGGAAGCGGTCATTGCCGCGCGCGCCGACGAGCTGGAGGCCGACGGGAAGCCCGTTCGGGCCGAGGCCGACGGGGATGCTGACCGCGGGCGTGCCGAGGAAGGTCCAGAGCCGGTTGAAGTCGGGGTTGCCGGTCCATTGCAGCCCTTTCGGCGCTTCGCCGGCTGCGGCGGGGGTGAGGATCGCGTCATAGCCTTCGAAGAAGCGCCCGATCGCGGCGATGCAGGCGACGCGCGTCTCCTCGGCTTCGGCGACCCGTGCCGCCGAATGGCCGCGTCCGGACTCGATCGCCTGGAGCAGCACGACGCTGAAGAGGTCGTGGTGCTGCTTCTCGAGCGCATCGAAGGCCTGCGCGATACCGGCGGAGATCAGCACGTTCTGCGCATCGAAGCCGCTGTCGAGGGGGGGGGGCAGCTCGATCTGGTCGATCTTCTCCGCATGTGCCGCGAGGCGATGCGTCACTGCTTCGAGAAGATCCATGCTCGGCTGTTCGATCTTCGCTCGCATCGCGGTGCGGACCACGGCCAGGCGCGGCTTGCGCGGCAGCTTTGGCTGCGTGTCCTTCACGCCGGCGAGCACTGCGTGAAACAGCAGCGCGTCGTCGGCGCTGCGGGCATAGAAGCCGAGCGTATCCAGGCTGGATGCCAGCGGATGCACGCCCTTGAGCGACAGCGACTCGCGTGTCGCCTTGTAGCCGACACAGCCGCAATAGGAGGCGGGCCGGATCACCGAGCCGCCCGTCTGCGTGCCGAAGGCGAAGGGAACGAGCCCGGCGGCGACCGCGGCGGCCGAGCCCGAGGACGATCCGCCCGGCGTATGCGCCGGGTTATAGGGATTCACCGTCGAACCCGGAAAGCTGCCGGCGAATTCCGTCGTCACGCATTTGCCGAGGATGACGCCCGAGGCGGCGCGCACGGCGGCGATGCAATCGGCATCTTCCGTCGGCCGACGGCCGACGAGGATCGCCGAGTTGCACTCGGTCGGCATGTCCTTGGTGTCGATGATGTCCTTGACGCCGACGGGCACGCCGGCAAGCGCGCCCTTCTTCTTCGCCTTCTCGACGGCGCGCGCTTGGGCGCGGGCGAGCTCGGGATCGAGATAGACGAAGGAACGGAGCCGAGGCTCGATCGCCTCGACCCGCTCCAGATAGGCTTCGACCAGCGCTTCCGCCTTGAGCGTCCCCGCGGCGACCGCTCGTGCCGCCTCGCGGGCGGAGAGGTCGGCGGGGGATGTCATCGCTACTTCGTCCGTCCGGGCTTGGCGATGCCGTCGAACCACCACTTGCCGCCGACGACCATGCCGGCATTCACCAGGCGGTGCTTGCCGGTCAGCGTCTCGCCGAGCACATCCATGTATTCGAACTTGCCCTTGCGATGATCGATCACGACCGCGTCGCCGGCGGCGCCCACCCTGAGCGTGCCGAGATCGGGACGCCGGATGGCCTTCGCCGGGTTGACGGTAGCGGCGCGGATCACCTCGTTGAGCGGCATGCCGAGACAAACGAATTTCGACAGCGTGACCATGTTGTCGATCATGCCCCCCGACTCGACCGAAAGGCAGTGGATGTCGGAGGAGATGCAATCCGGGAAGAAGCCGTTCTCCATCATCTCGCGGCCGGTCTTGAAGCCGAAGGAGCCGGCGCCGTGGCCGACGTCGAAGAGGATGCCGCGGGCGCGCGCCTCGTTGATCTCCGAGCGCACGCGCCCGGTGCCGTCGATCGGCGCGTTGGGGAAGGGGCGGAAGCAATGCGTGAGCACGTCACCCGGCCGCATGCGGTCGAGCACCTCGCGGCGCGACGGCGGCGGGTGGTCGAGATGGCACATGACCGGCATCCCGACGGCCTCGGCCACCTCGACCGCCATGTCGAGCGGCATGTGGCCGGATTCGCCGCCGGCACCGCGGCCGACACGCACCTTGATGCCCACGATCATGTCGCGGTTCTCGTCGGCGACGCGGCGGCACTCGCCGAGATCCATCAGGCGGAGATCCTGGCACTCGCCGACCATCGTGGTCTTGGAGAAGGCGTAGATGCCGGGGAAAGAGATGTTGAGATAGGCCACGATGCGGACCGGGCAGGGCTCGATCACGTGCTTGCGGAATCCTAAGAAGTTCGCCGGGCCCGAGGAGCCGGCATCGACCAGCGTCGTCGAGCCGCCGGTCTGCGCGCTCATGATCGGATCGACGCCGAGCGAGGTGCCGAGGTGATAGATGTGGGTGTGGAGATCGATGATGCCCGGCACCACGAGCTTGCCGGAGACATCCCGCGTCTCGCCCTTCGCCGAGGCCTTGAGGTCGGGGCCGATGGCGGCGACCTTGCCCTTGTTGAAGGCGACGTCCGCGGTCGTGTCGATGTCCTGGCTCGGGTCGATGACCCGACCGCCCTTCAGCACCAAGTCGTACATTTAGATCCTTCCCCAAAAGGTGCGCTGACTATCGGAAAAATGTTTCGTCGCGGCAAGTTTGCTGGAATCGTGGCGGCCGTCGCAAGAAAAAGGAGGGGAAGTCGTGGAAATCGAATGGTCGCGCCTGAAGGCGCATGAGCTGCAGGCGCTGGCGAAGAAGGACGGCATCGTCCTGGTGCCGATCGGGGCGACCGAGCAGCACGGACCGCATCTGCCGGTCATGGTCGACTACCGCTGCGCGACCGAAGTCTGCCACCGTGCGGCGCGACTCGTCGCCAGGACCGATCCGATCGCGGTGACGCCGACGCTGCCCTTCGGCATGTCCGAGCATCACATGCCGCTCGGCGGCACGATCACGCTCGACTTCCCGACCATGCTGGCCACATTCCGCTGCGTCGTGCGCTCGCTGGTCCAGCAGGGCTTCCGCCGCATCTTCATCCTGAACGGCCATGGCGGGAACACGACGCCGCTCGACGTGATCGTCACGGAGCTGACCATCGAGTTCAAGATTCCGCTCGCCTACGCCACCTACTGGGGCATCGGCGAGAAGCGCATCGCGGCGCTGCTCGACCGCCAGAAGGCACTGCTGCATGCCTGCGAGGCGGAGACCTCGATGATCATGGCGCTGACGCCCGAGCTGGTCGACAAGGACACGCTCTCGCAGATGCACGGGCCTTATGTGCCGGGCGGTTCCTCGATCCCCGGCGTCAATCCCGCTGCCGTCCGCTGGCGCTACATCCCGACGCGCTCGCCCAACGGCGTCATCGGCGACGCCGCGACCGCCTCGGCCGAAAAGGGCGAGAAGCTGTTCGACGCGATCGCCGAGGAGCTGGCGATCACACTCAAGAACAAGGATTTCTGGAACGCGCCGATCTGAGGCGCGCAGAAGGGGGAGCCGCGTGGGCTCCCCCGCTCGACTACTTCACCTCGACGATCGCCTCGACCTCGACCGGGATGCCGGACGGCAGGCTGCCCATGCCGACGGCGGATCGGGCGTGGCGGCCCTTTTCGCCGAAGACCTCGACGAAGAGGTCGGAGCAGCCATTGACGACCTTCGGCTGCTCGCCGAAATCGGGCGTGCCGTTGACCATGCCGAGCACCTTGACGACGCGCTCGACGCGGTCGAGATCGCCGAGGAAGTCCTTCAGCACCGCGATCAGCACGAGGCCGACGGAACGCGCGTGCTTGTAGGCGTCCTCGACCGAGATGTCCGTCGGCACCTTGCCCGAGGGGCGCGGCTTGCCGGGCTCGGCGAGCGGGCCCTTGCCGGCGAGATAGACGGTGTTGCCGGTCTGCACGGCGTGCACGTAGTTGCCGGCGGCGGCCGGCACCGGCGGCAGCGTGATGCCGAGCTCCTTCAGGCGGGCTTCGATCTTGGCCATGGTCAGCTCACCTCGACGATGGCTTCGATCTCGACCGTGATGTTCATCGGAAGGCTGCCCATGCCGACGGCGGAGCGCGCATGGCGGCCCTTGTCGCCGAAGACCTCGACGAAGAGGTCGGAGCAGCCGTTGATGACCTTCGGCTGCTCGCCGAAATCGGGCACCGCATTGACCATGCCCAGGACCTTGACCACGCGGCTGACGCGGTCGAGGTCGCCGAGATGGTTCTTCAGCACCGAGATCAGCGTGAGGCCGACGGTGCGCGCGTCCTGATAGGCCTTCTCGATGGTGACGTTGCCGCCGACCTTGCCCGAGGGCATCGGCCCGCCCTTCGGATCGAAGGGGCCCTTGCCGGCGAGATAGACGAGGTTGCCGGTCTGCACCGCATGGACGTAGCTGCCCATCGGAGGGCCGGGATCCGGCAGCGTGATGCCGAGCTCTTTCAGACGCGCTTCGATCTTCATGAGGAACTCGCGATAAGGAGGGGCTGAATTGCGGCGACACGCTACGCGGTTTCCCTTAGGAAATGAAGCCGTAGCCAGGGAGAAGCCATGCGCATCGCCGATCTCGAAGGAAAGTCAGCGCTCGTCACCGGATCCTCGACCGGTATCGGCGCGGCGGTGGCCATCGCCTTCGCCCAAGCCGGCATGAAGGTCGCGGTCCATTACAATGCCAGCAAGGCGGTGGCCGAAAAGGTCGCGGCGGCGGTCGAAAAGGCGGGCGGCAAGGTCGCGCTGCTCTCAGGCGACGTGCGCAAGGCGGATGTCTGCGACGGGCTGGTCGAGAAGACGATCAAGGCTTTCGGCGCGATCGACGTGCTGGTGAACAATGCCGGGTCGGTGGTGACACGCCGGCCGATCTCGGAAGCCGGCGACGATCTCTACGACGAGATCATGGATCTCAACGCGCGCTCGGTCTTCGCCTGCAGTCGCGCCGCAGTGCGCGCTTTTCTCGCGCGCGGCTCGAACGGCAAGGCCACCGGCAACATCATCTCGACGACCTCGGTCGCGGCGCGCAACGGCGGCGGCGTCGGCTCGATTCTCTATGCAGGCGCCAAAGGTTTCGTCTCCAGCTTCACGCGCGGGCTTGCGAAAGAGCTGGCGCCGACCGGAATCCGCGTGAATGCGGTGGCGCCCGGGATCATCCGCACGCCGCTGCACGACCGGCTGACCAAACCCGAGGCGTACAAAGCGATGGTCGAGGCGACGCCGATGCGGCGCGACGGGACATCCGAGGAATGCGCCGGAACTTACGTATATCTGGCGTCCGATACGCTTTCGAGCTTCGTCACCGGGCAGGTGATCGAGGTCAATGGCGGCCTCCTGATGCCGTGACTGCCTTGCGAATTCGCATCTGCCGCATTTCTCAACGTGAAATGGCGTTTCCGCAGGCACGAGAAGAGCTTGTGCCGTCAATGTGAAGGGATTGTTGACGCGACGACAGGCGTTCTGGGAGACTGCGCTCGGCACCGGCTTCGGGAGCTTCTCTCGTGGTTGGCAAGCCCAACTAAGGTCGAGGGGAGGCACGCACGTATCGTCCCCGCCCGAACGGGGTAATGCGTGCTGCCGCTTGTGGGAGTCGCCGCTGGCGCCGGTTGCGCCGATGTGAGTTGTTGTTCTTAAGGGCCGCTCGCGCGGGGGTGCTGATGTATGCCTATTTGATCCGGCGAATCCTGGCGACCATTCCGGTCATGGCCGTGGTGGCTGTCTTCGTCTTCTCGCTCTTGTTCCTGAGCCCGGGAGACCCGGCCGCGATCATTGCCGGCGATCTTGCGACCGCCGACGACATCGCCCGCATCCGCGAGCGCCTCGGCCTCAACGAGCCCTTCCTGGTCCAGTTCGGCAAATGGACCCTCAACCTGATGCAGGGCGACCTCGGCGTTTCGATCTTCTCGAACCTGCCGGTGTCCAAGCTGATGCTGCAGCGGCTCGAGCCGACGCTGATGCTGACCACCACGACGCTGATCATCGCCATCTGCGCCGCCGTGCCGATGGGCGTCATCGCCGCCTGGAAGGCCGGCACGATCATCGATCGCGGCGTCATGCTGTTCGCGGTGCTGGGCTTTTCCTTCCCCTCCTTCGTGCTCGGCTACCTGCTGATCTACACCTTCTCGATCAAGCTCGAGGTGCTGCCGGTCCAGGGCTACACCCCGATCGCCCGCGGATTCGGGCCGTTCCTCAACAACATCATCCTGCCCTCGCTGACGCTGGGCATGGTGCAGGCGGCCCTGATCGCGCGCATGACCCGCACCTCGGTGCTGGAGGTGCTGGCGGAGGACTACATCCGCACCGCGCACTCCAAGGGCCTCGCCACCAACAAGGTGCTGATCGGGCACGCGCTCAAGAACGCCGCGGTGCCGATCGTCACCATCATCGGCATCAGCTTCGCCCTCTTGATCGGCGGCGCCATCATCACCGAGAGCGTGTTCGCGATCCCCGGCCTCGGGCGGCTGACGGTCGACGCGATCCTGAGACGCGACTACCCGATCATCCAGGGCGTGATCCTCGTGTTCAGCGGCGCCTACGTGCTGGTGAACCTCGCCGTGGACATTATTTACACCTTCCTCGACCCGAGAATCCGTTACTGACGGCTGCCGAAGGCCAGGAGAGTCCCATATGACTGCCACTACACCCGCCGTCATCGACATCATCGAGCCGCCGAAGCCGCTCAGCCGCGTCATCTACGAGTTCGCGCGTCGCAACCCGACCGTGATCTTCGGCTCAGGCCTGCTGCTGGCGATGGTGATCATGGCCATTTTCGCGCCGATCTTCGCGCCCGGCGACCCGCTGGCCCTGGCGCCGGCACGGCGCCTGCGCCCGCCATCCGAGACCTACTGGTTCGGTACCGACATGTTCGGACGCGACGTCTACACGCGCACGATCTATGGCGCCCGCATCTCGCTGATCGTCGGCATCTGCGTCTCGGCGCTGTCGACCGTCGTCGGCCTCGCTATCGGGCTTCTGTCCGGATATGTGCGCATCGTCGATGCGATCATCATGCGGATCATGGACGGCCTCATGGCGATCCCGGGCATCCTGCTCGCGATCGCGATGATGGCGCTGACCAAGGCCTCGGTCGAGAACGTGATCATCGCGATCACCATCCCCGAGATCCCGCGCGTCGTGCGCCTGGTGCGCGGCGTCGTGCTGCAGATCCGCGAGCAGCCCTACATCGAGGCGGCACAGTCGATCGGCACGCGTTTCCACCGCGTCCTGCTGAAGCACATCCTGCCGAACGTGATGGCGCCGATCATCGTTCAGGCGACATACATCTGCGCGGCCGCGGTGCTGATCGAGGCGGGCCTGTCCTTCCTCGGCGCCGGCACGCCGCCGAACATCCCGAGCTGGGGCAACATCATGGCGGAGGGGCGCACCTTCTTCCAGATCGCCTTCTGGATCATCCTGTTCCCAGGACTGTTCCTGTCGGTGACCGTGCTCGCGATCAACCTCCTGGGCGACGGGCTCCGCGACGCCCTCGACCCGCGTCTCGCCCGCCGTATGTGATCGTACAAGGAACCCGCTAGTGACGACTCAGACGATGGATCGCCCCAGCCAGACCGTGGGCGGCGTCGAGAAGGTCCTGGAGATCGAGGACCTCAAGACGCACTTCTTCACGCGCGACGGCGTCGTGCGTGCGGTCGACGGCGTCAGCTACCACGTGCTCAAGGGCGAGACGCTCGGCGTCGTCGGCGAGTCCGGCTGCGGCAAGTCGGTTACGGCGCTGTCGGTGCTGCGCCTGATCGCCAAGCCCGGCCGCATCGTCCAGGGCAAGGTCAAGATGTCCGGCCGCAACCTCCTCGACCTTTCCGACGAGGAGATGCGCTCGATCCGCGGCAACGACGTCTCCATGATCTTCCAGGAGCCGATGACGTCGCTGAACCCGGTGTTGACGCTCGGCCGGCAGATCTCCGAGACGATCATGCTGCACCAGGGCCTCAGCAAGAAGGACGCCTGGGACAAATCGGTCGAGATGCTGAAGCTCGTCCGCATCCCCGAGGCCGAGCGGCGGGTGCACGAGTATCCGTTCCAGATGTCGGGCGGCATGCGCCAGCGCGTCATGATCGCGATGGCGCTCTCCTGCAACCCGAAGGTCCTGCTCGCCGACGAGCCGACCACGGCGCTCGACGTCACCATCCAGGCGCAGATCCTGCACCTGATGCTTGAACTCAAGGAGAAGACCGGCACCGCGATCGTGCTGATCACCCACGATCTCGGCGTCGTCGCCGAGACCTGTCAGCGCGTCGTCGTCATGTATGCGGGCAAGAAGGTGGAGGAGGCGACGGCCGACGAGCTGTTCGAGCGGCCGCTGCATCCCTATACGGTCGGCCTGATGAAGTCGATCCCGCGGCTCGACCGCGCCGCCACCGCCGAGCACCCGGGCCGTCTCATGGAGATCCCGGGCATGGTGCCGTCGCTGAAGAACATGCCGCCGGGCTGTGCCTTCGCGCCGCGATGTTCCTTCGCGACCGAGCGTTGCCGGCGCGAGGTTCCTGATTTCGAAATGAAGGCCGGCGGTCACTACGCCGCCTGCTTCAATTCCGACAAGGTGGCGGAGATTTATCATGGCTGAGGCCTCCGGCACTCGCGGGAAGACCCCGCTTCTCGAGGTCAAGGACCTCAAGAAGCACTTCCCGATCCGCAAGGGCATCCTCTCGCGCGTTTCCGGCTACGTGTACGCGGTCGACGGCGTCAGCTTCCACATCGGGCATGGCGAGACCCTCGGCCTGGTCGGCGAGTCCGGCTGCGGCAAGTCGACCGTCGGCAAGGCGGTGCTCAAGCTGCTCGACCCGACTGCCGGCGAGGTCCATCTCAAGGGCAAGAAGATCTCCGATCTCGGCCAGCTCGAGATGCGGCCCCATCGCCGCGACATGCAGGTGATCTTCCAGGACCCGTACTCCTCGCTGAACCCGCGCATGAGCGCCGGCGAGATCGTGGGCGAGCCGATGTTCAACTACGGCCTCGCCTTCGGCAAAGAGAAGGAAGAGAAGACCCGCCAGCTCTTCGCCCGGGTCGGGCTCCGCGCCGAGCACATGCTGAAGTACCCGCACGAATTCTCGGGCGGCCAGCGCCAGCGTCTCGGCATTGCGCGTGCGCTCGCGGTCAATCCAAGCCTGATCATCGGCGACGAGCCGGTGTCGGCGCTCGACGTGTCGGTGCAGGCGCAGGTCATCAACCTGATGATGGACCTGCAGCAGGAGTTCAAGCTCTCCTACCTGTTCGTCGCGCACGACCTCGCGGTGGTCGAGCACATCAGCCACCGCGTTGCGGTCATGTATCTCGGCAAGATCGTCGAGATGACCGACAAGCGCTCGCTGTTCACCTCGCCGCAGCATCCCTACACCGAAGCGCTGCTCTCGGCGGTGCCGATCCCCTCGCCGAAGATGAAGCGCAAGCGCATCATCCTCACCGGCGACGTGCCGAGCCCGATCCGCCCGCCGCCCGGCTGCCGCTTCCACACCCGCTGCCCCTACGTCATGGAACACTGCAAGGTGGCCGAGCCGCCGATGAAGGAGGTCGAGCCGGGCCACTTCGTCGCCTGCCACCTGCGCCAGCCCGGCCAGGCCATGGCGGCGATGGCCGCGACAGCGCCCGCGCACTGAGCGCTCGCGCAGACGGACAGGAAAACCCCGGCCGGTGGCCGGGGTTTTTCGTTTGAGTGTCTCTAGAGCATTTTGTGATCTATCTGAATCATTAGTGATTCCCAGAATGCGTACGATGTGATTCAAGATGCTGGCTGGAGACGGAGGCCGGCATGAGATGGTCAAACCGTATTCGCGCG
>Ga0194132_10009014_pt1 | contig 14007 bp, 16 predicted proteins | sample TA2KigOf80mmetaG_FD_148612 | JGI IMG/M metagenome (GOLD analysis project Ga0194132, IMG submission 148612) | Freshwater microbial communities from Lake Tanganyika, Tanzania - TA2015054 Kigoma Offshore 80m | ecosystem: Environmental > Aquatic > Freshwater > Lake | place: Tanzania: Lake... | reverse complement strand
ATGGCCGGCAGCCGACGGGCCGGCCACGGCGGCGGCCGTGGCACCGGTGACCGTGGCGCCCGTGGCGCGCCGCGGCGGAACCAACGGGGCCCGCTGGGGCATCGCGCTGCTGGTCACCGCGGCCGTGCTGGGCATTGCGTCCGTGGGCCTCGTGATGCTCTCGAGCAGTGGGACCACCTCCACGCTCGTCCAGTACGTCCCGGCCGATGCGTACGGATACCTTGAGATCCGACTCGACGCGCCTGGCGACCAGCGCCAGAACGTCGCCAACGTGCTGGCGAAGTTCCCCGGCTTCGCCGACCAGGCAACGCTCGGGACCAAGCTCGACGAGGCGCTCGACCAACTACTGGCGCGTTCCGCGCCCACCGCCGGGACGTTCAGCCGGGACATCCGGCCGTGGCTCGGCGACTCGATCGCCCTCGCGGCCACGGGGCTGCCCGATCCCGGTGCACTGTCCGGGTCTGGCGGCGGGGGCCTTCTGCTCGTTGCCACGAAGGATCCCGAAGCGGCCCGGAGCTACATCCGCACGTCCGTCGCGCCCGACGCGGCGACAACGACGTACGGCGGGGTCGAGCTCAGCGTCATCGAGGATGGTGGCCGCCGGATGCTCCTCGGAGTCGTCGGCAACGTCCTGATCGGCGGCGACGAGGGCTCTGTCCGCGCGGCGATCGACACTCGCGGCGCCTCCACCTTCGGGGAGCAGCCCGCCTTCAGGGCAGCGGCGGCCGCCACGCCGGGCGACCGGCTCGCCTTCGCCTTCCTGGACCTGCATCGTCTCGTCGGCGGGCTGGGCCAGATGGTGCAGCCGCTGCAACCCAGCGGCCCGCTCTCGCCCGAATCGCTGCCGTCCTGGGTGGCCCTCGTCGTGCGCGCTGAGCCCGATGCGCTCACGGCGACGGTCGCGTTCGAATCGGCGAGCCTGGGCCCCACGAACGCCAACCACGTGAGCCGCCTTGCGCCGCACCTGCCGCCGACCACGCTGGCGGCCGTCGAGTTGCACAACCTCGGCGACGCGATCCTGGCGGGCTTCAACGCCGTCCGCGAGTCGGCCGAGGGCCAGGCGGCCGCTGAACAGATCGACCAGGCGCTCCAGGCGCTCGGCGGCGCAGAGGAGCTGGTCGGCTGGATCGGCGACGGCAGCGTCGCGCTCCTTGCGAACGGCAGCGGGCCCCCGCACGCGGGCCTGCTCATCCGTGCAACGGACGCGGAGCAGGCGACCGAGCGGCTCGTCCAGCTCCGGAACCTGATCTCGCTGATTGGCGGCTCGTCCGGGGTCACGTTTTCGGAGGCCACGCGCGGTGACGTCACGATCACCCTGTATGACGTCGGTCCGGCAGAGCTCGTCGGCGAATCTCCGCCGCCGATCGCGATCGGGGACCGGCTCGTGGTCGCCGTCGCGCAGCGCGAGGACCTCGTGATCGTCGGGATCGGCCCGGCGTTCGTGGACGAGGTGCTCGATACTGCGTCCGGCGAATCGCTGGCCTCGACCGAGCGCTACGGGACCGCCCTCGACCGTGCGGGCAAGTCGAACGCCGGCCAGCTCTACGTGGACATCGTGCGACTCCTCGAGGTCGTCGTCGCTACGATGCCCGAAGACGACCTGGCCTTCTACCGGCGCGAGATCGCGCCGTATCTCGAGCCGCTCCAGGCGGGCGCCGGGTCGGTCTCCGCCGGCGACCGCTTCTGGGTCCGGCTCGTCGTCACCGTCAAGGATCCAGGGAGGTAGCACACAGCACCATGGCCGTACGAATTCGTCTCACCCGCGTCGGCGCAACCAAGCAGCCGAGCTATCGGCTGGTGGTGGCCGACAGCCGCGGTGCGCGCGATGGCCGGTCGCTCGACACGATCGGTCACTACAACCCACGGACCGACCCGGTCGAGGTCAGGATCGACGTCGACAAGGCCAAGTCGTGGCTCTCGAAGGGCGCCCAGCCGTCGGACACGGTCGCCCGCCTCTTCCGCTCGGCAGGCATCCTGCCGGCTGCCAAGTAGGCCGGCCGTGGCAGCGAAGGAGCTGGTCGAGTTCGTGGCCCGCTCGCTTGTCGACGACCCCGCGGCGGTCCGCGTCGAGGAGGTCCGGGACGACGAGGGAATCGTGATCGAGCTGCACGTCGCCGAGGACGACATGGGCAAAGTGATCGGTCGCAACGGCAGCGTCGCGAAGGCCCTGCGGACGCTGCTCAAGGTGATCTCGGCGCGCGACGGGGAGCCGGTCTCGCTCGAGATCCTCTGATCCGGTCTGCCCCGTGAGCGCTGGCGAGCGCCTCGCAGTCGGCCTGGTCCGCGGTCTCCATGGGCTGCGCGGTGGACTCCGGGTCGAGATTTTGACCGACCGGCCCGAGCAGCGCTTCCGGCCCGGGGCCCGCCTGTTCCGCGAGGGACGCGATCAGCCGCTGACCGTGGCATCGGCCGCCCCCGCGGAGCCCGGTTGGCTGATCCGATTTGAGGAGCTGCCCGACCGGAGCTCGGTCGAGGAGCTGCGCGGCACCTACCTCGAGGTCCTCGTCGAACCAGGCGAGGAACTGCCCCGGGGCGAGTACTACTGGCACGAGGTGATCGGCGCGACGGTGCTCGATGTCGACGGCCGGGTGCTCGGCTCCGTGATCGACGTCTATCGCGCCGGCGGCGCGGAGGTGTTCGTCGTGCGCGGTGAGCCATACGGCGAGTTCGACCTGCCCGCGGTGCGCGACTTCATCCGTGTCTTTGCACCCCGGCGCGGCGAGATCGTGGCGGACGTCGCGGGGCTCGAGCTCTCGGCGCCGGAGCCGAAGCGACCCCGCGGCCGGCGATCGAGCAAGGCGGGCGCGGTGACCGGCGCGCCGACCGCAACGCCAGCCGACGCAGCGAGTGCCGGGACGTCTGCCGCGGCGAAGTCGCCGGACGGTCCATGATGCCCCTCGAGGTCGATGTCCTGACTCTGTTCCCGGGCATGATCGCCGGCCCGGTGTCCGAGAGCATCCCGGGCCGGATCCAGGACCGGGGCCTCGCGACGATCCGCGTCCACGACCTGCGTCAGTGGGGGATCGGGCGCCACCGGAGCGTCGACGACTACCCGTACGGCGGCGGGGCCGGGATGGTCCTGCGACCGGAGCCCGTCGGCGGGGCACTCGACGTCCTGCGGCGACCCGACTCCACGGTGATCCTGCCCGACGCGGCCGGTCGGCGGTTCGACCACGAGCTTGCCGCCGATCTCGCCACGAAGACGCACCTCGTGTTCATCTGCCCGCGCTACGAGGGCGTGGACGAGCGGATCCGATCGCTCGTGGACCTCGAGATCTCGATCGGGGACTACGTCCTCACCGGCGGCGAACTGCCCGCGCTCGTCATCCTGGACGCGGTGCTGCGGCTGCTGCCGGGCGCCATCGAGGCAGGCTCGACGCTGGAGGAGAGCTTTGCGGCGGGCCTTCTCGAGTACCCCCAATACACCCGGCCGCCGACCTTTCGTGGTCTCGCGGTGCCGGCCATCCTCGCCGGCGGCGATCACGGCGCGGTCCGACGCTGGCGGCTCCGGGAGTCGCTGCGCCGCACACTCGAGCGGCGGCCGGACCTCCTGGCGGGCCGCCGCTTGTCGAACGAGGAGCGGACCTTGCTCGGCGAGATCCAGGCTGGTCCCGCCGAGCCCCCGGCGGGCGAGTAGCGCCGAGCGTACCGACTGCTATACTCCGCCGTCGGTCGTGGCCCGGCCGACTTCCATTGTCCCGCAGCGCCCAAGTCGCGTCTGCCCACGAGATCGGGAACCCATTCGTGAACGTGCTCGACGAGGTCGTCTCGGATCAGCTTCGGACTGACCTCCCCGAACTCGCCTCCGGCGATACCGTCCGCGTCTCGGCCAAGGTCGTCGAGGGCAACCGGGAGCGCATCCAGGTCTTCGAAGGCACCGTCATGCGCATGCGCGGCGGCGGCATCACCCGCTCGATCACCGTTCGCCGCGTGGCGAGCGGCGTCGGCGTTGAGCGAACCTTCAAGGTCAACAGCCCGCGAATCGAGAAGATCGAGGTCGTCCGCCACGGCGTGGCCCGCCGCGCGCAGCTCTACTTCCTGCGCGATCGCGTGGGCAAGGCGGCGACGCTCCGCGAGCGCCGGTCGAGGTCCTGACCCGGGCCCGCCCCGCGGCGGCCCGACGCGCCCGACCCTGGTCGTGCGCCCCGCGATCATGAGCCCCGCCGGCCAGTCCGCGCGGGGCTCGTTGATTCCGTCCTACACTCCGCCACGGCCGCACCGGGACGTCGGCCCCTGGTCGTCGTTCCGATCCCAGTACGAGCAGCCGCGATGATCGTCCCGACGCTCCGCCGCGAACGAAGCTTCTGGAATGCAGGCCTGACCCGTGTGGCGGGCGTGGACGAGGTCGGCGTGGCCCCCACGAGCGGGCCCGTCGTGGCCGCAGCGGTGATCATGGGCGTCGGCTGCCACCGGATCCCCGGCGTGCGCGACTCCAAGACGATGAGCGCGCTCCAGCGCGAGAAGCTGGCCCCGCTGATCCGCCGCCGGGCCGTCGCGGTCGGGGTCGGAGCGGCGTCGGTGCGCGAGATCGACCGGCTCAACATCTACCACGCGACCCACCTCGCCATGCGCAGGGCCATCGCACGCCTGGGTGGCCACGAGCACGTGCTGCTCGACGGCAACCGGATCGCTCGCTTCGAGGAGCAGGTGGGGCCGTACACAGCGATCGTCGATGGCGACGCGGTCTGCTACACCATCGCCTCCGCGTCGGTGATCGCGAAGGTGATCCGCGACCGGCTGATGGGCAAGCTGGCGGCGCGCTACCCCGCATACGGCTGGGAGCGCAACAGCGGCTACGCGACGCGCGAGCACCGGGCTGCGATTCGCGAGCACGGCCTCACGCCGTTCCATCGCCGCAGCTTTCCGGCCCTCCATGCCACGCTGGCCGGCGAGCAGCAGACGCTCGGCCTCGATGGCCTCCCGGTGGAGAGTTACGAAGACGAAGTCGACGTTGTCGAACTGGCGCTCGACCCGATCGGCCTCTCGGACCTCGCCACGGCGCTGATGGCGCCGGTTGCCGGGCAACTGGAGCTGGAGCCGGTCGCCGGCTGACGAGATGGCCAGCAGGTACGTGGCAGTGAAGGACCATGCCCGATGATGGCGGGCATGGTGCACCGGACGGCGGCCCAGGTCCTCGGTGACGAGGCTGAAGCGCTCGTCGAGAGACGCCTGTTGGACGCCGGGTGGGTGGTCATGGCGCGGAACCTCCGGCTGGGCCGTGACGAGATCGACCTGCTGGCCGTGGACCCCGGCCCGCCCGCGGAGATGGTCGTCGTCGAGGTCCGCTGGCGCGCCTCACGTGACTTCGGCCTGCCCGAGGAGACGGTGGACTGGTCGAAGCGTCGGCGGCTGCGGCGGGCGGTCGCAGCGCTTCGGGAGCGGCTGCCGGACCTCGCGCGGGATCTCGCCAACCTGCCGGTCCGCGTCGACGTGGTCGTCGTTGAACCGGCGCTGGACGCCGGATCGCCCCGCATTCGCCACCACCGGGCCATCGCGGTCTGATCCGGGCGGCCTGTCGAAGCCGGGCGGCCCGGGGACCCCGTGCTACACTCCTGCCCGCCCGCAAGGCGGGAATGGATCAAGCCCGTCGCCGGGTGCGGCGGAGCACTCACGCGTGACCCATCGGTTCGGGACGGTGCCCGTGCCCGCGCGCAGCGCGGGCCGGGTCCCCGATCACCAGGTCCGCGGCGGTCAAACCGACAGGAGGTTGTTCGTGCCGTCCGTCTCGATGCGGCAGTTGCTGGAAGCCGGAGTTCACTTCGGACACCAGACACGTCGCTGGAATCCCAAGATGCGCCCGTTCATCTTCGCGGAGCGCAACGGGATCCACATCATCGACCTCGCCCAGACCGTGAAGCGCCTTGACCTGGCGCTCGACGCGGTTCGCGACACCGTCGCCCGGGGTGAGGCCGTGCTCTTCATCGGCACCAAGAAGCAGGCCCAGGAGCCCGTCGCCCAGGAGGCGCTGCGCGCAGGGCAGCCGTACGTCAACAAGCGCTGGCTGGGCGGCATGCTCACCAACTTCGTCACCATCAAGAAGCGGATCGGGCTGCTCGACCAGCTCGAGGCACGCCAGCAGGCCGGTGACTTCGAGCGTCTCCCCAAGAAGGAGGCGGCGCTGCTGACCGAGGAGCTCAACAAGCTCACGGCCACGCTCAGCGGCATCCGCAAGATGCGCCGGTTGCCGGGTCTCGTGTTCATCATCGATCCCCACCGGGAGCGGATCGCCGTCACGGAGGCACGCAAGCTCGAGATCCCGATCTCGGGTACGGGCGACACCAACGTGGACCCGGACGAGCTCGACTACATCATCCCGGCCAACGACGACGCAATCCGCGCGATCCGGCTGCTCGCAGCGCTCGTCGCGGACGCCGCGATCGAGGGCCAGCAGATGCGGGCATCGCGCCTCGCGACCGAACCTGAGGCGCCCGAGCCGGACGTCGCGGAGCAGGAGTTCTCCGAAACGCCGAGCGACGAACTGATGGCCGCCCTGGCCGGCGGCGGCGCCCTCTCCTTCGAACCCGACATGGACGAGGAGGAGTTGCTGCCAGGCGGTGCCCATCTCCCCGCGCCGCCCCCTGCGGCGGCCGGCGAGGCGACACCCGACGAGATCGCCGCGGAGCTGGCCCGCGAGGCCGCCGCAGCCGAGTCGGCGACGATCGGAAGCTGAGGCCCGACAGATCGACCTGCGCTTCGGCCCCGGCGGCCAGCGCGAGATGACGGGAGCACGGACACGAATGGCAACGATCACGGCAGACGCCGTCCGGGACCTGCGCGAGCGGACCGGCGCGGGGATGATGGACTGCAAGCGCGCACTGACCGAGACGGATGGCGATGTCGACAAGGCCATCGCCCTCCTGCGTGAGCGTGGGCTCGCCGCCGCCGCGCGCAAGGCCGGCCGCGAGGCCCGCGAGGGGCTGGTCGGCTCCTACATCCATACCGGTGGCCGCGTGGGCGTGCTCATCGAGGTCAACTGCGAGACCGACTTCGTGGCCCGCACGGACCAGTTCCAGAAGCTGGTCCGCGATCTCGCGATGCAGGTCGCCGGTCTCTCGCCCCTGTACGTGGAACCGGACCGCATCCCCGCCGACGCGCTGGAGGCGAAGAAGGCCGAGTTGCTGGCCGACGAGTCGGTGATGAAGAAGCCGGAGCACATCCGCGGCCAGATCGTCGAGGGGCAGCTCAAGAAGTGGTACGCCCAGGTGACCCTCTACGAGCAGCCGTTCCGGGACGAGGAGCGGACCGTCCGTGACCTGATCAACGATCGGATCGCGACGATCGGGGAGAACATCCGGGTGCGCCGCTTCACGCGGTACGCGCTCGGGGAAGAGCTGTGAGCGACGGGCCCCCAGCGGAATCGGCCGCCGGAGTGCGTTCCGTGATCGGCGTGACCGCGTCCGGGGCGCCGGCCGATTCGATCGCCCCCAGGCGGGAGGGCCAGCGCTATCACCGAATCCTGCTCAAGCTCTCCGGTGAGGCGCTCCTCGGGTCGCGAGCCTTCGGGGTTGACCCGGCCTTCTGCGCGTTCATCGCACGTCAGGTTGCCGAGGTCCAGCGGCTCGGAGTCGAGGTCGGCATCGTCGTAGGGGGCGGCAACATCTTCCGCGGCATGGCCGCTGCCGCGACCGGCATGGATCGTGCGACCGCCGATTACATCGGCATGCTGGCCACCGTGATGAATGCCCTGGCACTCCAGGACGCGCTCGAGCGCGCAGACGTCCAGACGCGGGTGATGAGCGCCATCGCGATGAACGAGATCGCGGAGCCGTATATCCGCCGGCGGGCGGTTCGTCACCTCGAGAAGGGCCGAGTCGTCATCTTTGCCGCCGGCACCGGCAATCCGTACTTCACGACCGATACGGCCGCCGCACTACGGGCCGTGGAGATCGGTGCGGAAGTGCTGCTGAAGGCGACCAAAGTGGACGGCGTGTACGACTCCGATCCCATCACCCATCCGAACGCGCATCGCTACGACCGCCTGGACTACGCGGACCTGCTGGTCGATCGGTTGCAGGTCCTCGACGCCACCGCGGTCACGCTGTGCATGGAGAACGAGCTCCCGATCGTGGTCTTCGACCTGAACCAGGCTGACAACATCACCCGCGTCGCCGCCGGCGAGCGCGTCGGCACCCTGATCTCGTCCTCCAGCGGAGGTGTCGGCGAATGAGCACCGAGGCCCTCTCCGAAGCGGAGCGCAAGATGGCGCGCGCGGTGGAGGTCCTGGAGCGCGACTTGCAGGGGATCCGCACCGGCCGCGCGTCGACCTCGCTTGTCGAGCGGATCCACGTCGAGTACTACGGGACGTCCACGCCGCTCAACCAGCTCGCGGGCATCAGCGTGCCGGAGCCGCATCAGATCATGATCCAGCCGTGGGACCGCAGCGTCCTGGGCGCCATCGAGAAGGCGATCCTCAAGAGCGACATCGGCCTGGTGCCCAACGTCGACGGCATGGTGGTGCGTCTCAACATCCCGTTGCTCACCGAGGAGCGCCGGCGGGACCTGGTCAAGCAGGTCCACAAGCGCATGGAGGAGGCGCGGGTCGAGATCCGCAACCTGCGGCGCGAAGCGGGGGACGCGATCAAGAAGGAGGAGCGCGACGGCCAGGTCGGCACCGATGCCGCCCACCGCGAGATCGAGCACCTCCAGCGCCTGACCGACCGCTACGTGGCGGAAGTGGACCAGACGGGCGCCCGGAAGGAGCAGGAGGTCCTCGAGGTCTAGTGGCCCGGGCACCTCTCGCGCGCCCGACCGACGCGCCGCCGATCGCGCACCGCGCCGCGAGTGACGCGCTCGAAGAGGAGCGTGCGTCGGCGTCCCGCACGCCGCTCGAACTGATCCTGTCGCCGGACGAACTGCCCCGCCACGTCGCGGTCATCATGGACGGCAACCGCCGCTGGGCGCGGCGCAACGGGCTGACCGAGCTCGAGGGCCATGCTGCCGGCGTCGAGGCCATTCGCGCGCTGCTCAAGCACGTCGTGCGGCGCGGCGTGCCGATCCTCTCGCTCTACGCCTTCAGCCGCGAGAACTGGGCGCGCTCCGACGCCGAGGTTTCGGGCCTCTTCACGCTGCTCGAGCACACGATCCGCGCCGAGACCGACGAGCTGCGGGCGCAGGGCGTGCGCGTCCTGCTGCTCGGCCGGCTGGGCGAGCTGCCGCCCGAGACGCGCAGCTCCATTGCCGAAGCGCTTGAGGCCACCGCGGGCGGGACGCGGCTCACGCTGAACATCGCATTCAACTACGCGGGCCGGATCGAGCTGGTGGACGCCTTCCGGCGGCTTGCCGCCAGCCGCGTCCCGGCCGACGAGATCGACGAGGCCGCGATCGCGGCCGCGCTCTACACGGCCGGCCAGCCGGATCCGGACCTCGTGATCCGGACTGGAGGCGAGCAGCGCCTCAGCAACTTCCTGATCTGGCAGTCGGCATATGCGGAGTTCTATTCCTCCGACGAGCTCTGGCCCGACTTCGGGCCGGATGCCTTCGACAACGCGCTGCTCGAGTTCGCGGGCCGCACCCGCCGCTTCGGCCGCTGACGACGGCCGCGGGGCGCCGCCGTGCTGCGTGAGCGAGCGTTGAGCGCGGCGATCTTCGTTCCGCCGCTCGTCCTGGTGATCGTGCTGGGCAACCCGTGGCTGTCGCTGCTGATCGGGCTCATGGTGGTGCTCGGTTCCCTCGAGGCGTTCCGCCTCCTGCGGGACGCAGGGTATGGGGTCCTGCCGGTCCTCGGCCTCGCGGCCGCCCTGGCGATCGTCGTCGACGCGGCCGCCGCGACCCAGCTGGCCGGAACGGGCCTGCTCCTCACCGCGGTGGCGTTGATCCTGATCGCGGCCGGCGCCTTCTCGAGGCCCGATCCGCGCGTCGGGCTCTCGACCTGGGCTGCGACGACCTTCGGGGCTCTCTACGTCGGGCTTCTCGCCTTCGTCATCCGCCTGGGCGAAATTGTGCCCGCCCTGCCTCCCGGCGCGCCGGCAGCGTCGTTCGGCGCGGAGCGTGGCTGGGTCCTGCTGCTGGTGCTCGCGGTCTGGGCATTCGACACGGGCGCGTATCTCGTCGGTCGCCGGTTCGGGCGCCACCGGTTCCTCACCCATCTCTCGGCCTCGAAGACGCTGGAGGGGGTGGCCGGCGGACTCGTCGGCGCCACCCTTGTTGCGGTGGCCGGGCTATGGGCGCTCGGAGAGCCCTGGCCTGGGGGACTGCTGTTGGGCCCCCTCCTTGGGCTCGCAGCGCAGGCCGGCGACCTCGCCGAATCGATGCTCAAGCGGGCGGCGGGCGCGAAGGACTCCGGCACGCTGATCCCGGGCCACGGGGGCATCCTCGACCGGATCGATTCGTTCCTGTTCGCGGCGCCGGTCGTGACGCTGTATGCGTTTGCCTTCGTCCGCTGAGCCGTCGGTGGGGCAGCCGCCGGACGCGGCGCGCCGCCGCGTCGCCGTGCTCGGATCCACGGGCTCGATCGGCCGCCAGGCGCTCGAGGTTCTCGCGGCCCACCCGGACCGGTTCGAGCTGGTCGCGCTCGCCGCCGGCCGCAACCAGGCCCTGCTCGAGGAGCAGGTCGCCCAGCTGCGCCCGGCTCGTTCCGTCCTGGCCGGGGACGAGGCAGCCCCACTGGTCGAGATCGCCGCGGCTGACGACGTCGACCTCGTGATCGTCGCAACCGGAGGCCTGGTCAGCCTGCGGGCGGTGCTGGCCGCCCTGGCTGCCGGCAAGGTGGTGGCGACCGCCAACAAGGAGACGCTCGTCGCGGGCGGGCACCTCGTGATGCCGCTCGCGCGCGCGCTCGCGGACGCGCGCCGCCCGGTGGGGGTGTCGTCCTCGGCCGCGGACGCCCTGGCCTGGCTGCGCCCGATCGACTCGGAGCACTCGGCGATCTGGCAGTGCCTCGTCGGCGAGCCTGCGCGAGCCGTGGAGCGGTTGATCCTCACCGCGTCGGGTGGGCCGTTCCGCACGGCCAGCCCCGCCGAGCTCGCTGCGGTCACGGTCGCGCAGGCCCTCCGCCACCCGACGTGGCAGATGGGCGCCAAGATCACGATCGACTCCGCCACGCTGGCAAACAAGGGCCTGGAGGTGATCGAGGCGCATTGGCTCTACGATGTCGGCTACGACGCCATCGAGGTCGTCATCCATCCCCAGAGCGTCGTCCACTCGGCCGTGCGGTTCGTCGACGGATCGCTCAAGGCCCAGCTGGGAACCCCCGACATGCGACTCCCCATCCAATACGCACTCACGTATCCGGAGCGGGCCCCCTCGCCCGCGGCCCCGGCCGACCTGCTCGCCGCCCGGCGCCTGGATTTCGAGGCGCCCGACGAAGCGCGCTTCCCTGCGCTGCGGGTGGCGCGCGAGGCCGCACTTGCCGGGCCGTGGGCGACCGCAGCGCTGATCTGCGCTGACGAGGTCGCTGTAGCGCGGTTTCTCGCCGGATCGCTGACCTTCGACGGCATCCCGCGGCTTCTCGAAGCCGCCGTGAACCGGTACGCCCGGTTCGACGTCTCACCGCCTGACGTCGACCAGCTCGGCGAGCTGGACGCGGACGTTCGTGCGACCTTCGCCACCCTTCCGCTCGGAGCCGTCTCCTGATGGAATTCGTCCAAGCGCTGATCACGGTCGTGATCTTCCTCGCCATGCTCGGGATCCTCGTCGTGATCCACGAGCTCGGGCACTTCGTCGTGGCGCGCCTGGCCGGCATCCGCGTGCGCGAGTTCGGGATCGGCTTCCCGCCCCGCGCGAGGGTGCTCAGCTCGCACGGCGAGACGCTCTACACGCTCAACTGGCTGCCGATCGGCGGATTCGTCCGCCTCGAGGGCGAGGACGGCGACTCCGACGATCCGCGCTCCTTCGTCCGGGCGCCGTTCCTGACCAAGCAGATCGTGCTCGTTGCAGGGGTTGCGATGAACGTCCTGCTCGCGCTGACGATCTTCGTGACGATCTCCTGGCTGCCGACCAGCGCCGCGGTGCTCTCGATCGGCTCGGTACAGCCGGATTCTCCGGCGCTCGAGGCCGGGCTTGCGCCCGGTGACGCGATCCTGACGATCGGCGGACGCTATTTCGACCAGTTCGACGGGCCCGAGCCGATGGTCGCGGAGCTTCGCCGGCGCGCCGGCCAGGAGGTCGTCCTGGGTGTGCTGCACGCCGACGGCCGCCGGGAGGACTTGCGCGTCACCCTTCGAACACCCGACCAGATCGACGCGACGCGAGGCGCCCTGGGGGTGGCCAACCTCACCTTCCGCCTCTCGTCGGTCTCCTTCACGCGTTCCCCGGTTGACGCGGTCACCACCGGCGCGCATCGCACGGGCGACGCACTCCGGCTGATCGTCGACGGCCTCGGCCAGATCGCGTCCTCCATCGCCACCCGGCCCACCGAGGCGCCCCCGGCTGCCGGGCCGGTCGGCATCGCCGTGCAGGTGGGCGACGTGTTCTGGCAGGCCGGCCCCATCGCCACGCTCTACCTTGCCGCCATCCTGTCGGCGAACCTTGCGCTGGTGAACATCCTGCCGTTCCCGCCGCTCGACGGGGGCCGCATGCTGATGCTTGTGATCAAGGGCATCGTGGGCCGGCGGGTGAGCCTCCAGGCAGAGCGGCTGACCTACCTCGTGGGCTTCTGCTTCCTGTTCGCGTTCCTCATCTGGATCACTTGGTTCGATATCGTGCGCCTGGGCGGCGGCCAATGACCGAAGCCGCGGCCGCGGCCCTGCCATCGCGGCGCGCCACCGTCACGGTCCGCGTCGGTGGCGTCCCCGTCGGGAGCGCACACCCGGTCGTCGTTCAGTCGATGACCAACACCGACACCGCGGACCCTGACGCGACCGCGCTCCAGGTCGCGCAACTCGCGCACGCCGGCTCGGAGATCGTCCGGGTCACGGTCAACACGGAGGCAGCGGCGGCCGCGGTGCCCGGCATCGTGGCGCGTCTCCACGGCCTGGGCGTGTCGGTGCCCATCGTCGGCGACTTCCACTACAACGGGCACCTGTTGCTCACGAAGTACCCCGAGGCGGCGAGACTGCTCGACAAGTACCGGATCAACCCGGGCAACGTGGGGGCCAGACGCCGCGACGAGCACTTCGCAACGATCGTCCGGGTCGCAATCGAGAACGACAAGCCGGTCCGCATCGGGGTCAACTGGGGCTCGCTGGACCAGCAGCTGCTGACCGACTTGATGGACGCCAACGCCCGTTCGGCGTCGCCGCGCGACGCGCGCGACGTGCTCATCGACGCCATGGTGGAGAGCGCGATCCGGTCGGCCGAGCTGGCCGAAGCGACCGGCCTCGGACACGACCGGATCATCCTCTCGGCGAAGGTGTCGGGAGTCCAGGATCTGGTGGAGGTCTACCGGCGGCTGGCCGCGCGCACCGACCTCCCGCTCCACCTGGGCCTGACAGAGGCGGGGATGGGCACGAAGGGCATCGTGTCCTCGACCGCGGGCCTCGCGATCCTGCTGCAGGAGGGGATCGGCGACACGATCCGGGTCTCGCTCACGCCTGCCCCGGGCGCGCCGCGCACCGAGGAGGTGGAGGTCGCCCAGCAGATCCTCCAGTCGATGGGGCTCCGCTCGTTCATGCCCCAGGTCTCGGCGTGCCCGGGCTGCGGACGGACCACGTCCACGTTCTTCCAGGAGATGGCGCAGGACATCCAGGGTTACCTGCGCGAGCAGATGCCGACCTGGAAGGCGACCCACACGGGCGTCGAGAACCTGCGAGTGGCGGTGATGGGCTGCGTCGTGAACGGGCCCGGCGAATCCAAGCACGCCGATGTCGGCATCTCGCTGCCGGGGACGTTCGAGGAGCCGGTGGCGCCGGTGTTCATCGACGGCGCGCTGGCCGAGACGCTGCGCGGGGAGGGGATCGTGCCGCGCTTCCTCGCGATCCTCGACGACTACGTGGATCGCCGCTACCCGGCGCCGGGCAGCGGGCGGCCCACCGCCGGGCCGACACCCGTCGGGTAGGTCCGGCGACGCCACCCGGTCGTGCGCCGCATGCACGACCGGACTGCCACGCGGTGCTGGCGTGCGGCACATGC
>Ga0194132_10009013_pt1 | contig 14009 bp, 9 predicted proteins | sample TA2KigOf80mmetaG_FD_148612 | JGI IMG/M metagenome (GOLD analysis project Ga0194132, IMG submission 148612) | Freshwater microbial communities from Lake Tanganyika, Tanzania - TA2015054 Kigoma Offshore 80m | ecosystem: Environmental > Aquatic > Freshwater > Lake | place: Tanzania: Lake Tanganyika... | reverse complement strand
GCCGCGAAACAGAAAGGGGCACACACGTCGGTTCAACGTCGCCGCCAAGCACGAAAGGCCAAGGTGGCGACGTGATACTCAGTTGTGCACAGCACTGCCGTGCCCCCCCGACTGTATGCCCTCGCCTTGTTGCTGGCCGCCGGCTCCCTGTACGCGGGAGAGCTCGACCCGACCCAAGATAAGTGGTTCAAGCAGTACGAGAAGCAGCCGAACGTGCCCAAGCCGGCCGACATGCTACTGAACGCCGACCCGGAGCCGACGGTCGGCGCCAAGGCCGAGGCGCTGTTCAACGGCAAAGATCTGAAGGGGTGGAAGACCCGCGGCGGTGAATCCAAATTCGAGGTGAAGGACGGGTGCATCCGGGCAGTGTGCAAACCGGACTCGCCCAGCACCTACCTGTGCACCGAGGAGGACTACGCCGACTTCGTGCTCACCTTCGAAACCAAGTTCGTGGTCGAAACGAACAGCGGGATCATGATCCGCGCCCGCGCGAAGGGGCCGAACGGGAACACGGTGTTCGGCCCACAGGTAGAACACGAGCCGTACACCCAAGGCCGCGGGTGGTCGGGCGGTATCTACGGGCAAGACTGCGGCGGGTGGTTCTACCCCGTGTGGCTGAAGGAGCACGCGGAGACGCGGAAGGCCCAGCAACTGAAGAAGGCGGACGAGTGGAACCGGGTGACCGTTCTGGCGAAGGGGGACACACTCAAGACGTGGCTGAACGGCGTGCCGGTGGCGCACTGGAAGACTGACACCTATCACAAGGGGTACTTCGGCCTGCAGATGCACAAGGGCAAGCAGGGCGAGTGCTCTGGCGAGACCTGAAGGTGCAACCTGTCGTCGGAAACTGAACAGACCCGAGATCGAATGACACGCCATGTAGCGATCATTCGCAGTAGCGGGCATCCGACACAGGCCCAACTCGGCCCCCCCCTCTCGAACCGCGACCCGATTCCGGTTCGGGAATCACCCAGACCGGTCGCTCCGTAACGCCAAGATAACAAATTGCCCCACTCCGGAGCATCTCCATGTTTCGACTCGAACACGGCCTCGCCGCGGTTTGGTTGTTGAGTCTCGCGCCTGCGATTTCGGCCGCAGAGAAGCCGAACGTCGTGATCGTCCTCGCGGACGACCTCGGGTACGGGGACGTGTCGTGCTACAACCCCGAGCGGGGCAAGATCCCGACGCCGAACATCGACGCGCTCGCCAAAGGCGGCATGCGATTCACGGACGCGCACTCGTCGTCCGGCGTTTGCTCGCCGACGCGTTACACGCTCCTCACGGGCCGGTACCACTGGCGCACGCGGCTCCAGGCGGGAATCGTGGGCGTGTGGGGCGCGCCGCTCATCACCTCGGACCGGCTCACGATCGCGGGCCTCGCGAAGCAGCACGGCTACCACACGGCGTGCGTCGGGAAGTGGCACCTCGGCTGGGACTGGCCGATCACGCCGGACGACAAAAGGCATTTCCAGGGGCTGGGCGGACAAGCCGGCGGAGGCGGGAAGGTCAGGACCGAAGCCACACCCGAGCAGATCGCGGTGTGGAGGAAGGTGTTCTCCCAACCGATTCCCGGCGGCCCGACCGCCCGCGGGTTCGACGAGTACTTCGGCACCGACGTACCGAACTGGCCGCCGTACTGCTTCATCGAGAACGACCGCACCGTCGGCATCCCATCCACCCTCCAGCCGGCGGAAGACTTCGTGAAGAACCAGGCCAGTTTGCAAGGCCCGGCGCTTCCGGAGTGGAAGCTGGACGCGATCCTCCCCACGCTTGCGGACCGGGCGACCGACTTCATTGCCAAACAGGCCAAGGCGAGGTCGCCGTTCCTCCTATACCTGCCGCTGACGGCCCCGCACACGCCCATTGCGGTTGCGAAGGAGTGGCAGGGGAAGAGCGAGTTGAAGCACCGTTACGCCGACTTCGTGATGCAGACCGACGCCGTCGTCGGCCGTGTGCTGGACGCGATCAAGGCGGCGGGCGCCGAGGACAACACGCTCGTCGTCTTCACCAGTGACAACGGCTGTGCCCCGTACATCGGCGCGAAGGACCTGGAGTCGCGTGGGCACTTCCCGAGTGGGCCGCTGCGGGGGTACAAGGCCGACGCGTGGGAGGGCGGGCACCGCATCCCGTTCATCGTGCGGTTCCCCGGTGTGGTGAAGCCCGGTTCGACCTGCACGCAAACGGTTTGCTCGGTGGACCTCCTGGCGACCCTAGCCGATGTGCTGGGCGCGAAACTCCCCGCGACCGCGGGCGAGGACAGCGTCAGCCTGATGCCCCTCCTCCGGGGCGAGGACAAGCCGATTCACGAGGCGGTGGTTCACCACTCCTCGACGGGCGTGTTCGCGGTGCGCTCCGGCAAGTGGAAGCTGATCCTCGGCCCGGGCAGCGGCGCGACCGACGGCACGAAACCGCACCTCTATGACCTAGCCGCCGACATTGGTGAGAAGACCGACCTCGCCGCCAAGCACCCCGAGGAGGTGAAGCGGCTCACGGAACTGATGGAGAGGTTCGTCACGGACGGCCGCAGTACCCCGGGCGAGAAGCAGAAGAACGACGTGACGGTTCAGATTCTGAAGAGGGTGAAGGCCGACCCAGCCCCAAAGAAGGACGCGCCCACCGCGCCGAAGGATGTCGTCTACAAGGAGGCGTCGGGCGACAAGCTTCACCTCCGCGTCTACGCCCCCGCCGACGCGAAGCCCGGCGACAACCGCACGGCAATCGTGTTCTTCTTTGGGGGCGGCTGGTCGAACTGGAACCCGACGCAGTTCGAGCCGTTCGCCCGGCACTTCGCGGGCCTCGGGTGCGTCGCGATCTGCGCCGACTACCGCGTGTCGTCCCGGCACAAGACCACGCCGACCGACGCGGTGCGGGACGCGAAGTCGGCCGTCCGCTACGTCCGGGAGCATGCGAAGGAGTGGGGCGCGGACCCGAACCGGATCGTGGCGGCGGGCGGGTCCGCGGGCGGGCACCTCGCCGCCTGCACCGCGCTCGTGCCGGGGTTCCTCGACGAGAAGGGTGCGAAGGACGCCGACGCCGCGCCGAACGCGCTGGTGTTGTTCAATCCCGTGCTCGACACCTCGGCGGCGGGGTTCGGCGGCGCGAAGCGGGGCGACGAACTCAAGCCGATCTCGCCGCAGCACCATGTGCGCGAGAAACTGCCGCCCGTGCTGGTTCTCCACGGCACCGCCGACACGACGGTCCCGTTCAAGCAGGTGGAGGCGTTCGCGAAGGCGATGAAGGCCGCGGGGAACGTCTGCGAGGTCGAGGCGTTCGAGGGCCGCGGGCACGGGTTCTTCAACCACCCGGACTTCCGCAAGGGCGCGAAGCCCGACGACTACGAGGCGTGCGTGAAGCGCGCGACCAAGTTCCTCGAAGACCAGAAGTTCCTACCGGCCCGTGTGCCGCAGAAGTGACCACTCACCGATACGAGTTTCCCATGACCCGATTGATACTCTCCGCCCTCTTCACCGTGCTGTTCGCTTCCGCCACCTGCGCCGCGGAGCCGAAGAAGCCGAACGTCGTGTTCATATTGGCGGACGACCTCGGGTGGGCGGACCTCACCCCCTACGGCAGCACCTTCCACGACACGCCCAACTTGAAACGCCTCGCCGACCGCGCGGTGCGGTTCACCAACTACTACGCGGCCAGCCCGCTGTGCTCGCCGACGCGGTCGAGCATCCTCACCGGCCTTTACCCGGCCCGCACCGGCATCACGGCACCGGCCTGCCACCTACCCGCGGTGCAGTTGGAGAAGCGGCTCGTGGCCGGGTCGCCCAAGTCGCGTGTGATCGGGGCCGACAGCCTGACCCGGCTCAAGAGCGAGTACGTCACGCTCGCCGAGGTGTTCAAGGAGGCGGGGTACGCGACTGCCCACTTCGGCAAGTGGCACCTCGGACACGGGGCTGGGTACGAGCCGAAGGACCGGGGCTTCGACTCGGACGTCCCGCACACGCCGAGGGCCGCCGGGCCGGGCGGCGGGTACTTCGCCCCGTGGAAATTCGTCACCGACCCGGAGTTCAAGGGCAAGCCGGGCGAGCACATCGACGAGTGGATGGCCGGGGAGGCCGCGAAGTTCGTCGCCGCCCAGAAGGGCAAGCCGTTCTACCTGAACTTCTGGATGTACTCGGTCCACAGCCCGTGGAACGGCGACCCGAAGCTGATCGAGCAGTTCAAGAAGACCGCCGACCCGAAGGCGGCGCAGCGGAACCCGCTCTACGCCGCGATGCTCAAGAACATGGACAACGCGGTCGGCAAACTGCTCGCCGCGCTCGACGCGGCGAAGGTGGCCGACGACACGATCGTCGTGTTCACCTCGGACAACGGCGGGTGGGCCTACCCGCCGAGGGCCACCGACCCGAAGGGTTACGAAGACACTCCGGCGACGAGCAACGCGCCGCTGCGGAGCGGGAAGGCATCGAACTACGAGGGCGGGACGCGGGTGCCGTGCCTGGTCGCGTGGCCGGGCAAGGCGAAGGCGGGGACGAGCGACGCCCTGTTCAGCAGCGTGGACTGGTTCCCGACGCTGCTCGCGATGACCGGGGTCAAACCGAAGTCAGCGCCGAAGGTGGACGGCGTCGATCAGGCACCCGCGATCCTAGGGCAGAAACCCGTCCGCGACGCGGTGTACGTCCACTTCCCACACGGCGGCGAGGCGCAGGAGATCGGGATCCCCGGGTTCTGGCCGGCGACGTGGGTCCGCAAGGGCGACTGGAAGCTCATCCGGTTCTACGCCAAGAACGGCAACGGCACCGACCGTCTGGAACTCTACAACCTGAAGGAGGACATCGGCGAGACGAAGAACCTCGTCGCCGAGAAGCCCGCTGCTGTGAAGGAACTCGCGGGGCTGATCGACGCGTTCCTGAAGGACACCGAGGCGGTCGTCCCGAAGGCGAACCCCGGGTTCGGCAAGCAACCGGCGGACGGGGGCGCGGTCGGTTGGGCCCCGAGCAAGGACGCGGCCGTCGCGACGAAGGACGGGGTGCTCGTAATCACGTCCACCGGCGGCGACCCGTACATCGTGACCCGCGACCTGCCGGCCGGGGCCGGGCCGTACACGGTCGAGTTCAAGATGAAGTCGGGCAGCCGCGGCACCGGACAGGTCTTCTGGGTGACGGCCGACGACAAGGGCTTCCACCGGGACCGGTCCACAACCTTCGAGCCGAAGCACGACGGCGCGTGGCACGAGTACGCGGTCAAACTACCGGTCGAGAAGGCGTTGACGGCGCTCCGGCTCGACCCCTCGACGGCCCCCGGTGAAATTAGCCTCGGCGCGATCCGGTTGAAGGACAAGGACGGCAAGGCGATCCGATCTTGGCCCGCCCCGCTCGCGGAAAAGAAGTGACCGCGCCCATGTTCACACGTCGAGACACCCACGCGCTCGGCCACGGGTCCCGCAACCGCGACCGGTAGCCGAGCGCGAGGCGGTCGGCCTCATTTCTTCTTGACTGGGTTGCCGCCGTTGGGGCTGAGCCGCTTCCACCAGTCCGGTCCCTCCTTCTCAACCTCCGCGTTCAAGTCCTTCAGGCGCTTGGTCAGTGCGGCGAGCAGCTCCGGCTCCTTCGCGCTCAGTTCGGTCGCCTCCTTCGGGTCGGCCTTCAGGTTGTACAACTCGATTTTGCTGAAGTCCTGCGCGGAGAGGATCTTCCAGTCGCCCTCGCGCATCGCGATGTGAAGGTTGTTCGGGGCCATGTTGAGCCGCCAGTAGAGGGGCACCTTGCGGTCCACGGTAGCGACCTTGCCGGTCAGCAGCGGGAGCACGTCGGTGCCGTCGATGACCCGGTCCGCGGGCGGCTTCACCCCGCAGATGCCGAGGACCGTCGGGAACAGGTCTGTGCCGACCACCGGGCCGTCTGCGGTGGTGCTCGGCTTGATGTGCCCCGGCCACCGGGCGATGCCGGGCACGCGGATGCCGCCCTCGTACATCGCCCGTTTGCGCCCGCGAAGGCCCCCGGTGCTGCCGCGTGTGCGGTTCTTCAGCCCGTCGCCCTCCGGCCCGTTGTCCGAGGTGAAGAACACGAACGTCGTGTCGGTCAGCTTCTGCTCGTCGAGCGCCTTCATGAGCTTGCCGAAGGCGTGGTCGAGTTGCGACACGTTCCCGTGGTGTTGGCGGACGTCCTCGTCGAGGTCCGCGTAGGGCTTCTGGAACTGTGGGTCGGTCTCGATGGGCAGGTGTGGCTCGTGCGCCCACACCGCGAGGAAGAACGGCTTCGACTTGTCGCGCTTGGTCTTCAACCAGTCGATCGCCTCGTCCGCGACGAGCGGGGCCGAGAACCCGTCCAGCTTTCCGACCGCCTTGCCGTTGCGGACGAAGTTGGCTGGGTTCTTGTGGCTGGGTCCGGCGTTGTTCTGGGTCGCCATCCAGTGCTCGTATCCGTGGTCGCCGGGCTGCGGTTGGGCCGGGTCGTTGAACTTGCCGTTGAGGTGCCACTTTCCGACGTGGCAGGTGGCGTAGCCAGCCTCCTTCAGCAGTTTCGGGAGCGTGATTTCGCTGGTGCGCAGGTGAACCTCGCTGCCCTCCGCGATCCACGTGTAGACGCCGTTGCGGTGCGGGGTGCGTCCGGTCAGGATCGCCGACCGCGACGGCGAGCACACGGCGCTCGCCGCGTAGCACTGCGTCAGGCGAACGCCTTCCTTGGCGAAGGTGTCGAGGTTCGGGGTCTTGATCCGCGGGTGGCCGTAGCAGCCGAGGTCGCCGTACCCGAGGTCGTCGGCCAAGAAGATGACGACGTTGGGCTTCTCCGCGGCGGCTGCGGGGAGCGTGAAACCGAATACCAGCGTGAGAACAGCGAAAAACCGACTCAACGACATGGCGCATGCGAGTGTGCGGTACATTTGGGAGTCCTTACTGGGTCAGTTCTTCTTAATCGAACTACGGAACTTCTGGTCGAGTTCGGCGGGGCGGGCGTCCTTGAATTTGTCGAGGGCGGACTGCAACTTCTTGGCGGCAGTCGCGGCCGACCCGGTGACATCGGCTACCTTGAGAGGCTTCGCCTCGTTCCGGTCAGCCGCGAGGTCGAAGAACCGGCCGTCGCGGTACAGTTTGTAGCCGTGGTCGAAGGCGTACTCGCTGACTGTGAGGTCCGCCTGCTGGCGGGGCGAGTACCAGGTGTAGAGCCACTCTCTGGGCGTTCCCTTCTCGCCCCGGAGTTGTGGCAAGAAGCTCACGCCGTCGGTCCCCGCGGGGACGTCGATACCGCCCGCCTGACAGATGGTCGGCAGGAAATCGACGCTGCTGATGAGGTCCGCATTCACTCGCCCCTTCTTGACCACCCCGGGCCAGCTCGCGATCAGCGGCACGTGCGTGCCCGTGGCCTTCATCGTCCCCTTTCCGCCCCGGACGTCTGCCCCGCCGAACCGGCTGGTCACGCCACGGCCGGTGCCGTTGTCGCCGACGATCAGCACCAGCGTGTTGTCGCGGATTCCCAACTCGCCGAGTTTCGCGTCGAACTTGCCGATCATCTTGTCCATGTACGCGACCATCTCGCCGAAGTGCTTTTCGTTTCGGTTCACCATCTCGCCCATCGCCTTCGGGTTCCAGTCGGGGCTGTCGGGCGTGGGCTGGTACGGGTCGTGGGTCAGCATCATCGGGTAGTACAGGAAGAACGGCTTGTCCTTGTGCCGGGTCACGAAGTCGATGGCGAAGTCGTTGACGAGGTCCGGCCCGTACTCCCCCTTCGTGAAGTTCAGTTCCTTCCCGTTGTGCTCGAGTCCGGGGTTCGCGTACCGCGGCGGCCGGCGGGTGTGCTGCCACAGGTACGACTCGTCGAACCCGAAGTGCTGGGGCGAGTCCTTCTCGCGGCCGAGTTGCCACTTGCCGCAGATGCCGGTGGCGTACCCCGCCTTCTTCATCAGGTGGGCGAACGTCGTCTCGGTCCTCACGAGAGTACCGAAGTTGAGGTAGTTGCGGACGTTGTACTTGCCGGTCATGAGTTGCACGCGGGTGGGCGTGCAGAGCGGCTGGACGTGGCAGTGCTCGAACCGCACGCCACCGGCCGCGAGGCGATCGAGGTGCGGCGTCTTGTACGACTGCCCGCCGTTGGCCGTGACGCACTCGTAGCCGAAGTCATCGATCAGAACGACGACGACGTTGGGCTTCTCGGCCGCGAGCAACGGCGAACCCACCACCCCGACGACGAGGGAGAGGAGCAGGCGCATGGAAAACCTCCGCGGGATGGTTACTTCACCTTCGCGTCGTTGTCGCGCTCGCGGACCTTCGCGAGCAACGCGGTCAACTCGTTGACCACGTCGGGCAGTTTCGCCGCGAGGTCGGTCTTTTGCCCCGGGTCGGCCGCGAGGTCGTACAACTCGTCCGGCTTCTTGTTCTGGCGGATCAGCACGAGATTACCCTTCCGGAGTGCGAGGCTGTTCCCGCCGGGGCCGAGCCAGTACAGCACGCGGGGCTCCGCCTTCGCGGTGCCGGTCAACATCGGCCAGCGGTCGGAGCCGTCCCACTTCAGATCGACTGTTGGCTTGTACCCCGCGAGGCCGGCGAGTGTCGGGAACCAGTCCGCGACGTGAACCGGCGAGTGCTCGTCACGCGGCTTCAGCGTGCCCGGCCACGAGACGAGCGCCGGGGTGCGGATTCCGCCCTCGTACACCTGCCCCTTCTTCCCGCGGAGCGCGCCGTTGCGCGCCGGGATCTTGAACTCCGGGTGCTTCCCCGCGTACTGCGGGTCGTTGTTCTGCGTGTCCGTCGAACCGCCGTTGTCGGAGAGGAAAACGACAAGCGTGTTCTCGCGCGCACCCGCTTTGTCGAGTGCCGCGAGGATCTTGCCCACGCCGTCGTCCATGTGCGAGACGCACGCCCCGTATTGCCGCACGCCGAGGTCGGGTTCCTTCGCGTAGAGGTCGAGCCACTCCTTCGGCTCGTCGATGGGCAGGTGGACCGCGGTGTACGGCACGTAGAGGAAGAACGGTCCGGCCCGCTTCTTCTGAATGAACTGCACCGCCTCCGTCGTGAGCAAATCGGTGACGTGTCCCTCCTCCTCGATCAACTTACCGTTGCGGTGCCACGTCTTCGCGAACTCGCCGGTCTTGTACACGTGCGTGTACGACGTGACGCCGCCGGCGAGTGACCCGTAAGAGTGATCGAACCCGAACTTCTGCGGCCCCCACTCCGGCTTCGAGCCGAGGTGCCACTTCCCGCACAGCGCGGTCTCGTAGCCGACCGACTTGAGCGCGACGGCGAGCGTGACCGTGTCGAACGGGAACACCCGCGGGTTCTGCGGGTTGGTGCACCCGAACCGGCTGTTGAACCGCCCGCTCAGCAGCGAAGACCGCGTCGGGCTGCACACCGGGAGGCTGTAGTGCTGTTCGAGCCGGACGCTGTCCTTGGCGAGCTTGTCGAGGTAGGGAGTCCTGTACGGTCCGCCGTGCCACCCGACGTCCCCGTAGCCGAGGTCGTCGGCCAAGATGATCACGACGTTCGGCGTCTTCGTTCGCTCGCTTGCAGTCGTGAGCGGGGCGATCACGGCAGCGACTAGGAACGCGATGGAGAGTCGGAGCACGGGTCTTCCTCGGTCAGTCACTTCTTCTTCGCGGGCTGGGGACTTTCCCACTTCGGCGCGACGAGTTCGCCGTTCCAGGTGTCGAGTCGCTTCTGGAGTGCACCGACGTCTGCGGGCTTCTTGTCCGCGAGGTTCGTGGACTCCGAGGCGTCGGCGCTGAGGTCGTACAGTTCGGCCGGGTTCTTCCCGACCTTGACCAGCTTCATCGACCCCGCTCGGACCGCGAAGTTTTGCCCACCACCGGTGCGCCAGAACAGCACCCGGTCCGCGAGCGACTCCTTCGACACGGCGCGCAGGTGCGGCAGGAGGTCCACGCCGTCGAGTTTCACGTTCTGCGGGGCGGCGCCCCCGCCGGCCGCGACTGCGGTCGGGAACACGTCGAGCGAACTCACCGGGAGGTTGAACGTGCCCGACTTCAGCTTCGCCGGCCACGACACCACGAACGGCACGCGGATCCCGCCCTCGTACACCTGCCCCTTCGCCCCCCGGAGCGGGGTGTTGCGGCAGTTGGTCACGCCGACCGGGCCGCCGTTGTCGCTGAAGAAGACGACGAGGGTGTTGTCGGTCAGCCCGTGTTCCTTCAACTTCGCCGCCAGCACGCCGACCGCGTCGTCCATCCCGCAGACCATCGCCCCGTACGTCCGCAGCTTCTCGTCCTTGATGTCCTTGACCCGGTCGAGGTACTTCTGAGGGGCTTGGAGCGGCGTGTGCGGCGCGTTGAACGCGAGGTACAGGAGGAACGGCTTCGACCTGTTGGCGTCCACGAACGCGGCAGCCTCGCGCCCGAGGGCGTCGGTCAGGTACTCGCCCTCCTCGACCGGCTTCTCGTTCCGGACGAGTGGGATGAAGTACTCCTGTTTCGCCTTCATCGGGTCGGTCTTGAAGGTGTTGTGGTTGGAGTACTGGTGGCCGCCGCCGAGCAACCCGAAATACGAGTCGAACCCGCGGCGGTTCGGGTGGAACGACGGGTGCGCGCCGAGGTGCCACTTGCCGACCGCACCGGTGGTGTACCCGAGTTTTTTCAGGGCGTCGGCGATCGTCGGTTGGTCGAGCGGCAGGCCGACGTCCTTGTTCTCCGGGAGCCACGCCGGGTTGTTCTCGTGCCCGAACCGCTGCTGGTACCGTCCCGTCAGGAGGGCGGCCCGGGTGGGCGAGCAGAACGGGTGGGTGACGTACCCGCTGGTGCAGACGACCCCGCGCTTCGCGAGGGCGTCGAGGTGCGGGGTCGGGATGTCCTTGCACCCTTGGAACCCCACGTCGGCGTAGCCGAGGTCGTCCGCCACGACGACGATGACGTTCGGCTTCTCTGCAGCCTGCACGGGCACCGCGAGCAGTGCGGTGAGCAGAATGGCGGTTCGTTTCATCGCTCGGCCCCCGATTCGGTGAAGCGGTACTTGGTGCCCGTGGCGGCTCACAACTCGGGCGCGGTCACAGGGTCACTTGCCTTCCTTGAGCAGCCTGACCATGGCTTCGCCCATGCCGAGGCCGACGTTCATGTAGGTCTTGGCGTTGTTGCCGTAGTGGGCGTTGGAACTGCTGCCCATGCTCAGCGGGTGGGTGTACACGGTGGCGACCGAGCCCTTCAGTTCCGGGTGCTTCTTGGAGTCGCTGACGGCGAACTTCGCCTCGAGGAGCAACTTCTCGTTGCCCGAGGGGTTGTCCTTGTCGGTCTGGCCGAGCGTCGCGCAGACGAACTTGGCGTTCGGCGCCTTGAACTCCTTGCGGAGCGCGGCGATGAGGGCCACTAGGTTGCGCTCGTACATCTCGGCGTGCCCGGCGTTGTACCGGTCCTTGTCGCCCTGCCACCAGAAGAGGCCGGCGACCTCGTACTTCGTCGCGCCCGGGTAGTACTTGCCGAGGTTGTCGAGCACCTCCTTGGCGCGGGCAACGTCGCCGTCGTACTGAACGCCGGCCTGCCACTTGATGGGCTTCGGTTCGGTGCCCTTCTCCCAGCGGTCGGGACTCTGGCCGTATCCGGCGTAGACGTAGGTCTTGCCGTCCTTGGGGTCCTTGAACTCGTAGGACGGCGAGCCGGGCGGGAGCAGGTCCCAGCCGAGGCTGCGGTTGCCGATCGCGCTCTTTAGGATCAGGACCGGTTCCTCCAGCGCGTTACCGAGGTGGTGGCCGATACCTTGCTCCACCCCGATCTTGCCGCCGGAGACGGTCAGCCATTCGTCCTTTCGGACCTGGGTTTTGCCCGGGCCGCCGCTCCCCATCACGGCGACGAACCGAACGTCCTGCCGGGTCGTCCATTTGCCGGCGGCGTCGGTGAGGAAGGGGTAGAGACCTTCCTTCCTGACGGCGTGCTCCAGCGTCCCGTCCTTATCACCCGCGACGTTGCCCATCTCCAGCATGTTCGACTGGCCCATGAGGATGAAGACCTTGACGGTCTTGGCCGTGTCGGCGGGCTTGCCGTCGGGACGCGGCAGGGCGTCGTTGACGCCCTTGGCTTTGGGCTTCGGCTCCTGCGCCGGCACTGCGAACGTCAGGCCGGCCAGAAGGCACAGCCCCAGCGCCATGGCAAAACTGTTCTTGAGTTGCAGCATGTGGGTACGCACTTTCCTGAGGTTGGTGGATTCGATGAAGTCTAGTCGGCCCCCGACCGCTCCGGGAGGACAGCGTCCGTGTGATGGGTGCCGGGGTTGGATGAGTTTCTGTTCGCCCTCAAACCCAGTCAACTACATTCCACCTCGCTGCGTGAAGAGTCTTTGCCTCGAATGCCGGTCATTCAAGCCCGCGTTTTCCATCGCCGTCACGCACGGCGCGGCGGACAGCACGAGCCTCAGCCTCATCATTTGCCGGATTCGGTGGCCTTGATGAGGGCTGAGAGCTCGCCGCGCGTCTTCGCCATCTCCGGCTGACCGGCGCGGTTGACCCACTCGCCGGGGTCGGCTGCGTGGTCGTACAGTTCCGCGCCCTTCTTGCCGTCGTCCCACTCGGTGTACCGGTACTTCTCGGTGCGGATCGAGCGGCCCATGACCGCCCCGCGCTTGATCACCGTGAGCGCCACCTCCTTGTGCTTCCGGCCCGGGTCGTCGAGCAGCGTGCGGAAGCTCGCCCCTTCGAGTTGTTTCGGCACGTCGGTCAGACGGCACAACTCGGCCAGAGCCGGGTAGAGGTCGATGAACTCCGCGAGCGCCGCGGCCGGCTTCCCGTTCCCCTTCGCACCGGGCACGCGGACGATCAGGGGCGTGCGGCAACTCCGCTCGAACAGAGTGTTCTTGTTCCACCAGTTCCGGACCCCGAGCTCGTACCCGTGGTCGCCGAGGAACACCACGATCGTGTTCTCCGCGAGCTTGTTCTTGTCGAGGGCGTCGAGCAACCGGCCCACCTGCGCGTCCATGAAGCTGACGCCGGCGTAGTACGCGTGCAGGAACTCCCGCCGCTCCTTGTCGGTGAAGGCGTCGAACGCGTCCTTGAACGCGCCCCCGCCGAGCGAGAGCGGGGACGGCGGCTTGTACCCGTCGGGCGTCTTGGGGAGCTCGAACGTGCCGTTGTCGTAGAGGTCGAAGTACTTCTTCGGCGACTGGAACGGGTCGTGCGGGCGGTAGAAACCGACCGCGAGGAACAACGGCTTGTCGCGCTTCGTGCCCAGGATTTTGATCGCCTCGTCGGCGAGTTGCCCGTCGGCCTGTTCGGAATCCGCGCCCTCGGCGGCGAGCCACCGGCACCACGCCAGCGCCCCGTCGGTCAGGTTCCGCCCCACGCCCTTGTTCCCCGCGGCGGTCGTCTTGCCGTAGAACACGCGGTCGAACGACTTCGGGTCGTCCATCTCCTTCTTCGCGTCGTCCGGCGAGAGGCCTCGGTGGAACACCTTGCCCAGCCCGATCGCTTCGTAGCCGTTCTTGCGGAACAGTTCGGGCAGCGTGACCGCGTCCGGGAGTGCCTTCCGGAAGTGCGTCGCGTTGTCCATGACGCGGGTGGTTGTCGGCCGCAGGCCCGTCAGGAACGAGGTGCGACTCGGGTTGCACACGGTGTACTGCACGTAGGCGCGGTCGAACCGCACCCCGGACGCGGCCAGTCGGTCGACGTTCGGCGACTTCACGGCCTTGTGGCCGTAGCACCCGAGGTCGCAGTTCAGGTCGTCCGCGACGATGAACAGGACGTTCGGCGCCTTCGGCGGTTCCGCGGCGCGCGCGACCGGAACCCCCGCCCCGAGCGCGACGAACAGTAAGAGAGATCGCATCGTTTCTCCTTTGTGTGCCGTTACGGCTTCTGGGGCTCGTCACCTTCAGGTTGGTGATTTTGCCCTGAAACGGCTTGCCACTTCGAGTGGTTCGCGACGGACTGCCCTTTTTCGTGACCGACGCAGAAGCCTTCCACGGGTTGTCGAGGGACCGGCCTTGGAGCTGTCCCCTTGACGAACGCCTGGTCCCTGTTGACGGCGGAGCAAAAGCGTGGCGCGAGGAGGGTGGAACGGCGGAGTAAAAGTGTGGCGCGCAACGGGACCGTCCGGCCACCGGCGATGATGGGGGGACCCCGTCATCCTGGCCCCGGAGGTCC